>Ga0160496_1000022_pt1 | contig 302541 bp, 279 predicted proteins | sample DIDPMG_2_FD_108231 | JGI IMG/M metagenome (GOLD analysis project Ga0160496, IMG submission 108231) | Enriched soil microbial communities from UW Madison campus, WI, USA - DID2937_E24_FP MG | ecosystem: Environmental > Terrestrial > Soil > Grasslands | place: USA: Madison, Wisconsin | collected...
CCACATCGTCGGGCGCGGCAAGGACCTCGTCATCTCCGGCGGCTTCAACGTCTATCCCAAGGAGATCGAGAGCGAGATCGACGCCATCGACGGGGTAGTGGAGTCCGCCGTGATCGGCCTGCCACACGCCGATTTCGGCGAGGGCGTCACCGCCGTGGTGGTGCCGCAGAAGGGCGCGACGCTCGACGAAGCCGCGATCCTGCACGCGCTCGATGGCCGCCTCGCCAAGTTCAAGATGCCGAAGCGCGTGCTGTTCGAAGACGACCTGCCGCGCAACACCATGGGCAAGGTGCAGAAGAACGTCCTGCGCGACAAATACAAGGCGCTCTATCAGGGCTGACGCGTTTGGAGCGCGCCCGGGGCGCAATGCTCGCGCGCTCAATCGTCGAGTTTTTCCTTGGTCAGCGCGCCGCTGCGGGGATCGACGTGGAACTCCATGATCTTGCCGTTCTTGACGCCCTTGCCTTCCCAATGGCCGTCGTCAGCCTTGAGCCCCGTGATGTTGGTGTAGCCGGCGGCAGTCAGTTTCTGCGTCACCTGCTCCTTGGTGATCCAGTCGGCGCCGGGTTGATCGGCCAGTGTCATCCCGGTGCTGGCGGTGAGTGCCGCTGCGGCAATGAGAAATTTTCGAAATCCGGTCATGGCTTCGCCTCGGCTTGAACAATCACGAAACGACAAGCGTCGGTGCAACGATTGGTTCCAGAGATCCTTCAGTGTCAAACGTCGCGCCCGGGTTTAGGGTCCCGCAAGAATCGGTTAAAAGAGTGAATTGCAATTCAGCCTTGACGAATTGATCGTTGCGCTCAGGCTTTTGACTTCGTAAATAGAATTGCTCTACCCGATCCCACTTCATCGGGCAGCGTGTCGCGCTTGCAACCGAAATCAACCAAAAGCAGCCATGACCGCCAGGATCGATCGACCTCTTTCGCCGCACCTGCAAACCTATCGCTGGACCTTGACGATGGCGATGTCCATCGTTCATCGCGTCACCGGCCTCGCGCTCTACTTCGGCACCGTCCTCTTGGCATGGTGGCTGATGGCGGTGGCCTCCGGCCCGGGTGCCTATGCCATCTTCTCGGGCTTCATCGGGAGCTGGATCGGCCGCCTGATCGTATTCGGATATACGTGGGCGCTGATGCACCACCTGCTCAGCGGCATCCGTCATTTCGTCTGGGACCTCGGTTATGGCTTCGGCCCCTCCGAGCGTGAAGGGCTGACCTGGGCGGCGCTGATCGGCGGCATCGTGCTGACGATCCTGCTGTGGGTCCTGGCCTATGCCTTCGGAGGCGGACGATGAGCAACGGAAGCCCTTCCAATTCATCGATCCGCACCGCGCTGAAGCGGGTGCGCGGCCTCGGCGCCTCCGGCTCGCACGCCACCTCGGACTTCTGGTGGCAGCGTGTCACCGCCGTCGGCATGCTGCTGCTCACCGTGCCCGTCATAATTATCGTCATGATGCTGCTCGGCCGCAATCAGGCCGGCGCCGGGCAGATTCTCGGCACGCCGGTGATCGCGCTGATCATGCTGCTGTTCGTGGTCGCCAGCAGTTGGCACATGAAGATCGGCATGCAGGTAGTGATCGAAGACTACATTCATGGCGAGAAGGTCAAACTCGTCGCCATCCTCGCCAACAATTTTTTCGCGCTCGCAGTCGCGCTGGCGTCAGCATACGCGATTTTCAAACTGTCATCTGGAGTGTAGCGCATGGCTGCTCAGGGCAACGGCAGCGGAGCTCCCGCCACCAACGGACGCGCCTATCCGCTTGAGGATCACACTTACGACGTCGTCGTGGTCGGCGCCGGCGGCGCGGGTCTGCGCGCTGTGGTGGGGTGCAGCGAAGCGGGCTTGCGCACCGCCTGCATCACCAAGGTTTTCCCCACGCGCTCGCACACCGTCGCCGCGCAGGGCGGCATCTCCGCCTCGCTCGGCAACATGCATCCGGACGATTGGCGCTGGCACATGTACGACACCGTCAAGGGGTCGGACTGGCTCGGCGATCAGGATTCCATCGAATACATGGTTCGTCACGCGCCGAAGGCCGTCTACGAGCTTGAGCACTGGGGCGTACCGTTCTCGCGTACCGAGGAAGGCAAGATCTATCAGCGCCCGTTCGGCGGCATGACGGTCGACTTCGGTAAGTCGCAGGCGCAGCGCACCTGCGCCGCCGCCGACCGCACCGGCCACGCCATGTTGCATACCATGTACGGGCAGGCGCTACGCCACTCGGCCGAATTCTTCATCGAGTTCTTCGCAATCGACCTGATCATGGACGATCAGGGCGTTTGCCGTGGCGTCATCGCGCTCAAGCTCGACGACGGCACGCTGCATCGCTTCAAGGCGCAGACCACCATCCTCGCCACCGGCGGCTACGGTCGCGCCTATCAGTCCTGCACCTCGGCGCACACCTGCACCGGCGACGGCGGCGGCATGGCGCTGCGCGCCGGCCTTGCCTTGCAGGATATGGAGTTCGTGCAATTCCATCCGACCGGCATCTACGGCTCGGGCTGTCTCGTCACCGAAGGCGCGCGCGGCGAGGGCGGTTACCTCGTCAACTCCGAAGGCGAGCGCTTCATGGAGCGCTATGCGCCGTCCGCCAAGGACCTTGCCTCGCGCGACGTTGTCTCGCGCGCGATGACCATCGAAATTCGCGAAGGTCGCGGCGTTGGCAAGAAGAAGGATCACATCTACCTGCACCTCGATCATCTCGATCCGAAGGTGCTGCACGAGCGGCTGCCGGGCATTTCCGAATCCGCGCGCATCTTCGCCAATGTCGACGTGACGCGCGAACCGATCCCGATGATCCCGACCGTGCACTACAACATGGGCGGTATCCCGACCAACTATCACGGCGAAGTCGTCACCAAGAAGAACGGCGACGACAACGCGGTGGTGCCCGGCCTGATGGCGGTGGGCGAGGCGGCCTGCGTCTCTGTGCACGGCGCCAATCGTCTCGGCTCCAACTCGCTGATCGACCTCGTGGTGTTCGGCCGCGCCGCCGCGCTGCGGCTGGCGGAAAAGCTCACCGCCGGCGCTGAGCAGCCCGATCTGCCGGCGGATTCCGCCGACAAGGCGCTGGGACGGCTCGACCGCTTCCGCAACGCCAAGGGCGGCACCCCGACCGCGAAGCTGCGCGAGAACATGCAGCACGTGATGCAGAACAACTGCGCGGTGTTCCGCACCGGCGACGTGCTGAAGGAAGGCCAGGAACTGATCCACAAGGTGTACGGCGGCATCGGCGACATCGCTACTTTCGATCGTACCCTGGTCTGGAATACCGACCTGATGGAAACGCTGGAGTACGACAATCTCATCGCGCAAGCGGTGGTGACGATGGATTCCGCGTCCAACCGCACCGAGAGCCGCGGCGCGCATGCGCGCGAGGACTTCTCGGCCCGCGACGACCAGAACTGGATGAAGCATACGCTGGCGTGGCTCGACGACCGTGGCACCACCACGATCGATTACCGCCCGGTGCACGATTACACGATGACGAACGACGTTCAGTACATTCCGCCGAAGGCGCGTGTGTATTGATCTGAAAACGATGCGTTATGTGCGGACGTGATCCGCGCATCCATAGATCCTCGCAAGAGGATGGATTGCCGGGTCAAGTCCGGCAATGACGGGTAGAGAGCAAGGGCAAGACCGATGGTTGAATTTGCGCTTCCGAAGAACTCCAAGATCACCGGCGGCAAGACTTGGCCGAAGCCGGAAGGCGCCACTGAGACGCGCGAATTCCGCATCTATCGCTGGAGCCCGGACGACGGCAAGAATCCCAGCGTCGACACCTATCACGTCGATATCAACGACTGCGGTCCGATGGTGCTCGACGGCCTGATCTGGATCAAGAACCACATCGATCCGACGCTGTCGTTCCGCCGTTCCTGCCGCGAAGGCGTCTGCGGTTCTTGTGCCATGAACATCGATGGTCAGAACACGTTGGCCTGCACCAAGTCGATGCACGACGTCGCCGACGGCGGCGCGGTGAAGGTCAACCCGCTGCCGCATCAACCGGTGGTGCGCGACCTCATTCCCGACCTGACCAACTTCTATGCGCAATATGCGTCGATCGAGCCGTGGCTTCACACCACCACGCCGACGCCGCAGAAGGAGTGGAAGCAGAGCAAGGACGATCGTGAAAAGCTCGACGGTCTTTACGAGTGCATCCTATGCGCCTGCTGTTCGACCTCGTGCCCGAGCTACTGGTGGAATTCCGATCGCTATCTCGGCCCGGCAGCGCTGTTGCAGGCCAATCGCTGGGTTATGGACAGCCGCGACGAGGCCACCGGTGAACGGCTCGACAATGTCGAGGACGCGTTCCGGCTCTATCGCTGCCATACCATCATGAACTGCACCAAGGCGTGTCCGAAAGGCCTCAATCCGGCCAAGGCGATCGCCAATCTGAAGCTGAAGCTGGTCGAGCGGCAGAGCTGACCGGAGCGGAGCCGCTATGATCGATCATATCGGCTTCCCAGTATCCGATTACGAACGCGCCAAGGCATTCTACCGCGCCGCCTTGGCACCGCTGGACTACGTGCTGGTGCTGGAGGTTCGTCAGTCCGAGAACGATGCGCCGGCGGCCGGCTTCGGCGCGAACGGCAAGCCCGATTTCTGGATCGGCGGCGAAGGCGGGCTCGACAAGCCGCTTCACGTCGCGATTGTTGCCAAGAGCCGCGCCGCGGTCGATGCTTTCTACCACGCGGCGATTACAGCCGGCGGACGCGACAACGGCGCCCCCGGCATTCGCGCGCACTATCATCCCGATTACTATGGCGCGTTCGTGCTCGATCCCGATGGGCACAATATCGAGGCTGTCTGCCACGCTCCGACGTGAGCTATCGAAACAGCGGCAGCACGAAGATCGCGATGTTGATCAGCCACGCCACGCTAAACACCACAGAGCGCGGTGTCGCGTAGTCGCCGATATAAAGCGCGGCGTGCGCGATACGCAGCGCGATATAGAGCGCAGCAAGGATGTTAAGCGTGGTGAGCGGCGCATCTTGTGTCTTGGCGATGATCACCGCCGCCGCGAAGAATGGAAAATTCTCATAGGCGTTGAGATGGGCCGCATAAGCGCGGCGCGCCGTCGGCGGCAGGCGTTCGGCGCTGTCGCGTGGATGATGATTGTCGCCGTCGCCGCCAGCCTTCGCGAACACCACGATGATAAGCGGCAGGATCGCCGCGACCAGAACGCACCAATAGGCCAATGGCATCAAAATCGCCTTTCCCTCGTTTGGCGGATTGAAGGCGCGTTCTCGGTTGACTGTCAATTTGCGCGGGAACCTCATGGAGGTTCGGTCGTTAAAGGTGCTGTTTGCATTCGTGGGTGACGTGAATGCGTCATGAACGTCGCGGCATCAACGCACCGCGCGATGAAAAATAAAAATCTTAAAACGCGAATCGACGTGTCCCGGCTGCCACATTGCAGCCGCACCTCTATCGGCTCATCGCAAGGTCGCGCGATGGAATACGTCGCGCATCAGACATTTGGAGAATGATACGATCATGACCAAGCTGCGTCTCGTCATGCTGACGACCACCGCGTTGACCCTCGGACAGTGGGCCGCGGCCGTGCACCCGGCGCACGCCGACGATGTCCGCGGCGCGACGGCCACTATCCTGATGGCGCAGGCCGCGACAGGAGAGGGCAAGCCGGAAGATAGAGCGAAGGGCCGCGAGCGCTCCGGGCCGCGCGAGCATGGTCGCGAAGCGCCTCGGGGCGGACCGCCTGCCGGCGCTCCGGCCCAGCGTTCAACGCCGCCGGCCGCGCCTGCCCCGCATGCCGCTCCGCCGGCTGCCCGGCCAACCCCTCCCGCACCGCCCGCGGCAGCTCCGCAACATGCGCCGCCGGCTGCGGCGCGTCCGGCACAACCCGAGCGTCCGAGTGCGCCGGCACCGAGACAAGCTACGCCGCCCGCCGCCCCGACCGCACCCAAGGCGGCGCCACCGGCGGCCGGTGGTGCGCCCCATCCGTCATCGGCGTATGGCACGCCGAAGGCTGCACCGACGCCCCCAGCGGCGCAGCAGCCCGCGCCAACGGGTCGGCAGGGTGGCACGCCAACCCCGCCGCCGGCCTCCGGCAGTGCTCCTCACCCTTCGTCGGCCTACGGCACCCCGAAGGCCGCCCCGACGCCCCCAGCTGCGGCGCAACCTGCTGCACCCACACCGCCGCAGCCGGCTCCGAACGGCCGACAGGGCAGCGCGCCGACGCCGCCTCCTGCCGCCGGTAGTGCTCCGCATCCATCGTCGGCCTACGGCACGCCGAAACAGGCTCCCGCCGCTGGACAGCCTGCGGCGCCTACGCCCGGCAGCCAAACAGCCGCGCCTCCACAGCCGGTGAAGCCGCCACAGGTGTCTGCGCCATTGCCGCCGCCCCCGCCGGTCGCCGATAAGGTGATCGCGCCGGGCACGCAGCAAGGCCCGCGCCGGATCGAGGACTTCCGCTCGGAACGGCGTGAAACGCAGCAAGGCGGTCGCACCGTCATCACCGAGCCAGGCCGCGTCATCGTGCGCGATCCGAGCGGGCATTCGTTCATTCGGCACAATGAAGAAGACCGCTTCCGCTACGGCGCACGCGATATCCGTCAGGAGCGCGTCGGCAACGATACTCGCACAGTGGTCGTGCGGCCGGATGGTACGCAGATCATCACGGTCAACGATCGCGATGGCCGGATGCTTCGGCGAATCCGACGCGACCAGCGGGGCCAGGAAGTCATCATTATCGACAACAGCTACCACGATCACGGTCGCGGCGGCCGCGGTGGCTCCGTTGCAGCTGGCGTAGCTGCGGGCGTGGTCGCCGGTGCGATCGGTGGTTATTTCGTGTCGTTGCCGCCGCCGCGGATCGCAATCCCGCGCGACCGCTACATCGTCGAGGCGGAAGACGCGCCGCCGGAGGTGATTTACGACACCTTGATGGCGCCGCCGGTGGAGCGTATCGAGCGCGCTTACACGCTCGACGAAGTCCGCTACAGCCCGATGGTGCGCGCGCGGATGCCGAGCATCGACCTCGACACCATCAACTTCGAAACCGGTTCGTGGGAAATTCCACCGGATCAAGCCGCGAAGTTGCAGGTGATCGCCGATGGCATCAACCGTGCGATCCAGCGCAATCCGCGCGAGGTGTTCCTGATCGAGGGCCATACCGACGCGGTGGGTAATGACGTCGACAACCTGTCGCTGTCGGATCGTCGCGCGCAGTCGGCGGCGGAATTGCTGACGCAGCAGTTCCAGGTGCCACCGGAGAATCTGGTGACGCAGGGTTACGGCGAGCAGAACCTGAAGGTGCAGACCGACGGCGCGTCGCGTGAGAATCGCCGCGTCACCGTCCGCCGGATCACGCCGCTGCTGAACGGCGGAACGGCGTCCGCCGCGCCGCCGCGCTGAGCGGCGAGTATCGAAACAAAAATGGCCGGGAGCGATCCCGGCCATTTTCGATTTTCGATAATGAAGATATCGCGGCTCGCTAGACGATACGGGACGGAGATTGTCATGGATGAAAGCAGAAACGGCATTCACCGGTCCGCCGCGCGGGGCTTTTCAGCAAAAGCAGATATCTACGCGCGCGGACGTCCCGACTATCCCGATGTGATCGTCGACTGGCTACGCGACCGGCTCGGCCTGGACGATGGGCGAAGCGTGATCGATCTCGGCGCCGGAACGGGGAAATTCACGGCCTATCTTCTGAAGACCGGCGCGCAGGTGATCGCTGTCGAGCCGGTCAGGGAGATGCGCGCCAAGATCGTGCAGGCGCAGCCGAACGTCGTGACTTATGACGGCACGGCCACATCGATTCCTTTGCCTGATGACAGCGTCGACGCCGTGACTTGTGCGCAGGCTTTTCACTGGTTCGCAACCAGAGAGGCGCTTGCCGAAATCCGGCGCGTGCTGAAGCCCGGCGGCAAGCTCGGCCTGGTCTGGAATGTACGTGACGAAAGCGTCAATTGGATCAAGGCGCTCACCGCGATCATCACGCCTTACGAGGGGGATACGCCGCGTTACGCCAATGGCGCATGGCGCCGTGTCTTTCCCGCCGATGGTTTCAGCCCATTGCAGGAAAAGCACTTCCCGCATCGTCATGTGGGTTCGCCGGACGAAACAATCATCGATCGCGTGTGCTCGACAAGCTTCATCGCCGCCTTGCCTGCGGACGAGATGGCGAAAATCGTCACGCAACTTCGCGCGTTGATCGCGGCAACGCCGAAGCTCGCCGGCAAGAATACGATCAGCGTGCCTTACAGCACCGCTGCTTACTGGACGGAGAAGGAGGGATAAGATTGCACGTCCTCGCTATCGTCGTCCCAGCGCGTGTTCGTCATTACCGGGCTTGTCCCGGTGATCTACGTCTTTCTTCCTCGCATACAAGCGTGGATGGCCGGGTCAAGCCCGGCCATGACGAGAGGATAGGTTTCGCAATGACGGCTTGGCGCGTCTGCGCAACTCAGCTCTTGTCATTCTCCAGCTTGGGAATGTTCGAGCCTTCCGGAGCCGAGATCAGACCCGTCTTCGCGTAAAGATTCAGCTTGGCGCGGGTGTCGGTGATGTCGAGGTTACGCATGGTCAGTTGGCCGATGCGATCCGCTGGCGTGAACGCCGCGTCCTCGACCTTCTCCATGCTCAGCCGCTCCGGCGCATAGGTCAGGTTGGGGCTCTCGGTGTTCATGATCGAATAGTCGTTGCCGCGACGCAGTTCGAGCGTCACCTCGCCGGTCACGGCGCGGGCCACCCAGCGTTGCGCGGTTTCACGCAGCATCAGAGCCTGCGAATCGAACCACCGCCCCTGATACAGCAGGCGGCCGAGCTTCATGCCGTTGATGCGGTATTGCTCGATGGTATCTTCGTTGTGAATGCCGGTAACAAGGCGCTCGTACGCAATGTGCAGCAGCGCCATGGCCGGCGCTTCGTAGATGCCGCGGCTCTTCGCCTCGATGATGCGGTTTTCGATCTGGTCGCTCATGCCGAGGCCATGACGGCCGCCGATGGCATTGGCTTCGAGGAACATTGCGACAGGATCGGCAAAGGTCTTGCCGTTGAGCGCGACGGGCTGGCCCTCCTCGAATCGCACCGTGACTTTCTCGGCCTTCACCACGCAGTCGTCGCGCCAGAACGGCACGCCCATGATCGGGTTGACGATGGTGATGCCGCTGTTGAGGTGCTCCAGATCCTTGGCCTCGTGGGTCGCGCCGAGGATATTGCTGTCGGTCGAGTAGGCCTTTTCGGCGCTCATCTTGTAGGCGAATCCGTTGGCGGTCATGAACGCCGACATTTCCGCGCGGCCGCCGAGTTCATCGATGAACTGCTGATCGAGCCACGGCTTGTAGATGCGCAGGTCCGGATTGGTCAGCAGGCCGTAGCGGTAGAATCGTTCGATGTCGTTGCCCTTGTAGGTCGAGCCGTCGCCCCAGATGTTGACGCCGTCTTCTTTCATGGCCGACACCAGCATGGTGCCGGTCACGGCGCGGCCGAGGGGCGTGGTGTTGAAATAGGCGATGCCGCCGGTGGAAACGTGAAACGCGCCCGCCTGAATCGCGGCGATGCCTTCGTGGACCAATTGGGTGCGGCAATCGACGAGGCGGGCCTTCTCAGCGCCAAACTCCATCGCCTTGCGCGGAATCTCGTCGTAGTCGGCCTCGTCCGGCTGGCCGAGATTGGCGGTATAGGCGAACACGCGCGCGCCCTTCTGCTTCATCCAAAGCAGCGCCGCGCTGGTGTCGAGCCCGCCCGAGAACGCGATGCCGACGTTTTCGCCCTTGGGCAGGTTCTTTAAAATCGTACTCATGAAGCTTCCAATCGACCGGTTTTCGTCTGCGATTTTACTACGTGAATATCAAACGCTGCGCCATCGGGCACGTTTTTCGTCGCGGCTGAGGCGATGAATGGGACTCATCGCGACGGCGCGGGCCCGACGTCGCGGCCGCGCCAGCGCTGCATCATCCGGTAACCGGGCCAGGCGAACCGCGTCAGCGCCGCGTCGATCCGCTCGTCGGTCGTTCGCGTCGAGGGCCAGCGGTAGAAATAGCCGTGTAGCAGCCAGATCACGAGGAAGGTGACGAGCCCGGCGATCGAGACGTCGGTGAAGAAGTGACCGCCGAACGCCATGCGCAACCCGCTGGTCAGCGCGCCAAACACCACTGCACCGGTATAGGCCAGCGGCCGCCACGTCGGCGGGGCCAGCGCCGCCGGCGCCAGCGTCCAGAACGCGGTGGCACCTTCGCCGGAGAAGAACGAGCAGTTCTTCGGGCACTGGCCACGATGGTCCCACCACGCCACAAACGGCAGCGGGCCGTTGAATTCGGTCACCGTCACCGGGCGCGGTCGGCCCCAGAAACTCTTGAAGGTGAAGTTGGTCAGCACGCCGGCAGAAAGCAGCAGCGTCAGCAGCAGGAAGGCGACGGTGCGACCGCGTACCAGCAGCGGTCGATCCGGCCGGAACATCTTCACCACCAGCGCGACGATGGCGGGAAGTGCAAAGGCCCATGCCACCCACATTGCCGCATCACGCGCGAAATTGGCGAACGGATGCAGCCGCGCCGGAAAATCCTTGATCGCGGGATCGTAGAACAGCGCGGCCAGCGTGAGGTCGAGTTCGGGATAGACGCCGAACGCCACTCCGATGACGAGCGCGAGGCCGAGCGCGATGAAAAGTCCGGTGCGGTTCATGGCGGGGGTTTAGCCGAGCTATGAGGGCGAGGGAAGCCGGAGGCGCTACGCCGCTCAGGCCGGCGGGGGCGCAGGAGGTGCCAGCGGTGCCGGCGGATCACGCCACATGCCGGCCTTGCGCCCGGCGACCAGCCAGTAGACCGCGCCGGCGACGACGCCCGCGCCCATCATGATTTCGAGGTGCCGCCGCACGATGCCGTCGAAGCTCATGGTGTTCGGATCGAACGGCACCAGGCCGAGATAGCAGGCGAGCCCGGTGAGCGCGCCGCCGACCGCGTAGGTCAGCGCCTTGCGGATGCTAAAGGCCTCGGTGATCAGGACGATCAGCACCGCCGGCAATAGCGCGAAGCCGCTGACGAAGATGAAGCCGAAGGCGAACAGCACATTGAGCGCATCAGGATCGACCGGACCGAGCGCCATGTCGCTCCAGTCCGGAAACAAGATCGCGAGTACGATCACCATGCCGGCGGCAAAGCACGCGAGTGCAAGGCCGATCACGATCGCGAACAGATGGCCGATCAGCGACATGGCGACAGCACGTTTATGGAAGGAAAGACCCTGTCAGTCGTCATGCCCGGCTTTACACCGGGTATCCACGTTCTTTCTTTATGCGACTCTCCAAGACGTGAATGGCCGGGACATAGGCGAGCAAAGCGACGCCGTTCTTCGAACGGCTGTGCCCGGCCATGACGGAAATGTATGTTGTGCCCTAGGAGCACGCGACCTCAATCTGTCATCGCCATGGCGCGAAGCGCCTGGCGTTCGCGGGCGGACAGCTTTTCGGTTTCCGACTTCAACTGGCCGCAGGCGGCGAGGATGTCGCGGCCGCGCGGCGTGCGCACCGGCGAGGAATAACCGGCGTTGAAGACGTATTCGGAAAATTTCTCGATCTGATCCCAGTCGGAGCATTCGTAGCGTGTGCCGGGCCACGGATTGAACGGGATCAGATTGATCTTGGCCGGAATGCCCTTGAGCAATTTCACCAAGAGCTTCGCATCGTCGAGCGAATCGTTGACGCCTTTCAGCATCACATATTCGAAGGTGATGCGGCGCGCGTTCGACGCGCCGGGATAATCGCGGCAGGCTTGCAACAGTTCGGCCAGCGGATATTTGCGGTTGAGCGGCACCAGTTCGTTGCGCAACTCGTCGCGCACCGCGTGCAGCGAGATGGCCAGCGAGACGCCGATTTCAGCGCCGGTACGTACGATGTTCGGCACGACGCCGGAGGTCGACAACGTGACGCGGCGCTTGGAGATGCCGATGCCGTCGCCGTCGGTGACGATCAGCAGCGCGTCGCGGACCGCGTCGAAATTGTAGAGCGGCTCGCCCATGCCCATCATCACGATGTTGGTGACGAGGCGGTTGCCGGTCGGCGTTGCGCGATCGGCCCAGTCGTTGAGCCGGTCGCGCGCGACCATGATCTGGCCGACGATCTCGCCGGCGGTGAGGTTGCGCACCAGCCGCTGTGTGCCGGTGTGGCAGAACGAGCAGTTCAGTGTGCAGCCGACTTGCGAGGAGACGCACAGCGTGCCGCGATCTGTTTCCGGAATGTAGACGCACTCGACTTCGTGCGGATTTTCGCCGGCGGTGCCGCTCGGCAGTCGCAACAGCCACTTGCGGGTGCCGTCGTTGGAAATCTGTTCGGCGACCACTTCGGGCCGCGCCACGGTGAAGTGCCCGGCAAGCTGCGCGCGCATCTCTTTCGAAATGGTGGTCATGCCGTCGAAATCGGCCACGCCGCGCACATACATCCAGTGCCAGAGCTGCTGCACCCGCATCTTGCGCTGCGCGGGCGCGACGCCGATGCCGCCGAGCAGGTCGGCGAGTTCCGTGCGCGACAAGCCGACCAGCGACGGCACCGCCGGCGGCACGTAGCTCTCCAGCGGGGTCTTTTCCAGCGGCAGGTCACCGGGCGGCAGCGCCCGGGAGCGCGCCGCATGGCTGGTGGAACCGGCTTCGGCAGGCGAAACAGTCATGGAACTCGGTCTGTCCTAGGGATGTCGGCTTTCTGCCGCATCAAATAGGCTTTCCAGCGCCTGCTGGAAAGGCACAAATGGCCGAATCCTGCCGGGTCTCAGGTAAGAGTTACCGGCGGCAGTCCTGCGCCATGCGGTCCAGCGCCTGCGACACGCCCTTCAGCGAGAATACGTCGGTGGTCTGGGTGCCCCTACTGGACATGGCCTTGACGGTGATCTCACCGCTCTTGCGCATGGCCTCGACCAGCTTTTCTTCCTCGGCGGCGTTCTTGATCCAGAGCCCGTCGCCCTGCGTGTACATCGCATAGCGCCCGCCGCCGACCTCGAGCGTGGATTCCGAGCCTGGCTTGGCCGGATAGCCGATCATGATCGAGACTTCGTTGATCACCTTCTCGGCCGGACGGGTGGAGATGAAGGCATAGGCCGGGTCGCGCGGGCGGTTGGGCGGATTGGTTTTCGACGACGACGGCTTGGCCAGTGCGAAGCAGACCTTCTTGCCGTTGGGCGCGGCCGTGTAGGCGCCCCAGCTTCCGTATTGACCGAGCAGCGTCGGCTCGCTGCTGCCGGCGGCGTGATGGGCTTCCGGCTTGGCGGACTTCGCGCCGCGCTGTGCGAGCGCAAGCGTCGAACTCGCGCACAGCATCGCGCCTGCCAGAAGAATCAGCGTACCCCGCACCGACATCATCGGGCCTCGTTCTCGTAGCATTGTGACTGGAAGATGGCTTCGCCTTGAATTGCCCCGAATCTGCATGAAGGGGACATAGCATTTTGCGCCGATGATGGCGATTACCGTTTGGTCATGTTGCGGGTTCGCGCGGCCTCGCGCTGCTCGGCCCATTGCGCATCGGTCCATTGCAGCAGGTCTTCGGCACCCGATGAGCGCAGATGTGCGCCGCCATCCTGCACCACCATTTCGCCGTTGATGTAACCGGCGCGATCCGAGATGAGATAGCTGGCGAGATCGGCAAGCTCGCCGTGATCGCCGACGCGCCCGAGCGGATTTCTTGCTGTCCCATCGGCGCGTCCCTTGGCTTGCAACTGTCCCGACGCGCCCGGCGTCGGAAACGAGCCGGGTGCGATCGCGACAAGGCGAACGCCTTTCGGTCCCCATTCCACCGCGAGGCTTTTGGTCATCGCCAGCACGGCGGACTTCGCCATCGCCGACGGCACCGTGAAGGCGCGCCCGGTGATGGTCGATGTCGAGAGGATGCTCAGCACCACGCCGCGATGATGCGATTCGATCCAGCGTTTGCCCGCGCTCAGCGTGCAATACATCGTACCATGCAATGTCGGTGCGAGGATCGCATCCGCCGCGCGCGACGATAAATGTTCGCTTTGCGCGATGAAGGTCGCGGCAGCGTTGTTGATCAGCACGTCGAGCGGCGCGTTACGCCAGATCGCATCCATCATGTCGTCGACGGCCGCGGCATCGCGAATGTCGCATGGCATGACCTGAACCGTCGCACCGGTTTCGCCGTGCAAACGCTGCGCGGTCGCGTCCAGCATCTCGCGTCGCCGTCCGCAAATCATCAGCTCCGCGCCGAGCTCGCCGAAACGTTTCGCCATCGCCGCGCCGAGGCCGGAGCCGCCGCCGGTGACGAGAATGCGCTTGCCTGCCAGCAATGTCTTTTCGAACATCGTTTGAATCCTTCCACGCCCCGGAATAACCGCAAGTTGCGGCTTGCCGTGCATCTTGCAACGCGCGCGACTTTCGAATCAGATTGTAGCCTGCGGCCAAATCCGGCAAAAAGCCCCGACATCCCGCTTCGATCGTGTCATCCAGTCTGTCTGGCAACTTCAGGTGTGTTCATGAAAGCCATCCTCTGCTCCCAGTATTGCGGCCCCGACGATCTCGTGCTGGCGGATATTCCCGATCCGGTCGCAGGTCCCGGCGAGGCGGTGATCGCGATCAAGGCGGCGGCGCTGAATTTCTTCGATCTCCTGATGATTCAGGGCAAGTACCAGATCAAGCCGCCGTTCCCGTTCTCGCCGTCGGCCGAAGTTGCCGGTGTGATCGAGAGCGTCGGCGCCGGCGTGACCGATCTCAAGGTCGGCGATCGCGTGATGGCGTCGTGCGGACACAACGGCGCGCGTGAGAAGATCGCGCTGCCGGCGTCGGCCATCATCAAGATTCCGGACAACCTCGATTTCGACCGTGCCGCTGGCATCACCATCATCTACGGCACCACGCTGCACGCGTTGGAAGATCGTGCCAGTCCGAAGGCGGGCGAGACGCTCGCGGTACTCGGCGCCGCCGGTGGCACCGGTCTCGCTGCGTGCGAGATCGGCAAGCTGCTGGGGCTCAAGGTGATCGCCTGCGCCTCCTCCGACGAGAAGCTGGCGTTCGCGAAAGAGCACGGCGCCGAACTGACGCTGAACTACAGCAAGGAAGATCTCAAGGAAGGCTTGAAGAAACTCACCGGCGGCAAGGGCGTCGACATCATCTATGATCCGGTCGGCGGCAGCTATTCGGAAGCCGCGCTACGCGCTATCGCCTGGGAAGGTCGCTTCCTGGTGATCGGCTTCGCCGCCGGCGAAATTCCGAAGATGCCGCTCAATCTGGCGCTGCTGAAGGGCTGCGATATCCGCGGCGTGTTCTGGGGCGCGTGGACCAAGATCAATCCGGCGAAGAACCGCGCCAATCTTGAGCGGCTGGCGAAGTGGACCGCGGAAGGCAAGCTGTCGTCGCATGTCGACCGCACCTTCCCCCTGGCGCAGACTGCCGACGCATTGAAGGTCCTCGCCGGCCGCAAGGCGATGGGCAAGGTGATCCTGCATCCGTGAGGATGGTTCAGAAACTCGGCGGCAAAAAAGTTACTTTCCGTCGTGCCGGGTGTAGCCGTTCAAAGAACGGCGTCGCTCTACTCGCCTATGTCCCCGGCATCCACGTCTTCTTTTCTGTATTTCCTAAGACGTGGATGGCCGGGACGGACCCGGCCATGACGAGTTGTTGATTCTATCTGAGCGAAATCTACTCTAGCTTCCTTTAGGGGGTGTCTTGGTGGGCAGCATCATCCTCTAGCCCGCGCTTCAACGCCGCGTGGGCGGCATCGCGGTGTTCGGGCTTGATGTGGCTCGCGACCATGCGGAGCGCGGTGGCGAGTATTGCAGCGTCGTCGGTGAAGCCGAGCACCGGCATCAGGTCCGGCACGAAATCGAACGGCAGGATGAAATAGGCTAGCGCACCGAGCAGTGCCGCCTGGACATGGCGCGGTGTCTGCCGGTCGAACGCGCAGTAATAAGCCGCCAGCAGTTCCTCGACGAACGGCAGCTTCGCCGCGACGCGCTTCAGCTTCTTCCAGAACTCCTTGCGCACCCGCGCAGGGTCCTCGGCCAGACGCGCGGCCGGTTCGAAATCCATGGTCTGCTCGGTTGCCATCGCAAGTTTCCTCGAATGGTGCGGCGGTAGGGCCGGAGCCAACCGCTCCGTGCCCGTTATTTGGTCACGCGCCAGGGCCGGTGCAAGCGGTGGTCAAGTGACGCCGAGTTGTGCGGCGGCGGCGTTCATGACCTTCGCAAGAGCGATGTCGCGCGCGGTGACGCCGCCGGCGTCGTGGGTGGAGAGCAGAACCTCTACGGTCTTGTAGACATTGCGCCATTCCGGGTGATGGTCGGCTTTCTCGGCAGCCAGCGCCACCCGCGTCATGAAGCCGAACGCCTCGTTGAAGTCCTTGAACACGAAGGTTCGGCTGATGGCGTCCCGGCCTTGCGCCTCGGCCCAGCCCTTGAGTTCCTTCAGCGCGGTTACCCGTGCCTCCTTCGACAGCCGCTCCGCCATGACCATACCTCCGCGCTGGTGACTTGAGTGAACGCGCTTCTTCACGCGAACTTTATTCTAACACCGAAACCGCCGGGATCGATCCGTGCCACAATATTGAACCAAAGGCGTTCCAAGCCTTCGCATGGCGAGGTTCGCCGTGGCCGCTCGATTGCTAGCCATTCGCGAGGAGATGACTGTTGATGCGATCGGATCACCGACATTGAGCGCCAGCACCGCATCGGAAAGCGCGCGCCGCGATGCCGACGGCCGCGAGGACGGGCCCGCGCCGCTGTCGCCGCGTTCCGCCAAGCGAAAGGTGATGTTGATTACCTTGGCGGGGACGTTGGCGCTGATCGGGCTGGTGGCCGGCGCCTATTACTTCGCGATGCGACCGGTGACGCTGCGGATCGCGGTCGGCCCGACCAACAGCGACGACGTCAAGGTGATTCAGACCATGGCGCAGGTATTCGCGCGCCAGCATGAATCGGTCCGGCTGCGTCCGGTGCTCACCGACAGCGCCAACGCCAGCGCCGCGGCGATCAAGGACGAAACGGCTGATCTGGCCGTCGTACGCGGCGATCTCGACATTCCGAAGAATGCGCAAGCCGTGGCGACACTGCGCAAGAACGTGGTGATGCTGCTGGTGCCGTCGCCGCCCGCGGCGAACCCCACTAGTACGCAGAGCGGTGATACGAAGATCACCAGCATCTTGCAACTCGCCGGCCGCCGCATCGGCGTGATCGGGCGGACGCAGGCCAATGTGAAATTGTTGGAGATCATTCTGCGTCAGTACGGCATCGAGCCTGACAAGGTGACGATCGTTCAGTTCGCGCCGCCGGAAATATCCGATGCTGTCCGAAACCATAAAGCCGATGCGTATCTCGCGGCGGGCCCGATCGGCGGCCGGCTGATTTCGGAAACCATCGCGGCGGCGCTGCGCGATGCCGGCTCGCCGACATTCCTGCCGATCGATGCCGCCGATGCTATCGCGCAAAACTATCCGGTTTACGAGACGGCAGAAATTCCCGCCGGAGTGTTCGGCGGCGCGCCGGCGCGCCCTCAAAGCGAAATCAAGACCATCAGTTTCGCGCATCACGTTGTGGCGCGCGACAATCTCTCCGAGGTTACGGTCGCGAACCTGACCCGTCAGATATTCGCGATCCGGCAGGAGGTGGCGACGGACTTCCCGCTGGCGGCGAAGATTGAAACGCCCGATACCGACAAGGACGCCGTGCTGCCGGCGCATCCCGGTGCCGCCGCCTATGTCGACGGCGAAGAAAAATCCTTCATGGATCGCTACAGCGATTACATCTGGTGGGCGCTGATGGGGCTCTCGGCGCTGGGCTCGCTTGGCGCGTGGTTTGCGAGTTACTTCCGGCGCGACGAGCGCACCAGCAACACCTCGCAACGTGGGCGCCTGCTCGACATGCTGGCGCTGGCGCGGCGCAGCGAGTCCATTGAGGAGTTGGACCGCATGCAGGCGGAGGCTGACGACATCATGCGTAGCACGCTTGATTGCTTCGAGCGCGGCGGCATCGAGGAAGGATCTCTCACCGCATTCCAGATCGCGCTGGAGCAGTTCCACAACGCGGTAGCGGATCGCAAGGCGTGGCTGGCGACGCGGCCGCCGGATGAGCCCAAGAACACTCCCAGGGATAATGTGACGGCGACCGTGCAACTGGTTGCCAGTTCATCGTAATCAATCTGTCACGCAAGCGTCCCGCGGCTGTCAGATAGCCTCGGCATAGAGATTGCCTTCCTCAAACGATTCCAAGGAGGCATCGATGACGTTTCGCTTGTCCCGCCGTCGCTTTCTCACCACCGCAACCGCGACCGGCGTCGGCTTGGTCGGCAACATCGCGGTGCCCTATCTCAGCCGCGCGGCGGATCGCCCCTTGATCGGCCATGGCGTGCAGTCCGGTGATGTCGGCATCGATGGCGGCGTGGTCTGGTCGCGCGCCGATCGCCCCTCGCAGATGCTGGTCGAAGTTTCCACCACAGAATCGTTCCGCAACGCCCGCGCATTGCCGCCGATCGCGGCACTGCCCGAAACCGATTTCACCGCGAAACTTCTCATCGACAACCTGCCGTCGGATCAGGATATCTTTTATCGCGTCAAGTTTCGCGACCTCTCGCACTCAAGCGTCGAGAGCGAACCGGTGGTCGGCCGCTTCCGCACCGCGCCGGCGGGTCGCCGCGACGTCAGCTTCGTCTGGGGCGGTGATGTCGCGGGGCAGGGCTGGGGCATCAATCCCGACGACGGCGGCATGTTCACTTTTGCGACCATGCGCAAGTACAAGCCGGATTTCCTGCTGCATTCCGGCGATACGATTTACGCCGACGGGCCGATCGTCAGCGAGGTGAAGCTGCCCGGCGGCAAGGTGTGGAAGAACATCGTCGTCGAGGAGAAGGCCAAGGTCGCGGAAACACTCGCCGAGTTTCGCGCCGCGCACAAATACAATCTGCTCGACGACAACGTCCGCGCCTTCAATGCGGAAGTGCCGATCTTCGTGCAGTGGGACGACCACGAGATCTCCAACAACTGGTCGCTGTCGAAGGATTTGCCGGCGGCCTACAAGGTGCGAGATATTCCGTTGCTTGCGGCGCGTGGCGCGCGGGCCTTCCATGAGATGTATCCGATCCGCGAAAGCATTCAGGAGCCGGGCCGTATCTATCGCACCATTCACTATGGGCCGCATCTCGATGTCTTCATGCTCGACGAGCGCAGCTATCGCGGCCCGAACGGCCCCAATCTGCAAACCGAATACGGACCTGAGAGTTATTTCATCGGTCCCGATCAACTGGCGTGGTTGAAGCGCGAACTGCTGAATTCGAAGGCGACGTGGAAGGTGATCGCGTCCGACATGCCGATCAGCCTCATCGTCTATGACGACGCACCGAACAAGCGCGGCTCCGAGGCCGTCGCACAGGGTGATGGCCCGGCGCGCGGACGCGAGCTGGAGATCGCCGACCTGCTGCGCTTCATCAAGACGTCCGGCATCATCAACACGGTGTGGCTGACGGCGGACGTTCACTACGCCGCCGCGCATTTCTACAATCCGGACAAGGCACAGTTTCAGGACTTCGATCCGTTCTGGGAGTTCGTCTCGGGGCCGCTGCATGCCGGCACGTTCGGTCCCGCCGATCTCGATAATACGTTCGGTCCCGAAGTGCGTTTCGTGAAGGCGCCCGGCGCCGACCGCCAGAACCTGCCGCCGACCGAGGGCATGCAGTTCTTCGGTCATGTCCACATCGACGGTGCATCGGGGCAGATGACCGTCAGCCTGCGCGACCGCGCCGATGTGCTGCTGTGGTCGACGAAGCTCGATCCGAAGATGGGATAAGGCGCCCCTCCGTCATTGCCAGGAGTACCCGGATCAGCGCTTCGCACTGTCCGGGCACAGGCCCTCGCGACGAAGCAATCCGGTTCTTGCCTTGTGGCTTTCAGGATTGCTTCACTTCGCTCGCAATGACGGCTTGATGCGGCTTTTTCAACCTACTCCGCCGGTTCGGGGCTGCCGCGCAGCACGGCCTCCAGCTCCTCGCGCAGGCATGGCTTGCTCAACACCGGTTTGCCGGCGAATCGGCTCGCCAGAGCGACGTCGGCGCGATAGCCGGTGACGAAGGCATACGGAATTTTCAGCGCATCGAGCCGGTCGGCCACCTCGAAGCTGGTGTCGTTGCCGAGACCGACATCGAGCAGCGCGAAATCCGGCGCGCGTTCGGCGATCATCGCCAGCGCATCAGCGGCGTGGATGGCAGTCCGCACCTGTTGAACGCCTAATTCCATGACCGTCGCTTCAAAATCAATGGCGATAATGGCGTCATCTTCGACAATCAGCACGTCGTTCGGCATGGCGAAGGCACTTTTGTGGCGAAAGGGGCATGAACCGGGCAACGGCACGGCATCGATCGGATTTTCGGAAGCTTAAGGGATGAGCCGGCGCGCCGAAGATGCCTGGAAGCACAAATCCGGTTCCGCGTGGAACCCACCACATCTTCCGGGCTCCTGTCTGTCCACTTGTGAACACTACCGTGCCAGAAGCCGGTATATGATGCCGCTGCAAAGGTCGGGAATGGATATGCATCAGCAAGTGGTGAACACTGGCAAGGAACGCCCCTTCAACAATCTGTTGCGCAAGATGCGCCTGGCCGACTATGCGCTGATCGCCTCGCATCTCGACCCCTGCACGCTGCCGGGTGGCGAACTGCTTTACAATCCGGGCGATGACGTCGCGGTGGTGCACTTTCCGTGTGGGCCGAGTCTCGCCTCGTATCTGATCACCAACGAGGACGGCCGCGATGTCGAAACCATCCTGATCGGCCGCGAGGGCGCTGTTGGCGGCATCGTCAGCCATGGCTTTCTGCCGGCGTATTCGCGGATTACGGTGAAGTTCGGTGGTCCGTTCGTACGGCTTCGCGTCGCTGCGCTGGAGGCGGCGAAGATGCAATCGCCGACGCTCCGCAACCTGTTCGCGCGCTATGCCGACTGCATGGTGGCGCAGCTTTTCCAGTCCACCGCTTGCAACGCCATCCACACGATCGAGCAGCGGGCGGCAAAATGGATTCTTGCGGCGATGGAACGCACCGACAGTGAGCGGGTGGCGCTGACCCACGAGCAACTGGCCACGATGCTGGGGGTCGGCCGCAGCTATGCCAGTCGGGTGGTTCAGGTCTTCAAGGCAGAAGGCGTGCTGGAAACGCGAAGGGGCGCCATCCTCGTCCGCAACCGCGCCGCATTGCAGGTGCGGGCCTGCCTCTGCAACGAATCGGTGAAAGGCCATTTCGAGGAGGTGCTGAGCGGGGTCTACCCGACCGAGGAGTCCGAAAGCGCCTGAACGGGTGGTCCCGCAAGTACCAAGCGGTCGGAGAACCGCCGAAAGACCAGCCGAGGGCGTTGTTTTTAGCCGCGAACTGGATTATATTGCACCGCAATGCGGGGTGCCCGGTTCGGTGTAGAGCCGGGCACCCGCTTTTTAACCATGTCCTTGCCCTTCGGTTCAGAACGATCCGGTACGCCAGCCGTTCGTTGGATTGCTTGTGGCGGATATCGATTTCCGCCCGCGGGCGGACGCAGGAAACAGGCCCTATCCATGACCTGGCCAAGCCAGACCGGATCCTGATCGAGCCTCCGCCGGCATGCGCCGGACGGCGCGCCACGTTGCGCTCTTTTGCCTTTCAAACCATATGTCCCGCATTCCGGTGCTGAACGCAGCGCCGGGCACGGCCATCGAGAACCTGAAGAAGCAAGCCCATGAATCTCCGTAACATTGCCATCATCGCTCACGTCGACCATGGCAAGACCACTCTCGTCGACAAACTGCTGCAACAGTCCGGCATCTATCGCGACAACCAGCGCGTCACCGAGCGCGCGATGGACTCCAACGATCTCGAGCGTGAGCGCGGCATCACCATTCTCGCCAAGTGCACCTCGGTGCAGTGGGGCGATACCCAGATCAATATCGTCGACACCCCCGGCCACGCTGACTTCGGCGGCGAGGTGGAGCGCATCCTGTCGATGGTGGACGGCGTGATCGTGCTGGTCGACGCCGCCGAAGGCCCGATGCCGCAGACCAAGTTCGTCGTCGGCAAGGCGCTGAAGCTCGGTCTTAAGCCGATCGTCGCCATCAACAAGGTCGATCGTCCCGACGGGCGCGCTACCGAAGTGCTGAACGAGGTGTTCGACCTGTTCGCCGCGCTCGACGCCACCGACGAGCAGCTCGATTTCCCGATCCTCTACGGTTCGGGCAAGAACGGCTGGATGGGCGTGTCGCCGGAGGACAACGGCAATGGCATGAAGCCGCTGTTCGAACTGGTGCTCAAGCACGTCGCGCCGCCGGTGGTCGAGGAAGGGCCGTTCCGTTTGCTCGGCACCATTCTTGAAGCCAACCCCTACCTCGGCCGCATCATCACCGGCCGCATCGCGTCAGGCACAGTGAAGCCGAACCAGTCGGTGAAGGTGCTGTCGCGCGACGGCAAGACGGTGGAAACCGGACGCATTTCGAAGATCCTCGCGTTCCGTGGCCTCGAGCGCGTGCCGCTCGACATCGCGGAAGCGGGCGACATCGTCGCTATCGCCGGCCTGACCAAGGGCACCGTGGCCGATACCTTCTGCGATCCGGTCGTCGAGGCGGCGATCCAGGCGCAGGCCATCGATCCGCCGACCGTGTCGATGTCGTTCATCGTCAACAACTCGCCGCTCGCCGGCACCGAGGGCGACAAGGTGACGAGCCGCATGATCCGCGACCGTCTGCTGCGCGAGGCCGAAGGCAATGTCGCGCTACGCGTGGTGGAAGCTGCCGACAAGGATTCGATGGAAGTCTCAGGCCGCGGCGAGTTGCAGCTTGCGATTCTAATCGAGACCATGCGGCGCGAAGGCTTCGAATTGTCGGTGTCGCGTCCGCGCGTGGTGCTGACCAAGGACGATAACGGCCAGTTGCTGGAGCCCGTCGAGGAAGTCGTCATCGACGTCGACGAGGAATTCTCCGGCGTCGTCGTGCAGAAGATGAGCGAGCGCAAGGCCGAGATGATCGAAATGCGGCCGTCCGGCGGCAATCGTTTGCGGCTGGTGTTCTACGCGCCGACCCGTGGCCTGATCGGCTATCAGGGCGAGTTGATGACCGACACCAAGGGCACGGCGATCATGAATCGCCTGTTCCACGATTACTTGCCGTTCAAGGGCGAGATCGCGGGCCGCCGCAACGGCGTGCTGATTTCCAACGATCAGGGCGAGGCCGTCGCTTATGCGATGTTCAAGCTGGAAGATCGCGGCCCGATGATGATCGAGCCGGGCTGGAAGGTCTACAAGGGCATGATCGTCGGTGAGCACACCCGCGACAACGATCTCGAGATCAACGTGCTCAAGGGCAAGCAGCTCACCAACATCCGCACCACCTCGAAGGACGAAGCGGTGCGCCTGACGCCGCCGATTCGCATGACGCTGGAAAAGGCGCTGGCCTACATCGAGGACGACGAGCTGGTGGAGATCACGCCGAAGTCGATCCGCCTGCGCAAGAAGCACCTCGATCCGAACGAGCGTAAGCGTGCGGAGAAGGCCAAGGACTTGGTGGCGTAACGCCGTCTTTCCTTCATACAAAATACAAACGGAAATTCGTCATGGCCGGGCTAGTCCCGGCCATCCACGTCTTTAAATCCAGTCTATAATCGAAGGCGTGGATGCCCGGCACCGCAGACAAGTCAATGCAGTCTGCTATTGCTGTGATCGGGCATGACGGCGGCAGGTGTTAATGTCATTTCCTTCCGAAGTAGATGTCGCGATCATTGGCGCCGGCGCCGCCGGGCTCGGCGCGGCCAATGTGTTGAAAGATTCCGGTCTTTCAGTCGTCGTCCTCGAAGCACGTGATCGTTTGGGCGGGCGCAGCCAGACTGTTCTTGCCGCGCCGGATGTCGTGTTCGATGTCGGTTGCGGCTGGCTGCATTCCGCCGACAGGAACTCGTTCGTCGCCATCGCGGAAAAATTTGGTTTTGAAATCGATCGCAACCGTCCGCCATGGCGCGAGCAATCGTCGCACCCGGCGTTTCCGCCGCGAGAGCGTGCCGAGTTTCTCGCCGCGCTCGATGCGTTCTACGAGCGCGCCGAAGATGCCTCCGATGCGCCGCAGGACAGCATCGCCAGCGAATGGCTCGAGCCGGGTAATCGCTGGAATCCGATGATCGATGCGATCTCGACTTACATCAACGGTTGTGAACTCGATCAGGTGTCGGTTTACGACATGGATGCCTACGAGGACACCGAAGTCAACTGGCGGGTGCGGCGCGGCTACGGCGCGCTGATCGCTGCGTACGGTGCAAGCGTCAACGTTGCGCTCAACACCAACGTCACGCTGATTGATCATTCCGGTGCGCGTATCCGGATCGAGACGTCACGCGGCACGCTAAGCGCCGCGAAAGTGATTATCACGGTGCCGACCAGCTTGATCGCGGATGAAGTGATCCGCTTTTCGCCGGCATTGCCTGCAAAGGTCGGCGCGGCGCGCGGTCTGCCGCTCGGGCTTGCTGATAAGGTGATGCTGCGGCTCGACGGACCGGAGGCGCTGCCTGTCGATGGCAGCCTGCGCGGCGCATTGATGCGGACCGCGATGGGGACCTATCACACGCGGCCTTTCGGCCAGCCGTGCATCGAAGGCTTCTTCGGTGGCCGCTTTGCGCAGGAACTGGAAGACGCCGGCGAGGGCGCCTTGGCGGCGCAAAGCATCGACGAAATTGTTGCCATGCTGGGCTCGGATGTCCGTCGCAAGTTGACGCCGCTGGCATCGTCGCGCTGGGCGCACGATCCGTTCGCGCGTGGCTCTTACTCGCACGCGATGCCCGGCTGCGCCGATTGCCGCGCGGTGCTGGCCGCTCCGGTGGAGAGCAGGTTGTTCTTCGCGGGCGAGGCGACCTCGCCGAATTTCTTCTCCACCGCGCATGGCGCCCGCGACAGCGGCGAGCGCGCCGCGCGCGAAGTTTTGGCGACAAGTCACGGCCGGCGCGCAAGATCGTAGGATCGCGCCGCGCCTCTCGCCTCAGTTCTTTCGCGTCTTGGTGTGCTTCAGGCTCAGGTCCTGCGGGCTGTAGAACAGCTCGTAGAGCTTGCCTTCCTTCTTGGCGTACACTTCATAGCAGGTGCCCTCGATCTTGGATCGCTGCACCTCGTAACCGGCAGCCTTGGCCTTGGCTTCCGCTTCTGCGGCAGGCTTCCATGACGACCGTTCGGCCTTCGTGCAATCCTTGTAGCCGTCAGCCAGAGCCGATGAGCTTGCAAGTAATCCTATCAGAAGAACCGGCACGAACTTTCCGAAGTGCTGCATCACGATCTCCGCTCGATGTCTTGTGCGGGTCTGATCGTAGCGGGCACGCTGAGGGCATTGTCAATTGAGCCTCGCGCGATCGACGACGTTGGAGAAATTCTAACCAGGCGAAAAGGCTCGCAGTATCCGCGAGCTGATCGCGGTTCGGTTGTCACTGCGGCTTTCAGCCTCAGCCTTGTGCCGCGGCATCGTTGCGATCGGAGGGGCTATGCACATGTCCCACGGATGCAACTTCCGCCCGGAGCCTGTAGCGATCAAGCGGCCGTGGCGCCCCGGGGAACTCGTAGACCTGTCCCTTTTCGGCACACCTCGGATATCCACTGATGCAGGAAATCCACATGTTAACCGAATATTAACGATGGAGCTTGAAGCCGGGCTCATGTCTTGCTTTGATTGGGGTCATGAGCACAACCCTGATCGAGGTCCGGCCGGCCAAAACTGCGGATGCATCCGCGGTCGCATCAACGCATGACGATGCTTGGCGATCCGCCTATCAGGGCATCATCCCCGGTGCCGAGCTGGACAAGCTGATCAATCGGCGTGGTCCGCACTGGTGGCAGAGCGCCATCCGCAAGGGTAGCCGCGTCAGCGTGCTGGTGTTTGGCGACAAGGTCGCCGGTTACGCCAATTACGGCCGCAACCGGGCCCGCAGCCTGCATTTCGAAGGTGAGATTTACGAACTCTATCTGCGGCCGGAATTCCAGGGCCTCGGATTCGGTCGCCGCCTCTTCACCGCCGCGCGTCGCGATCTGGTGCAGAGCGGCCTCAAGAGCATGGTGATCTGGGCGTTGTCCGACAACGAACCCGCTACCGAATTCTATCGTGCGCTCGGTGGCCGCATGGTGGCGCGTTCGTCAGAGCAGTTCGGTCCCAAAACGCTCGACAAGGTGGCCTTCGCCTGGACCAACTGACGGTTATGCCGACGTCGTCCCGATAATCGTCAGCCGGCAAAGCCGCCGCTGTTCAGAAACTCCTGCTCCGCTTCCGTCGTCGTGCGTCCCAGCACCCGATTGCGATGCGGGAAGCGGCCGAACTTGCGGATGATGTCCTCGTGGATTTCGGCGTAGCGCAGGTTGTCGGCATCGCCGAGCGCCTTGAACAAGGCGACGCTGCGGGTTTGATCCGCCAAGTCTTCGGAGTGTTCGAACGGCAAGTAAATGAACTGCCGCATCACGCTGTCGAGGCGTTGGTCGACACCGCGCGTGATGGCGCGGTCCGCAACTTCGCGGGCTTTCGGATCGCTGGCAAAGGTGCGCGGATCGCCGCGGAACATGTTGCGGGGAAACTGATCGAGCACGATCAGCAGCGCCAGCGTGCCCTCGTCGCTATCCTGCCAATGGTCAAGCTGACCGGCCAGCGTAGCATCCCACGTCGCGAGAAAGCGCCGTCGAATCTCGGCGTCGAACGCCTCGTCCTTTTTGTACCAGCGATCATAGCCGGCCTCGCGCCAGAAGGTGATGATCTCGGTGGGAGTGGGAAGGGACGCGTTGTTGTTATCTGTCATCTCAACTACTTCTGCGTCGTCCCCACCTAAGCGGGGACGATCTTTTGATGGCGAGGCGTTGCTCGACCGTCTTACGCCGCCGCCTGTTTCTTCTCGTCGCGCAACTCGCGGCGCAGGATCTTGCCGACGTTGGTTTTCGGCAGTTCGGTGCGGAATTCGACCTGCTTCGGCACCTTGTAAGCCGTGAGTTGGGTGGCGCAGAACTTGATGATGTCCTCGGCGGTGAGGTCGGGGTCCTTCTTCACGACGAAGGCTTTCACCGCTTCGGTGGACTTCGGGTCCGGCACCCCGATCACTGCGCATTCCAGCACGCCCGGATGGCTGGCGATCACTTCCTCGATCTCGTTTGGATAGACGTTGAAGCCGGAGACCAGGATCATGTCCTTCTTCCGGTCGACGATCTTGGTGTAGCCGCGCTCGTCCATTACGCCGACGTCGCCAGTGCGGAAGTAGCCGTCGGGCGTCATCACCTTGGCGGTCTCATCCGGCCGGTTCCAGTAGCCGGCCATTACCTGCGGCCCTTTGGCGCAAATCTCGCCCGGTTCCCCGAGCGGCAGTTCGTTGCCGTCGTCATCGCGGATCGAGAGCCATGTCGACGGTACCGGCAGCCCGATGGTGCCGGTGAACTTGTCGGTGTCGGCCGGGTTGCAGGTCAGCGTCGGTGAGGTTTCCGACAAGCCGTAGCCTTCCGATAGCGCGCAGCCGGTGGCCTTCAGCCAGGCTTCGGCGACCGGCTTCTGCGTCGCCATGCCGCCGCCGAACGAGGCTTTCAGCTTGGAGAAATCGATCTTGGAGAAGTCCGGGTGGTTGACCAGCGCATTGTAGAGCGTGTTGACCGCTGGGAAGCTGTTGACCTGATACTTCTGCAACTCCTTGATGAAGCCACCGATGTCACGCGGGTTGGGAATCAGCAGGTTGACGCCGCCGGCGCGCACGCCGAGCAGGAAGCAGGCCGTCAGCGCGAAGATATGATAAAGCGGCAGCGCGCAGACGATAAACAGTTGGTCGACCACCGGCGGCTTCTTCAGCGCCGGCTGCAGCCATGCATCGTTCTGCAGCATGTTGGCAATGATGTTACTGTGAAGCAGCGTCGCGCCCTTGGACACGCCGGTGGTGCCGCCGGTGTACTGCAGGAAGGCGACGTCCTCGCGCGTGATCGCGGGCTTCGCCAACTTCATGCCGCGTCCCGCCGCAAGCGCGTCGTTGAACGCCACCGCGCCCGGCAGCGAATAAGCCGGCACCATCTTCTTGACGCGCCGGACCACCAGATTGACGATGACACCCTTGAAGCCGAGCAGGTCGCCCATGCTGCCGACGATGACGTGCTTGATGTTGGTTTTCGCGATCACCTTCTCGACGGTGGTGGCGAAGTTCTCCAACACGATGATGGCTTCGGCGCCGGAGTCCTTGAGCTGGTGCTCAAGCTCGCGCGGCGTGTAGAGCGGATTGACGTTGACCACCGCATAGCCGGCGCGCAGCACCGCGGCGGTGGACACCGGATACTGCAGCACGTTCGGCATCATCAGCGCGACGCGCGCGCCTTTCGCCAACCCCTTGCTTTGCAGATAGGCCGCGAGCGCGAGCGACATCTCGTCGACGTCGCGATAGGTGATGGCCTTGTCCATGCAGATGAAGGCCTTGCGGTCGCGGAACTTGGTGAAGCTTTCCTCGAGCAGTTCGACCAGCGACCCATACTGCGTGACGTCGATATCCGCAGGCACACCCTCCGGGTAGTGCTTGAGCCAGATCCGTTCCATGACATTTCCCCTTGTTGACGCCTGATCGCGGGTATCGCGGGGCGTCGGAATCCGATCGTTCGTGCGGCCTGTCCGTTCTGTCGCGGACTGCCAACTCCCGGAAGTATCGGGCAAAGCTCGCGCTATTGGCAAGCGGCCTGCGCTTTAACGACGCATGGCCGCCCAGGTCGCGAGCGGTGTCAGGGGAAGGAAAACTAATTCTTCGACTTGGCTTCGCTCGACGCGTGCTTCGGCTTGCCCTTCGGCGCCGGCTTTGCTGCCGCCGCGGGCTTGCTTGTCGCTGGCGCTGGTTTGGCGGCGGGCTTGTGGGTCGATGGCTTCTCGGCCGGTTTGGCTGCCGCGTGCGCGGCCGGTTTCGAGTTCGGCTTGCTCTTGGTGTCTCCCGCATCCGCGCTCTTGGCGCCGGCGGCTGGCTTCCGGGTATCGATGGTGACAGTGGTTCGCTTGTTGCCTTTGCTGTCGGTGCTGGCGTGGGCTTTACCGCCCCGGCGTTTGGCGGCGCGCGATTTGCGATAGTTCGCCGCTGCGGCTTCTTGTGCGGCCGCATCGGCGGCAGCCGCAGCGATCAGGTCCGCGCCGCTTTTGGTCGGCCCGGTATAGACGATAACCGGATCGGCCGGGGTAGGGGCCGCCGCCAGCATATCCTCCGGCCTCAAGGTCGGCGCCTTGAGACCGTCGGCGAAGAAACTCAGCGCCGGATTGTTAGTGACGACGCTGGCGATATCGTCTTCAGGGTCATCGCTGGCCGGGCGCTTGCGACGCGGGCCGCAGACATCGTCACGCAAATCCGGCGGTGCGGCGGCGATCGGCGCGAGGTTGTCGACGGTGCCGAGCGCCGGCCGCAGCCAGGTCAGGTTGTTGTTGCTGGAAAAGCCGCGCTCCAGCAATTTGATCGCCTTGATCGAGCGCATTTGCGACGAAGACGCGCCGAGTACCACCGCGATTAGGCGGCGGCCGTTCTGCGTCGCCGTCGCCATCAGGTTGAAGCCGGAAGCGCAGATGAAGCCGGTCTTCATGCCGTCTGCGCCGGGGAAGCGGCCGATCAGCTTGTTGAAGTTCTGCGTCACGCGGCGGCCGTAGCGGATCGCGGGAATATGCACGAAATATTCGTATTCCGGCAGGTCACGGATGAAGGCGCGGGCCAGGATCGCAAGATCGCGCGCAGAGGTGACCTGGCGGTCGTCGGGCAGGCCGTTGGGATTGACGTAGGTGGTCTGCGTCATGCCGAGCCGTGCGGCGGTCTGGTTCATCATCGCCGAGAAACCATCGACTGAGCCGCCGACGCCTTCGGCCAGCACCACCGCCATGTCGTTGGCCGACTTCACCATCATCATCTTGAGCGCGTTATCGACGGTGACCTGCGTACCCGGCGGGAACCCCATCTTCGAGGGCTTTTCGGCTGCGGCGTGCGGCGACACCGTGATCAGCTTGTCGAGTGTGATCCTGCCGTCCTTGACCGCTTTCAGGGTGACATAGGCCGTCATCACCTTGGTCAGCGAGGCCGGGTGCCAGGGGAAGGTGGCGTTCTCCGCCTCAAGCACCTTGCCGCTATCGGCCTCGACCAGCAGCGTGGCTTCGGCATGAGCCCGCGCCGGCGTGGCGGACGTCACGGCAAATCCCGCGATGAGGAGAAGGCAGCTTAGAAAGGTGGCGGGCGCAGCGCGGAGAAAATGCACGATCCGAATCCGGTCCTTTGCGATCAATCAACGAAGACCGGACCTCGATGATGGTGGGGTCTTCGCGTTGTCAGGCTATGGAGCGCTCGGTGAAGCGCGAGCGGTTTCGCGGGATGGCAAAGCCTATACCCACAGCTTGCCCCAGAATAGAGGCGAAGGCGTTAATTCGTGGATGAAAGGGGCTGAATTTCGACGATGCCGCGACAATCGGGCTCTATCACCGATCAAGAGGGTTCCGAAGACACCGAAGCCGTTGCGACGCTGGCTTGAGCATTATCCTGCACCATGAACTGTGCCCGCGCCAATCCGGCGAAGTGACCGCCCTGCGCGACCAGTTCATCGAATGTTCCGCTCTCGATCACGCGGCCGCGCTCAAACACCAGAATCATCGTGGCGTTGCGGATGGTCGATAGCCGGTGTGCGATCACGAAGGTGGTGCGGCCCTTCATCACCTCGTCGAGCGCGGCGTTGACTTTGGCTTCGGTCACCGCGTCGAGCGCCGATGTCGCTTCGTCGAGAATCAGGATTGGCGGGTCCTTCAGCAGCGCGCGGGCGATTGACAGCCGCTGGCGCTCGCCGCCGGACAGCATGCGGCCGCGTTCGCCGGCATTGGTGTCGAACTGTTGCTCGCCCCGTTCGATGAAGTCGAGCGCCTGCGCGCGCGCGGCGGCGGTACGCATCTCCTCGAGCGTCGCGTCCGGCTTGCCGACCCGCAGGTTGTCGGCGATCGAGCGGTTGAACAGCAACGCCTCCTGAAACACCACGCCGATGTTCCGGCGCAGGGCCGACAGCGTCATGCCGCGAATGTCCATGCCGTCGATCTTGATGATGCCGGATTGCGGATCGAAGGCGCGATGCAGCAGCGCGATCGCGGTGGACTTGCCGGCACCGGTGGGACCTACCAGCGCGATGGTCTGGCCGGGCAGTGCGGTGAACGAGACGTCCTCGACCGCCGGGCGCTTGCCGTCATAGGAGAACGACACATTGTTGAATTCGACCAGCCCCTGAACGCGGCCGGGATCGATGGCGTCGGGGCGGTCGCGCACCGCGGGCACCGCGTCGAGCACGTTGAAGAACTCCTGCAACCGCGGCGCTTCCATGAACACGTTGTTGATGAAAGCGACGACCTGCTCGAGCTTCTGGATTAGCATGGTGGCAAACGAGACGAACATCACGATCTCGCCGACGCTGGTGAGGCCCTGCTGATGCAACACGATGCCGACGGTGAAAATCGCCAGCACGGTGATGGTGGTGGAGGCGCGCGTCATCACCGTGACCAGCGCCCACCACGACAGCACCGGCAATTGCGCCGCCAGCAGCTTGTCAGCAATTCCGCGCAGACCTTGCACCTCGGCGTCGATGCGCACAAAGCTCTGCACCAGTGCGACGTTGCCGAGCGCGTCGGATGCGCGCGCGGAAAGGTTGCTGTACTGTTCCTCGACCTCGTTCTGCATCTCGAACGTCTTGCGCACCACCAGCGTCGTGAGCACCGTGAAGACGACACACAGCACGAACAGCAGGATCGCGAGCCGCCAATTGATGTAGAGCGACAGCGGCAGCAGGACGATCAGCGACATGATCGCCGCGAAGTGTTCGCGGAAGAAGCCGAGCCATAAGCGCCACAGCGCGTCGGTGCCTTGCAGCATCACCTTCATCAGTCGGCCGGAATGGGTGCCGGTGTGGAAGGTCAACGGCAATTGCATGATGTGTTCGAAATAGCTGGTCAGCACCGCCTGCCGCTGGCGGTGCGACAGGCGGTCGGCGTTCAACGCCACGATCACGCCGCAAAGGATGGTGAACAGGCCGAATGCAACCCATGCCGCCAGCAGCGGCCACGGCGAGGTCGATGTCGAGGCAAGCGGACCGTTGGAAGGATTGCCCGTAAGCACGTCGACGATGCGGCCGAACAGCACCGGCTCGGCGAACTGCGCGCCGGCAAGCAGCAGGTTGGCGCCGGCGAGGATCCAGCCGAGCCGGGCTTCCTTGCCGAGCAGTTCGAGCACGCGGGCGTAGAGGCGGAGCAGGGACATCGATCAGGCTCGTGACTGGCAGCGGAAACGGCGGATAGGCGCGGGGTCGCCGAAACGGGTGCCCGCGACGATTCGCAGCATTTAAGCCGGACGCGCGGCGGAATGCAGCCGTTTATTTGGTGGCCTGCTCAAACTGGCGTTCGGTGGCGGGCGGCAGGAAGGAAGGGTCGAAGATGTCGCTTGCCAGTGGTTTTTCGCGAAATTTGCGGTCATGCGCGAGAGCGGTGATCGACTGGTTCAGCCGTGTTGTGTCGGCGCCGCCGAAGCCGTTGCGCCGGACATCGTTGGTGAGGATGTTGTCGCGCAGTACGATCCGCAATCGCTCCAGTTCGAGTGGGCGTTCGCCGCCGTTCATCTGTGTCATCACCGCGTCAATCGCCGCGCCGGGGTTCTTGATGGTTTGCCGCAAGCCCTTCACGGTGGCACGGAGAAACGCGCGCACGGCCTCGGGGTGCTCCGCCCCGAATTTCGGATTGACGATCAGCGCGGCCCCATAAGCTGGGCAGCCGTAGTCGGCGAAGCGCAGCACGGTGAGATCGTCGGCGGGAATGCCGCGATCGCGCAGATTGACCGCGGACAGATAGGAGAATCCTGTGACGGCATCGACCTGTCCCGCCGCCAGCATCGGTTCGCGCACCGCCGCGCCGATGGGTTGCTGCTTCACGGTCGCGGGTGCGATGCCGTTGCGTTCCGCGACGGCCGGCCATAGCCGGATCGAAAGGTCGTCGGTGGCGACGCCGAGCGTTTTTCCGGTCATGTCGGACAGGGTTGCGATCCCGCGGCTCTTGCGCGCGATGATGGCGTAGGGTGCTGTATTGAACAGCACGAACACCGCTTTCACGGCTGGCGCGTTCGGTGTGTCGCGGAAGCGGATCAGGGCGTTGATGTCGGCGAGGGCGATGTCGCTGGTGCCTTGCGCGACACGCGCGATGGCGTCGTTGGTGCCCTTCGCGATGTGCGTTGTCACGCTCAAGGCTTCGGATCGGAAGTATCCCTTGGTCGTCGCGACAACGAAAGGCGCGGCTGCACCGTCGATCGGGCGATCGAGCGTGAGCCGGATCGGCGTTGCCGCGGCTGGACCATCGGTGACGTTCTGCGCCGCCGCGAGCGACAGGCCAGCCACGTTCGCGGCCGATAGCGCAGCCACGAGCCATGTCAGCAGAGTGTGTCGTCGGGGCGCTATCGTCACTGAGGCACACCAAAGATAGCAGAGGCGGTGGCATGCGCTCGGCGGGCCAGCCTCTCTGCGATAAAGCCGCGAATGTGCGCGGACGGAGATGAACGAGGGATGACTGAGGTATCCGGCGACGGACGTCAACTATTGGCATCCATCGTCGCCGGCGGGAACTCGGGGCTCGTGGCTTCGTTGATGTCAGTTATTGAATGCATGGCAACCGGACCACAGATATTGGTCGCGTGGTTTTTTAACCGGAAGGGTAGCGACATGATGACGCGCACAGGATCGCCTCTGGCGATGGGACGGACGATGGCATTTGCGACGGCGACGGCGCTGGCTTTCGCGTGGTCGCCGGCTCAGGCTTCGGACAGTGCGGTGGGAGTTGCCAGAGCTGCGACCGCGGTCACGGCGCCGAACGGCATGGCTACCGATTTCAGCGCGGCTCGGCGTCACCGTCATCACAGTCGGGGCGGCGGCGCGGCGGCGGCCGCCGCCTTTGCCGGAATCGTTGGCACCATCGGCGCGATCGCTGCGGCGCAAGCCAGCCGCGATGCCTATTACGACGGCCCCTACGCCTATGGCGGCGGTCCTTATTATGCTTCGCCGTATTACGGCCGTCCCTATTATGGCCGGCCCTACTACGATTACGGTGGGCCGTACGGCTATGGCAGGCACCGCTACGACGGCGGCGGCAACATCATTCCCTGAGCTTCCTGGACGCGACATATGGCGGGCGTTAACACGCTCGCCATATGTTTCGTTTAGGCTCGACGGTATGAGTGATTCGCTCGATCGGCTTTATCAGGCGGTACTTGCGGCGCGGGACTTGGATCCCGAAGTGTCGCGCACCGCTCGTTTGCTCCGGCAAGGTCCCGCCAAGATGGCGAAGAAGCTGGCCGAGGAAGCCATCGAGGTGGCGATCGACGCGGTCAATGCCAAGCCGGACGCGGTGATCCGGGAAAGCGCCGACCTGTTCTACAATCTTGCGGTGCTATGGGCCGGGGCCGGCGTTCGCCCCGAGGACGTCTGGCAAGAGATGGATCGCCGGGAACAGATGCTCGGGATCGCCGAGAAATTGCCGAAGTCGTCCGACAAGATTGCTGCATTGAGGCCGGTACGGCGACCGATTGTCGCGATGGACGGTGGGCGTCGGCGCGAACGACGTTGAGGCGTCGCCGCCGCAATTCCTGACAAATTGGGCAATACCAGAGGCGGACGGATCCCTCGATCCCGGCGCAGTAATCTCATGGACAAATCCGATGCGGAGTGCTTGATCGCGGCATGCTGAAACGCCTCTACGACTGGTTCATCGCTGCCGCCGACAAGCCGTCCGCCCTCTGGATCATGGGCGCGGTATCGTTCGCGGAAAGCTCGTTCTTCCCGATCCCGCCGGACGTGATGCTGGTCCCGATGTCGCTGGCGCGACCTCAGCGGGCCTGGCTTTATGCGGTGGTCTGCACGCTCACCTCGGTCGCCGGCGGCATTTTGGGATATGCCATCGGCGCTGGCCTCTACGACTCGGTCGGGTTGTGGCTGATGCATCTCTACGGCTTGACCGACAAGGTCGAGGCGTTTCGCGCCTCCTATGCCGAATGGGGGGCGTGGATCATCATCGGCAAGGGCCTTACGCCGATTCCCTATAAGCTGGTGACGATCACCTCCGGTTTCGCTGGCTATAACGTATGGCTTTTCATCCTGTGTTCGCTGATTGCGCGCGGTGGCCGGTTCTTCATCGTCGCGGTGCTGCTCAATCGCTACGGCGACGTGATCCGTGCCGAGATCGAGCGGCGACTGGGATTCTGGGTCGCGGTTGGAGCCGTGGTGCTGGTACTGGGCTTCGTGATTGCGTTCAAAATCGTCTAGGTCATCCGGTAGTGGAAGTCGGCGTTCAGAATCAGCGACGTTCGTGATAGCACGGGTCATCATGCAGACTTGCCCTTTCGGGGTGTCCCGATAAGGTCCAAAGCATGTCTTGCGATATTCGGCACTTCGCAATGAGAACTCGGGCACGTGTGGCGGCGGTAGTTCTGGCGTTGTCCGGGTTCACGTTTGTTTCGTGCGACGAGTCCTGGTCGCAAGCGCTGCCGACTGCCCCCCAAAATGGGAGTCTGGTCGATTCCCGAGCAGCAGATCCCGTGCCGTCTGCGGCCGCTCCATCGGCCGCGCCGCGCGCTGAAAATCCAGGCCTCATCAATGAAATTGGCAAGCTGCTGGAACGGCGCCAACCGCTGTTTCCGGCGTTGACGCTGCCGCAGCCGTCGCCACGGGCACCGGCTGAGTCATCGCCGGCCGCAGCCGATCACGCCGGGCCGAACGGCGAACCCGCGCCGACTGGCAAGCCGGACAGTATCGGCCTTCCGCGTCTCGATCTGAAGATACCCTCGATGCAGACAGGCCGGGAGAAATGCCCTGTGTCCGCGAACGGCGCATCCGATTGCAAGGCTGCCGCCGATACGCTCTGCCGTGCCCATGGCTACACAGAAGGCAAAAGCACCGATACCGACGCCACGCAGAAATGCTCAGCCGAAGCGCTGCTGTTGTCGGGGCGTAAATCCCAGCCGGGTGCCTGCCGCACCGATTATTTCGTGACGCGGGCTTGGTGCCAGTAGCCGCCTTTCAGAGCCGCACCGCAGCGTCCTGCTTGTAGCGCCTTGTTTGTAGCGTCTTGGCACAAGACAACATTTGCGGCGTAGCGCGGATTGCTTTCCGAGAGGATTATCTGTCAACGTCCGCCGCCCGCGGCTGGCGTGACGTGTCGCGATCAACAGAAAGAGGATTTGCCGTATGTCCATGCCTGCCTTGTTCAAGGGCCGACTGTCGATTCCCGTGATCGGTTCGCCGCTGTTCATCGTTTCGGTGCCGGACCTGGTGATCGCCCAGTGCAAGGCCGGCATCGTCGGCTCCTTCCCGGCGCTGAACGCGCGGCCGCCGGCGCTGCTCGATGAATGGCTGGCGCGCATCAAGGAAGAACTGGCGGCTTACGACAAGGCGCATCCGGAGCGGCCGTCGGCGCCGTTCGCGGTCAACCAGATCGTGCACAAATCCAACAATCGGCTCGATCACGATCTTGCGGTTTGCGAGAAACACAAGGTGCCGATGATGATCACCTCGCTTGGGGCGCGCGAGGAGTTGAACCAGGCCGCGCACAACTGGGGCTGCATTACCTTCCACGACGTCATCAATCAGAAGTTTGCTCACAAGGCGGTCGAGAAGGGGGCCGACGGCTTGATCCTAGTGTCGGCCGGCGCGGGCGGTCATGCGGGTGAGATTTCGCCGTTCGCCTTCGTCGCCGAGACGCGGCGCTGGTACGATGGACCGATCGCGTTGTCGGGTGCCATCGGCACCGGCCGCGCCATTCGTGCGGCGCGGATGCTCGGCGCGGACTTCGCTTATATCGGTTCGGCCTTCATCGCCACGGCGGAAGCCAATGCGGTCGAAAACTACAAGCAAATGATCGCGGGCTCGTCCGCCGAGGACATTGTCTATTCGAACCTGTTCACCGGCGTGCACGGCAATTACCTGAAGCCGTCGATCGTCGCCGCCGGAATGGACCCGGACAATCTGCCGGTCTCCGATCCAAGCAAGATGAACTTTGGCACCGATGCCAGTGGCGAGCGCGCCAAGCCGAAGGCGTGGAAGGAGATCTGGGGCAGCGGTCAAGGCATCGGCAGTATCGATAAGGTGGTGCCGGCCGCCGAACTGATCGCGCGGCTGAAGCGCGAATACGACGAAGCTGTCGATCCGCCGCTGTAAGGCAATTGCTCTGATAGGTCGTTATCGACTCCTCTCGGCCGCAGGCAATCCGGCGTTGCCCGCGGCCGTTTCAAGTGAAGCTGGATACTGAACGATGGACGCCATTTTCCGCATCGACGGCCGTCGCGCCATCACCAGTCCGAATGCGGCCGGGCCTTGGTCGCCGGATATGCAGCATGGCTCGGCGCCGTCCGGGCTTGTGACTTGGGCCGCCGAGGCGATGCCGACGCCGGTACCGATGCACGTTGCGCGGCTGACCATCGATCTGATGCGGCCGGTACCGCTGGCACCGCTCGCGATCGAGACCGAGGTGTTGCGGCAGGGCCGCAAGATTCAGCTTTGCGAGGTCCGGCTCAAGGCGGACGACGTGCTTGTCGTTCGTGCCACAGTATTGAAGATCAGGAGCGAGGTACAGGATTTGCCGCCCGGGATCGCGGACGCGCCGATCGATCTGCCCGGACCGGAGCAGTCCCGCGTCGAGCCGGCCGATTTTTCCAGCAGCCCCTTCGTCAGCGGCATGTCGTTGCGCGCGGCGCGCGGCGGCTTTGCCCATCCGGGCTCAAGCGCGATCTGGTACCGGGTTGATCGGCCACTGGTGGAGGGAGTGCCGATCTCGCAGGTGATGCGGGCCGTGGTCGCCTCCGATTTCAGCAACGCCACCTCGGTTGCGCTGGATTTCAGGCACTGGACCTTCCTGAACGCCGATCTGACCATCTCGCTGTCGCGGCAGCCGGTCGGCGACTGGATTCTGCTCGACGGCGATTGCAACATCGGCCCGGACGGCGCCGGGCTGGCTATGGCGCGCCTCGGCGACCAGCATGGCTATTTCGGACGTGCGGTGCAGAGCCTGGTGATCGAGAAACGTTAGGCTGCGCCGCTCGGTCAATGGCCGACCGATTGATGGCGGCCGGTCCGGCGAAGAATCTTCATCCCTTCGGGAACTGGTTGAGACGGCGAACGTTTTGCTCGTCTTGGACGTGTGCGGATTGTTCGACGTGTTAGCTATTTCAGAACAGGCGAGGCCATTCATCGCGGCCTCTGGTCACTTTATTCCCCAAACGGCGCCGGCGGAATCGCCGCGAGGATGCCGCCGGTGAGGCCCGGCCCGTCGTCCGAGCGCGCGGTGATTTTCTCGCCGGCTGGGCGCGATGCCGAGGAGGCCGCCGAACAGATTCGCGCGGTGGGCCTCTACGCGAACGTCTGCGCCGATTTCCCTGCGCTGGTGCGCGAGGTCGAAAGCGGCGCTGGCGCGGCGGTGATGTCCGGCGCGGCGATCAAGTCCGTAGATTTGCAGCCACTGGTCGCGTGGCTCGCGGAACAGCCGTCATGGTCCGACTTCCCCATCGTACTGCTGATGGACCAGATCGGCGGTCCCGAACATGATCCGGAGGCCGCGGGACTGGTCCAACTGCTCGGCAACGTCTCGTTCATTGAGCGGCCATTCCACCCGACGACGCTGATCAGCGTCGTCGGCTCCGCCGTCCGTGGGCGGCGTCGGCAGTATCAGACCCGCGCCATTCTGCAGAACCTCATTGAAAGCAAGACCACGTTGCAAACCGCGCTCGACGTCGGCCGGCTTGGCGCGTTCGAAATGAAGATTCAGGAGCGTCGGCTCGAGGCATCCGACACTTTCAAATCGTTCTTCGGACGGGATCCGGACGAGCCGCTGACGCTTGAAGAAATGGAGGCCGCGATTCATCCTGACGATCAAGCGCGCCGTCGCGAAGCATTCGATACCGCGGTGATGATCGGCCAGGACTACAACGTCGAATACCGGGCCGTCTGGCGCGACGGGTCGGTGCACTGGATCAACACACACGCCACGATCTTCCGCGGTCTCGATGGTCGTCCGGCCACATTGATCGGTGTGGCATTTGACGTCACGGCGCGCAAGATCGCCGAGATCGAACGCGAGAAACTTGTGTCGCAGCTTGCGGCCGAACGTGGCGCGCTCGCTGAATTGACCGCCACGCTCGAACAACGTGTTGGCGAACGCACCGCCGAACTGATGAAGGAAGTCGCCGCGCGCGAAAAGGCGCAGGAGCAGTTGCGGCAAGCGCAGAAAATGGAATCGATCGGGCAACTCACCGGTGGTGTCGCTCACGACTTCAACAATCTGTTGATGGCTGTGGTGGGCAATCTGGAATTGCTGCGCAAGCGCGTACCGGACGATCCGCGCTTGTACCGTCTGATCGATGGCGCGTTGCAGGGCGCCGAGCGTGGCGCGTCGTTGACGCAACGGCTGCTCGCCTTCGCGCGACAGCAGGACCTTAATCCCGCGCCCGTCGATCTCGGCGGTCTGGTGCGCGGCATGAGCGAACTCCTGGAGCGGTCGCTCGGCTCGCGCATCGTGCTGCGACTGTCGATCGCCGACGATCTGCCGCCGGCCGCAATCGACGCCAACCAGCTTGAACTCGCCATTCTCAATCTTGCGATTAACGCGCGCGATGCGATGAGCGATGGGGGCACCATCGATATCAAGGTGACGAAATCACGCGTGACGAAAGATCCGGCCTTGCCGTCCGGCAACTATCTCAAGCTCTCGGTACGCGATACCGGCGAGGGTATGTCGCCAGAGATTCTCGCCAAGGCGATCGATCCGTTCTTCTCCACCAAGCCGCTCGGTAAGGGCACCGGGCTTGGGTTGTCGATGGTCCATGGCCTCGCGGTTCAACTCGGCGGCGCACTGCAATTGGCCAGCGTGGTCGGCAAGGGTACCACGGCCACACTGATCCTGCCGATCGCGACGGCTCCGGCCCAGATTGAAAGTCCGGCTCCATCCAGTCCGAAGCAACCCCGCTCGGCGGTGATCCTGTTCGTCGATGACGATCCGCTAATCGCGATGTCGACCACGGAGATGCTCGAGGATCTCGGGCACCAGGTGATCGGGGTGTCTTCAGGGCCGCACGCACTGGATATTCTGCGCAGCGATCGGCAGATCGACCTGATGATGACCGATCACCTGATGCCCGGCATGACCGGCATCGAACTCGCCGCCGCCTCGCGTGAGGTGCGGCCACGGCTGCCGGTGTTGCTGGCGACCGGATATGCCGACCTTCCCGAGGGTGTTTCGACCGACGTGCCGAGACTGGCCAAGCCTTACCATCAGGACCAGTTGCGGGATCGGCTCGAACAACTGCTCGGCTGACGGCCGGACCGTTGCTGGTTAACCGATCGTTAACCAGTTCCATTCCAACAATTGTCCAGCCTGTTCCGCTTCGGTGTGGATGGCGTCCGGTCGTCCCGTCACTTATGGGTCTCAGATGGACTTTGCTGTTCTCGAGCAGTTGTTGTCACGAACGCCGGCAACGCGGGATCAGATCACGATGCGGGTTTTCCGCGCGTTGGAGCGGCATCCGCTGTGCCGTGGCATTCAGTTCGAGGTAGTCGAAACGCCGCGCCGGACCAATGGCGGCAACTGGACGGTCAGCCTGCATGCGATCAATCCGGCCGCGATTTCGGAAGCGTCGGAGATCGTCGCCGATATCCAGGATGCCTACGACCTCGCTGCATAAGGGCGATGATCTCGGAGAGTTCCGTGCGTGATCTTGGAGCATCGCGCCTCGGTATCAATCGGCCGGTTCTGTGCTAGGTTTGTTGTCGGTCACTATCGGAAAGCAGGGGCTTCGGTGCAACCGCGGCGACGGAGTTGGGCTTGACCAGAACGGCGGGCTATCTCGCGCTGGCGTGTGTCGTCATTGCCGGCGCGGCGGTGGCAGGGTTCGTCGTCGCGCGCGACAATATGCTGGTGTTGCCGATCGAGAGCACCGAAGCACCGGTCGCCAATCGCGACGCCAAAACCGACCGGCTCCAGACTGCGGCGGTCGCGACGCAACTTGAAGATCGGTTGCGAGAGGCCGATACCTTGGAAAGCCGGTTCGCCGATTTGCAAAAGGATTTCCTTCCTTCCGTCGCTCCGATCGAAAATCCGCCATTGCCGGTGTCGCGGCCGAAAGCTGCCGACCTGCCGCCGGTGCAGACGTCTTACACATTGCTGAGCGACATTCAGATCGTCGCCATCAAGGAACGCCTGCGCATGAGCGAGGCGCAGGCGAAATATTGGCCGCCGGTCGAGGCGGCGCTGCGTGATCTCGCAAGACGGAAACATGCCGCGCGTCAGGCCGGTTCGGACAAGGGGGCAGTGTCGCTGAGCACTGCGGAAGCGCAGGAGTTGCAGACGGCAGCCGCGCCGTTGCTGCGGCAGTTGCGCGAGGATCAGAAGCGTGAGGTGCGCACGTTGGCACGCATCATCGGACTTGACGTTGTCGCGTCGCGGATTTGATCCGCGCGTTCTAGAGCGTCGACAAAGTCAGCACGAGCAACGCGGCCAGCAAGGCGGGCGGCATCACCACGATCCCGAGTCGCAGAAACTGCCACGCAGCGATCGACAGCCCTTCGCGCCGTAATGCGATCAGCCACAAGATGGTAGCGAGCGAGCCGGTGACTGACAAATTCGGCCCGAGATCGACACCGATCAGGAGGCCGCCGGTGACATGAAGCGGCAGGTCCACGCTCTGCCCGACCGTGGCGGCAAGCAAACCAGTCGGCAGGTTGTTCATCAGGTTTGACAGCAGGGCGACAGCGATGCCCGATACAAACGTCGTTTGACGCGGCGCTGTCGCGGCGGCGTCACGAAGATATTCAGCGAGTGCGTGAAGGGCGCCGGTCTGCTCCACGGCCTCCACCAGAATGAAAAGTCCGGCAACCAGGGGCAATACGCCCCAGGCGACGTCGCGCAGCAACGGTAACGGCGAGCGGCGGCCGATGATCAACACCACGACGGTTATGCCAACGCCGCACAGGAATGTCGGCAGGCCAAGTGGTCGATCGAATGCGGATGCCGCCAGCAGCACGATCCCCGTCGCCGCGATGGCTGCGCCGACGCAATGGCCGGTCAGCGATAGCGGTTGCAAGGCCACGTCATCATGCACGCGCTGTTCGAGCGCGTGGCGCTGGGTCCATCGCAGCGCGACGAATGTAATCAGGATGGCCGCGATCGACGGCAGCGTGAAGAGGGCGAGCCACTGCAGCAGGGGCGGCATCTGCGTGCCGAAGATCACCAGGTTGGCCGGATTGGAAATCGGCAGCACGAAACTTGCGGCGTTGGCGACGAAGGCGCAGATCAACAGATATGGCAGCGGTGCGACCCGCGCGGCGGTGGCGGCGGCGTGAACGGCGGGCGTCAACACCACGGCGGTGGCGTCGTTCGAAAGAAAGATCGTGGTCAGCGTGCCGACCGCGTAGACGATCGTGAACAGCCGCCGCGCCGAACCGCGCGCTGCGCGGACGGCATGCGCCGCGAGCCAATCGAACAACCCCTCGCGACGCGCGGCCTCGGCCAGCAGCATCATGCCGACGAGAAACAGATAGACGTCGGTACCTTTGCCGGCGGCGGCGAGTGCGTTTCGCCACGGCAACAAACCCGAGACAACCAACGCGGTCGCGCCGAGCACGGCCCAGATATATTCCGGGATCGACCACGGACGGACGATGACGCCGAGCGTGGCGATGGCGGCGATGCTCAGGGTGAAAAGGGTGGTGTGATCCACGGGTGCCTATGGCGTTCGCGAGCGAAGCAGGATGCGGCTTGTGTAAGGAAGTGCGTCCAGCTCAGAGGTTCTTGCTGCCATCAGTGCGATGGCCGCGCAACGCCTTTGTGCAAAGATCAGTGCAGCCGTGGCGCTTTCAGCAGTTTGGTGCGATCGGTCGAGGCGAGCACGACGTCGAAAGTTATGCCTTCATGCGAAACTGTCAGAGGCACGTCGACGCCGGCAAGACCGAGAGCCCAGACCCTGCGATAGAATTCGGCGAGGCTCGTGACGGCATCGCCGTTGACCGCGAGGATAACATCGCCGGACTGGATGCCGCTGCGGCCCGCCGGCCCTTTGTCTGCGACGCCCATCACCACGACCTTGTCGTCGAAATCGCTGGCGAAGAGGCCGAGCCATGGTCGCGCCGGTTTGTTGACGCGGCCATACGACCGCAGATCGTCCAGGATCGGCTTCAACAGATCGATCGGCACGATCATGTTGAAATGCTGGTTCTTCTGCTCGCGCTCGAGCTGCAACGAGCCGATGCCGATCAATTCGCCGCTTGCCGAGATCAACGCCGTGCCGCCCCAGTTCGGGTGCGACGGCGTCGTGAAAATGGCATCGTCCAGCAGATATTCCCAATAGCCGGCGAAAGGTTGCCGGGTCTCGATGCGTCCCGCGACCGAACGGGTACGCCCGCCTGCGCCGCCGATGATGACCTGGTCGCCGATCTGCGCGGCATCGGATGAACCGAGTGGTAGCGGATCGAGATCAATCGGACCAAGCGCCTGCACCAGTCCGAAGCCGGTTTCGGAATCGAAGCCGAGCGCGTGACCTTGCACCACGCGACCATCGCCGAGATGCAGCCAGACCGATTCCGCCTCGGTGATCAGATAGCCGATGGTCAACACCAGACCGTCATCGATCAGCACGCCGTTGCCGGCGCGTTCGGTGCCGAGCGTCGCGGCCGTGAAAGCATCGGCAGGAATGATCGCATGAAGGCCGACGACCGCCCCGAGGACGCGATCGAGATCGAAGTGATAGTCCTGCGAACGTGGCTGCGCCGAGGGCGGAACTTTCCATTCGGTTAGTGAAGGCATGGCGCGGCTCCTTGTCGCACGCACGGCGTCTGGATGCCTAAACATAGGGGACTGACCGCCTGCGGCAAGCCGGTATTGCATTGGGCGGATGCTGGGAGTTCAATTCCGCTGTTCGCGCCTCGGACCATGTTGCTTCAGCGCAAACTGCCGTGCGCGAAATTCGGTAGGCTTTTTGATCGCAAGCGACGGCGCAATGCGCCGTCCGATAACTGCGTCGATGGGGCGAAATTCTTCGACGACACGACGCCGGCAGGAAGGTGAGGGAATGGCTTCTCCGTCTGATCGATCGAGCTTGAAGAACTGGTTGCCTGGTGTCGCCGGTGTGGTGATTCTGTTCGCACTGGCCGGTTATGCCGGCGTCTCGCAGGGGCAGCGCGAGCAGCAGCCGACAGAAACGGCGGCTGCGACAACATCCGCCAAGCCCGAACAACCGGCTACGAAAGCTGTCGCCGAAGCGAAGCCCGCTCCTGCGGAAACCAAGCCGACCATTGAAAAGGCCGTGCCGGTCAACACGGCGCCGCCGGCGGCAAAGACGGCTGCCCCGGCGCAGGCTCCAGCCGCGCCCGCACCCGCCGCGAAAGTCGCGGCAGCGCCTGCGGCTCCCGCTCCGGCCGCATCGCCGCATGCCCATGGTCATGACATGTCGAAAATGGCGCAAGCGCCGGCCGCGAAACCGGCTGCCGCCGCCAAGGTCGCCAGCACTGCGGTCGAGGGCGATGTCGCGCATGGCCGTCAGGTGTTCAAGAAGTGTCAGGCCTGCCACTCCATGCAGCCGGGCAAGAACCTGCTCGGCCCGAGCCTCGCAGGAATCGTCGGTACGAAGGCCGGGGAGGTCGCCAACTACAGCTTCTCCAACGCGATGAAGCAGAGCGGCATCACCTGGACGCCTGAGAAACTCGATGCCTATTTGCAGGATCCGCAGAAGGTGGTGCCCGGCAACAAGATGCCGTTCCCTGGTCTGAAGACGGATTCGGACCGCACCGATGTCATCGCCTTCCTGGCGGCGTCGGCCGAAGCGACTCCCGGAGCGGCGACGTCCGCGCCTGCTGCCAATGCGGCAGCGCCGGCACCGGCCGCGCAAGCACCCGCGTCGCAGGCCGCGTCTCGTCCTGTCACCGCCTATCTGTCGGATGCCAAGTACACGTTGCGTTCCGGCATCGCCGAGGGGCGGATGGTGTTCCTCGGCGTTGGCGGCACTATCGATGGCAAGGTCAATCCGATACTCACCGCCGTCGAAGGGCAGGTGGTGCAGGTGACGCTGATCAATGGCGAAGGCACCGAGCACGACATCATCTTCCCGGATCAGGATGCCCGCTCGCCACGTGTCATCAGCAAGGGCGCCAGCACCAGCATTGTCTTCCGGGCCGGCAAGGCCGGCGACTTCCTCTACTACTGCGATGTGCCGGGTCATCGTCTCGCCGGCATGGAGGGTCAGTTCCTGGTGACCGCCACGCCATCGGCGCAAGTGACGGTGGAGGCCGACATTTCGCGGCCGCCGACCGACCTGCCGCCGCCGATCGGCAAGCGCGATCCGAAAACCGTGCGGCTCGATCTGCTCACTGTCGAGATGGAAGGCCGTCTCGCCGAGGGCACGACGTTCGGCTACTGGACTTTCAACGGCAAGGTGCCGGGTCCGTTCGTGCGTGTCCGCGTCGGCGATACTGTCGATGTGCATCTGAAGAATGCGGCTGACAGCAACATGATCCACTCGGTGGACTTTCATGCTGCGACGGGCCCCGGCGGCGGCGCCGCGGCGTTGCAGGTCGATCCGGGCAAGGAGAAGTCGATGAGCTTCAAGGCGCTGAAGCCGGGGCTCTATGTCTATCACTGCGCGACGCCGATGGTCGCCGAACACATCGCCAACGGCATGTACGGCTTGATTCTTGTCGAGCCGGAGGAAGGCATGCCGCCGGTCGATCACGAATTCTATGTGATGCAGGGCGAGATCTACACGGACGCGGCGTATGGCCAGCGCGGCAGCCAGGAGTTCAGCGTCGAAAAACTGCTCGCCGAAAAGCCGGAATACTTCGTGTTCAATGGTTCGGTCGGCGCCATCACCAAGCTGCATCCGCTGCACGCCAAGGTCGGCGAGACGGTGCGGCTCTACTTCGGTGTCGGCGGGCCCAACTTCACCTCGTCGTTCCACGTCATCGGTGAGATCTTCGACAAGGTCTACAACCTCGGCGGCGTCACCAGTGCACCATTGCACGATATCCAGACCGTGACAGTGCCGCCGGGCGGCGCGGTGATCACCGAGTTCAAGCTTGATGTGCCGGGCGGTTACACCCTCGTCGATCACGCGCTGTCGCGCGCAGAGCGTGGTCTAGCGGGGATGCTGGTGGTGGAAGGTGAGCCAAATCCGGATATCTACAACGGCGTCGTCGAGCCGGGCATGGGGCACTAAGGAAGAAAGCGTCATGTCATTGCGAGGAGCGATAGCGACGAAGCAATCCAGCTCTTGCTTACAGTCTGGATTGCTTCGCGGAGCTGTGCTCGGACGGCGCGGAGCGTCGATCCGAGTGCTCGCAATGACGGTGGATGGTCTTGCGGGTCTCATTAACGACATGGCGCGGGGTTGATCCCGCGCCATCATTGATCAGGCGGATTTGCCGTAGTCGTAAAAACCCCTGCCGCTCTTGCGGCCGAGGTGACCGGCGGCAACCATTTCCTTGAGCAGCGGCGCGGGGCGATACTTCGAATCGTTGAAGCCCTCGTAAAACACCTCCATCACCGACAGCATGGTGTCGAGGCCGATCATGTCGGCCAGCGCCAGCGGGCCGATCGGCTGGTTGCAGCCGAGCTTCATGCCGGCGTCGATGTCCTCGGCGCTGGCGATGCCTTCCTGCAGCGCGAAGATCGCCTCGTTGATCATCGGGCACAGGATACGGTTGACGGCGAAGCCGGGGCTGTTCTTGGCGGTGATCGCCACTTTGCCGATGCGCTTGGCGAAGTCCACGGCCTTGGCGTGCGTATCGTCGGAGGTCTGCAAGCCACGGATCAATTCGAGCAGCGCCATCAGTGGCACCGGATTGAAGAAGTGCATGCCGATGAAACGATCAGGACGGTCGGTCGCCGCCGCGAGCTTCGTGATCGAGATCGACGAGGTGTTGGTGGCAAGCAGCGCGCGCGGTTGCAGCGTGGCGCAGAGGTCCTTGAGGATTTTCACCTTGAGGTCTTCGTTCTCAGTGGCGGCCTCGATCACCAGATCGCAGTTGGCGAGCTTCGCCTTGTCGGTGGTGCCGGTGATGCGCTTGAGTGCGGCGCTGCGGTCGGCCTCGCTCATCTTCTGCTTGTTGACGAGCCGCTCGAGGCTCTTTTCGATCACGGACGTGCCGCGCGCGACGGCTGCGTCGGAGATATCGGTCATGACGACGTTAAGTCCGGCCGCCGCGCAGACCTGCGCGATGCCGTTGCCCATGGTGCCGGCGCCGATGATGCCAACGGTTTCGATCATGTTCGTCCTCAGCTCCTGTCTTGCACGCGCGGGAGCGCGGCGATGTTGGTTTCGACGGCATGATTATCAGAGCGAATCGGCCAGGGCAAAAGCACAGGAACGGGCGGCGTGCCGGCAGCGAGGCTGCAGACGGCCGCGGCTTTCGCCATGGTTTACGGCGGCCGGTTCCCGCGAGCGATGGATTGCCATATGCTGCGGGCGGCTCCTGTGCGACGGTCCAATCGTCCGGTACGTGGCGGTGGGCCGACCGTGACCGAAGGAGAATCGTCGATATGAATTCCCACATGAGCCAACCTGCGTCCCGCGCACCGGTGCAACGCGCAGATTTCGGTCGGGTTTCGGTTTTCTTCGGCGAGAAGAACGGCAAATACCCCGATGGAAACCAGGTGCTCGTTCGCGGCTCGGATACCCGCGCGGCGCTCGATGCGCCAATCGTCTCGAACTTCATCGGGCCTGAATTCGATGCCACCGAACTGGTGGTCATGGGCCACGTCCACGAGGACCATATGGCGGGCCTGCATCGTCTCCCCGATGCGTCGATCCATGTGCATGAAGCGGATCTGGAGGCGGCGCGCAGTTGGGTCGGACTGGTTGCGGCTTTCGGCGTGACCGATCAGAGCCGCATTCCGGAAATGCAGGCTCGGTTCAAGCGCGACTTCTTCTATGCGCCGCAGCCGGATGCGAAAAGTTACGTCGACGGCGCGTCATGGGATCTCGGCGGGGTGACGATCCGCGCCTTCCATATGCCGGGTCACACTGCCGGCCACTGCGTCTTGCTAGTAGAGCCGGAGGGCGTGGCTTTCATCGGCGATATCGATCTCACCGGCTTCGGGCCTTACTACGGCGATGCCTCATCGAGCCTGTCAGGCTTCCGCAGCAGCATGGCGCGGCTGCGGGACATTCCGGCGAAAGTCTGGGTCACTGCGCATCATCGCGGTGTCTATACCGATCGGGAGCGCTTCGTGCAGGATCTCGCGGCCTATGCCGCCAAGCTTGACGAACGCGAAGAACGATTGCTGGCAATGCTGAAGGAGACGCCGAAGACGCTCGCGCAATTGGTCAAACAACGGCTGATCTATCCGTCGCACTACGAGAGTCCATGGGTCGATTCATCCGAGGCGCGCACCATTTCGCAGCACCTCGCCGAACTCGTTGCCGACGGGCGGGTACAGGTGGACGGACAGGACGTCTACCGCGTCGCCTGACGCGCGGCCTACCGGATCGGCGGCGCGTATTGAATGCCGCCCTCGTTCCAGAGGTGATTGAGGCCGCGGGGAATGCCGAGCTTCGATCCGGTGCCGACGTTGCGATCGTAGGATTCGGCGTAATTGCCGACCTGCCGGATGATACGCACGGCCCAATCCTTGGTCAGGCCGATCTGCTCGCCGTAGCTGCCTTCGTTTCCGACGAGGCGTTTGACGTCCGGCTTCTGCGATTTCAGCGCTTCGTCGATGTTCTTCGACGTGACGCCGAGTTCTTCGGCGTTGAGCATGGCGAAGTGCGACCACTTTACGATCTCCTGCCACTGGCTATCGCCTTGCTTCACTGCGGGGCCGAGGGGCTCCTTGGAAATCACGTCGGCCAGGATGACGTGGTCGTTAGGTGCGGAGAGCGTCAGCCGCTCGGCGTAGAGCTGCGAGATATCGCTGGTAAAAACGTCGCATGCGCCGGTGTCGTAGGCTTTCAGCGTTTCGGGGGCATTCGAAAACGCCATCTCCTGATACTTCATATTGTTGGCGCGGAAGTAATCGCCGAGATTGAGCTGCGTGGTGGTGCCGGATTGCACGCAGACCTTGCTGTTGTCGAGCGCCAACGCCGAATCCTTGCCGGCACTCTTGCGGATCATGAAGCCCTGACCGTCGTAGTAATTAACCGCGGCAAAGCTCAGGTTGAACTCGGCTTCACGCGACATCGTCCAGGTCGAGTTGCGCGAGAGCAAATCGATTTCGCCGGATTGCAGCGCCTTGAAGCGTTGTTCGGCGTTGAGCGGAACGTATTTCACCTTGGTAGCATCGTTGAACACCGCAGCCGCGACCGCGCGGCAGAGATCGACGTCGAGGCCAGACCACACCCCCTTATCGTCAGCATTGGAGAAGCCCGGCAGGCCTGTCGAAACGCCGCAGATCAGGTTGCCCCTGGCCTTCACGGTCTTCAACATTTGCGCATCGGCACTGGTGAATGCCCCGAACGCAACGATGGTGGCGGCAACAGCGACAGAGCCGCGCACGAAGGGAAGACCAAAGTTCAGCATGATGATGTCTCGCTCATAAGGATGACGTGATGGGCAAGGATCGGCGGTGAATTAGATCGATGGACGTTGCTTGACGACGACCTTGGTTCCGACCGGAACGCGGCCGTAAAGATCGATGATGTCACCATTGACCATGCCGAAACATCCGGACGATACGGCCTTGCCGATGGTGTCAGGCTGGTTGGTGCCGTGAATGCGGTAGACCGTTGTGCCCAGATACATCGCGCGCGCGCCGAGCGGATTGCCGGGGCCGCCGGCCATAAAGCGCGGCAGGTAGGGCTGGCGCTGAATCATTTCCGGCGGCGGTGTCCAGTCGGGCCACTCGGCCTTGCGTGTGATCTTCAAGAGGCCCTGCCATTGAAAGCCTTCGCGGCCGACGCGAACGCCGTAGCGGATGGCGCGGCCATTGCCCTGCACCAGATAGAGGAAGCGTTCGGACGTGTGGACGATGATGGTGCCGGGCGGCTCGGTAGTGCGGTAAAGCACCATCTGCCGCTGGAACTGCGGCGGCAATTGCACCGATTCATCCGGCACGCGCCCCGGTTCGTCGCCGATATTCATGTCCTCGCTTTGGATCTGACTGAAGCCGTGCGACGTTGGAAGAGCGATCAACATCGTGGCCAGCAATGGCATCCACAGCAAGCGTCGAAAGCGAAGCATCGGCAATCCTTGTTGTCGGGGGTGCGAACCGTCGGGCGATGTCGCGATATTGAGGGTATCAAACCGTACCCTCGCGTAGATGGCAAGTCGGCGTTTGCCGCAGCGTTTTCGAGCGAAGTGGCCGCGTGTCAGGAAAACGCGTGAAAAAAATATAGGCGTTCATTGCTTCCGTGAAGCCCTCAACGCCTATGGCGAATCAATCGTTACCCGATACCGTCGAATCAGCATGACCCGACTTTGTGACAGATCAATGTGGCGCGATCCAGAGCCGCAGGCCGTAGGCGACGAGAGCCACAGCGCCGACGCCGCCGAGCCACAACACGACGAACCACAATAAGCGTTGCGGCAGCGACGACTTATCGCCCTGCGTCGCCATCAGTGATATCCGCTCTGCGGGTCGACCTTGCCGCGAAACACCCAATAGGCCCATCCGGTATAGATCAGGATGATCGGAATCAGGATCGATACCCCAACCAGCATGAATATCTGGCTGCTCTCTGGCGCCGCCGCCTGCCAGATGGTGATGCTGCGCGGCACGATATAGGGATACATGCTGATGCCGAGGCCGGCATAGGATAGCGCGAACAGCACGAGGGACAGCACGAATGGTCTGTAGTCCTGTCGCCGCGCGAGGCTTTGCAACAGCAATGCGGTGACGGCCGCGACCGCGATCGGCACCGGTGCTGTAAACAGCAGGTTCGGCCAGGTGAACCAGCGCCGTGCATATTCGACGTCGAGGAACGGCGTTGCCAAACTTACTGCGCCGATCGCGCCGAGCATGGCGAACAGCAGCCACCAGCTCAGATGATAGGCTTTCTCGCGCAGATCGCCGGTGGTCTTCATCACCAGCCATGTCGCGCCGAGCAGGCAATAGCCGATCACCACGGCAATACCGGTGAGAATGCTGAACGGTGTCAGCCAGTCCCACCAGCCGCCGGCATAGGCACGGTTGGCGACCTGCACGCCTTGCAGGATGGCGCCGAGCGCGATGCCTTGCGCCAGCGCGGCGACCAGTGAGCCACCGGCGAAGGCAATGTCCCAGCGGTTACGCTCGCGTTGCGAGCGCCAGCGGAATTCGAAGGCGACGCCGCGAAACACCAGGCCGAGCAGCATCGCGACGATCGGCGTATAAAGTGCAGGCATCAGCACCGCATAGGCCAGCGGAAACGCCGCGAACAGGCCGCCGCCGCCGAGCACCAGCCAGGTTTCGTTGCCGTCCCACACCGGCGCGACGCTGTTCATCATCACGTCGCGATCTTCCTTCTTCGGAAACAGCGGAAACAGCATGCCGAGTCCGAGATCGAAGCCGTCCATCACGACATAGACGAATACCGCGAAGGCGATGATGAAAGCCCAGATCGTCGCGATCGTTGACACCTGATCCATGGCGCTCACCGTTGTGCGGAGGTTGCGACGCCCGAAGCGGGCGTGATTCCCGCGGCGTGCGAGGGTGCATCGCCACGCGGGCCTTCTTCGCCGCTGTGCGGCGGCTGCGCCATCAGGCGCAGGATGTAGATGATGCCGGCGGTGAACAGCAGAAAGTAGACGATCACGAACGCGATCAGCGATGACGCGACCGCCGGTGCTGCAAGCGGCGACGCTGAATCGACGGTGCGCAGCAGCCCGTAGACTGTGAACGGCTGCCGACCGACTTCGGTGGTGAACCAACCGGCCAGCACCGCGATGAATCCGGACGGCCCCATCACCATCGCGAAATAATGCAGCGGTCGATAATCATAGATCCGGCCGCGCCAGCGCAGCCACAGGCTGAGCAGACCAAGACCCATCATCAGGAAGCCGAGGCCGACCATGATGCGGAACGACCAGAAGATCACCGGCACCGGCGGCCAGTTTTCTCGCGGCACGGTATCAAGGCCGGCCAACGGTGCGTCGAGCGAATGCTTGAGGATCAGCGACGACAGTTTTGGAATCTGGATCGCGTAGTCCACCTTGGCATTCTTCTGATCCGGCAATCCGAACAGCAGCAGCGGTGCGCCGTCCGGATGGCTCTGGTAATGGCCCTCCATCGCCATCACCTTGGCCGGCTGATGCTCCAGCGTATTGAGGCCGTGCTGGTCGCCGGCAAAAATCTGGATTGGCGCCACGATGGTCGCCATCCACATCGCCATCGAGAACATCACCCGCGCGCCTTCCCGCTTCGGATCACGCAACAGATGGAAGGCGCCGACGCCGCCGACCACGAAGGCGGTGGTAAGATAGGCTGCCAGCACCATGTGAACGAGGCGATAGGGGAACGACGGATTGAAGATCACCTTCCACCAGTCGGCGGCAACGAACTGCCCAGCGTCGTTGATGGCGTAGCCGGCCGGCGTCTGCATCCACGAATTGGCCGAAAGAATCCAGAACGCTGAAATCAACGTGCCGATAGCCACCATCAACGTGGCGAGGAAGTGCAATCTTGGCCCGACTTTCTTCAGGCCGAACAGCATGACGCCGAGAAAGCCGGCTTCGAGGAAGAAGGCGGTCAACACCTCGTAAGCCATCAGCGGGCCGATGACAGGCCCGGTCTTGTCGGAGAACGTCGCCCAGTTGGTGCCGAACTGATACGACATCACCACGCCGGACACGACGCCCATGCCGAAGGCGATGGCGAAGATCTTCAGCCAGTAGTTAAACAAATTGAGGAAGACCTCGCGGCCGGTCCACAGCCACAGCGCTTCGAGCACGGCGAGATAACTGGCGAGCCCGATTGAGAATGCCGGGAACACGATATGAAACGACATCGTGAAGGCAAACTGTGCGCGCGCGAGAACGACTGCGTCAAGGCCATCGAACATGAGGCGGGTCTCCGGCGAAGCAACGATGCGAAGCTAACACATGCGGCCGACATGGAAAGCGGCGATGCGGCTGCCGTGCCACGCATGCCGTCCAGCGTATAGCCCACGCGCGGCGCGACGTTGCGCCCGCGCAAAGTTCGTGGTGGCGCACATTCCATACAATTCGACCCGGCGGAGAGGCATCTCGGCCGGGTCGACAGGTTTTGGGGAAGATGTCGTGGAACTAGCGGGAGTGCGTGTTGCCTTCACCGGAAAGAATGCAGACGTCGACGGGGCGCTGCTGTGGACATCCGCTGGCTTGCGGACGGACCGAAACCATCGCGCCGTCGCGATTCGCGCGCGCCGGGGCATCTTGCAGGCCGAGCGCGATCAACGTGCAGACCGCGCCGAGCGGAACGATGAAGAAGCGGAAGGACATCATCTGCATGGTTCTGATCCGTCGTCTGACTTTGTGGCGGATGTCGGTCGTCAGGCTGCCAGCGTGTCAACGCCGCAGGTCTTGAGCAGTTCGGCGAGTTGCTTGCGGGCATAGAACATGCGGGTCTTCACGGTGGCTTGCGGAATCCCGATGATCTTGCCGGCTTCCTCCACCGACTTCTCATGATAGTAGACCAGGTCGATGATCTCGCGATGCGCCGGCGACAGCTTGGCGATGCAGGCGCGCAGGATGGCGCTGGTCTTGGTGCGCTCGAGCGCAGCTTCCGGCGTGTCGGCCTGATCGGCGATTTCCAGCACGCCGTCCTCATCGAGGTCTTCGTGTGAGCGCTGGCGCAACGCGGTCAGCGCCTTGAAACGGGCGATCGACAGCAACCAGGTCGAGACTTGCGCGCGGCCCTCGAACTGGCCGGCGGTCCGCCAGACGTCGAGGAACACCTGGCTGACGAGGTCTTCGGCAGTGGTGGTGTCGCGGATCATGCGCAGGATGAAACGATACACCCGCACCCGATGACGGGCGTAGAGGATGTGCATCGCGGGCTTGCTGCCCTCGGCGATGCTCTCGATCAGCATCTCGTCGGAAGTCGCTTGGGCAGCAAGGATGCCTTGCTGGGCGGCGCTGATGGCGATGACGTTCTGCATGACCGGCTCCCTCGTCGCCTGTGCGGCGTTGTTGTGGGAGTTTTTTAACCGGTGGTTGTTTCAGGACATCTGCTTACCAGGAGGAAAACGGTTTCGTCGCGGATAGAATTGTTTCGTCGGATCATGGTGGGACGAAACAATCCGAACAGAAGTGTGTGCTGCGCCGCAATAAAATGACGATGCCTCAGGATTTGTCGCTGACGGGGCTGAAAAGATACCCGCCGCCGCGAATGGTGCGGATCACCGACGGTTTTGTGGGGTCGGGCTCGATCTTGCGGCGGATGCGCATGATGCGCAGGTCGACGGCGCGGTCGAAAGCCTCGGCATCGCGGGCATTGGCCAACTCCAGCAACCGTTCGCGCGATAGCACGCGCTTCGGATTGGCGGCGAACACCTTCAGCAGGCCGAATTCTGAGGCGGTCAGCGGATGCTCGTTGCCTTCGTCGTCACGCAGCGCCTGCGCCTCGAGGTCGAGCCACCGGGTTCCGAAGCGCACCAAGTGATCAGTGCTTTCCTTGGCGGCCGGCGGAGAAGCGGTCTCGATTACGGTCTTGCCGGGAATGGTGCGTCGCAGCACGGATCGAATTCGCGCCATCAACTCGCGCAATTCGCACGGCTTGGCGACATAGTCGTCGGCGCCGAGCTCCAGTCCGACGACGCGATCGATCGGGCTCGCCGTCGCCGTCAGCATGATTACCGGCACGTTGGTGCGGGCCTTGAGGTCGCGGATGATCGACAGGCCGTCTTCCTCAGGCATGTTGAGGTCGAGCACGACGAGATCGGGCTGGCCGACAGCAATAGCCTCGCGCAGGCTTTTGCCGCCGTCGCAGAGCGTCACGGTGAAGCCATGCATTCGCAAATAGTCGCCGACCATTTCGCGGGCCGGGGCTTCGTCGTCGACAATGATGATGTGTTGGCTCTGGCTCATGTCACGCTGCGGTTGTCACCGGAAGTTCGATCGTGAAGGTAGCCCCTTGTCCGGGGCCGGGGCTATCGGCAGTGATAGTGCCGCCATGCATATCGACAATGCGCTTAACAATCGATAGCCCGAGACCGGTGGAGCTTTCGCCGGCAGTCGGCTTGGCGGAGAGGCGCTGGAAGCGACCGAACAACCTGCCAAGGTCTTCGGGGGAAAGTCCTGCGCCTTGATCGGTGACGCGGATGATTACGTGCGCCGGATCATAAGCAACAAGCAGCGTGATATTGCCGCCGATCGGGCTGTACTTGATGGCGTTGCTGACGAGATTGTCGATTGCCTCGCGCATCCGGTCGGCGTCGCACATGGTCTGTTGGTCCGGCGGCGCGGAGACTTCGATCACCTGTTGTTTGTTGGCGGCGGAGAGCCGGTTCGCTTCCGCGACCTCGGTGACCAGCGCCGAGACATCGACCGGCTCGCGCCGGATGGTGATGTCGAACGCGTCCGCCATGGCGTCGGAAATCAGGTGATCGACCATGGAAGTCAGGCGACGTGTCGCATCACGAATATGGGTGACCTGCGCGCTGATACTGTCGCGCGAAGCGTCGGCGCCGATCAGTTCGGTCAGCATCTCGGTGCGGCCGAGAATCACACCGAGCGGATTCTTCAAATCGTGCGCGACGGTGCCGAGAATTTCGTTCTTGAAGCCGTTGGCGCGCTGCAGCCGCAGCCACTGCGCTGACAGGCGGCGATTGGCCAGCATCAGCGCGCGCGTGCGTTGCGCCACGCGATCTTCCAACTGCGTGTTGGCCTCATGCAGTTGCTGATAGAGGATTACATTATCGAAGGCGATCGACAGTCGGCTGCCGAAGATTTCGACCAGCGCGCGGTCGGTCTCGGAGAGCGGACACTCGGCCTGCAGCAACACCACGACCTCACGGCCGCTGCCGGTGCGGATGTAAAGTACGGTGCGCTGGTCGGCGAATTCGTGCGCGCGGCGACGGAACGCCTCTTCGACCATCTGCCGTAGGTCGGTGTCGAGCGATTTCGGTCCGGCATGGCCGATGAATCGGCTGTAGCAGCCGGATCCTGCCAGCACCGCGAAGTCGTCGCTGATTTCGCCGCCGTCGCGCAGCACCAGTATGCCGGCGCAATCGACATTGAGCAGCGATGCGATCTGTGTCAGCACGCCTTCGGCCAGACGCTGCATGGATTTGAAGTCGTACAGCGTCGAGGCCGCGTCGATGATGATTTCGAGGCCGCGCCGGGTCTGCACCATGCGCTCGAGTTGCTGATAGCTGCGCAGCGCCGCCGTGAGCGACGTGAACAGCTTGTCGGCCGTCAGTTCGGTCTTCGCCTTGTAGTCGTTGATGTCGTAGTCGACGATGACACGGCGCTCGGGCGCCTGCCCGGGCTGGCCGGTGCGCAGTACGATGCGGACGGTCTCGTTCTTGATCTCGTTGCGGATGAATTCCACCAGGTCGAGCCCGGCGGAGTCCGTCTCCATGATGACATCGAGCAGGATCGCAGCGATATCGGAATGCTGACGCAACAACTCGCGCCCTTCGGCCGCCGAATAGGCGGAGAGAATTTCGAGGCCCTGACCGTTCAGCGAATAGTCGCTGAGCGCGAACTTGGTGCCTTCATGGACCGCTGGATCATCATCGATCACCGCGACTTTCCATTTGCGCGAAGGGGTCGATGGAGAGGCAGGTTCGGTATCGTCGATCAGGTGGAGGACGTCGTCCTGGTCGGCCATGATTTCGTTCCGTCGCTGGTCAGGTCGGTTTGATGCGCGCCGCGCGCGGTTGCCCGCAGCATGATAGTCCGAAAAATAGGGGCTTGTCGCGGCCTGAGGGTCGCGGACCATATGTCGGCCAAAACGGCTTTTGGTTCATGCGTAAACGACGGCGGCCAAGGAGACAGCCTTGCGGACGTGCCGGCTTTCCGCGTAGAGCAAAATCATAACCAAGAAAATGCCGCCAGGAGGATTGCCATGACACTCGCCGCCGCGCGTCTTGAGGATAGCGCGCCCTTGTTCGCGATGCCGCAGATCGTCGCAGACCGCCATGCCGACGGTTCGATCTGGATGCGATCGACCGTACCACTTCAGCCGTCAGCGCGCTGTGTCGGCGATTGGCTGGAGCAGTGGGCAGCGAATACCCCGGATCGTATCTTCCTCGGCGAGCGCCGGAGTGCTGATCAGCCGTGGACCACGGTTACCTATGCCGAGGCGCTGCACCGGGTGCGTGGGATCGGCGCATGGGTGCTGGCCTGCAAGATGAGCGCCGAGCGGCCGCTGGTGATCCTATCCGATAACAGCATCGATCACGCGCTGTTCGCCCTCGGCGCCATGCATGTCGGGGTGCCGGCGGCGGCGATATCGCCGGCCTATTCGCTGGTTGCCAAGGATTTTGACAAGCTCAGGAGTATGGTGGCACTGCTTGATCCGGGTGCGATCTATGTCTCGAGCCTGAAGCCGTTCGCAGCGGCGCTTGCGGCAATTGCACCGGCGCACAGCGCCCGAATCGTCAGCGGCGAGGATGTGCCTGAGGGTGATGCGGTCGCTTTTCGTGACGTCATGGAGACGCCTGAAAGCGCGGATGTCGCACAAGCTTTCGCGGCAATCGGGCCGGATACCGTGGCGAAATTCCTGTTTACCTCGGGCTCGACCGGCATACCCAAGGCGGTGATCAATACGCATCGGATGCTGACCACGAGCCAGGCCGCGAAGGCACAGGTCTGGCCGTTTCTCGACAACGCGCAGGACGAGTTGGTCATTCTCGACTGGCTGCCGTGGAGCCACACCTTTGGCGCCAACCACAATTTCAACATGGTGCTACGCAACGGCGGCTCACTCTACATTGATGCTGGCAAGCCCGCGCCCGGCCTGTTTGCGACGTCGCTGGCGAACCTGCGCGACGTGGTGCCGACGGTCTATTTCAACGTGCCGCGCGGTTTCGACATGCTGATCGCCGCGCTGCGCGAGGACGCGGAATTGCGCCGGCGCTTCTTCAACGGCGCGAAGATTATCTTCTTCGCCGGCGCCGCGCTGCCGCAGAATCTATGGGAAGCTCTGGAGGAGATGTCGCAGGCGACCATCGGGCGGCGACTGCCGATGGTGTCGGCGTGGGGCTCGACCGAGACCGCGCCGCTCGCCACCGACTGTCATTTCCAGGCGCAACGCTCCGGCAATATCGGCGTGCCGATTCCGGGCACGGATTTGAAACTGGTGCCGTCCGGCGACAAGCTGGAAGTGCGGGTGCGCGGCCCTAACGTCACGCCGGGCTACTGGAAATCTCCCGAGCAGACGGCCGCTGCCTTCGATACCGATGGTTTCTACTGCATCGGTGATGCCGTGAAGTTCGCCGATCCCGAACGCCCTGAACTGGGGCTGTTCTTCGACGGTCGTGTCGCGGAAGATTTCAAGCTGACATCCGGCACATGGGTGAGCGTCGGCACGCTGCGGGTGGGGGGCATCGCCGCGCTGGCGCCGCTGGCGCAGGACATCGTCGTCACCGGCCACGGCGGCGACCACGTGCGCTTTCTGGTGTTTCCGAATGTCGTGGCCTGTCGCGCGCTGGCGGGTTTGCCGGAGAATGCTGGGCTCGACGATGTGCTGCGCAGCGAGCATGTTCGCGCCGGCATTGCCGAAGGGCTCGCCAAGCTGAAAGCGAAAAGCGGAGGCTCGTCGGGTCACGCGACGCGCGCGTTGCTGGTGGTGGAACCGCCGTCGGTCGACTACGGCGAGATCACCGACAAGGGCTACATCAATCAGCGCGCGGTGCTGGCGCGTCGCTCCGCTGATGTCGCAGTGTTGGAAGACGACGCGTCAACGCGATGGATTGCTTGCGCGACCTAACAGCACGGTTGCAGCCCTAGCCGTTTGGCAGGCGAAAGCTCGCGTCGAATCCCAAATCGTGGCGCGCCTTGCCGGTGGCGATCAGATCGTTCGGTTCGGCGATGTTGTAGAATCCCGGCGTGCCGCGATCGATCGCCAGCAATGCGGCGTGGGCTGCGGCATCGACATGCAGCGGTGCTTGGCCGCGCGGGGTCTCGCTGCCGGTGCCCGGTCCATACAATTGGCCGTAGCGCAGCACGATGCCTTCGAGCGGCGGCGATTGCAGTGTCTGCGTTTCCAGCGATATCACGCCCGCCAGCGTGATGCCGCGCGGCCCATCGGCGGCGCGGTCGAGCGGATCGCCCTCGCGATGGGGTTGCGGCCCCGGTGCGTACATCCAGGCGATGCTTTGCGCGATCAATCGTCGCGCACCGGCGGCAATCGACGCGTCGATCAGATTGTGCGTGCCTTCCTCGCGGATGCGCGCATTGCGGCCGATGGCGTCTGCCATCTTCGCCGGATCGAGGCCGGGTGGAAGGTCGGTCAATTGATGGATGACGATATCCGGCTTCGCGGAGAGCACGGCTTGTTTCAGTGCATCGGCGTCAAATACGTCCACCATCACAGGCTCCGCACCCAGCGCCCGAAGCGTGGGAGCCTTTGCCTCGAACCGAGTCGTCCCTGTGACATGATGACCGGCCGCGCGCAGCAACCGGATCAGCCGCTGGCCGATGGCGCCGGTTGCGCCGGCGAGAAAGATGCGATGTCTCATAAAGATGTGCTCTCGTTGGTCACGCTGCGTTGCAATGCAGCATAATTCCGATGCCAGGTTAGTAGCCGGATCGGTGGTTTGCAGAAACATTGCGCGGCAACCTGAATTATATTTCTTGCATTGAGCGAGAGATACGAATTATGCTGCATGCGCATGGATGATGTTCGCATGGAGGGATGCGGCCGTCTAACCTTGCCAATGACAGCTCTTGTCGGATCCGCGGGAAGGGCGAAAAGTTTTAAGATTGAAACAAATGAGAGCGCGAGGAATACTGCTTCGCCTTCACGTGCAAAAAGCTACGAGAAAAAACAGAGAGAGGGAGGAATACCATGTCGAGCCGTCTGATCGTCAGTCGCCGGACCTTACTCACCGGAGCGGCCGGTGCAGCCACGCTGGCCGTCGCGCCCGGATTGCGTTCGCCGGCCATCGCGCAGAACGCTCCGCTCAAGGTTGGCCTGATGCTGCCCTACACGGGCACTTACGCCAAACTCGGCAAGTTCATCGACGATGGTTTCCGTCTCTATGTCGAACAGAAGGGCGGCAAGCTCGGCGGCCGCGAGATCACGTTCGTGCAGGTCGATGACGAATCGAAGCCGGAAGCTGCGACCGACAACATGAACCGCTTGGTCGGGCGTGAGAAGGCTGACGTGGTGATCGGCACAGTGCACTCCGGCGTCGCGATGGCGATGGTGAAGGTCGCGCGCGATACGAAGACCCTGATGATCATTCCCAACGCCGGCGCCAACGACGCCACCGGCCCGGCCTGCGCGCCGAATATCTTCCGCTCCTCGTTCTCGAACTGGCAGACCACATTCCCGATGGGCAAGGTGCTGGCCGATGCCGGCATCAAGAACGTCGCCACCATCACCTGGCGCTATACCGCAGGCAGCGAAATGATCGATGCCTTCGCCGAGAACTTCACCAAGCACGGCGGCAAGATCGCCGAGAAGATGACAGTGCCGTTCCCGGAGGTCGAATTCCAGGCGCTGCTCACGCGCGTTGCGACATTGAAGCCCGACGCGGTGTTCAGCTTCTTCGCCGGCGGCGGCGCGGTGAAGTTCGTCAAGGACTATGCGGCAGCGGGATTGGGCAAGACCATTCCGCTTTACGGCGCGGGCTTCCTCACCGACGGCACGCTGCCTGCGCAGGGCGACGCCGCCAACGGTATCAGGACCACGCTGCATTACGCCGACAATCTCGACATTCCGGCCAACGTCGCCTTCCTCAAGGCGTTCAAGGAGAAAACCGGCAATGTCGGTGACATCTACGCGGTGCAGGGCTATGACGCGGCGGCGCTGCTCGATGCCGGCATGACGGCGGTGGGCGGCGACGACAAGCAGCGCGACAAGATGATCGCCGCGATGGGCGCCGCGAAGATCGACAGCCCGCGCGGGCCGCTCTCCTTCAACAAGGCGCACAACCCGATCCAGAACATCTATCTGCGTGAGGTGCGCAACGGTCGCAACGAGATGATCTCGATCGCGCAGAAGGATGTCGACGATCCGGCGCGCGGCTGCAAGCTGGCGTAAGAGGTCGAGCCAACCTTACGCATTATATTGGTACAATGATCGTCATGCGCGGGCTTGACCCGCGCATCCATCTGACAAGAAAATCTTCAAAGCGATGGATTGCCGGGGCAAGCCCGGCAATGACGCTCCGATTCTTGGCCGGGTTGTTGATTGTTCTGTTTTACGGAATGACTTGAATGGACCTCGTCACCTTCGGCGTGCAACTGCTCAACGCCATCCAGTACGGAATGGTGTTGTTCCTCGTCGCGAGCGGACTGACGCTGGTGTTCGGCATCCTCGGCGTGATCAATCTCGCACACGGCGCGTTCTATATGCTCGGCGCCTATCTCGCATATTGGATCGCCGCCTACACCGGCAGTTTCTGGATCGCGATGGTCGCGGGCGTAGTGATCGCCTTCGTGGTCGGACTGGTGCTGGAGAACGTGTTCATCCGCAGGCTCTATGGCCGCGATCATCTGGTGCAGGTGCTGCTGTCGTTCGGCTTGATCCTCGTCATCGACGAAGCGCGCGAAATTCTGTTCGGCAAGGACGTGCATTCGGTCGCGCCGCCGGCGTGGCTGTCCGGATCGATCCAGCTCACCGACAATCTGTCCTATCCCGTCTATCGACTGGCGATCTGCGGCTTCTGCCTGATCGTCGCAGCGCTGATCTTCCTTGTCATCACCCGTACCAAGATCGGCATGATCGTGCGCGCCGGTGCCGAGAATCGCGAGATGACGCGAGTGCTCGGCATCAAGTTCGATGTCGTGAACCGCTATGTCTTCGCCGTCGGCATCGCACTGGCCGCGCTCGGTGGCATCGTCATCGCGCCGATCTCGACGGTGTTCCCCGGCATGGGCGACGGCATGTTGATCCTGTCCTTCGTCGTCGTCGTGCTCGGCGGCATCGGCTCGGTGGCGGGCGCCGCCGTCGGCGCGTTGCTGATCGGCCTCACCGATACCTTTGGCAAGGTGTTCTTCCCCAGCGTTTCCAGCATTCTGATCTATGTGCTGATGGCGGCGGTGCTGCTGTGGCGGCCCAATGGCATTCTCGGCCGGCGGGAGGTCTGACGCCGATGCGCGGATGGTTCATTCCCGTCGTGCTGCTCGTTGCTGCGATCGCGCTGCCGTTCGTGGTGCCGACCTACTATGTCCAGTTCGTCAGCAAGGCGTTCATCATGGGCATTCTGGCGATGGCGCTGAACCTCGCGGTAGGGCACGGCGGCATGGTTAGCTTGTGCCATGCCGCGTTCTTCGGTCTTGCCGGCTATGTGCTCGCGCTGCTGTCGCCGGGCTACGATCCGGCATCGCTATTGCTGACGCTGCCGGCGGCGATGCTGGCGGCGGCAGCGGCGGCGCTGATCATCGGGGCGTTGGCGCTGCGCACCCGCGGCGTCTACTTCATCATGGTGACGCTGGCGTTCGGCGAAATGCTGTTCTTCCTGTTTCACGACACCGGCATCGCCGGCGGCTCGGATGGCGCTTACGTCAACGCCAAACCGGAGATCGCCATCGCCGGCCATCAGTTGCTCGATCTCGCGTCCCCTATGGCATTCTACTTCGTGGTGCTGTTCTTCCTGATCGCGACCGTTGCAATCCTGACCATGCTGGTGCAATCGCCGTTCGGCCATGCGCTGGCGGCGGCGCGCGACAACGAGCGCCGCGCGCGGTCGCTTGGCTTTCCGATTTACCGGATTCGGCTGATCGCCTTTGTGGTCTCGGGTGCGATCGCCGGCCTCGCCGGTTACTTCGCCGCCGCGCAGTTCGGATTCGTTGCGCCGCAGATGTTGGGCTGGCATCTCTCCGCCACGGTGCTGGTGATGGTGCTGATTGGCGGCTTGTGCTCGGTGACCGGGCCGCTGATCGGCGCGCTGGTTCTGATCGTGCTCGAGGAGGTACTGAAAGCTTCCACAGATTATTGGAAGTTGATCGAGGGCCTGATCATCATCGTCATCGTGCTGGCGTTGCCGGGCGGCGTTCGCCAGTTGTGGCCGATGATTTTCGGCGAGCGTTCGGAGGAGCGACCGGTGCGTCAGGCCGCACCTTCCATCGTGGAGGGACGCAATGGCTGATGCCGTGTCCCGAGTGGCGCTGCGTGCAAGCGGCCTGCACAAGCGCTTCGGCGGCCTCAAGGCCGTCTCCGATGTGTCTATCGACGTCCATGTCGGCGAGATCCACGCGGTGATCGGCCCGAACGGTGCCGGCAAATCCACCTTGATCAATCTTCTATCCGGCGAGCTGTTCGCCAATGACGGCGCGATCACGCTGGAGGCCACCGACATCACGCGGCTGCCGCCGGATCGCCGCGCGCGTCATGGCCTCGGCCGCGCCTATCAGAAAACCACGATCTTCCCGAAATTCACCGTGCATGAGAACGTCCGCCTCGCGGCGCAGGCGCGCTCGCCGGCGCCGTTGCGGATGTTCGGCTCGGTGCGTTCCGATGCGGCCGTTCGCGATCTCGCCGCGCAGGCCATCGCGAGAGTTGGTCTCGCGGCGCAAACGCAGATCGTCGCGAGCGACCTCAGCCATGGCGAACAGCGTCAGCTCGAAATCGCCATGGTGCTGGCGACCGATCCGCGCATCATTCTGCTGGACGAGCCGCTGGCCGGCATGGGGCAGGTGGAAGCGCGCGGCATCATCGGCCTCATCTCTTCGCTGAAAGCCGGTCGTGCGGTGCTGCTGGTCGAGCACGACATGGATGCGGTGTTCGAACTGGCGGATCGCCTCACCGTGATGCACGACGGCTGTGTCATCGCCAGCGGATCGCCGCAGGAGGTGCGGATGCATCCGGCGGTGCGCAGCGCCTATCTCGGCGATCACGGAGACGCGGCATGAGCGCGCTGCTCGCAGTGAATCGTCTCGAAGCCTTCTACGGTGCGAGCCAGATTCTGCATGGCCTCGATTTTGAAGTGATGCGCGGCGAACAGGTGGCGCTGATCGGCCGCAACGGCATGGGCAAGACGACGCTATTGCGTTCGCTGATGGGTCTGGTGAGTGATTGTCGCGGCGAGGTTGGTTTCGCGGGGCGCAGCATTCGCGGCGCGGCGCCGGAAGATATTGCCCGCGCTGGTCTCGCGCTCGTGCCGGAAGGGCGCGGGATCTTCGGCGCGTTGACGGTGGAGGAGAATCTCACAATGGCGGCGCGGCCCGGGAGCGGCGGCCGGCAGGCGTGGACCCTGGCGCGCATCTACGAATTGTTTCCGCGGCTGCATCAGCGGCGCGGCAATGGCGGACATCAGTTGTCCGGCGGCGAGCAGCAGATGCTGACCATCGGCCGTGCGCTGATGACCAATCCCGACTTGATCTTGATCGACGAGGCGACCGAGGGATTGGCGCCGCTGGTGGCACAGGACATTTGGAAAACGCTCGGTGTCATTCGCGGCGAAGGTATCGCCACCATCGTCGTCGACAAGGATTTCCGCAGTCTGGCGAAGATCACCGATCGCGCCATCGTTCTGTCGAAGGGCACCGTGGTATTCAACAGTGCGCCGGCGGATTTGATGGCGCAGCCGGAATTGCTGGAGCGGCATCTCGGCGTATAGCGCCGTTACGATTCGATGACGAGGATGCTTGCGTCGCTGGCCGCACGGATATTCTCATGCAGCGGCTCCGGCCATCGCACCACCAGCTTGCCGACGAGATCGTCGAGCGCATCGAGATCGTGCGTATCGTAGAATGTTGGCTGCGCCGCGCGCGCAATGAAGGCGTGCAGCAGCGGTGCGGCGTCATAGTCGTAGACGATATCGCCGGGGACATTGCCGCGCTCGCGTCGCGTGAACCGGCGAAACGCCGTCAGCTTGGCCTCGCCATCTACCGTCGCGATGAATGAGAGCACCTCGGTATCGTCGCCGAAGCGCGGACCATCCTGCATCCGGTCATAGGTCGAAAGCGCGGCGGCGCGCTGCACGTCGTCGATGGTGCAAAAATCGGACGATGCATCGTCAGGGTGTAACGTGTTGCGGATCGCGATCGTGCTACCGGGTGACAGCCCGCGCGCTTGCAACAGTTCGCCCAGCGTCGCCATCTCAGGATGCAACAGTGTGAGGTCGGAACGATGCGTTGCCGGCCAAAACCGGCGCCACTGCGCCGAGCAGGCGCGCGGCCGCGCTGTCGACGCTTTGCCCGGCGGTGTCCACCACCGTCGAGGCGCGCGCGTAGAGCGGTTCGCGGCTGAGCAGGATGGTGCGCAGTTCAGCCATTGCCGAACGATCGTCGGCCATCGGCCGCAGATCGCCTTGCCGTCGTACCCGCGCCATGTGCTCCTCGGGCTCGGCCTTGAGCCAGATGGTATAGAACGACGACAGGATCAGATCGAAGGTCAGCGGTTCCGAGACGATACCGCCGCCGGTGGCGAGCACGATCAGTTCCTTGCGCGCCAGCAGTTTGCCGAGTGCGGCCTGCTCCATGCGGCGAAAACCTTCCTGCCCGTAGAGCGCGATGATCTCGGCGACCGACAGGCCGTTCTCTTCCTCGATCTTCTTGTTGAGTTCGACAAAGCCCCAGCCGATCTGCTGCGCCAGCATGCGGCCGAGCGTCGATTTGCCGGCGCCGCGCAGCCCGATCAGCGCGATGCCGGCGAACGGCATCTGGCCATGCGCCGCCATGTCGCCCGCGCTCTGGCCCGACAGGATGTTTTTCGCTTGCGCGACCTGGCTGGGCGTGGCTTGCCGCATTAGTTCGCGGATCACCGGCCAGTCCGGCGCCGGATCACTTGACGGGATCAGATCCTCGAGATGCGCGGCCATCGCGTTCGATACCCGACGCAGCAGCACGATCGAGACGTTGCCTTTGCCGCTCTCTAATTGAGCGATGTAGCGCTCGGAAATGCCGGACACTTTCGCCAGCACCTTGCGTGACATGCCACGCAGGCCCCGCATGGTGCGGACGCGACGACCTAGTTCCTCAAGGAAACTGTCTTCTGGATTGGGGTGCTCGGTCATGCGGCCTGATTGCGTTTCCCATCCGGGGTGAGCGATTTTGGAACGATAATGCAGGGAGTCATTGACATCAAGCGCGCCGGGTGTCTCTATATGAAATATAATTCAGAATAATTCGAGATTGGGAGGAGGGCCGGTGCATATGTGCTATTCAAATGAATGGTTGATTGAGGGCGCGGCATGACGGGGGCGCCGAATTCCTACAACGCCGTGACCTGGCTGCTCGATCGCAACGTGGATGAAGGGCGGGGCGACAAGCTCGCCTTCACCGATACCGTCAATGACCTGACCTACGGTCAATTGCAATCGCAAAGCCGGCGCCTCGCCAACCTGCTGCGCCGTCTCGGCGTGCGGCGCGAAGAACGCGTCGCGATGATCATGCTCGATACGGTGGATTTCCCCGTCGTGTTCCTCGGCGCGATCCGCGCCGGCGTGGTGCCGGTGCCGCTCAATACGCTGCTCACCGCCGAGCAATACGCCTACATCCTTGCTGATTGCCGCGCGCGCGTGTTGTTCGTGTCGGAAGAACTGTGGCCGGCGTTGCGCGATGTCGCGGGGCGCATGTCGGCGCTCGAGCACGTCGTGATTTCCGGCAAGGACGCCGATGGCCAATTGAAGTTCTCGGATGAGATCGTCACGGAATCGGATCAGTACGCGACCGCTGAAACGCATCCGGAGGAGCCGGCGTTCTGGCTTTACTCGTCGGGATCGACCGGAATGCCGAAGGGCGTGCGGCATCTGCATGCGTCGCTCGCCGCGACCGCCGATACCTATGCCAAGCAGGTGCTGGGTATTCGTGAGGACGACATCGGACTGTCGGCGGCGAAGCTGTTCTTTGCTTACGGTCTCGGCAACGCGCTGACCTTTCCGATGTCAGTCGGCGCGACCACCGTGCTCAACAGCGAGCGGCCGACGCCGGCGCGAATGTTCGAGTTGATGCAGAAGTATAATCCCAGCATCTTCTTCGGTGTGCCGACATTGTTCGCGGCGATGCTCAACGATGAAGCGTTGAAGAATGCCAGCGGCGGTGCGCGGCTGCGCGTGTGTACATCAGCGGGCGAGGCGTTGCCGGAGTCGGTCGGCAACCATTGGCGCCAACGTTTCAGCGTCGACATTCTCGACGGTGTCGGCTCCACCGAACTGCTGCACATCTTCCTGTCGAACGCGCCGGGTGATGTGAAGTATGGCACGTCAGGGCGGCCGGTGCCCGGTTATGAAGTGCGGCTGGTCGATGAGAGCGGCGATGATGTCGCCGATGGTGATGTCGGCGAATTGCTGGTCAATGCGCCGTCCGCCGGCGAAGGCTATTGGAATCAGCGCAGCAAATCGCGACGAACGTTCGAAGGCGACTGGACGCGCACCGGCGACAAGTATGTGCGTGATGCCGATGGCCGCTACACCTACTGTGGTCGCGCCGACGACATGTTCAAGGTCTCGGGCATCTGGGTATCGCCGTTCGAAGTGGAGAGCGCGCTGATCACGCATCCGTCCGTCGCGGAAGCTGCGGTGGTGCCGGAAAGCGATGGCGAGGGATTGCTGAAGCCGAAAGCCTTCGTGGTGCTGAAGCCCGGAGCGACGACCGATGGATTGCACGAGTCGCTGAAGGAGCACGTCAAGCACGCGGTCGGACCGTGGAAGTATCCGCGCTGGATCGAGGTGGTGGACGCGCTGCCGAAAACCGCAACGGGAAAAATTCAGCGCTTCAAGCTGCGCGAGGGATGATGAATCGCTCGTCATTGCGAGCTATACGAAGCAATCCAGAAAGCCATCAAGCAAGGACTGGATTGCTTCGTCGCTGCGCTCCTCGCAAAGACGGAAAGAGCGTTCGTTAGAATGGCAGGATGAATAGATGACCCTTCAATCTTCCGGAACACTCGCCATTGGTGATGCGCGGATCGAGTATCGCATGATCGGTCCCGCGCCCGATGTCGCGCCGACGCTGGTGCTGTTGCATGAGGGGCTTGGCTGTGCGGCGTTGTGGGGCGATTTTCCGCAGCGCCTTTCGGAAGCGACCGGCTGTGGGGTGTTCGTCTATTCGCGCGCCGGCTACGGCGCGTCGAGTCCGGCCGCATTGCCGCGCGAGCCTGACTACATGCATGTCGAGGCGCTCGACGTGTTGCCGCGCGTACTGGACGCGATCGGCTTCAGGCGCGGCTTGCTGATCGGTCATTCCGACGGCGCATCGATCGCGGCGATCTATGCCGGCGGCGTTCAGGATCATCGCGTGCGCGGCGTCGCTTTGATGGCGCCGCATTTCGTGGTGGAGGACGTTTCGGTCGCGTCGATCGCGCAGGCGAAGGTTGCTTATGAATCCGGCGACCTCAAGCCAAAGCTCGCGCGCTGGCATCAGAGCGTCGATAACGCATTCTACGGCTGGAACAGCGCGTGGCTTGATCCGCGTTTTCGCGATTGGAATATCTCGGATTCACTCGCCTACATTCGTGTGCCGGTATTGATCATTCAGGGCGAGAACGATCAGTACGGTACCATGCGCCAGATCGAGATCGCGCAGGAGGAATGCTATTGTCCGGTCGATGTCGCGGTGTTGTCCGGCGTTGGTCATTCGCCGTATCGTGAGGCGGCGGACGAAACGCTCACGGCGTTGAGTGAATTCACCGACCGTATTCTTCGCGTGCATGAGAACGCAACGGATCGCGCGGCGTGAGGGGTGTTGCGCGACGTCACTATCAGCGTGTGTGATCGTGTCGTCGGCTGATATGTTTCCGATGCCGCTATGGGCGCATGTGCCGGGCGAGACGCGCGAGGCGGATCACGCGCGGCTTGCGCCGGTGAAAGCGCGCGTGCCGCCTCGCTTCGAAGGCTTCGTGCCGGCCGATCATCCGGCGCTGCGTCACGGCCTCGCGCTCAACGATGCCGGCTTCTTCTGGGAGTGCCACGAAATTCTCGAAGCGGTGTGGATGGCGGCGCCGCAGGGTGGGCGCGATCGGATTCTGCTGCGCGCCTGCATTCAGATCGCCAATGCCAATCTCAAATCGAAGATGCAACGCGCTGCTGCGGCGGCGCGGCTCGATGTCGAAGCGGTGGCGTTGCTCGACGAGGTGCGAGCGCGGGGACCGGCGGAGGATGCTGACAGTTTTGCCGCGCATTTCGACGTCGTAGGGCTGTCGGGAGTCTTGCGGCCATCCCGTGGCGGATCTCCGGCGGGAGCAAGGCAGTCGGTCGGGCTCGTAATTTTCATCTTGATATGAAAGAAAATGCATGTTTTCGGACTCGACAGGTCTCATATCATGCATTATGATGCATATCAACGATAACGGACGTAGACAGGGTGGTCCCCATGGCCGGTGAAGATCGGGTGCTCGCGAACGGCGCCAAGCATATTGATTTCCAGACCGACCCCAGCCGCTACCGGCACTGGAAGATCGATGTCGCTGGCGATGTCGCGACCCTGACCATGGACGTCGACGAGAACGGCGGCCTGTTCGAAGGCTATCAGCTCAAGCTCAACTCTTATGACCTCGGCGTCGATATCGAACTCGCGGACGCGGTGCAGCGGCTGCGTTTCGAGCATCCCGAGGTGAAGGTGGTGGTGATGCGCTCGGGCAAGAACCGCGTGTTCTGCGCCGGCGCCAATATCCGGATGCTGGCGGGCTCCACCCACGCGCACAAGGTCAACTTCTGCAAGTTCACCAACGAGACGCGCAATGGCCTGGAAGATTCCAGCGAGAACTCCGGCCAGAAGTTCATCTGCGTCGTCAACGGCACCGCGGCCGGCGGCGGCTACGAACTGGCGCTGGCGACCGATCACATCATCATGGCGGACGACGGCGCGGCGGCGGTGGCACTGCCGGAAGTGCCGCTGCTCGCGGTGCTGCCCGGCACCGGCGGACTGACGCGGGTGGTGGACAAGCGCAAGGTGCGGCGCGACCACGCCGATTACTTCTGCACGATTGAAGAAGGCATCAAGGGCAAGCGCGCGGTGCAGTGGCGTCTCGTCGATGAGATCGCGCCGAACAGCAAACTGGAAGCGAAGCTCGCCGAGCGCGCCAAGGCATTAGCGGCGACGTCGTCGCGTAAGGGCGAGGGCAAAGGCATCGCGCTGACGCCGCTTCATCGCAAGATCGACGACAACGGGCTGCACTACGATTTCGTCGATGTCGAAATCGATCGCGGCCAGCGCATCGCCACCATCACCATCAAGGCGCCGGAAGGCGCGCCGCCGGCCGATGTCGCCGGGCTCGTCGCGCAGGGCGCTGCCTTCTGGTCGTTGCAGGTCGCGCGCGAACTCGACGACGCCATCCTGCATCTGCGCATCAACGAACTTGAGACCGCGATGCTGGTGTTCAAGTCGCATGGCGATAGCGCCAGCGTGCTGGCCTACGACGATTTCCTTGAGAGCAACAAGAGCCACTGGCTGGTCAACGAAATCCGTCATTACTGGAAGCGCGTCTTGAAGCGCATTGACGTCACCTCGCGCACACTGGTGACCTTGGTGGAGCCGGGCTCCTGCTTCGTCGGCACATTGGCCGAACTCGTGTTCGCGGCGGACCGCTCCTACATGCTGGTCGGTCAGCGCGATGGCGACAATCGCGCGCCGCCGGCGATCGTGCTCAACGCCATGAACTTTGGTCCCTATCCGATGAGCCATGGCCTGACGCGCCTGCAATCGCGCTTTCAGGCCGATCCCGCCGATGTCGATGCAGCGCAGGCGAAGGCCGGCGAGGCGCTCGATGCCGAAACCGCCGAGGAGCTGGGCCTCGTCACTTTCGCGCTCGACGATATCGATTGGGACGACGAGGTGCGCGTGTTCATGGAGGAGCGGACCAGCTTCTCGCCCGATTCTCTCACCGGCATGGAAGCCAACCTTCGCTTCGTCGGACCGGAGACGATGGAATCGAAAATCTTCGCGCGGCTCACTGCGTGGCAGAACTGGATTTTCCAGCGGCCCAATGCGGTCGGCGAGGAAGGCGCGCTGCGCCGCTACGGCACCGGCGTGAAGGCGCAGTTCGATATGACAAGGGTGTGAGGGGAGCGAATAGCGAATAGGGAGTCGTGAATAGAAAGCAGCATTCTCGGCGTCATTGCCGGACTTGATCCGGCAATCCATCTTTTGGAAGAGTGATGGATGCCCGGGTCAAGCCCGGGCATGACACCCGAAAAGCATCAGGCCAATCTATTCGCTACTTACTACTCGCTACTCGCTCTCCCAAAGGGAGAGACCAATGAACATCATGAACGTCGACTACACCACGAAAATTCCGAACAACGTCGATCTCGCCTCCGACCGTCAGGTGCTGAAAGCGCTGGAGGGATGGCATCCCGGCTATCTCGACTGGTGGAACGACATGGGGCCGGATGGCTTCCAGGAATCGCTGGTCTACTTGCGCACGGCGGTCAGCGTCGACCCAAAAGGCTGGGCCAAGTTCGATTACGTCAAGATGCCGGACTATCGCTGGGGCGTGCTGCTGGCGCCGCAGGATACCGAGCGCAAGGTGAACTTCGGCGAGCACAAGGGCGTGGCCGCGTGGCAGGAAGTGCCCGGCGAGTATCGCGCCATGCTGCGCCGCCTCGTGGTGATTCAGGGCGACACCGAGCCCGCGTCGGTCGAGCAGCAGCGCCATCTCGGCAAAACCGCGCCGTCGCTTTACGACATGCGCAACCTCTTCCAGGTCAACGTCGAGGAGGGCCGCCATCTGTGGGCGATGGTGTACCTGCTGCAAAAGTATTTCGGCCGCGACGGCCGCGAGGAAGCCGACGATCTGCTGCGCCGCCGTTCCGGCGACGAGGACGCGCCGCGCATGCTGGGCGCGTTCAATGAAGCGACGCCAGACTGGCTGTCGTTCTTCATGTTCACCTTCTTCACCGATCGCGACGGCAAAATGCAACTCGAGTCGCTGGCGCAGTCGGGCTTCGATCCGCTGTCGCGCACCTGCCGCTTCATGCTGACGGAAGAAGCGCATCACATGTTCGTCGGCGAAACCGGCGTAGGCCGCGTGTTGCAGCGGACCTGCGAGGCGATGAAGGCGGCGGGCATCGAGGACCCGAATGAGATCGAAAAGGTGCGCGCGCTCGGCGTCATCGATCTGCCGACCATTCAGAAGAAGATGAACCTGCACTACTCGCTGTCGCTTGACCTGTTCGGCTCGGAAGTCTCCACCAATGCCGCGAACTTCTACAATGCCGGGTTGAAGGGCCGCTTCCAGGAAACCAAGATCGACGACGATCATCGCCTCACCAACGATGTCTATCCGGTGGCGAAGCTGGTCGACGGCAAGATCACCATGGTGGACGAGCCGGCGCTCACCGCGCTCAACATGCGGCTGCGTGACGACTACACGCAGGATTGCGCCAAGGGCGTTGAGCGCTGGAACAAGATCATCGAAAAGACCGGTATGAATTTCCGGCTCGAACTCCCGCACACCGCGTTCCATCGCGACATCGGCGAGTTCAAGGGCATCAACGCGACGCCGAAGGGCGTGCTGCTGGGTGACGCCGAATGGGCCAAGGTGCGCGACGACTATCTGCCGTCGAAGGCGGACGGCGATTTCATCGAATCATTGATGACACCGGTGAGCGAGCCCGGCCAGTTCGCAAACTGGATCGCGCCGCCGAAAGTCGGCATCGACAACAAGCCCGGCGACTTCGAGTATGTGAAGATCGCGGCGTAACGTTTGTCCCTCTCCCCTTGCGGGAGAGGGTGCCCGAACGAAGTGAGGGCGGGTGAGGGGTTACTTGATTTACATCGACCCCTCACCCGGCTCGCCTTCGCTCCGCTTCGGCGATCCACCCTCTCCCGCAAGGGGAGAGGGTATTCGTGCCCGGTGAGAGATCGCACCCATGAACGCTCCCCTCAAAAAGCAGCACCTGATCGATCCGGAGATCTGCATCCGCTGCAACACCTGCGAGGAAACCTGTCCGATCGACGCCATCACCCATGACGACAACAACTACGTGGTGAACGTCGATATCTGCAACTACTGCATGGACTGCATCTCGCCGTGCCCGACCGGCGCCATCGACAACTGGCGCGTGGTGTCAAAGCCGTATTCGCTGGAGGATCAGTTCTCGTGGAGCGATCTGCCGGCGCAGGAGGAGGTCGCGAGCGAAGATGCCGGCGGCACCGTCGAGGCGCTTGAAGATGAAATCGGCGCGCTGCTCGACGAGGCGCGCAAGGGGCTGGGCGGCAAGGCCGTCGCGCCGCATTCGGCGAGCAAGCCGACCGTCAATCTCTACAATCGCGGCAAGCCGGCGGTGGCGACGGTGACCGGCAACTTCCGGCTTACTCATGCCGACGCGGATTCCGACGTGCGCCACATCATTCTCGATTTCGGCGACCAGCCGTTTCCGGTGCTGGAAGGCCAGAGCATCGGCATCGTCGCGCCGGGTGTCGATGGCGAAGGCAAGCCGCATCTGGTGCGGCTCTATTCGGTGGCGAGTTCGCGCGACGGCGAGCGGCCCAACACCAACAATCTGGCGCTGACGGTGAAGCGCGAGCCGCAGGGCGTCTGCTCGAACTATCTGTGCGATCTGCCGCGCGGCGCCAAGGTGGAAGTGACGGGGCCGTTCGGCGCGACGTTCCTGCATCCGAACGATCCGGCGGCGAACATCATCATGATCTGCACCGGCACCGGCTCGGCGCCGTTCCGCGGCTTCACCGAACGCCGCCGCCGCGCCATGCCGGACGCGGCCGGGCGATTGCTGCTGTTCTTCGGCGCGCGGCGACCGGAAGAGTTGCCGTATTTCGGCCCGTTGCAGAAGGTGCCGGAGAAACTACTCGGCAAGTATTTCTGTTACTCGCGCGTCGCCGGCGCGCCGCGTGTGTATGTTCAGGATCGCATCCGTTCGGAAGCGGCGCAGATCGCGACGCTGCTCGGACATGCGGGCACGCATGTCTACATCTGCGGGCTCAAGGGCATGGAGAGCGGCGTCGATGAAGCCTTCGCCGACGTCTGCCGCAGCGCATCGCTGAATTGGGCGACCCTCAAGACCGACATGCGCGACAACGGCCGCTATCACGTCGAGACCTACTGATCCCGATCGTCGATTCGCTCGTCGCCTAGAGCGTAATCGGTTTGAATTAAAGCGTGTGCCGTCATCCTGAGGAGCGAGCGAAGCGAGCCTCGAAGGATCGCGGCCGTCGCCCTTCGAGGCTGTCGCTACGCGACAGCACCTCAGGGTGACGACCTCAGATTCAGCCTCGGAAAATCATGCTCTACGACGCCTTGTTCTTGATCGCGCCGATGATGGCGGTCAGCACGGCACCACCGGCACCGCCGCCGATCACTTGCGTGATGATCGATCCGACATCGAGGTTGCCGCCCTGCAGCGATGCCGAAACGGCAGGCCAGACGAGCGTGATGATCTGTCCGAGAACGCCGCCGCCAACCAGGCCGGCGATGGTGTTGCCGAGCGTGCCGAGGTCGAAAGTCGGCGAAGATTTGCCGGCCGCATTTCCGCCCAGCGCACCGGCGACGAGGTTAATCAGAATCTGTTCCATGAACATGGCCCCCGATTGAACACTCCGGGAGTATGGCGTCAAAGCGTGGGCGGTCAATGGCTCAGGCGGCATTGGTCACATGCCGTTCGATTCTCTTTCTTCTAAAAGGCGCCGGATCGCACCCGCCCTCGCGTAGCGAAGGCGGGTGCGATGCAGCGGAATGCTCTCCTTATTCCCCCGACACCGGCACGCTCAGATTGGCGTAGACGATGCCGCCGTCGACGGCGATGGCGTTGCCGACCATGTAGTCGCCGGAGCGTGCGGCGAGGAAGATCGCAAGACCGGCCATGTCGTCCTCATTGCCGATGCGCTTGGCCGGAATCCATTGCGAAATATGGTCGGCCTGATCGCGCGCGGCGCGGTTCATGTCGGAGGCGAACGCGCCGGGGCAGATCGCGGTCACCGCGATGTTGTCCTGGATCAGCCTCGCCGCCATGCGCCGGGTCAGGTGAATCACCGCCGCCTTGCTGGCCTGATAGGAATAGGTCTCCATCGGATTCACGGAGAGCCCGTCGACCGAGGCGATGTTGATGACCTTGCCGGGCTTGTCCTTGGTCGCCGCCGCGCGCAGCGGCTTCGCCAGCGCCTTGGTCAGGAAGAACAGCGACTTGACGTTGAGGTTCATCACCTTGTCCCAGCCGGCTTCCGGAAACTCGTCGAAGGTCGAGCCCCAGGCCGCGCCGGCGTTGTTGACGAGGATGTCGAGCTTTTGCTCGCGCTTCATGAATTCCTCGGCGAGCTTGTTGCAGCCTTCCACCGTCGCCATGTCGATCGGCAACGCGATGCATTCGCCGTCATAGGCGGCGGTCAGTTCCTTCGCCGTCTCCTCGCAGGGGCCGGCCTTGCGCGCGGTGATGTAAACCTTCGATGCGCCGTAGGCGAGGAAGCCGCCGGCGATCATCTTGCCGATGCCGCGCGACCCGCCAGTCACCAGTGCGACGCGGCCCTTGAGCGAAAACAGATCCTTGAACATGTTGCCTCCGATTGATGACGGAGGATTTATAGCGGTTTCCAGCGAAGTGGACACCGGTTCGCGTCAGGAAAACGTGTCAAAACAAAAATCCGCTCCCGCCCCGGGAGGCAAGTCAAGGCAGCGGCGGATCAGGCGACGTCGACGCGGCGGAATCTGTTCCACAATGCGGTGGCGGCGCCGGAGGTCAGTACCGGCAGGAAGCGCGCGTCCTGATAATTGCCGTTGAGCGAGATGCGCGGCAGCGCGGTCGGGTGTGCGGCGTTGCCGGCGAACACCATGCCAGGCCGGGTGGTGACGGCGGTGGTGAAGCCGACGCGCCGCGCCAGCGTGAATTCGCGCGGGCCGGCGGCAGCCTTGTCGCCGTAAGGATAAGCGAGATGGCGGACCGGGCGTTGCAGCGCAGCCTCGATATCGGCGCGGTTGGTGGTGATCTCGCGCAGCACCGCGGTCTCGCTCTGCTTGGCGAGGTTGTCGTGGGTGACGGTGTGGGCGCCGATGGTAAGCAGCGGCTCCGCAGCGAACGCCTGCAACTCGTCCCATGACAGGCAGAGTTCGCGGCTGATGGCCTCTTCGTCGACACCGTGGCGCAGGCACAGCGATGTCATCTCGCGGCGAATCGCAGCGCTGTCGGGCAGGCGGCGCAGCCAGTCGTGCAGGATCGCGAAGGCTTCGCGCTTGCCTTCGAGTGTCGTTGTATCGAGGCGAGTGGCGATCCGGTCAATGATGACGTCGATGGTGTCGGCAAAGGTCACCACGCGTTCCAGCGCCACCCACCACAGCCGGCCGATGCCGTCGGCGAAATCGCTGGCGACATAGACGGTGAACGGTGCGTCGAATTCACGCATCACGGGCGCGGCGTAATCGCGGTTGTCGCGGTAACCGTCGTCGAGGGTAAAGCAGGCGAAGCGGCGCGCGAAGTCGCGCGCGGCGAGCCGGCGCTGCATCTCGTCGAGCGTGACGATGTCGATGCCGAGATCGCGGACGTGTTTCAGCGTCGCGCGCAGGAACTCGGGCGTGATTTCCAGATGATGGTTCGGCTGAAACGGCACGTCGCGCCGCGGCCGGACATGATGCAGCATGAAGATGTTGCCGACACCCGCCAGCATCGGCCGCAACAGGCGATGCGCGCCGGTGACGTGCAATGCGCCGAGGCCGGAGCGGATGACGCGATCGCGAAGCTGCTTCATTGCAATCGTCTTTAAATCCAGTCCTGCCGTTCGAAGGGCTTGTTCGAAAAAGGCCCGGGCGTGGCGGTTGCGACGGTGCTACACGGGAATCCGTTAAAAAAGCGGCACAACCCTACCTTGTTCACGGAGCGGGACAACCCTTGGGCGGGGAGACCGCGGCCACTGCGTCACCGCACCGCATTTCGAAATTGACAGCATCTCAAGCATTTGTTTTCACTCCGGTTCAGGACCCGTAGGGAATCGAATGCGCGGACTTTTCAGGTGGAGCAGGAAGTGGTGGCCGGGTCTTATTCCGCTTGCCGTGCTGTGGTGCCTTGCGGCGTGGTACGAAACCGTGCCGCTGGAGCAGAATCTCGCGGCCGCGACGACGGCCGCGCTCAAGAGCGATGTGCTCGACAAGACCCGGATCGTGGTCGCGGGGCGTGATGTCACGTTCTCCGCCGATGCGTTTTCCGAAGAGGGGCGTCGCAGCGCGCTGACCTCGGTGGAGGCCGTGCCCGGTGTCCGGCTGGTCAACGACCGCACGCGGCTGGTGCCGGAAGCGAAACCTTATGTGTGGACGGCGCAGCGCGACGTGGTGCGGGTGACGCTCAGTGGCAGCACGCCGCTGCCGGCGATCAAGGCGCGGCTGGCGGAAGCCGCCAAGGCTGCGCTCAACGGCGTCGAGGTGGTGGACCAGACCGGCTTCGCGCGCGGCGCGCCGTCGCGGTTCGATGCCGCAGTGCTGTTGCTGATCGAACAGGTCGCCCGCCTGAAAGAAGGCAAGGTGACGCTGTCCGACAAGTCGGTGAGCCTGTCCGGCATGGCGCGCGAGCTTGGCGGCCGCGAGGCGATCTGGGCGAGCCTCCGTAATCTGCCGGAAGGCTATTCGGTCGCCGCCAACGATATCGCCGCGCCGCCTTATGTGTTTCAGGCCAACAAGGACCCGGTCGGCGGCACGCTGACCCTGAGCGGCTATGTGCCGGACAACAAGGTGCATGCGGCGCTGGTCGAGGCGGCGGAGCGCAAATTCTTCGGCGAGAAGGTGACGGATAACCTCAAGGCCAGCATCGGCGCGCCGAAGGGGTTTGCCGAAGCCGTCACCCGCGCGCTCGGCGCGCTGTCGCGGCTCTCCACCGGTTCGCTGGAAGTCGCCGACCGCGAAGTGAAACTGTCCGGCGACGCGCTGTTCGACGGCGCCGCCAACCAGATTCGCCAAAACCTCGCCAAGGAATTGCCGGAAGGTTGGAAGGCCAAGGCCGAGGTTTCGGTGAAGCCGGCGGCGGCGCCGGTCGATGCCAGCGTGTGTCAGCGGCTGTTCTCGGAGGTGCTGGGGCAGGGCCGCATCCGGTTCGAATCCGGCAGCGCCACCATCAACGTGGATTCCGCCGGGCTGCTCGATCGCCTCGCGGAGATTGCGCTGCGTTGCCCGGCCGCCGGCATCGAGATCATCGGCCACACCGACGGTGACGGCGACGCGGCCGCCAATCAGGCGTTGTCGGAAGCCCGCGCCAAGGCTGTGGCCGATTATCTGGTCAAGGCGGGATTGCCTGCCGACCGTTTCAAGACCTCGGGGCAGGGCAGTTCCGTGCCGGTGGCCGATAACGACACCGAGGACGGCAAGGCGAAGAATCGCCGCATCGATTTCCTGGTGAGGTGACGCGATGACCGCTTTCCTGACCTTTCATTGGGGCTGGCTCACCGGCGCGCTGCTGCTCGGGCTGGCGATGGGATGGATCTCCGTGGTCCAGCACGGCGAGGGCCTGTCGAAGAAGACCGTGCAGGTGATTGCGCTGGTGCTGGTGATCATCGTCGGCGTGGCGGTGGCTCGCGTCGTTCCCGGCCGCCCCGGCTACTGGCTCGATCTTGGTCTGGTCATGTTGGCCGCCTATCTGATCGGCTGCGCGATCGGCTCGGCCTTGCGCGACCGTCTGGTGGCGCGGCAGATGGCCGCCGGGCGCATCCCGGTGCGATCCGATCCGCCGGGGCCGACCGCTATATAAGGGCCAGCTTGAAAGATTTGCTTCCGGGGCACGGGGGCCATTTTTCGACAGCCTGCTAAATCCGTCGTGTTCCCGCCGCGACCGTGCTGCCTCACTCTGACGCGGGCGCGCTGTGCCGCAGGGCGGCGGGGTTGACGGCAGGATAGCCGGTGACGATGTTTTGACCGCAAGCCTTTAACAGGATGCCTAAATAGATCAGGAATTTACGCGTGATGCAGGCGATTTGATTTTCCTTCGCGTCAAAACACGCTACCACGGCGGGGGTGAAGCGCGCGTCGTCGCGGGTGCAGACGCCGCGCGGGATCGCCATTCGAGGTCGAGATGCAGGATCTAATTCGCAGGACGCTGGAGGTTCTGCGCGACAAGCAAGTCCTGCGCCGGCTGGGGGTGCTCATCAGCCTCACCGTTATCGCGATTGCCTGTTATATCCTGTTCCATCTGCTGCGGACCATCGACGTCGACAAGGTGATCGATGCGCTCGGGCGCGGTGATCTGCATTCGATCGGGCTGGCGGCCCTGTTCGTCGCCGCGAGCTACTTCACCCTGACCTTCTACGATCTGTTCGCGCTACGCACCATCGGCCACCCCGAGGTGCCCTATCGGGTCAGCGCGCTGGCGGCGTTCACCAGTTACTCGGTCGGGCACAATGTTGGCGCCAGTGCCTTCACCGGCGGTGCGGTGCGTTACCGCATCTACTCGTCGTGCGGCCTGAGCGCGGTCGACGTCACGAAAATCTGCTTCGTGGCCGGGCTGACCTTCTGGCTCGGCAATGCCGCGGTGCTCGGCATGGGCATCGCCTATCATCCGGAAGCGGCGTCGGCGGTCGATCAACTGCCGCCGTGGCTCAATCGCATCGTCGCCTTCGCAATTCTGCTCGCGCTCGCCGGCTATGTCGCCTGGGTGTCGCTGGCGCCGCGCACCATCGGCCGCGGCCCCTGGGCGGTGGTGCTGCCGGGCGGCGGCCTCACCTTGCTGCAAATCGCCATCGGCATCGTCGATCTCGGCTTCTGCGCGCTGGCGATGTACATGCTGGTGCCGGACGAACCCAATCTCGGTTTCGTGGTGGTGGCGGTGATCTTCGTGTCCGCCACGCTGCTCGGCTTCGCCAGCCATTCGCCGGGCGGGCTCGGGGTGTTCGACGCTGCCATGCTGGTCGGCCTGTGGCAGATGGACAAGGAGGAACTGCTGGCCGGGATGCTGCTGTTCCGATTGCTTTACTATATTGTTCCCTTTGTGATCTCCGTCATCCTGCTGACGCTTCGCGAGGTCATACTTGGTTCGCGATTCAAACGGGAGCATCCGGAAGCGAGGGCTGGCGATGCCGTCTCCGGTCTCGGAATGTCCCGATCGGGAAAATACGGTGACACTGGCGCCTGACCGCTCCGACCTGCCACACAAGATCGCCGTCGATCCGGCGGCGCTGGAAGCGTCGTCGCCGTTCGCGCAATGGCCGGACCGGCTGCGCCACAACGCGCTTATTCTCCTTGTCGCCGCAATGGTGCTGGCGACGCTGACGATCTCCGATAACCTGTCGGCCGTGCACGCCGCCGTCGCCTTCTTCTGCATCGTCGGCGCGGCGCTGGTGCCGTGGCGGCTGCACGATCCGGTCGCCTCGCGCGACGAGCCGTTGCGGATCGATCCGGTGGAGGCGCCGGCGGTCAGCGCCGTGGTGTCGGGCATGTCGGAGCCGGCGGTGCTGCTCGATCGCGCCGGGCGCGTCATCCATCTCAACGTGGCGGCGGCGCAGCTCGCGCCCGCGCTACGCCGGAAAGAGCTGGCGCAATTCGCATTGCGCACGCCGGAGATCGTCGCCGCGCTGCGCGAGGCCATCGCCACCGTGACGCCGCGCCGCGTCACCTTCGTCGATCACGCGCCGGTCGCGCGCTGGATGGAAGTGTCGATCACGCCGATCGCGGTGCCGACGACATTCGGCGGCGATGATTCCTGCCTGCTGATGACGTTTCACGATCAGACGCCGCTGCGGCGGATCGAGGAGATGCGCGCCGACTTCGTCGCCAATGCCAGCCACGAACTGCGCACGCCGCTCGCCGCATTGTCGGGCTTCATCGATACGCTGCAAGGCCCGGCGCGCGACGACGCGAAAGCGCGCGAACGCTTCCTCGGCATCATGCACGCGCAGGCGACGCGAATGGCGCGGCTGATCGATGATCTGCTGTCGCTGTCGCGGGTCGAACTGTCGGCGCATGTGCGGCCTGACACGCGGCTCGATCTGGTGCCGCTGTTGCGCCAGGTGATCGACGGGCTGGAGCCCTTGGCGAAGGAACGTCAGGTGGTGATCGAGGCCGAACTGCCGGCAACACCGGCGATCATCGCCGGTGACCGCGAAGAGTTGCTGCGGCTGTTCGAAAACCTGGTCGAGAACGGCCTGAAGTACGGCGCGTCCGGCGGCCGCGTGGTGGCATCGCTGACGCAGGGCACGAGTCCCGAAGGCGCGCTGGAGTGGCAGGCGCGGGTGCGCGATTTCGGCCCCGGCATTCCGCCGGAGCATCTGCCGCGCCTCACCGAACGCTTCTATCGCGTCAATGCCGGCGACAGCCGCGCGCAGGGCGGCACCGGACTGGGGCTCGCGCTGGTGAAGCACATCCTCAACCGCCATCGCGGTCGCCTCGTGATCGAGAGCGTGGCCGGCGAGGGCGCCACCTTCACGGCGGCTTTTCCCCAGCCTCGCTGAATCATCTCTCTATAAAATCCTGCGATTACAGGGCGTTAACGCTGTCATCCAGGTGTCATCAAACCCTCATAAAAGCGCAGTCGCGGGCTCTTAAAGAGCCGCGTGCAGGCGCGATCGAGGGCGATCGGCGCCGTGTCCACAGGATGGAGAACACCAGTGAAACTGTTTCGCACCCTAGCCGCCGTGGGTTTCGTGGCAGCGGTCGGCCTCGCCACCGCCCCGACCTCGACTTTCGCCGCCGATATTTCCGGCGCAGGCGCGACCTTCCCTTATCCGGTCTACGCCAAGTGGGCGGAGGCCTATAAGAAGGAGACCGGCAACGGCCTCAACTATCAATCGATCGGCTCCGGCGGCGGCATCAAGCAGATCATCGCCCGCACCGTGACGTTCGGCGCCACCGACAGCCCGCTCAAGCCCGAGCAGCTCGACAAGGAAGGCCTGATCCAGTTTCCGACCGTGCTCGGCGGCATCGTGCCGGTGGTCAACATCGACGGCGTCAACAACGCCGATCTGACCCTCGATGGCGCAACGCTCGCGAAGATCTTCCTCGGCGAGATCAAGACCTGGAACGATCCTGCGATCGCCAAGCTGAACCCGAACGCCAAGCTGCCGGCGCAGGCGATCGCGCTGGTGCATCGCTCCGACGGATCGGGCACCACCTTCCTGTTCACCAACTACCTCGCGCATGTCAGCGCCGATTGGAAGGCGAAGGTCGGTTCGAACACCGCCGTCGAGTGGCCCGCCGGCATCGGCGCCAAGGGCAACGAAGGCGTCGCCAACAACGTCAAGCAGACCAAGGGTTCGATCGGCTACGTCGAAACCGCCTATGCCAAGCAGAACAAGCTGACCACCACCAAGCTGATCAACAAGGACGGCAAGACTGTCGAAGCCACCGCTGAATCGATCGCTGCGGCGGCTGCCGGTGCGGACTGGGCCAAGGCTCCGGGCTTCTACCTGATCCTCACCAACGAGGCGGGCGAGAAGAGCTGGCCGATCGCCGCCGCAACCTTCATCCTGCTGCCGAAGCAGCCGAAGGACGCCGCTGCCGCCGGCATCGCGCTCTCCTTCTTCGACTGGGCCTACAAGAACGGCGACACGATGGCGTCCGATCTCGACTACGTCGCGTTGCCCGACAGCGTCGTGAAGCTGATCCAGCAGACCTGGGCCAAGGACGTGAAGGCGGCCGACGGCAAGTCGGTCTACAGCATCACCAACTGATAGCCGCCGTCATGGCCGGGCATAGACGTTCGAAGAACGGAGTCGCTTCGCTCGCCCGTAGCCGTTCGAAGAACGGCGTCGCTTTGCTCGCCTATGGTCCCGGCCGTCCACGCTCAAGCGATAGCGTGGCAATCAAGACGTGGATGCCCGGGACAAGCCCGGGCATGACGATCGAGAGTATGATCAAGTTATCTGCCAGGAGGCGGCTGTGGTGGACGTAACGTGGGGAGGCGCACGGGTGGGCGCTCAGGATGCGACGGAGCGCGCCAAGGCGCTGAACAAGCTGCGGCTCGGCGACGTGATCTTCCATGCCGTTACCCGCAGCGCGGCGCTTCTGGTGCTGTTGCTGCTCGGCGGCGTCATGGTGGCGTTGTTTCTCGGCTCGCTGCCGGCGCTGACGACTTTCGGTTTCGACTTCGTCACGACGCAAAGCTGGAATCCGGTCACCGAGAAATTCGGCGCGCTGGCGCCGATCTACGGCACGCTGATTACCTCGTTCATCGCCATGCTGATCGCGGTGCCGTTCGGCCTGCTGATCGCGATGTTCCTCACCGAACTCTGCCCGATGTGGCTGCGCCGCCCGATCGGCATCGCCATCGAACTGCTCGCCGGCATCCCCAGCATCATCTACGGCATCTGGGGCCTGTTCGTGCTGGCGCCGTTCCTGCAACAATACGTGCAGCCGGCGCTGATCGCGACCTTCGGCAACGTGCCGGTGCTCTCCAGCCTGTTCGCCGGTCCGCCCTACGGCATCGGCGTGCTCACCGCGAGCCTGATCCTCGCCATCATGGTGCTGCCGTTCGTCACCTCGATTTCGCGCGACGTGTTCGACGCGGTGCCGCCGGTGCTGAAGGAAGCCGCCTACGGGCTCGGCTGCTCGACCTGGGAAGTGATGCGCTACGTGGTGCTGCCCTACACCCGCGTCGGCGTCATCGGCGGCGTCATGCTCGGCCTCGGCCGCGCGCTCGGCGAGACCATGGCGGTGACCTTCGTGATCGGCAACGCGCACAAGATCTCATCCTCGCTGCTGGCGCCCGGCACCACCATCTCGGCGACCATCGCCAATGAATTCACCGAAGCCGTCGGCGATCTCTACACCTCGTCGCTGATCGCGCTCGGCCTCATCCTGTTCGTCATCACCTTCATCGTGCTGGCGATCGCCCGTTACATGCTGCTTCGCATCGAGAAGAGGGTCGGCTGATGGACCTCGCGATCTACAATTCGCGCCGCCGCCGCAACGTCGTTGCGACCGCCGCGTCCTACGGCGCCACCGGCGTCGGCCTCGCCGGCCTCGCGATGATCCTGATCGTGCTGTTCTGGGAAGGCTTCAGCGGCCTGTCGCTGGCGGTGTTCACCGAAATGACGCCGCCGCCGGGCTCCGCCGGCGGCCTGCTCAACGCCATCGTCGGCTCGATCCTGATGACGGTGATCGCCATCGCCATCGGCACGCCGATCGGCATGTTGGCCGGCACTTATCTGGCGGAATACGGCCGCCACGACAAGGTCTCCAGCGTGGTGCGCTTCATCAACGACATCCTGCTCAGCGCGCCGTCGATCGTGGTCGGTCTGTTCATCTACGAGGTGATGGTGGTGCCGATGGGGCACTTCTCCGGCATCGCCGGCGCGGTGGCGCTGTCGGTGATCGTGATCCCGGTGGTGGTGCGCACCACCGAGGACATGCTGATGCTGGTGCCGAACACCTTGCGCGAAGCCGCCGCCTCCATCGGCCTGCCGCGCTCGCTGATGATTCGCCACATCGCCTATCGCGCGGCGCGCTCGGGCATCATCACCGGCATCCTCTTGGCAGTGGCGCGTATCAGCGGCGAAACCGCGCCGCTGCTGTTCACCGCGCTCAACAACCAGTTCTACAGCCACAACCTCAACGCACCGATGTCGAGCCTGCCGGTCGTCATCTTCCAGTTCGCGCTCAGCCCCTATGAGGACTGGCAGAAGCTGGCATGGACCGGCGCGCTGATCATCACCATTTCCGTGCTCGCATTGAGCATCATTGCCCGCGCCCTTACCGGAACAAGGAAAGCATCATGAGTATCGCTACCGCGCTCCCGACCGCCGTGACCGGTCATCCGCCGGTCGATCCGTCTTCGCTGCGCGACAAGGTCGCGATCCGCAACCTCGAGTTCTTCTACGGTCAGTCCAAGGCGCTCAAGGGCATCACGCTGCCGCTCTACGAGAACAAGGTAACGGCGTTCATCGGCCCGTCCGGCTGCGGCAAGTCCACGCTGCTGCGGGTGCTGAACCGGATGTACGATCTCTATCCGAACCAGCACGCCGAAGGGCAGGTGCAGTTCGACGGCATCAACATCGTCGAGCCGGGCCTCGACCTCAATCTGCTGCGCGCGCGCATCGGCATGGTGTTCCAGAAGCCGACGCCGTTCCCGATGTCGATCTACGAGAACATCGCCTTCGGCATCCGCCTTTATGAGAAGCTGTCGAAGCGCGACCTCGACCAGCGCGTCGAGCAGTCGCTGCGCCGCGCCGCGCTGTGGGACGAGGTGAAGGACAAGCTCAACGCCAACGGGCTCAGCCTGTCGGGCGGCCAGCAGCAGCGGCTGTGCATCGCGCGCACCGTGGCAGTGCGGCCGGAAGTGATCCTGTTCGACGAGCCGTGCTCGGCGCTCGACCCGATTTCGACCGCGAAGATCGAGGAACTGATCTTCGAGTTGAAGGAAGACTACACCATCGTCATCGTCACCCATAACATGCAGCAGGCGGCGCGCGTCTCCGACTACACCGCGTTCATGTATCTCGGCGAGTTGGTCGAGTTCGGCCCGACCGACAAGATCTTCACCTCGCCGACCGACCGCCGCACGCAGGACTATATCACCGGACGCTTCGGCTAGTTGCCGAACAACGCGACATTTCGCGGAGAACGAACATGGCTTTTGAACATACCGCCAAGGCTTTCGACAGCGACTTGCAGGAACTAACCCGGCTGGTCGCGGAAATGGGTGGCCTCGCCGAACGGCAGATCATGGAATCGGTCGATGCGCTGGTCCGCCGCGACGTCTCGACCGCGAGCCGCGTGGTGGCCTCCGACGGCGAGATCGACAAGCTGCAACGCGATCTCGAAGCGCACGCCGTGCTGACCATCGCGCGGCGCCAGCCGATGGCGGTGGACTTGCGCCAGATCGTCGGCGCGATGCGCACCGCGACTGATCTGGAGCGGATCGGCGATCTGGCCAAGAACAACGCCAAGCGCGTGATGCAACTCGACAGCGACTTCAACCCGCTGCAACTGATCCGCGGCCTCGAGCACATGACCGACCTGGTGGCGACGCAACTCAAGTCGGTGCTGGACGCCTATGCCGCCCATGACGTGCCGGCGGCGATGGCGGTGTGGAAGGGCGACGAGGAGGTCGATGCGATCTGTACCTCGCTGTTCCGCGAACTCCTCACCTATATGCTGGAGGACCCGCGCAATATCAGCTTCTGTATCCACCTGATGTTCTGTGCCAAGAATATCGAGCGGATCGGCGACCATGCCACGAATATAGCCGAAACCGTGGTTTACATGGTGGAAGGCCAGCCGATCACCGACAAGCGGCCGAAGGCGGACCAGACCACGTTCGCCGCCGCCGTCAACAAGTAATGGAACGATACTGATGAAGGCTCGCATTCTGGTCGTGGAAGACGAGGAGGCGCTGACGACGTTGCTGCGCTACAATCTCGAGGCCCAGGACTACGAGGTCGAAACCGTGGCGCGCGGCGACGAGGCCGACACAAGGCTGAAGGAAAGCATTCCCGATCTGGTGGTGCTGGACTGGATGCTGCCCGGTCTCTCCGGCATCGAACTGTGCCGGCGGTTGCGGGCGCGGCCGGAAACCAAGCAACTGCCCATCATCATGCTGACGGCGCGCGGCGAGGAAAGCGAGCGTGTGCGCGGGCTCGCCACCGGCGCGGACGATTACATCGTCAAACCGTTCTCGGTGCCGGAACTGCTGGCGCGCGTTGCCGCGCTGTTGCGGCGCGCCGCGCCGGAACGGGTGGCGAGTGTGTTAGCGTATGGCGACATCGAACTGGATCGTGAGAAGCGCCGCGTCGCGCGCTCGGGACGTCCGATCGATCTCGGGCCGACCGAGTATAGGTTGCTGGAGTTTTTCCTCGAGCATCCGGGCCGGGTGTTCAGCCGCGAGCAACTGCTCAACAGCGTCTGGGGCCGCGACATCTACATCGACGAGCGCACCGTCGACGTCCATATCGGCCGCCTGCGCAAGCTGCTCAATCCCGCGCAGGAAGAAGACCCCATCCGCACCGTCCGCGGCGCCGGCTACGCACTGGACGACCGGTTTCAGAAGGCGGGCTAAGCTCCGGGCGTATGGAAGGTTGCTGATGTTGTCGTCATGCCCGGGCTCGTCCCGGGCATCCACGTTTTTATGACGGTCCATTAGCAAGACATGGATGGCCGGAATAAATCCGGCCATGACGGAGAGATTGTTCTTCGTCGCTCTTTAATACTGCCGCGCTTCGGCCAGCCGCTCGGCATGATAATTGTTATCGCCGAATAGTTCCTGACACACGCGCGCGCGTTTCATGAACAGGCCGATGTCGAACTGGTCGGTCATGCCCATGCCGCCGTGCATCTGCACGCCTTCCTGCGCCGCACGGGTCGCGGTGGTGCCGGCGTGGGCTTTTGCCACTGACACCGCGTGATCCGCCTTGGCGGCGTCCTGATCGAGCGTCTGCAGCGCCTTCAACGTCGCGGCGCGGCTGATTTCGATATCGATGTAGAGTTGCGCGGCGCGGTGTTGCAGCGCCTGGAATTCGCCGATCAGTTTGCCGAACTGCTTGCGCTCCTTGAGATAGGTGACCGTGCGATTGAACACTTCTTCGCTGAGGCCGACCATTTCGGAGGCGACAGCACCGCGCCCGATGTTGAGCACCGCGTCCAGCAACTCGCCGCCCTGATCGACTTCGCCGAGCACGGCGTCGGCGCTGACCTCGACATTGTCGAAATTGATGCGCGCGGCATTGTGCGCATCGACCATCACGGTGCGTTCGATCGAAACGCCCTTCGCCTTCGGATCGACCAGGAACAACGTTAGGCCGCCGCGTTCGCCGGCGATGCCGCTCGTTCGTGCCGCGACGATCAACAGATCGGCGACGTGGCCGTCGAGCACCAGCGCCTTGGCACCGTTCAACTTGAAGCCGTTGCCGGCGCGCACCGCCTGCATCGCGATGTTGTGCGGCTTGTGCTTGGCGCCTTCATCGACGGCGAGCGTCGCGATCAGCGAGCCGTCGGCGATCTTCGGCAGGTAAGCGGCCTGTTGTTCGGCACTGCCGCCGCGCGTCAGCGCCGATACGGCGAGCACGGCGGTGGAGAGGAACGGCGACGGCATCAGGTTGCGGCCGATCTCCTCCAGCACGATGCCGGCTTCGACGGTGCCGAGACCGCTTCCGCCGAAATCTTCCGGCACCAGCAGGCCGGCAAAACCCATCTCGGCAAAGTTTTTCCAGAGGTCGCGGGAGAAGCCGGTGGTATCGCGCTCGTCGCGCATCTTGCGCAGGTGCGCGATCGGGGCCTTTTCGTTGATGAAGCCGCGCGCGCTGTCGCGCAGCATGGATTGTTCTTCGGTGAGGACGAGGGGCATTTTTGATTCCGAATCTGTTTACTGGATATGGATCGAAGCCGTCATCCTGAGGTGCGAGCGTTAGCGAGCCTCGAAGGATGGTGGCCGCTCATCCTTCGAGGCGCGCCGCAGACGGCGCGCACCTCAGGATGACGGGACTGGTGGCGGAGCAAGCTAAGCCCCCGGCAGATCGAGGATGCGCTTGGCGACGATGCCGAGCATCACTTCGCTGGTGCCGCCCTCGATGGAGTTGGCCTTGGTGCGCAGCCATGCACGCGGCCGTGCGCCTTCCTTGGAGCGCGGGCTTTCCCATTCCAGCGCGTCGATGCCGCCGGCGGACATCAGGATTTCGTAGCGCCGCTTGTTGAGCTCGGTGCCGTAATACTTCATCGCCGACGAGAATGCCGGGTGGCCCTGTCCCGCCTTGGCGAGATCGACCGCGCGTTCGGCGGCGCAGGCAAGCGCGGCCTCATCCACCTCGAAGCGCGCGATCTCGCCGCGCAGGATCGGATCGTCGAGCTTGCCCTGCGCATCGGCGCCGACCGAATCCGCCGCGATCTGGCCGAGCGGACGGCCGACGCTGCGGTCGCCAAGTCCGGAGATCATCGCACGCTCGTGCTGCAACAGATATTTCGCGACGTCCCAGCCGCGATTGACGGTGCCGACCACATGCGACTTCGGCACTCGCACGCCGTCGAAGAAGGTTTCGCAAAACGGCGACTTGCCGGAGATCAGCAGAATCGGCTTGGTCGAGACGCCCTTGGAGGCCATGTCGAACAGGATGAAGCTGATGCCGTCGTGCTTCTTCGCGGTCGGATCGGTACGGACCAGACAGAAGATCCAGTCGGCGTAGTTGGCGTAGGAGGTCCAGATCTTCTGGCCGGTGATGACGTAATCGTCGCCGTCGCTCTCGGCGCGGGTTTGCAGCGAGGCGAGGTCAGAGCCGGCGTTGGGCTCGGAGTAGCCCTGACACCAGCGGATCAGGCCGGCGGTGATCTTCGGCAGATGCTCGGCCTTCTGTTCCTCGGTGCCGTATTTCAGCAGCGCCGGCCCAAGCATCCAGATGCCGAAACTCGACAGCGGCGGCCGCGCACCCATCGCCGCCATTTCCTCGCGCAGCACCTTGGCTTCGGCGCCGTCGAGGCCGCCGCCGCCGTATTGCTTGGGCCAGTCCGGCACGGTCCAGCCCTTGTCGCGCATCCGCTCGAACCACACCTTCTGCGCTTCGGAGGCGAACTTGGTGTTGCGGCCGCCCCAGAACACATCGTCGTCATTGGCGACCGGCTTGCGCATCTCCGGCGGGCAATTGGCCTCTAACCAGGCGCGGGTTTCGCGGCGGAATTGATCGAGATCGGACATCGAAAGGGTTCCTGTTGGAATTTCGCGCAATGGAATGGCCTTGCGCGCGTCGGCAGAACCTTAACGAGCACTTCCGGAATAGCAATATCCCGGCGCGCGCGATGCCCGCTGTGATAGCGTGCGTCATCCTGACCATCCGAGAGCACGCCATGCGCCTGAAACTGCTGTCACCGGACGAGATGAGCGACGATCAACGCCAGACTTACGACGAGTCCATCGCCAGCAAGCGCGGCAGCCCGCCGCCGCCGATGATGGCGTGGCTCAACAGCCCGGAGATGGCGCGGCACGCCACGCGGCTCGGCGCGATGCTGCGTTACGACACGCAGTTTCCGGCGAAGCTGTCGGAGATCGCCATTCTGGTGACGGCGCGGCACTGGACCGCGCATTACGAATGGTACGCGCACAAGCGGCTGGCGCTGGCCGGCGGCATGGACCCCGCGATCATCGAGGACATCCGCTGCCGCCGCACGCCAAAGTTCGACGACCCGAAGGCGCAGATGATCTACGACGTGGCGAAATCGCTGCATGAGGGCAAGGGCATCGCAAAGCCGCTTTATGACGAGGCGGTGAAGCTGATCGGCGAGCGCGGTGTGGTCGAGATCATCGGGCTGTGCGGTTACTACACGCTGGTGTCGATGACGCTGAATGCGTTTCAGTTCGATCTGCCGGCGGGCGAAACATCCGAACTGGAGGAGTGAGGCGATGACCGTCACGCCGCTCGAACGATCCGCGCGTCCCGTCGCCGCCGGTACCCGCATCGGCCATGTGCATCTCAAGGTCGCCGACCTGACGCGTGCGCTCGGCTTCTATTGCGACGTGCTCGGCTTTGAACTGATGCAGCGCTACGGCGATCAGGCGGCGTTCATCTCGGCGGGCGGCTATCATCACCACATCGGGCTGAATACGTGGGAGAGCAAGGGTGGCTCACCGCCCGCGCCCGGCACCACCGGCCTGTTTCACACCGCGATTCTTTATCCGACCCGCGCGGCGCTGGCGGATGCATTGCATCGTGTTCTGAGCGCCGGCATCGAACTCGACGGCGCCAGCGATCACGGCGTCAGCGAGGCGCTGTATCTGCGCGATCCCGACCAGAACGGCGTCGAGCTTTACTGGGATCGTCCCGAGGACGCATGGCCGCGCAATGCCGATGGCACGCTTGCAATGTTCACGCGACGGCTTGACGTTGAGGGTCTGCTGCGCGCCCGCGAACCATGATCAATGCGGCGGCGATCAGTTCCAGCGCGATGCACATGATGAACGGCACGGTGTAGCCGCCGGTGACGTCGCGCAGCACGCCGATCACGCCGGGGCCGAACGCGTAAGTCACTTGCGTCACGGCGGTGTTGAGGCTGATCAGCACGCCGAAGGATTCCGCGGGGAAATCGCGCTGCACGATCAGCGCCGGCAGCGTGATCAGATTGCCGACCGAGAAGCCGAACAGCGCGCAGGCAAAATAGACCGCATAGGTGTTACTGAGGTTGATCAGGATCAGCAGCGCGCAAGCCTGACTCGCGAACGACAGCGCCGAGACGAGACGCTGGTTGAGCCGGTCGATGATGATGGAGAACAACAGCCGCCCGATCATCGCCATCGCCGTCAACAGCGCCACCGCGATGGCGGCGTGTTCGCGGCCGACGACGGGATCGAGAAACGCGATCAGGTGGACGATGACGCCGACCTGCGCGAACAGCACCAGCGCGAACGCGATCGCCAAGGTGAGGAACGCGACATCGCGGAACGCCATGGCGCGGATGCGTGTTCCGGACGGATTGCCGTTCGCGCCGGTTGCCGCGCGCTGCTGCGCCGGCGGCGTACCGACCGCGAGCAGGATCAGCGGCACCAGCAGCAGCGCGACCGCGGCGGCCGCCATCATCGCGCCGGTGAAGTGCCAATGCGCGACGGCGGCGGTGAGCAGCGGCACGCCGACGATGCCGCCGAAGCTTGCGCCGTTCAGCGCCAGGCTGATCGCCATACCGCGCTTGCGGTCGAACCACAGGCCGAGCGTGTTGGTGATGGCGCCGAGGCTGGTGCCGGCCCAGCCACAGGCGAGCAGCGCGTAGACTGCATAGAGCTGCCACAGCGCGTTGATATGCCCGAGGAGGATGGTTGCCGTTGCCATCGCGATGACGCCGGCGATCAGGCAAGTGCGCGCGCCGACCTTGCCGATGGCGTCGCCGACGAAGACGACGAGCGCCGCGCCGACGAGGTAATAAAGCGTGGTCGCGCTGGAGATCCACGACGTCTGCCAGCCGTGCAGGCGTTGCAACTCCGGCAGGTAGACGCTCTGGCCGTAGAAGCCGAGCCCCCAACTGAACGTCGCCATCACGAAACACACCGCGACGATGCGCCAGCCGGGGTAGCTGAGCGAGGTTTCATCGGCGGTAGAGAGAGTGGAAGTGGTCATGCGGGCCTGTGTTCTGTGCCAAACTTAAATCGACGCCAGCGCATCATAGTGGGACGATTGCTGAAACAGTTCGGCGACGGCCGAAGGATGAAATCAAGGAACGATCTCTCCGTCGTCATGGCCGGATTTATTCCGGCCATCCACGTCTTCGCGGAGTATCAGCAAGAAAGACGTGGATGGCCGGGACATAGGCGAGCAAAGCGACGCCGTTCTTCGAACGGCTATGCCCGGCCATGACGGACGAGAGGGTGATGTTAGGTCGCAACAAGGGGCTCGTTTCCTGCGACGGCATGTTTGAGGCATCGCCCATTCACGTCCCCGGCTTGACCGGTTGATAGAAGAACCGCTCGCGAAAGATGCGGTCGCCGCGCCATTCCTGCCAGGCGATCTCGTCGACCTTGAGCACCTTGCCGTCGTGGTCGGTGAGTTCGAAGATCCAGTGGATTGCGACGCGGTCGCCGTCGACGGTCGAGCCGAGCGCCTTGGAATAGACGTGCTTCATTCGCGCCAGCACGCCGCGTTCGTGCGCCACCAAGGTGTCGCGGCCGACGCGCGGTGCTGCTGCGTTCTCCTGCATGCTGGCGTCTTCGGTGTAATAGCGCTCGATGGCGCCGGCATGATCGCCGCTCTCGACCACCGCGATGAATTCGTCCACGCGCGCCCGCGTCGGCATGAGGTCTCTCCCTGTGCGTTCGATCGCGACAGAGTAGAGCATGATTTTGGAAAGCGGCACCCGCTTTCGGGAATGGGCGCCATTGAAAACGGAAGCCGTCACCCTGAGGCGCATTGCGAAGCAATGCCTCGAAGGGCGACGGCGATCCTTCGAGGCTCCGCGCGATGCGCGGAGCACCTCAGGATGACGTCCTGCCCCTTACGACGCCATCATCCGTCGCCGTCCGGCGGCAGCGAAGGCCAGCGCGATGAGCCCGATGATGACCGGCGGATAGACCACGAGATTGACCATCGACCAGCCGAAGTCTGCCAGCAGTTGCCCCGAGATGAACGAGCCGATCGCCATGGTGCCGAACACCAGGAAATCGTTGAACGCCTGCACCTTGTTGCGTTCCTGCGGCCAATGCGTCTCCAGCACCAGCGCAGAGGCGCCGATGAAGCTCAGGTTCCAGCCGAGTCCGAGCACGAACAGGCCAACCCAGAAATGGTGCGTGGTGATGCCGGCGAGGCCGATGCCGGCGGCGGTCGCTTCCAGCAGCAATCCCGCCGCGGCTACCGTCGGCGCGCCGAAGCGCGTGATCAGCGCGCCGGTGAAGAAGCTCGGGCCGTACATCGCTACGATGTGCCACTGGATGCCGGTGTTGGAATCGGAGAGCGGCAGGCCGCACATCTTCATGGCCAGCGGCGCCGAGGTCATCACCAGATTCATCATCGAATAGGACACGACGCCGGAGATCGCCGCCGCGATAAAACGCGGCTGCCGCGCGATCTGCATCAGCGGCCGTCCCGCGCCGAGATCGGACGGTGGCGGCGGCGGCGAATCGACGCCCGCCACCACGGCCATGGCGATCAGCGCGATCCCCGCTTGCGTCAGGAAACTGACGGCAAACAGATAGGGGGGCCAGATGTCCATGGTCCACTGCACCATCTGCGGACCGAGCACGCCGGCGAACACGCCGCCCGCCATCACCCACGACACCGCCTTGGGGCGGAACGCGGCGCTGGCGCCATCGGCGGCGGCGAAACGATAGGATTGCGACACCGCGCCGTAAAAGCCGCCGAGCATGGTGGCGACACAGAACAGCGCGAACGAGCCGCGCAGGATGGCGATGCAGCCGAGCACGCCGGTCAGCGTGCCGAAGCCGGTGCCGATGATGAAGGCAGCGCGGCGGCCGTAACGGCGGGAGATATAGCCGGTCGGCAAGGTCGCCATGGCGAGGCCGAGCACGTAGACCGACAGCGGCACCGTCGCCAGCGCGAGGCTCGGCGCGAGCGTTGCGCCGACGATGGAGCCGGTGGCGAAGATTACCGCGGAATTGGCGCCGGTCAGCGCCTGCGCGATCGACAGCCGCACCACATTGGCGCGCGCCCGCTGGTCGTCGGCGAATTCGTCGAGGGTGGCTTCCGTCATTCCCCGCTATCCCGGATCGCTCGGACGCCGAATTGCTTCCGGATAGGGAAGTTATTCTTCAGCATCACGTCGTGATGGCATAAACGTCCGCGAAGGCGCGACGTTGGGGAAGATAAATCTTATTGCGGCGCAGGAATCAACGCGTGCAAACGCGGGTCAGCCCAGCATTTGCGGCGCGGCGGCGAGCCGTTTTGTCGCGTCCGCGACCATATTGGCGACAATCTCTGCCGCGCCTTGTTCGGCCTTGATCAGGTCCACGGCCTCGCCGACGATCACGGCGGCAACGTTGGTGTCGCCATCAGCAGCGGCTTGCAGATAGCGCGGCTTTTCGGTTGCAACCTTGCTTTTGAGGCCAGCGAGATCGCGGTCCCACTGCACGATGGCGGGGTTCTTCAGGGTGCGGATGTTCCACTGTCCGGGCCAGTCGATGCCGCGCGCGACGTCGATCGCCGAGCTGCGGATGGTGTCGTCGCCATTGGCCGCGAAGGCCGCGCGCTTGTTGTTGGGGTGGGTCAGCGACTCGCGGCTGGCATAGAACAACGAGCCGCACAGCACGCCGGCCGCGCCCAGCATCAGCGCCGCCGCGAGGCCGCGCCCGTCGGCGATGCCGCCGGCGGCGACCACCGGAACCTTGTGGCCGACCGCATCCACCACGGCGGGCACCAGCGGCAAGGTCGAACGTCCGCCGCCATGGCCCCCGGCTTCCGCGCCCTGTGCGACGATGATGTCGGCGCCGTCGCTGACCGCCTTGCGCGCCTGCGCCAGCGTCTGGATCTGGGCGATCAACGGAATGTTGGCGCGCTTGATCGGCGCGGCGAATTCGTCGATGTCGCCGAACGACAGGAACATCGCCTTGGGGTGATGCGAAAGCGCGAGATCGAGCAGCGCCGGATTCTTGCGCAGCGACCAGGTGATGAAGCCGACCCCGACGCGGGTGTTGCCGGCGCCCAGGAGTTGCTGGCTCAGCCAGTCCTTGTCGCCGTAACCGCCGCCGACGATGCCGAGCCCGCCGGCATTGGTCACCGCCGAAGCCAACGCACCGCCGGCGATGCCGGCCATCGGCGCCAGCAGAATCGGGTGTTCGATATCGAGCAGCGAGGTGAGTGCGGTTTTGATCGGCATGGCGGCCTCAATGATGAGGGAAGGAGGGCGAGCGTCCTTCATGCGCCGGCGCGCTGCATCAGGCAACATGTATGGTTGCACTGACGGCGTGCAGATTTTCGCGCAGCCGTGACGATCAGGTGGCGCGCGAGAATACCACGATCAGATTGTTGGCGGGCATCTCCACCACGTCGCGCAGCGCGAGACCGTGACGCTCCGCTGCAACGCGAACCTCGTCGACATCGCGCACGCCCCAGTCCGGATTGCCTTCGCGCAGGCTCGTATCGAACACCGCGTTGCTGACGGCAGTGTGCTTGCCGCCGCGCTTGAACGGGCCGTAGAGAAACAACCGCCCGTCCGGACGCAGCGCGCGGCCGGCGCCAGCGAGCAGGCCTTCCGCGACACTCCACGGCGCGATGTGGATGACGTTGGCGCAGACGATCGCCAGCAGATGATGCGGATCGGCACCCGGCATTGTCGCGCGCCAGTTCGGATCGGACAGATCGAGCCGCTGCGGTTCGTGAACATTGGCGAGGTTCGCGTGCGCGCGCCACGCCGCGATGCTTTTGAGATGCGCGTCGTTGTAATCGCTCGGCCACCAGTCGATGTTCGGCGTGTGGCGTGCGAACGAGACGATGTGTTGCCCGGTGCCGCTGCCGGCCTCCAGCACGTCGCCGGTCTTGTCTCGCAGGAACGGCGCGAGCACCGCCCAGATGGCTTCGTGATTGCGGTGGAATGCGGCGGCGTCGAGCCGCCCGTCGGGCTCCACCCGGCGGCCGTCCTTGCCGAACTCGACGACATATTCGGCCATGGTCAGCTCCGTCTCACTTCTTGTCGTCCTTGAACTGCGATTGCTCCAGTTCGAGATAAATGCGGTAGGCGTTGCCGCGATTGTTGCTGGCGAAGGCCGGCATGTCCTTGTACTTCGACCAGTCGGTCTGCGCGTAGGCCGCGTCGAAATCGGTCCAGTCCTTCACCGCCTTGGCCATCGCCTCGCGAACGTACTGAATATAATCGCGGGTGAAGGCGATCGCTTCCGCGGCTTTTGTCGAGGCCTTGCCGTGGCCGGGGATGATGAATCTCGGTTGCAGCTTTTCGACTTCGTTCAACGCGGCGAGCCAGTGTGCGGTGGAGACGTCGTCGCTGTTCATGAAAGGGATACGGCTGTTCTGCACGATGTCGCCGGCGAACAGCACGCCGTCCGGCTCCACCATCATCATCATGTCGCTGGAGGAATGCGCGGGGCCGGCGAACAAAAGCGTCAGGGTGCGGTCGCCGAGCGTGATCGTCATGCGCTCCTTGAACGTGATATCCGGCGGCACCACGCGGGTGTTTTCGTCGACCCACGGAAACAACGCGCCGCGCCGCTGGTCGAGTCGCTGCTCGGCGCGTTCGTCGGCGGTTTCCTCGTTGACCTTGTAGTCGCCGGCCTGTTCCTGCGCGATGATCAGCGCGGATGTATGATCCTTGAACGCCTGCAAGCCGTAGATGTGGTCGGCATGATAATGGCTGGCGATGACGTAGCGCACCGGCTTGTCGGTGGCCTTCTTGATTTGCTGCAACAAAGCCCAGCCGAGGCTCGGCGTGCCGAGCGCGTCGAACACCGCGACGCCGTCGGAGGTGACGACGAAACCGGCGTTCGAGGTGTTGCCCTCGTTGTCCTTGCCGGGAATGCCGGGATTGCCGATGCTGTACCAGATCGGCGCGTTCGGCACCTGCTCGATATGCAGCGGCTTCGTCAGCGGCGCGTAAGGCGCGTCGGCGGCCCACGCGAGATTCGCCGGTCCAAGCAGCATCGCCAGCACGGCAAGGTGGCGGATCATGTCATGTCTCCGCAGTAAATTTGCTTCAGCACCTTGAGCACCTTCAACGCGCGCGGATCGGCGACGCGATAATGCAGCGTCTGCGCCGTGCGCCGATACGTTACCAATCCGTCACCGCGCAGCTTCGCCAGATGCTGCGACAGCGCCGACGGGCTGATGTCGATCACGTTCAGCATGTCGCCCACCGTCATCTCGCCGCGCACCGCCAGATAGCAGAGTATCAGCAAACGTTTTTCGTTGCCCAACAGTTTCAACAATTGCGCGGCGTCACCGGCCTGCCGCGCCAGCCGTTTGATGTCGGCGGCGGCGTTCTCACGTTTCTTTCGCGCGGATGATTTCGCGAGCGGCATGACGATACCCAAAGCTGTATGGAACAGTCAGGTTCCATCCTACCGCGTCGGGAGTAATTTAGCATTGACTGAATTAGCCTGCGACGATAGGTCTTGGATCAACAACACGCGAGGCGGTCGCAAGCCGCCAATGGGATGCGGCTGTGCGCCGCAAAGCGAGGAAACGTGCGGCCCACCTTCTGGCGCGGCAAGCCCGGTCTGTCCGAACTCGCAAATCCGCGCGACGCCAAATTGCGCGATGGCGATGCGCGCGATCCCAGTTCGAATGATCCTCCTCGGCAAGACGGCGTCAACCGTCGCGCGATGCTCGGCCTCGGCGCGGCCGTCACCGGCACGCTCGCGCTCGGCCGCAACGCCGCGCTGGCGCAGAGCGAAGGCGCGTCGCCGCCGGCGGATGCGCCGTGGTCGCAATCGATCGGAGCCGGCGTGGTGGATCGGCCGTACGGCAACCCGGCGGAGTTCGAGGCCGGCGTCATCCGCCGCAACGTGCCGTGGCTCACCGCCGGCACCGAGTCCTCCATCAGCTTCTCGCCGCTGCAACACCTCAACGGCATCATCACGCCGAACGGCTTGTTCTTCGAGCGCTATCATGCGGGACGTCCCGATGTGGATCCGAAGCAGCACAAGCTGATGATCCACGGCCTCGTCGAACGTCCGCTGCTGCTGACGATGGAGGACATTGTCCGCTTCCCGTCGGTGTCGCGCATTCACTTCATCGAGTGTCCCGCCAACGGCGGCATGGAGTGGCGCGCGGCGCAGCTCAACTCGCTGCAATTCAATCACGGCATGGTCAGTTGCGCGGAATGGACCGGCGTGAAGTTGTCGACCTTGCTCGAGGAAGTCGGTGTCAAGAAAGACGCGAAGTGGGCGATGGTCGAAGGCGCCGATGGCGCGCATATGAACCGCAGCCTGCCGCTGGAAAAATGCCTCGACGATTGCCTCGTGGTCTATGCGCAGAACGGCGAGGCGCTGCGGCCCGAGCAGGGCTATCCGTTGCGTCTTCTGGTGCCGGGCTGGGAAGGCAATGTCAGCATCAAGTGGCTGCGGCGCATCAAGCTCGGCGACAAGCCGTGGCACTCGCGTGAAGAAACCTCGAAGTACACCGACCTGATGCCGGACGGCACCTCGCGCGGCTTCACCTGGCTGGTCGACGCCAAGTCGGTGATCACTTTCCCCTGTCCGGAAAAGCCGCTGCACAAGCCGGGCCTGTATGAAATTCGCGGGCTGGCGTGGACCGGTCACGGCAAGGTCAAGCGCGTCGATGTCTCGCTGGATGGCGGCGTCAACTGGCAGCCCGCGCAACTGCACGAGCCGATATTGTCGAAAGCGCTGACGCGTTTCTCGCTGCCGTGGCGCTGGGACGGCAAGCCGGCGCTGCTGGAATCGCGGGTGATCGACGAGACCGGCTACGTGCAGCCGACCATCGTTGAGTTGCGCGCGAAGCGCGGTACCAACTCGGTCTACCACAACAACGCGATTCAGACCTGGCAAGTGAAAGCGGACGGGAGCGTGTTCGATGTCCAGCTTTCGTGAGATGCTTAGAATTGTTGGTGTTGCCGTCACCCTGAGGTGCTATCGCGCAGCGATAGCCTCGAAGGGCGACGGCATCGAACGCATTCGTCTCGGTCAATCATCCTTCGAGGCTCGCCGCTGGCGCGGCTCGAACCTCAGGATGACGGCTGCGATGCTTGCTTTTTTCTCGCTGAACATCACCACGGCATTCGCCGCCGAGCCCGGCCATTTCGGTTACGGCACGGTGCCGACCGCGGAGCAGATGGCCGGCTGGGATATCGACGCGCGCGGCGAGGATGGCGCCGGCCTGCCGCCGGGCAAGGGCGATGTCGCCACCGGCGAGAAGGTGTTCGCCGAGCAATGCGCTGCCTGCCACGGCACCTTCGGCGAGGGCGAGGGGCGTTTCCCCAAGCTCGCGGGCGGGCAGGGCACACTCAAGGACGACCGCCCGGAACTGACCGTCGGCAGCTACTGGCCGTTCGCGCCGACGTTGTGGGATTACATTAACCGCGCGATGCCGATGCCGATGCCGCATACACTTTCGGCGGATGACGTTTATGCATTGACGGCTTATATCCTGAACCTGAATAATATCGTGCCGAATGAGTTCGTCGCCGATCGCGACAGCCTGCCGAAGGTCAGGATGCCCAATCGCGATAACTTCATCTGGACCGATCCGAGGCCGGACACCGCCGCGCAGTCGTGCATGAGCGCGTGTCGCGATCCCGCCGCTGTCAGCATTTCCTCGACGGCGGAAGGGCGCGATCTGACGCCGCGAACCACCGGTCCGCTCGACGATATGCAGCCGAAGTGAAAATGCCAAATTGATTTGCTCCAATCTGACCGCTCAACAGCACGAAACTGATGCAGGATTTAACTCCGTGAGAATGTTTTTCCTGACCGGCCAGAGCCGGCTTCGAACGATGGCGTGTCTCGTGCTGCTTGGCGTTGCCGGTGCCCCGGCACTCGCGCAGGCGCAATCGGCCAACGTCGCGGAAGGGCAGAAGCTCGCCTTCGATCGCAGCAAGGGCAATTGCCTGACTTGCCACGACATCAAGGGCGGCAACCTCGCTGGCACCATCGGGCCGGCGCTGGTCGACATCAAATCGAAATATCCCGATCGCAAAGAGTTGGTGGCGATCGTCAGCGACGAAACCAAACGCAACCCGACCACCGTGATGCCGCCGTTCGGCCGCAACCACATCCTGACCGAACAAGAGATCAACGCGGTGGTGGACTTTCTACAGACGTTGTGACGGCCCGGCCATGCATGGGGCTGCAACATGGAGATTGAGATGAAGAGTTCGATCTGGAACGACGCCCCCGTGAGCCGGCGTTCGGTGCTGCAAGGCATCGCCGCGGTCGCGGTGGTGGGCTTCACCGGCATCCGCTTCGGCATGAGCGAGGCGCTTGCCGCTGCCAACGACAAGTATCCGGAAGACGCCTTCAAGCAGAAGAGCGAGGCCGACGCCATCAAGTCGCTTTACGGCAAGACCGCGGAGAAATCCGACAAGGTGAAGCTCGACGCGCCGGAAATCGCCGAGAACGGCGCGGTGGTGCCGGTGGCGGTGTCGTCATCGCTGACCGACGTCACCTCGATCGCGATCCTGGTGACGGAGAACCCGAACACACTGGCGGCGGCCTATCGCATCCTGCCGGGCGCGGCGCCGAGCGTGTCGAACCGTCTCAAGATGGCGAAGACCAGCAACGTCATCGCCGTGGTCGAGGCCGGCGGCAAGCTCTACAGCGCCACCAAGGAAGTGAAAGTCACCGTCGGCGGCTGCGGCGGTTGATCGGTTCAGATAAGGAATAGCATCATGGCATCGACCATTCGCGTTCGCGCCACCGCCAGCGGCGACAGCACCGAGGTGCAGGCGCTGATTCAGCACCCGATGGATTCCGGCTTCGTCAAGAATGCCAAGGGCGAACTGATCCCGCCGCACTACATCCAGCAGGTCGTCATCGAGCACGGCGGCAAGCCGGTGTTCATCGCGGACTGGGGTCCGGCGGTGTCGAAGGACCCTTACCTGAAGTTCGCCTTCAAGGGCGGCAAGAAGGGCGACGACCTCAAGGTCAGTTGGACCGACAACAAGGGCGCCAGCGATACGCTTACCGCCAAGATTCAGTAGCGGCGGGCAAAGGCGGAGGATGACGATGCGACGATTTTCCGGGTTGGCGATGGCCGGGCTGGCGATCGCGGTGGCGGTGTTGAGTGCGCCGCCGGCGGCGATGGCTGCCGACACGCCGAATCCTCCCGCCGACCTCAAGGCCTTCCAGAAATTCTTCAAGGACAAGTTCCCGAAGGTAAAGTTCGAGGACTTCGTCAACGGCCCCTACTCGATGGACGAGGGGCTCTACAAGCAATGGAAAGAGAAGGAAGAGTTTCCGCCCTACGAGTTTGCGCTCGATCTCGGCAAGGAATTGATGGCGAAGCCGTTCAAGAACGGCAAGACGCTGGCCGATTGCTTCCCCAACAAGGGCATCGGCATCCGCCAGGATTATCCTCACTTCGACGCCAAGCAGGGCAAGGTGATCACGCTCGAACTGGCGGTGAACCAGTGCCTCGAAGCGAATGGCGAGCAGCCGTATTCCTACGTCAAGGACGAGATGGCGGCGGTGACCGCCTACATGGCCTATACGTCGCGCGGAAAAGTATTCGACGTGAAGATCCCCGACGATCCGCGTGCGCTCGCGGCCTATGAAAACGGCAAGCGTTATTTCTACACGCGGCGCGGCCAGCTCAATTTCTCCTGCGCTACCTGCCATGTGCAGAGCCCCGGCGAACGCATCCGCGCCGAGGTACTGGCGCCGGCGCTCGGCATTCTCAACGCGATGCCGATCTATCGCTCGGAATGGTCCGGCATGGGTACCACCAGCCGTCGCTTCACCTCCTGCAACAGCCAGGTGCGCGGCGTGCCGCTGAAGCCGCAGGACGAGGAATATCGCGATCTCGAGTATTATCTGTCCTATGTCAGCAACGGGCTGCCGATCTCCGGCCCCGGCGCGCGGCCGTGATGCGAACGGAGGTGATGATGTCCCGATCGATCTCCGCACTTGCTGTCGCGCTGTTGCTGGGTGGCTTCGTTATGCCCGCGCACGCCGCCAGCACCGAAGCCGATTACAAGGCCGCCTATGCCGCGGCGGAATCCGCCAACGCCGAGGCGGGCAAGCTGCGCAACCAGTGGACCACTGCCGTCTCCGCGCTCAAGGCGTCGAAGGCGGCCGCCGAGGCCGGCGACTTCGACAAGGCGACGGCGGAAGCCAAGAAATCCGAGCAACTGTCGAAAGCCGCGATCTTCCAGACCAACGAACAGAAGGAAAACTGGAAGCTGATGGAGATTCGCTGAGCGGCATGAACGGAAAGTTCGTTCGCGCTTTCGTTTTTCGTCATGGCCGGACTTGTTCCGGCCATCCACGTCTTTCTCGCGAAAAGACGCGAAGAACGTGGATCCCTGGGACGAGCCCGGGCATGACCGTGGATTGCGATGAAGCCCCTTCATGGGTGTGGGAGTCCCGATGACCATCCGCCGCCGCGACTTTCTGGGATGGACCGCAGGTGCTGCGTTAGCCGGCGCGTTGCCGCGCCGCGCGCGCGCCGCAAATGCCGCCAGCGACACCAGCGTCTACGACCTGCCGCGTTTCGGCAATGCGCGCATTCTGCACATGACCGACACCCATGCGCAGTTGCAGCCGGTGCTGTTCCGCGAGCCCAGCGTCAATCTCGGCGTCGGCGCGATGCTGGGGCAGCCGCCGCATCTGGTCGGCAATGCGTTCCTCGAGCGCTTTCAGGTGACGGAAGGAAGCGCCAATGCCTATGCCTTCACCTGCGTCGATTTTGAGAAGGCGGCGGCGCGGTTCGGCAGGCTCGGCGGCTTCGCACATCTCAAGACACTGATTGATCGGCTGCGGGAGGAAGCGGGCGCAGCCAATGCGATGCTGCTCGATGGCGGCGATCTGTGGCAGGGCTCCGGCCTCGCCAACGCGATGCAGGGCGCCGACATGGTCGAGGCCGCCAATCTGCTCGGCATCGAAGCGATGACCGGCCATTGGGAATTCACCTACGGCGAGAAGGTGCTCCGCGCCAATCTCGCGAAATTCAAGGGCGAGTTCATCGCGCAGAACGTGTTCCTCACCGAGGAAGCCGCGTTCAACGACGCGCCGGCATTCGATGCCGCGTCGGGTCGCGTGTTCAAGCCCTACGTCGTCAAGCAACTCGGCGGCCATCGCGTCGCGGTGATCGGGCAGGCGTTCCCTTATGTGCCGATCGCGCATCCGAAGCGCTTCACACCGGACTGGACCTTCGGCATTCGCGACGATGAGTTGCAGAAGCTGGTGCAGGCATTGCGCGCCGATGAGAAGATCGACGCCATCGTGCTGCTGTCGCATAACGGCATGGATGTCGATCTCAAGCTCGCCAGCAAGGTCAGCGGCATCGACGTCATTCTCGGCGGCCACACCCACGACGCGGTACCGCAGCCGATCCCGGTGAAGAACGCCGGCGGCGTCACGCTGGTCACCAACGCCGGCTCCAATGGAAAATTCCTTGGCGTGCTTGATCTCGATCTCGCCAAGGGCAAGGTGCGCGACGTGCGCTATCGTCTGCTGCCGGTGTTCTCCGAACTGCTGAGGCCGGACGCCGAGATGCTGGCGCTGATCGAGCGGCTGCGCGCGCCGCACGCGGAGATGTTTTCCGCCAAGGTCGTGACCGCGCCGCATCTGCTTTATCGCCGCGGCAACTTCAACGGCACCATGGACAGCCTGTTGTGCGATGCGCTGCGCCACCAGCTCGATGCCGAGATCGCGTTGTCGCCGGGCTTCCGTTGGGGCACCAGCGTATTGCCGGGGCAACCGATGACCATGGAAGACGTGCTGGCGGAAACCGCCACCACTTACTCCGAGGTTTACGCGCAGCCGATGACCGGCGAGCAGATCAAGACTGTGCTGGAAGACGTCTGCGATAACCTGTTCAATGCGGACCCCTACTATCAGCAGGGCGGCGACATGGTGCGCGTCGGTGGCCTGTCCTACACCTGCGCGCCGAACGAGAGCGTCGGCAACCGCATTTCGGATTTGAAGCTTGCGAACGGGCGCGCACTCGCGGCGAGCAAGACCTACAAGGTGGCGGGCTGGGCGTCGGTCAACGAGCAGAAAGGCGAGCCGGTGTGGGACGTGTTCGCGAAACATCTGCGAGAAGGCAAGCTGTCGGCGCCGGTCGATGCGGTGCATCTACGCGGTGTCGAGAACAACCCCGGTATCGTCGGACAAGGATGAGATCATGCGGATGACGACGCGGCGGCGTATCGGAGGTGTGCTAGGCGCGGTGGTCGTGGCTGCAACGCTTCACGTCGCTGCTGCGATGGCAGAGCCGAAGCCGCTGCCGGACAAGCCATTCGCCGAGCATCGCATCGTGCTGCAACTGTCGGATTCGGACGCGAAGAAGGAAAGCCTCGTCATCAGCGTCGCCAACAATCTGATCAAGGCCTATGGCCCCGACGCCATCGCCGTCGAGGTGGTAGCGTTCGGTCCCGGCATCGATGTGCTGCGCACCGAGAATCCCAACCGGACGCGGGTGGAAAGCCTGATTTCGCAGGGCGTGAAGTTCGATGTCTGCGTCAACACGCTCGACACCATCGAGCGCGAAACCGGTAAGCGGCCAGACATCATTCCCGGCGCCATTCCGGTGCAGGTCGGCGTCGGCCAGATTCTGTCGCTGACCGAAAACGGCTTTACGCTGGTGCGGCCTTAGTTTCACGAATGAGGTGGCCTATGGTCGCCTCGAACGCGGAGGTTGGAGATGCGGAGTGTTTTCCATGCGGCGGTGCTGGCCATCGTTGCGATGCTGTCGCTGTCGTCGCCGGGCTTTGCTGCCGCGGAAAAGACCCATCGTCTCGCCATTCATGTCGACCAGAACGATCCGGCGGTGATGAATCTGGCGCTCAACAACGCCACCAACGTCATCGAATACTATCGCGGCAAGGGCGAGAGCGCCGATGTCGAGATCGTCACCTACGGTCCCGGCCTCAACATGCTGCGCGACGATACCTCGCCGGTGAAGGATCGCATCAAGCACATCAAGGATCTCGCCTTCCCCGGCAAGATCCAGTTCTCCGCCTGCGAGAATACCCGCAAGGGCATGGAGAAGAAGGAAGGCCATCCTATTCCGATCATGTCGGATGCGACGCCGGTGCCGTCCGGCGTGGTGCGGCTGATGCAGTTGCAGGAAGAAGGCTGGAGCTACTTGCGGCCATGAGAAAGACAGCCGTTGCATTCGTCGCCGCGCTGACGGCGCTCGTCGTTTCATCCGCCCGCGCTGATGACGCCGCGATGGTGATCTACAAGTCGCTGACGCCGGAGGTGGCGTTGCAGGCGGCGCAGGCCGCGATGAAGACATGCCGTGACAACGGCCATCAGATTTCGGTCGCGGTGGTGGATCGCTTCGGCCTGCCGCAAGTGCTGCTGCGCGATCGTTTCGCGGGACTGCCGGCCAACGACACCGCGACGCGCAAGGCCTATACCGCGCTGAGCTTCCGCGCCTCCACCGCCGATCTCGCGAAATCGATTCGCGATGGGCAACTCGATCCCGGACTGGCGCGGCTGCCCAACGTTGCGATGCTTGGTGGCGGACTTGCCATCGAATCCGGCGGCACCTTGCTCGGCGGCATCGGTGTCTCCGGCGCGCCCGGCGGCGACAAGGACGAGGTCTGCGCCAAAGCCGGGCTCGACGCGATCCGCGACAGCCTCGATTTCTAGAATTTCGTCGCGACGAATCTGCGCCGCTCCATGGAATAGTATTTTCCCGTGCCTATCTATCGGGCTATATTGTTCCACGAAAAGGCGTCGAGGCGATCATGATCTTCCGTCAACTGTTCGACAGCGTATCGGGAACCTACAGCTATCTGCTGGCGAGCCGCGCCGGCGGCGAGGCGCTGCTGATCGATCCGGTGTTGGAAAAGGTCGATCGCTATTGCCAGTTGCTGCGCGAACTCGACCTCAAGCTGGTCAAGGCGGTCGATACGCATCTGCATGCCGATCACGTCACCGGACTCGGCGAACTGCGCGACCGCACGCAATGCGTCACCATCATGGGCGAGCAGAGCAAGGCCGACGTGGTGGCGATGCGCGTCGGCGACGGCGACAAGATCACCATCGAGGGTATGGCGCTCGACGTGATGTATACGCCGGGCCACACCGACGATTCCTACAGCTACCGCATGGCGGATCGTGTCTTCACCGGCGATACGCTGCTCATTCGTGGCACCGGCCGCACCGATTTCCAGAACGGCAGCGCGCGGGCGCAATACGATTCGATCTTCAATCGCCTGTTGAAACTGCCCGAGGAGACCATGGTATTCCCGGCGCACGATTATAAAGGCGACACCGTCTCCACCATCGGCGAGGAGCGGCGCTACAATCCGCGCCTGCAAGTCGCCTCGGTGGACGAATACATCGAGCTGATGGGAAATCTCAATCTGCCCAATCCGAAACTGATGGATGTGGTGATTCCGGCCAACATGAAGATCGGTCTGCATCAGCATGCGCTGGCCGAGCAGGGTTGCGCGCTGCGGCCGCGCGATGCCATCCCTCGACTCGGTCAGCCGGATATTCTGCTGGTCGACCTGCGCGAAGCGACCGAGCGCGCCAAGCACGGCACGCTCGCGGGCGCGCTGCACACGCCCTATCCGACGATCGGCGACAGCCTGAAGGCCGGCGGCATGCTGCGCGAAGTCGCGGCTGCCAGTCATCGCCGCATTGTGTTTTTCTGCGCCTTCGGCGAACGCTCGGCGATGGCGGTGAAGGCCGCGAAGGAGGCCGGCATTCCGGATGCGATGCATCTCGAAGGCGGCATCGACGCTTGGAAGAAGGCCGGAGGACCGGTGATTGCCGGCTGAGGTTGCTTCGTCCCTGAACGACGGCGCGATTTACGTCGCGCCGCTGAGTGCGGTGCATGAGGTCGCGCGCGGGCTCTCCTCTTACGATCTGTTGACGTTGCTCTCGCCTGATACCGATGCAGAGGCGCTCGCCGCGCTCGCGCCGCAGCGGCGCTTGCATCTGGTGTTTCACGATATCGTCGAAGCGCGCGAAGGGCTGATCGTGCCGAGCGGCGAGATGATCGCGGTGATGCTTGATTTCGGCCGCGCTCGCGCGCCCGAAACACCGCTGCTGATCCATTGCTGGGCCGGCATCAGCCGCTCGAGCGCGGCGGCTTACATCCTTGCTTGCGACCGCCATCCCGGATGCGAAGATGAGCTTGCAACCGCGTTGCGCGCACGTGCGCCGTTCGTCACGCCGAACCGGTTGATGGTGGCGTTGGCCGACGATCTGCTGGGACGCAATGGCGCGATGGTCGACGCCATCGCCCGCATCGGCCGCGGTGCGGAGGCGTTCGAGGGGATGCCGTATCGGTTGGGGCTGGATTTCTAAACAGATGACGGCGTCATCCTGAGGTGCGAGCGAAGCGAGCCTCGAAGGATGGCATCATAGCCGTCGCCCTTCGAGGCTCCGCGCGTTGCGCGGCGCACCTCAGGGTGACGACGTCTATCCCAACAACGCGGCGACGCCGAGCAGGAAGCCGATCTCGAATGCCTGTTCGATGCCGCCGAGCACGTCGCCGGTGTAGCCGCCGATCAGCCGGCGCGCCCACAGCGCCAGCAATGCCGCCAGCGCCGCGCCGAGTAGGGCGCCGAACGCCACCGCCGGCGCGGAGATCAGCGTCAGCGGCAGGATCGCCAGCAAGACGAAGATCAGGCCGAGTTGCAATTCATCAATGCGCGGCCGTGATTCGGCATAGGCGACTTTCATCGCGCTGACGTCGCCGCTATAGGAAAGGCGCGTCATCACCCAGGCCGGTGCGGCGCGGGCGGCCGCATGCGCGGCGATCAGCGCGGCGACGCCCTGCCATGGCGTCAGCACCGCCAGCGCCGCGATCCGCAGCGCGACGTTGAGGCCGAGCGCCAGCGCGCCATAGGTGCCGATGCGGCTGTCCTTCATGATCGTGAGGCGTTTCTCCACCGTGAACCCGCCGCCGAATCCGTCGAAGGTGTCCGCGAAACCGTCCTCATGCAGCGCGCCGGTCAGTGCGATGCTGGTCGCGACCGCCAGCATCGCGGCGATAGTCTCGTTCCACAGTTCGGTCGCGATCAGCAGCACAATCCCTGAAATGATACCAATGCCGATGCCGACCAGCGGCGAATATTTCAGGCAACGCGTCAGCCAGTCCGGCGCGATCTCGCCCGCTGCCGAACGCACCGGTAGGATGGTCATGAAGCGCGTGGCGTTGCGGAAGTGCTCCATCTCGCTCATTCAGATCGCTCCGCTCAACACATCGTCGAGGCTGGCGACGTCGGTGAGAAGCCGCGTGGCAGCGCGGAGCAGCGGCAATGCCAGCAGCGCGCCGGTGCCTTCGCCGAGTCGTAATCCGAGATCAAGCAGAGGCAAGGCATGCATCGCGTCAAGAACAAGACCATGGCCGCGTTCCGCCGAGCGGTGGGCAAAAACACAATAGTCGCGCGCCGCCGGGCACAGCCGCACCGCCACCAGCGCGGCGGCGCTGGAAATAAAGCCATCGACGATCACCGGACGATGCGATGCGGCGGCGCCGATCACCGCGCCGGCCATCATCGCGATTTCAAACCCGCCGAATTCGGCCAGCACATCGAGCGGCGCGGAGGCATCGCTGCGCGCGGCGGCTTGCATCAGCACGGCACGCTTGCGTGCCAGTCCCTCGTCGCTTTGTCCGGCGCCGACGCCGATGCAGTCATCGAGCGGCGCGGGCGCGAGGCGATGCGCGATCAGCGCGGCGGAGGCGGTGTTGCCGATGCCCATCTCGCCGATGGCGATGACGTCGGCGCCGTCGCGGATTTCTTTCGTCGCGATGTCGCAGCCGCGCGTCAGCGCCGCGATGGCTTGCTCGCGGGACATTGCGGGCGCGTGTGCGGCGTCGGCGGTGCCGCGCGCGATCTTGGTATCGATCAGGTCGGGGTGCGGCGGCAGATCGGCGGCGACGCCGGCATCGATCACCCGCAGCCGCGCGCCCGTCGCGGTGGCGAATGCATTGGCGCTGGCGCGGCCGGCGAGAAATGTTCTCACCATCGCCGCAGTCACATCCGATGGATATTGCGAGACGCCGGACGCCGTCATGCCGTGATCCCCGGCGAATACCAGCAGCACGGCGTTGTCCGCGCGCAGCTGCGCCGGGTGCGCGATCAGGCCGAGTTGCAATGCCAAACCCTCGATGCGGCCGAGCGAGCCGGGCGGCTTGGCCTTGCCGTCGATCCGCGCGCGTAACGTCGCTTCCTGCGTGCGATCGAGCGGCGTGACGTCCGGGGGCTGCCATTGCGCGGCACTGGCATCGGTCATGTTGATGTCCTCATCGGGCGCGGCGCGGTTGACCGCGCTTTCGCCGAAGGCTAGCGTTCACCGCGATGGTCCTTCCACAAGGAAGGTGAAAAGGGAAGCCGGTGCGGAGAAATTCCAAGGCCGGCGCTGCCCCCGCAACTGTGAGCGACGAGCCTCTGTTCTGAGGAGTCTTGCGCCGAGGCCACTGGAGCAATCCGGGAAGGCGGCGCAAGGCGGTGACCCGCAAGCCAGGAGACCTGCCATCGTGACTGTGTTTTGACGGCGTCGGGGCGGGGTGCATCCGGCGAGCGCGCGTTGGCCCACCGCCAGCAGCACGGCCCGGCAAAGCTCGCGTTTGATCCGGGCCATTGATGCCGCACGATTCATCTCAATTGGTTTTTCACCCGACGCTGGTGCTGGGCGGCGCGCGTTCCGGCAAATCGCGTTTCGCTGAACAGCTTGCCCGCGAGGGCGGGTTGGCACGTGTCTATCTCGCCACCGCGACAGCGGGCGACGACGAGATGCGCGCGCGGATCGCGCATCATCGCGCGCAACGCGGCGATGGCTGGCGCACGGCGGAGGAGCCGCTGGCGCTGGTCGATGCGTTGACGCGGGAAGCCGGCGAGGGCCGCGTCGTGCTGGTCGATTGCCTGACGTTGTGGTTGTCAAATCTGATGCACGCGGCGCGCGATGTCGAAGCCGAAACCAAAGCGCTGGCGGAATGGCTGCGCGATATGCGGCATCCGGTGCTGCTGGTCTCCAACGAGGTCGGCCTCGGCCTCGTGCCGGAAACGCCGCTCGGCCGCGACTTTCGCGACGCGCAAGGGCGGCTGAATCAAGCCATTGCGGCAGCGGTGCCGAACGTGGCGTTCGTCGCCGCCGGATTGCCGCTGTGGTTGAAACGCGAATCTAGCGAGGGAGCATCATGACCGATCAAGTTGGCGACGACGTGCGAAACGCCAAGCACAATGACAAGATGCGCAAGCTGAAGGCTGCGCGCGACCGCATGATGGAAACCAAGACCGTAGAGAAAGGCTTGCTCATCGTCCACACCGGCAACGGCAAGGGCAAGACCTCCGCCGCGCTCGGCATGGTGTTTCGCCACATCGGCCACGACATGCCGGTCGGCATCGTGCAATTCACCAAGTCGGCGAAGTGGGACACCGGCGAGGCGCGGCTCCTCAACAAATTTCCCGATCTGGTGACGCTGCACATCATGGGCGAGGGCTTCACCTGGGAAACCCAGGATCGCGCCCGCGACATCGCCGCCGCGCGCACGGGCTGGGAGCAGGCCAAGGCGCTGATCCGCGACGACCGCCATCAACTGGTGCTGCTCGACGAACTCAACATCGTGCTGCGCTACGACTATCTGCCGCTCGACGAGGTGCTGACATTCCTGCGCGAGGAGAAGCCCGCCGACAAGCACGTCGTCATCACCGGCCGCAACGCGCACGAGAATCTGATCGAGATGGCCGACCTCGTCACCGACATGACCATGGTGAAGCACCCGTTTCGGCAAGGTGTGAAGGCGCAGAAGGGCATCGAGTTTTGACGCCAACGCCCGCGCTGATGATTCAGGCCACCGGCTCCAATGCCGGTAAGTCAACGCTGGTAGCGGGCCTCGCGCGCGTGCTGGTGCGGCGCGGGTTGCGCGTCGCGCCGTTCAAGCCGCAGAACATGTCGAACAACGCGGCGATCGCGGTGGACGGCGGCGAGATCGGTCGCGCGCAAGCGGTGCAGGCGCGCGCGGCGCGACTGCCGCCGAGTGTCCATATGAACCCCGTGCTGCTGAAGCCTGAGACCGATACCGGCGCGCAGGTCATCGTGCGCGGCCGGCGCATGGGAACGCTGCGCGCGAAAAACTTTCTCGACAAGAAGAAGGATTTGCTGCCGCTGGTACTGGAGAGCTTTGCGCATCTTTCGCGAGAGGCCGATATCGTACTGGTGGAGGGCGCGGGAAGCCCGGCGGAGATCAACCTGCGTGAAGGCGACATCGCCAACATGGGCTTTGCGGTTGCCACCGATGTGCCGGTGGTATTGGCCGGCGATATCGATCGCGGCGGCGTCATCGCCAGTCTGGTCGGCACCCACGCGGTGCTGGAGCCGGAGGAGCGCGCGCAAATCCGCGGCTTCCTCATCAACAAATTTCGCGGCGAGGTGAAATTGTTCGACGCCGGTCTCGATGCGGTGACGCGGATGACCGGCTGGCCTTCGCTCGGCGTGGTGCCGTGGCTGCCGCAGGCGGCGTGGCTGCCGGCCGAAGACGCGCTCGATCTCGAAAGCAAGGCCGAGCGTAGAGTCGAGGCTTGCGTGATTGCGGTGCCGATGCTGGCGCGCATCGCCAATTTCGACGATCTCGATCCGCTGGCGATGGAGCCCGACGTGGCCTTGCGTTTCGTGCGGCCGGGCGAGCCGATTCCTGCCGAGGCAAATGTCGTGATCCTGCCCGGCAGCAAATCGACGGTCGGCGACCTCGCCTTTCTGCGCGCGCAGGGATGGGACATCGACATCGCCGCGCATGTGCGGCGGGGCGGGCATGTGCTGGGTCTTTGCGGTGGTTATCAGATGCTGGGTCGCACGATTGCTGATCCCGACGGGTTGGACGGTGCGCCGGGGCGCGTCGAAGGGTTGGGGTTGCTCGACATCGATACCGTGATGCAGGGCGACAAATCCACCACGCTGACGCAAGGCGTTCATTGTGCCAGTGGACTTCCGGTCGAGGGTTACGAAATTCATCTCGGTCGTAGCGACGGGCCGGCCGGCGCGCGGCCCATGCTAAAGATCGGCGAGCGCCACGACGGCGCGACCTCGCGGGACGGCCGGGTGCAGGGGACCTATCTGCACGGGCTGTTTTCCAGCGATGCATTTCGCGCGGCATGGCTGAAGGGGCTGGGTGCGGCCTCGTCGCTGGCCTATGAGGCGCGGGTGGAAACCGCGTTGGACGCGCTGGCCGATCATCTCGAAGCGCATCTCGATATCGACGCGCTACTGGCGATTGCGCGGCAACGTCAAGCTACGCATGCCAGCGTGATATAAATCGCAAATTGAATCCCGCACGCCGCCGCCAGCATTCGCAGCGCACGGCGGATGTCGACGGGGGTGGCGTCGCGGCCATTTGCGTTGAGGTAGGGATCGTCGACCAGTCCTTCGGCGTAGCGGCGTGGGCCGGCGAGCTTGATGCCGAGTGCGCCGGCCATTGCGCTTTCGGGCCAGCCGGCATTGGGCGAGCGATGGTTTCGCGCGTCGCGCCACATCGTTCGCAGTGCCGAGGCCATCGAGCCACGCGCGAGTGGCGCTGCGAGCACCAGCAGCAGGCCTGCGATCCGCGCGGGCACAAGATTGACGAGGTCGTCGAGCCGCGCCGACGCCCAGCCGAAATCGCGATATGTGTCGCTGCGATGGCCGATCATCGAATCGGCGGTGTTGATCGCCTTGTAGGCGAGCAACCCCGGCACGCCGAGCGTTGCCAGCCAGAATGTCGGCGCCACCACGCCGTCGGAAAAATTCTCGGCGCAGGATTCGATGGCAGCGCGGCTGACGCCGCTTTCATCGAGGCTGTTGGGGTCGCGCCCGACAATGAGGCTCACGGCGTCGCGCGCGGCTGTGAGTCCGCCGCTGTCGAAGGCCGCGTGTACCCGCGCAACATGCTGATAGAGGCTTTTCTGCGCGATCAAGGTTGAGGCGAACAGGCCCAGCGCGATATTGCCGGCGAGACCGCGTGGGATGATCGCTTCAATGGCATAGCCTGCAAATAGCGCCACGAGCACCAGCAGCAGGATGGCGATAACGCCGCCGCTTTTGCGTCGGGCCGGCGACCACGCTTCGCGATTGAGCGCACGATCCAGCGCAGCGATCGCGCGGCCGATCATCGCGACCGGATGCGCCAGTCGACGCCATAGCCAGTCCGGATCGCCGATCACGGCGTCGGCAGCGAGCGCCACCAGCGTGATGACAAGCGTATCGCTCCACGGAAGCATGTCAGTGCGTTGCTGTGGTCGTGCCGGCATTGTGCTCGGCGCGGGTGATTTCGCTGACGATGCGGTCCAGCGCGTCGGCGACCATCGGGCCGCCGCAGACCGTCAATCGCTCCGGTACCACGAGGCGCTTCGACGGTGGGTAAAAATGCTCCAGCGCCGGATGCAGCAGGAAGGCGCGGCCTTCGTCCTCGGCGAATTCGCTGTCGTTCGAGATCACGATGAAGTCCGGTTGCAGTTTGACGATGGCTTCCAGCGAAGCAAAGCCGCCGAACTTGAGGCCAAGCTCGCCGGCGGCGTTCGTCAGCCCGATCTCGGCGAGCAGCGAACTCATCAGACTGCGGCTGCCGGACACCCAGCCGCGTCGCGAGATCGACAATACGCGATAGCGGTGCTTCGCGACAAACTGCCGTGTGCGCGCGAGAGCCGCATCGATGCGCGAGATATAAACTTCGGCGCGGTCGGGGTGCTGCGTCACCTCACCCATCTTGCGAATCTGCGCTTTGACCTCGTCCAGCGAATGCGCGACATCGAAGGTGACGACATTCTGGCCCTGCTCTTTCAGGAGTTCGCGCGTGGCGCGCTTGGTGAAGCTGCCGGCCACCACGACGTCCGGCTTCAGCACCAGCACGTCCTCGGCTTCGCCCGACAGGCGCGGATAGCGGTGCGCGGCAGCGGCGCTCCACGAGCGGGTGGCGTCGCGGGAATAGGGGCCGAGGCCGAGAATCTGATCGGGGTCGGCCAGCGCCAGCAGCAGTTGGTCGGTGCAGGCGTTGATGGACGCGATGCGCGGCAGGTCCGCCGCGCGTGTCGGCGCGATGGCCGCGATAGACGTGGCCGCGACAATGCCGATGAGGGCGAGCGAGAATCTCTCGCGCATCGTGTCGTGGCGTGGCATGAGGGACGCATGAAACATGGTGGCGATCTCAGCGAGGCGATGGCGCAATTTGGCGGCACGCCGGAGGCGTGGCTCGATCTGTCGACCGGCATCAATCCGAATCCCTATCCGCTTCCGCCATTGCCGCACGATGTCTGGCAACGCTTGCCGTCGCGCGCCGATGAAGCTGCGTTGCTCGCCGCTGCACGCCGTGCCTATGCGGTGCCGGATAACATCGGCATCGTTGCCGCGCCGGGCACGCAGGCGTTGATCCAGTGGCTGCCACGCCTGGCGGGGCACGGCACTGTCGCGATCGTTTCGCCGACCTACAACGAGCACGCTGCGGCGTGGCGATTGGCCGGGCATGAGGTGATTGCCATCAGTTCGATCGAGGAAGTGCCGGAGGCCACTCGTCACGTCGTGATCGTCAATCCGAACAATCCCGATGGCCGCGTCGTCGATCACGCCCTGCTGGTGCGCGTTGCGAAACAGATTGCCGCGCGCGGCGGCGTGATAGTGATCGATGAGGCATTTGCTGATCTCGATCCTGCGATCAGTGCGGTCGCGTTGTGTGAACGATGGCCGGTTGTGGTGCTGCGTTCGTTCGGCAAGTTCTATGGCCTTGCCGGCCTGCGGCTCGGCTTCGCCATCGGACCGCAACGATTGATCGCGCGGATCGGCGAGGCCATGGGGCCGTGGATCTGTTCCGGTCCGGCGCTTGCCGTCGGCCGGGCTGCGCTCGAGGATGATCGTTGGGCGAACGAGACGCGCGACAGATTGCGCAAGCAGGCCGCGAAGCTCGATGGCGTGTTGCAGGCCGCCGGGTTCGCAGTCGTCGGCGGCACGGCGTTGTTTCGTTTGGTCAGACATCGCCATGCGTCAGCCTATCACACGGCGCTGTCGCGGCGGCAGATCTGGTGCCGGCGTTTTGACTGGGCCGACGATCTGTTGCGCTTCGGCTTGCCACCCGACGACGCTGCGCTCAAACGTTTCGCGCTGGCGCTGGCGCTGGCGGATATCTGATCCCATCGCGCTCACACGCCGGCCCACGGCACGATGATCATGCGATGCTCGTGCCCGGTGCGATAAGCGGTGACGCGGAATACGTTAGCGAGGATCTCGTCGGACAATGCTTCGGCTGGCGCGCCTTGCGCCACCAGCCGCCCTTCCTGCATCACCATCACCACGTCGGCATAGCGCGCGGCGAGGCCGAGATCGTGGGTGACGACGATGGCGAGAATGCCACTGTCGGCGGCGGCCCGCAGGTTCTTCATCACCTCGATCTGAAAGCGAGGGTCGAGCGCGGCGGTCGGCTCGTCGGCAAGGATCACCGGCGCTTCCACCGCCAGCACGCGCGCCAGCGCGACGCGGCTGCGCTCGCCGCCGGAAAGTTCAGTAGCGGGGCGGGTGCTGAATTGCGTCACGTCGGTCGCCTGCATGGCGCGTTCGACGGCGGCTTCGTCGGTCGGCGATAGCCGTGCCGGATCGGTGGCGCCGTGCGGATATCGCCCCAGCGCCACGATATCGCGCGCTGGCAGCGGCCAGTGCACCATGTGGCCTTGCGGCAGATAACCGAAGCGCTTGGCGCGCTCGCGCAGCGACAATGATCCAAGTGCATCGCCGCCGACATGGATCGCGCCGCGCGCAGGTAATAATCCGGCGAGCGCGCGCAAGAGCGTGGTCTTGCCGGCGCCGTTCGGGCCGACCAGCGCGACAAGATGCCGGCGCGGCAAGGCCAGCGAGATGTCGTGCAGCACCTCGCGTCTGGCCAGCGTGACGCTCAATTTGTGCGCGGTGAGGAAAGCGTCCGTCATCCGACACCGCCTCCCAATGCGCGGCGCTCGCGCATGATCAGATAGAGGAAGAACGGCACACCGATCAGCGAGGTCAGCACGCCGACCTTGATGTCGCTGGTGGAGGGAATGATGCGCACGGCGATATCGGCGGCGAGCAGCAGTGCTGCGCCCGTCAGCGCGCTCGGTACCAATAGGCGCGTCGGATCGTAGCCGACCAGCGGCCGCATCAGATGTGGCGCGATCAGGCCGATGAAACCGATGGTGCCGGTGACCGCCACCGCGCCGCCGACGCCGAACGCGACGCCGAGAATCACGATCAACCGCAGCGAGCCGACATGAACGCCGAGGCTCTGCGCGGTCTCCTCGCCTAGGCTCAGCGCGCGCAAGGCGTTGCGCTGGCTCATCAGGATGATCGCACCGATAGTGATGAAGGGCAGCGCCAGCATGACATGACGGAAGCTGCGGTCCTCCAGCGAGCCGAGCAGCCAGAACGCGATCTCCAGCGCCACGAACGGGTTGCTGGAGAGGTTCATCGCCAGCGCGGTGGCTGCACCGGCGAGGCTGGAAATCGCGAGGCCTGCGAGAATAAAAATCAGGAGGCCGGCGTTACGCCCGGCCACCACCAGCAGCGCGAACACCGACAGGAATGCCATGATGATTGCCGCGCCGGGCAGCGCGTAGGAGCGTACGTCGGCAAGGCCGAGCGCGATCACCAGCACCGCACCGAATGCCGCCGCTTGCGGCGCGCCGAACAGCGACGGTGAGGCGAGGGGATTGCGCAGCAGCCCTTGCAGCGCCGCGCCGGAGAGGCCGAGAATGGCGCCGATGGCGACCGCGAGAATCGTGCGCGGCAGACGTATCTCCTGCACGATCACGCGATAGACATCGCTGCCGCCGCCGAACAGCGTCTCAAGCACCTTGAGCGGCGACATCCGCACCGGCCCGACGCCGAGCGAGATCAGTGCCAGCAGTACGACGAGCAGCGCCATGACGATAATGGTGCCGGTTCGTCGTTTAGCTGCGGCGTTCTCCGTCACCATGTGGCGTGGAAGCCTCCGTAGACTGCGGGTCCGGTAGTGCCGTAGTTCAGCACTTCCTGATAGCGCTCATTGAAGATGTTCTCGCCGCGCGCAAACACCTTCCAGTTATTGTCGATCTTGTATTCGGTATAGAGATCGACGCGGGTGTAGGCCGCGAGCGGATTGAGCTCGCCGTTGCTGCTAAACCGCTTCGAGACCATCAGGATGCGCGGCTCGATCAGCCAGCGATCGGTCGGCGTGATGGCCAGCGCGATGCGCGCCAGATGCTCGGGGCGTCGCGCCAGTGTCAGGCCCGTGGAGAGGTCCTTGGCTTGCAGCCAGGTATAGGCGGTCTTGAGCCGCAGCGTTCCCGGCATCACGTCGATATCGGCGCCGAGTTCGAGACCCGACGTCTCTGCGCGTGCGACGTTGATATAGTGCCCGAACGGCTGGGTCGGCGTCGGATCGAAGGTGAAGTCGATCAGATTACTGAACTTGTTATAGAAGCCGGTGAGCGACAGCGTCACGCGGCCGTTGAACAGGCTCTGGTCGATACCGGCGTCGTAGCCGAAACTCTCTTCCGGCTTAAGGCCGCTGTTGCCGTAGTTCGGCTCATAGAGCTGATACAGCGTCGGCGCCTTGGCGCCGGTTCCGGCACTGGCGCGAAGCTTGGTGCCGGTCTCAACGATGTTGTAGGCCGCCGTGGTGCGCCACGTTGCAAAGGTCGCGACATCGACAACGTCGTCGACACGGCCGCCCATGGTCACGCTGAGCCGTTCACCGATCGGCAGCTTCCACAGCGCGAACACCGAGTTGGTGTCTTTCGTCGCGTTCAGCGTGGAGATGCGCGACGTCGGCACCGGCAGGATGGTCGCGCCGAAGGATTCGGCGGTGTCGTGCTGGGTGCGCGCGCCGTAAATGAGCGAGCCGGCGGCGCCCATCTTCAAGTCGCCCTGGTATTCCGCGCCAAAACTGTTGCCGCGAAAATCGGTGGAGGTGGCGTAGCTGTTCGCCGGCAGCACGTTGATGCCGTAGGACGAATAATCGTTGAAGGTGCGATCGACCTGCGTGGCGAACGTGGTGATGCTTTGCGTCAGCATGCCGCCCAACGAATCGACGGCGGCCTTGGCCCAGATCTGCTGCTGCAACTGGTTGGAGTTCGACGGCGTATCCGGCGTCGCGCCGAACGAGGCATCGTAGGCGCCGCGCGTGAAGGTGGACATCACGCCGGCATCGAAACGGAAGCCTTCACCGGCATCGTAGCCGACGCGGGCCGAGCCGCCGATGCGGTCCATGCCGTCCTTTTCGAGGTTCGGATACTTCGCCTCGATCGCCGGGATGCGATAACCGTAGCTGGAGAATCCGTTGGTGTGCTGGCCGCTGCCGGTCACCGCATAATTCCACGGCCCGCTCGAGCCGCTCATCGACGCGGTGGTCGAGGCGGTGCCGTAACTGCCGCCTTCGGTGCGGATCGAGTATTGCGCCGGCCCGCTGCCCTTCTTGGTGATGATATTGATGACGCCGCCCATGGCGTCCGAGCCATAGAGCGCGCTTTGCGGTCCGCGTAGTACCTCGACGCGATCGACGGTGCCGGGCGCGACGAGCGCGAAGTTGAAATCGCCGGCCGCGCCGCTGGGATCGTTGACGCGGACGCCGTCGATCAGCACCAGTGTCTGTCCGGTGTTAGCGCCGCGCAGCATCACGCCGGTGGTGCCGGCGGGACCGCCGGCCTGCGTCACCATCAGGCCCGGCACCGAACGCAGGGCATCGGTGAGGGAGGCAGGATTGCTGGTTGTCAGCGTCTCGCCGCTGATGACGCTGATGGCGCTGCCGGTGGAGCCGATCGACTCCGGCGCGCGGCCCGCCGTCACCACGATATCGGGCAATTGCTCCAGGCGTGATTGAGCATTCGCGTCTCCGCAAAACGGAGACAACGCAAGACAGGCTGCCGTGCCGGCAGCGACATTTCGCAGATTCATCGTAGCCCCTTTCGTCGACCCACCGTCGAACGTGTTAAGTTCGTCAACGGCCGGTCTCCTGGCTCGCGGTCGTTATCCGGATCCGCCTTCCCGGACCTGTGTGTAAGGTCCAGTGGCTTCGTGGATCGGATGACCGCTTACAGTTGCGGGGGCAGCCGCGGAATTGAGGATCGGTCTCCAAATAGAGAGAGCCTCGCACCGCATTCCCGTTTCACCTCCGTCGGAACGTCCTCGGGAGGCACCGATGACGGCGCCAAACAAGCACAGCGACGCAGCGCACGCAACCGTGATCTTGGAACAGCGCGGGCGTTTTGGCGCGAATGCTGCGATTGTGGGGATTTGTTGCTTGTCTGCGCGGCGTTTCGCGGTATTCGTTGCCGCGAAATCGAACACCCGCCAGCCGGGTTGTTTTGCGAATGATATCCAGACTTGAGAAACATGCGGTGCCCAGATGACACAACATGATCGCGACGACGCTGCGCAACGTCCGGGCAAGGCCGGTCAGACCATGGATGCCAATGCGGAGCGTGAGGCGGCCGCCAAGGCGGTGCGCGATAATATGGCGAGGCTGAAGGCGTTGCGGTTGGCGAAGGAAGCCGCGTCACCGACGCCCGCAGTCAAGCGCGCCAAAGCCGGGTCGAAAGCCGGCGGCAGAACAACTGGCAAGACATCGGGGAAGGTCGAGAAAGGGCCAGACCTGTCTGCCTGGCTGGCCAGCCAACGCAGCGGCGGCTATCGGACCTGATACAGCGCCGCGTCGGATCATCGCGCGATTGGCGTGCGACCGTCACCGCGCGTGTTATGATTCCACTTGAGCCCGATCCAACTGCGTTGAATCAGGCCTGTCGCTTGTCTTTTCGTTTGAGCATGATCTTTCCCGAAAACCGGTTTCCGCTTTTCGGGATCATGCTCTAGCCGGTCGGCAGTTGGATCATCGACCGCGTCTTGGTCGCGGCGTCGTACACCTGCACCTGCAACATCTGATAGCGATGCTTGAGCGCCAGCCCGGCTTCTTCCGCCGCTTCGACGGTGTCGTGGTGCGACTTGAAGTGACCGTCCACCACCAGCGAATAGCCTTCGGTCGGCGCCTTGTCGGCGCGCACCACGGTCTTGCGCTGCTGCGGTTCGTCGAGTTCGAGCTTCGGCTTCTTCATCTCATCTCCCATGAAGCGATCGCGTCCGCCGCGACAGATGCGGCGCTTTGACAAGATCGCCCTGATTGGCATGTCCTGTGAGGGCAACGGCCCGCCGGGTACGCTCATCGACGAGCGTCGGCGAATCTGTATGCGTTGCGGGTGTCCGGCTTTTTATACCGGGCGCGGCAAAGGTACAAAGGATTTTGCCGCGTCGATCGGCCGTCCCTGCGGGTCGGTGGGAGGGTTCCATACCGCCGCGGGGCCGTGAGTATTCTGAACTTGCATGGGCTTGCTATATATAGGGAAACGCCGGTCATTGTTCCGGCATTTGGGAGCGCGAGATGTTCGGTGGGAAGCGTCAGCCCGATAAGCGTCGATCCGAGGAGAAGCCGACCAAGCCGAAGCGGCCGCCGCCGTCGCCGGACGAGTTGGAGGATGCCGGTGACATCGCCACGCCGGAGCCGGATCGCGACGACGAACAGCGCGGTCTCTGATCGGCGTCCGCCGTCCGTCCTGCTGCGCGGAGGGGCTGTCATGCGCCGCCACTCATCGACAAATGGCTGTCGGAACTGATAATTACCGCGCCGGTTGAAAGGAGCCGCGCACGGCATGGTCGACGGAGTTGCCAATCTTTCGCGAGAGCGTGACACGCCGCTGCGCACGCTGACGGGAATCTCCATCGCGCACTGGGTCAGCCATTTCTATATTCTGGTGCTGCCGATGCTGTTTCCGTTCCTCAAGGAGCAACTTGGCGTCGGCTTCGTCGAACTCGGCTTCGCGATCACCGTGTTTGCGGTGGTGTCCGGACTGACGCAGGCGCCGATCGGCTATCTGGTGGACCGGGTTGGCGCGCGCCTCATCCTGCTGATCGGTCTTGTCGTGGGCGGGCTTGCCTTTGCCCTGCTCGCGTTTCACCTGAGCTACGCCAACCTGATCGTCTGCGCGGCGGTGCTCGGCCTCGCCAACAGCGTCTATCACCCGGCGGACTACGCCATCCTCGCCGCGCATATGGACGAGACGCGGATGGGGCGCGCGTTCTCGATCCACACCTTTGCCGGTTTCTTCGGCGGTGCGGTGGCGCCGGCCATCGTTGCGGGATTGCTGCTGGCGTTCGGCGGGCGCGGCGCGCTGCTGGTGATTGGCACGGTCGGGCCGGTGGTGGCGCTATTGCTTGCCGCGATGCGAATTCCGGATGCCGGCGCCGCGTCGTCCGCAGCCGGCGGCGCTGCGCCAAAAGTGTCGGTGATGACGCCGGCGATTATGTTGCTGACGGCGTTCTTCCTGCTGCTCGGCCTGTCGAACTCCGGCATCGGCTCGTTCGGCGTGGTGGCGCTGATGAGCGGTTACGGCAGCTCGCTGTCCGGCGCCAACCTGGCGCTGACGGCGTTTCTCGGGGCCAGCGCAACCGGCGTTCTCGCCGGCGGCTGGCTGGCGGACCGCACCGCGCGCCATGGCCAGGTGGCGGCGGTCTGCTTCGGTATCAACGCGCTGATCGTGCTGATGATCGCGGTGACGACGTTGCCGCCGGTGTTGCTGGTGGCGGCATTGACCGTCGCCGGTTTCCTCAGCGGCGTGATCGCTCCGTCGCGCGACATGATGGTGCGCAACGCCGCGCCGCCCGGCGCCGCCGGACGCGCCTTCGGCATCGTCTCGACCGGCTTCAATCTCAGCGGCATCGCCGGGCCGCTCTTGTTCGGCTGGATCATGGATCAGCACATGCCGCACTGGGTGTTCGGCACGTCCGCGATCTTCATGGGGCTCACGGTGCTGCTGGCGCTGATTCCCGAACGCAGTACCGATATTCAGAAGAAGCCGGCGGCTGGAATTCTGCCGTCCTGACTTGTCGGCCTATCGCCTCGTCATTGTGAGGAGCGCAAGCGACGCAGCAATCCAGACTCTTCAAGAAGACTGGATTGCTGCGTTTGGGCGTTTGGGATAACGACTCGACTTCTAGCCTTGCGCAAACTGCGCCGCGGGGCCGTTGCGGCGTAGAAGCCGTTCGCGTTCGGTATTGGGCCACAGCAGCAGCAGGCCGAGCACGCCGGCGGAAATCATGACGATGCCGTTGATGACGAAGCCATGCAGGTAGCCTTGCATGATATTGCCACCCGCGTGCTGAATGATGCTGCCCATCACGGCGGGGGCGATGATGCCGGCGAGCGTGTAGATCGCGCCGTAGATCGCGATCACCGCGCCGCGCTGCGACACCGGCGTGAATTCGCCCAGCATCGGCGGGCACACTACGTAGATCGCGCCGCACAGGCCGGAGCCGACCACCAGGAACGCGATGCGCATCGCGGCGCTGTCGGCATAAGGCATCGACAGCAGGATCAGGCCGCCGAGGATCAGCGGCGAAGCGCCGAGCACGCCGCGCGCGCCGCGTGTCGACATGCCGCGTGCCACCAGCCGCTGCGACAGCCAGCCGGTGAGGATGACAATGCAGGCACCGAACACCCACGGCAGCACCGAGATCAGGCCGGCCGCGTGCTGGGAGAATCCCAGCCCCTGCACGATGAAGGCGGTGAACCAGGTGAGGCCCAGCGACAGCGCCCAATAGGCGCCGAAGGTCGCGACGCAGCAGCCGATGAAGGTCGGCGACGTGAGAAGATGCGCGTAGGAGAAGCGGGTCTCATGGGCAGCCTCGGTCGCCGACGGCACCAGCGGCCCTTCCTTGCCGAGCCAGAGCCACACCGCTGACCATAACAGGCCGACGATGCCGAGCGCGGCGAACGCATGGTGCCACGAGTAATTGACGATCAGCCAGTTCAGCGACGGCACGGCGAGAATGACGCCGAAGGCCGAGCCTTGCGACAGCACCGCGGTCGGCAGTGTGCGCTTCTCGTCTGGAAACCATTTGTAGATCGCGTGCACCGCGACCGAAAACGCCGGGCCTTCGCCGGCGCCGAGGATGATGCGGCAGATCATCAACGTCACGAAACTGCCGGTTCCGACAATGGGAAACTGCGCCAGGGCCCAGATCAGCGCCAGCGCCAGCAGCACCCAGCGCGTGGCGACGCGATTGACGATGAAGCCGACGACGATGGCAGAGATCGAGAACAGGAAGAAGAACGACGAGCCGAGCAGGCCGAACTGTTCGGCGTCGAGCTTCAGATCCGTCATGATCGGGACGGCGGCGAGGCCGACGACGATCTTGTCGGCGAAGTTGACCACCATGAACAAGAACAACAGGAACGTGATGCGCCACGCTCCTTTCGGAGTCGGCTGTGCCGTCATGCGCGTCTCCCCCGGCCATCTCCGGCTTCTGCCGGTTCAATTGAGGCCGCCTGCGATGCTACCCGCTGATTTGGCTCAAGAGCAATCGTTGATTTGGTAAGAATTGTATCGGCGATCCACCGCTTGAGGGCATCGTGATTTGGCATTGCAACACGGCTATGCTTGTTGCCAGCGAGCCCATGAGGTCGAATGCCTGCCCGATGTTGAAAGTCGTCAATCTCAGCAAGAGTTATCGCTCGGCGCAGGAGACCGTGCATGTGCTGCGCGGCGTTGACCTTACGGTGGCGCGCGGCGAAAGCGTGGCGCTCACCGGCGAATCCGGCAGCGGCAAGAGCACGCTGCTGCACCTGATCGCCGGGCTCGATGAGGCCGACGGCGGCGAGGTGTGGGTGGAGGACGCGCGTGTCACCGGATTGGCGGATGCGGGTCGCGCCGCGCTGCGGCGCACGCGGCTCGGTCTGATCTTCCAGCAGTTCAATCTGGTGCCGAGCCTCTCTGTTGCCGACAATCTGGCGTTTCAATCGCGTCTCGCCGGGCAGCATGATGCGGCATGGCTGCGCGAGTTGATCACGCGGCTCGGTCTCGATGCATTGCTGAAGCGCTACCCGGAGCAACTGTCCGGCGGGCAACAGCAGCGCGTCGCCATCGGCCGCGCACTGGCGGTGAAACCGGCGCTGTTGCTGGCCGACGAGCCGACCGGAAATCTCGACGAAGCGACAGCCGACGAAGTGGTGCGCCTTATTCGCGATCTGGTGGCGCGATCCGGCTGCGGGCTGTTGATGGTGACGCATTCGGCGCGGCTCGCGGCAGTGCTGGATCGGAGACTGCATCTCAGCGGTGGACGGCTGACATGACGCGCGCCGCATGGGTGCTCGCGGTGTTGTTGAGCCACTGGCGGCGGCATCCGATGCAGCTTGCGACGTTGCTGGTAGGTTTGATCGCCGCCACCGCGCTGTGGAGCGGTGTGCAGGCGTTGAACCAGCAGGCGCGCGTAAGTTACGACCGCGCCGCTGCGCTGTTCGGCGGCGCGCGCACCGCGATGCTGATCGATTCTGCGCACGCGACGTTTTCGCAAGCGGCCTTCGTCGATTTGCGGCGCGCCGGATGGCCGGTGTCGCCGGTGCTGGAAGATCGCGTGCACGTGAATGGCCGCCCGGTGCGGTTGCTCGGCATCGAGCCGGTCACCATGCCGACAGAGACGGCATCGAGTTCGGCAATCGCGCGGAACGATCTGCATGCCTTCGTCGCGCCGCCGGGACGAACGCTGGTGGCGCCGGAGACGTTGCGGGATCTCGGCCTCGTCGCAGGCGCGCGGCCACGCATCAACGATTCCGGCGAACTGCCGCCGTTGCAACCGCAGCCGCAACTTGCCCCCGGCGTGCTGATCGTCGACATCGGCGTGGCGCAACGGGTGCTCGACAAGCCGGGGCAAATCTCGCGATTGCTGGTCGGCAAGACCACGCACAATGCCCGCGATCTGCCGGACAAGGTCGCGGGCACAACGCTGCAATGGGTCGCGCCGGACAGCGAGACCGATCTCGCGCGGCTGACCGACAGTTTTCACCTCAACCTTACGGCGTTCGGGTTGCTGTCGTTTCTGGTCGGGCTGTTCATCGTCAACTCGGCCATCGGGCTCGCCTTCGAACAACGGTTGCCGACGCTGCGAACGCTGCGTGCTTGCGGCGTCTCCGCCCGTTTGCTGAACGTCGTGGTGGTGATCGAACTGGTGTCGATCGCGCTGTTCAGCGGTCTGGTCGGATTGATCGGCGGTTATGTCATTGCCGCCGCGCTGTTGCCCGATGTCGCCGCCAGCCTGCGCGGGCTTTACGGCGCACAATTGCCCGGCACGCTGTCGCTGCAACCGCAATGGTGGCTTGCAGGCATCGCGATGAGCGTGCTCGGCGCGCTGGCGGCCGCGGCAGCAAGTCTGGTGCGGATGGCGCGTTTGCCGTTGCTCGCCGCCGCGCAGCCTTATGCGTGGCAGCAGGCGCAGCGGCGCTGGCTGTGGCGTCAGGGCGTATTGGCCCTTGCGATGCTGATCGCGGCCATCGGCATACTGGTGTTCGGCGATTCGCTGCTGGCCGGCTTTGCCGTGCTCGCAGCGTTGCTCTTGTCGGCGGCGCTCGCGCTGCCGGTGTTGCTCGACAGCGTGTTACGGCTCGGTGGCAAAGGCGCGCGCAATGCGTTGCCGGCATGGTTCTGGGCCGATAGCCGCCAGCAACTGCCGGGGCTATCGCTGGCTCTGATGGCGTTGCTGCTGGCGCTGGCGGTGAATGTCGGCGTCGGCACCATGGTGCAGAGTTTTAGCGCGACGTTCGTGCGCTGGCTCGATGGCCGATTGGCTGCGGATATCTATGTCAGCGCCGCGAACGAAACGCAGGCCGCCGAGATCCGGCGTTGGCTTGATACGCGCACCGATGTTGCCGCCGTGCTGCCCGGCGCGCGAACCGAGGTGCAGATCGACGGTGCGCCGGTCGAGATCATGGGTGTGGCGGATCACGCGACCTATCGAGAGAACTGGCCGCTGCTGCGCTCGGTAGCGGACGGGTGGGATCGTCTGCATGCGGGCGATGCCGCGTTCATCAGCGAGCAACTGTCGCGCCGGCTTCATCTCGACGTCGGGAGCCGCTTGCGAATCGCTGCGCCCGGTGGGGATTGGTCGGTGGCGGTAGTTGGCGTCTATGCGGATTACGGTAATCCCAAGGGGCAACTCGCCGTCAATATCGATGCGTTGCTGCGACATTTCCCCGACACGCCGCAGACTCGGTTCGGGCTGCGCGTCGCGCCGGAGCACATCGCGGGTGTGTTGGCAGCGATGCGCACGGCGTTTCATCTCGATATGCGGCAACTGGCCGATCAGGCGACGGTGAAGGCGGAATCGAAGCGCATCTTCAATCGCACTTTCGCGGTTACCGCCGCGCTCAACACCTTCACGCTCGGCGTCGCTGGCATCGCGCTGCTCACCAGCCTATTGACCTTGAGCGGATCGCGTCTACCCCAACTCGCGCCGCTGTGGGCCATCGGCATCACCCGCGAGAGGTTAGCTGCGATCGAACTTCTAAAGACCATGGCGGTGGCGCTGGTCACCGCGCTGCTGGCGCTGCCGCTCGGCTTGCTGGTGGCGTGGTGCCTGATCGCTGTGGTCAATGTGAAAGCCTTCGGCTGGCGGTTGCCGTTTCAGGTGTTTCCGATGCAGTTGCTGGAACTGCTCGGCGTCGCCATGGTGGCGGCCTTGCTCGCAACGTTGCTGCCGATCCTCAAGCTGGCGCGGATGCAGCCCGCGACATTGATCAAGATTTTCGCCAATGAGCGCTGACCGCAAAATCTCACGACGCGGCTTTGCAGCCGGCCTTGCGTGGCTCGGTCTCGGCGGCGCGCGTGCGTGGGCGCAAGGCTTTGCCGGGCTCGGCGGCGAAGCTGCGGGTTTTGCACCGGTGGTGCCGGGAAAGCGCTTCGTGTTCCCCGACGACTTCGGCGCGCATCCCGAGTTTCGTATCGAGTGGTGGTATGTGACTGCGAACCTGCGCGATGCGAGTGGTGTGGCTTACGGAGCGCAGTGGACATTGTTTCGGCAGGCGATGGCGCCGGGGCCGCAACGCGAGGGCTGGGCCAATCAGCAGGTCTGGATGGGGCACGCGGCCGTCACCAGCGCAACGACGCATCAGTTCGCCGAGACGTTCGCGCGCGGTGGCGTCGGGCAGGCGGGCGTCGATGTCGCGCCGTTCGAAGCATGGATCGACGCGTGGCGGATGTCGGCGGTGCCGCCGCTGTCGAACGGGACGTTCGCGCCATTGCAATTGACGGCTGCGGGTGCCGACTTCGAATATACATTGCGGCTTGATGCCGAACGGCCGCTGGTGTTGCAGGGCGACCATGGCTACAGCCGCAAGTCCGAGCGCGGGCAGGCGTCGTATTACTACAGCCAGCCTTATTTCACCGCGACTGGAAGTATCAAGATCGGCGGACAATCCATCGCGGTGTCGGGGCCGGCATGGCTCGACCGCGAATGGTCGAGCCAGCCGTTGGCGGCGGATCAGACCGGATGGGACTGGTTCTCGCTGCATCTCGATGGCGGCGACAAGGTAATGCTGTTCCGGCTGCGGCAGAAGGACGGCGGGCATTACTTCGCCGGCAACTGGATCGGTCGCGACGGTCAGTCAATTCCGCTGCCGTCGGATGCGATTACGATGACGCCGACAGCCTTCACCGATGTCGCGCAGCGGCGCGTGCCGACGCACTGGCACGTCGCCGTACCGTCACGCGGTCTCGCCGTCGATTGCACGCCGCTCAGTGCACGGAGCTGGATGGGCACCAGTTTTCCCTATTGGGAGGGCCCCATCGCCTTTCACGGCAGCCATGAGGGCGTCGGCTATCTGGAGATGACGGGGTATTGATGAAAACGCAAAGGGCGCGATCTTTTTCGGATCGCGCCCTTGCTGTTCGTCACGTCACCCGTGTGGGCGATATCCGCTTACTTCGTCAGCGGGCAGCCGCTGTCCTTGGCGGACGGATAAGCGGTGTCGCCGGGGACCTTGGCGATCAGCTTGTAGTAGTCCCAGTCGCGCTTGCTCTCTTCCGGCTTCTTGACCTCGAACAGATAGAGATCGGAGACCATGCGGCCGTTGGCCAGAACCTTGCCGTTCGAGGTGAAGGCGTCGTCGACCGGCAGCTCCTTCAGCTTCTTGACCACGGCATCGCTATCCTTGGTGCCGGCGGCCTTCACCGCCTTGAGATATTGCAGCGTCGCCGAATAGGTGCCGGCCTGGATCATGTTCGGCATCCGCCCGGTGCGCTTGTAGAGGCGCTCGGCGAAGGCGCGGGTCTTGTCGTTGAGATCCCAGTAGAAGCTCTCGGTCAGCACCGTGCCTTGCGCGGCCTTGAGGCCGAGGCCGTGGACTTCCGACAAGGTCAGCAGCAACGCCGCCAGCTTCTGGCCGCCGGCGACGATGCCAAACTCCGCCGCCTGCTTGATCGAGTTGATGGTGTCGCCGCCGGCATTGGCGAGACCGATCACCTTGGCTTTCGAGCTCTGCGCCTGCAACAGGAAGGAGGAGTAGTCGGAGGTGTTGAGCGGGGTCCGCACCGCGCCGAGCACTTTGCCGCCCGCCGCCTTGACGACGTCGCTGGTGTCCTTCTCCAGCGCGTGGCCGAAGGCGTAGTCCACCGTCAGGAAGTACCAGCTATCGCCGCCGGCTTTCACCATCGCGCCGCCGGTGCCGACTGCGAGGGCGTGGGTGTCGAACGCCCAGTGGAAGCCGTAGGGCGTGCAGGACGCGCCGGTGATCCCCGAGGTGGCCGCGCCGACCACGATGTCGATCTTCTTCTTTTCCTTGGCAACTTCCTGCACCGCCAGCGCCACCGACGAGGTGGTGAGGTCAGTGATCATGTCGACGCCCTCGGTGTCGTACCATTTGCGGGCGATGGTCGAGGCGAGGTCCGGCTTGTTCTGATGGTCGGCGGTGACCAGTTCGATTTTCTGGCCGAGCACTTCGCCGCCGAAATCCTCGATCGCCAACTTGGCGGCCTCGATCGAAGTCTTGCCGCCGTAGTCTGCGTAGACGCCGGACTGGTCGTTCAGGATACCGATCTTGACGCCCTGCGCGAGCGCAGGAACCGCCACGAACAGGCTGCATGTCGCAACCGCCGCCGACCAAACGCCCAACTTCCCGATTCGAGATGCCATATGTTGCCTCCCAGCAAATTTGTTCGGATGAATCAATCAATGGAAGCCACGTGGTGTGTGAGGCTTCCCCATCATGTCGGCTTTAACAAACCCAGCTATGGGAGTCACGGCTACCGGCCTTCGACCTTCGGCTGGGTTATGCACATCGGATGCGCAAATTTGCGGTAGCGACCGTCTTTTGGGACTCGCACGCCGCTTCGTTGCAGTGCAGCGGAGAAGAACCGGAAGACGGATCTTTCTTGGCGGACTCCGGCTTGCGGCAGACGGCCGATCTGGTCGTGGAGCCGCAGCTGTTGGACACCGTCGGAAGCCGCGCTGCGTCTCGATCATGAACAGCGCAACGCTCGACCGATCGCACCCTACAGTGAAAAGCGCTGCGCGATCCCTTTGATCCAGGATGCGCGCTGCACCGCAGCTCCCGCGATGACGCCGGAAAGACTCCCCGAGCGGAGAACCTGATAGATCGGCGATTTTTGCGCGCCGAACTGAGTTTTATAAGGCTCATCGCCAATCGTGAAATCAAGCTCGCGATCGCCGACGCTGATGCCGTGCTTCGCAATCATCTCGAAGGTCAGGGAGCCGAGCGACTGGCTCTTGTAGCCGTCGTGATCGAATCCCGTGAGGATGATCAGAAGCGAGTCCTTGTGGGTGAGACACATGGCTCCCGCGATAGGCACGCCTTCCATCAACACGCCGTAGACGCGGCTCAGCGTCGAGTGCGCGTGGGTTGCGATGCCGAGATAGAAATCGAAATACACCTGATCCTGCAGCAGGTCTCCGGTATCGAAGCGTTGCCGGCGATATTCGCGCATCTTTACGAATGTCGCTTCGATGGTCGCGGCGTCGGTCAGGCGATGAAGCGCCACCTGTCCCCTGCGATGCAATTGCCGGGATTTTTTGTCCAGCTCCTTGCAGTACGAAACCGATAGGTGGTCCGATCGCCAGGTGGGAAAATCGGTGGCGAGCGGCACCGCATAGGCGCCCATCGACATTATCAAACAGTCCGTCGCGCCTAACAGTTTCTGCACTGCCGTCGAGGGCGAGCGCAGCTTCCGAATCCGCAACATATCGAACGGCTTCAAAACGGTGCCGATCCGCTTGCAGACGAACGCATCGGCAGCGAGCATCTCGATCATCGCATCGCTGGCGATCGGCGCCACATAGTCAGACACGCCAAGGTCTGCGAACTCGATGGTGCGCAGTCCATGATGTCGTCGGCGCACCAGCGGCAACACCATGACGAGACGGTTATCTGCCGCGCTCCGGACCGTCACGATAAGAGGGTCGACCTTCAGTTGCGGGACGAGCTTATGATAGATGGCGTCGAGCCATAGCGGATGCTGAAACGCGGTTGCGGACGACCCGGCGAATAGAATTGCGTATTCTTCCGACAGGAAATCGAATCGCGGTGTAACGTCTACCGTGAACGCAGATGACGACCGGATATCGTTTTTCATTGGGGCCCGGACCGATCAGATCCAATTGCGTCGAGGAAGAGGGATGACTTGGAGAGCAAACGTTCGAGTTCTCCGCCATGGCGCGGCGTTATCGCCGTGATGTTCTTTCGCGCCACGCCGCGATAAACGGAGCCCTTGAAATCTATCACCTGAAGCGGGCCGAGCTGATCGAAGCTGTGCAGTCCGTCCATCGACAACTCGGTTCGACCGTCCCAGTCGGCTATCTTCCGTTCGCTGAAGCGTGTCGGCGTCAATTCGGTGATTTCAAACCAGACGATGCCGGCCCCGTAGGTTCGATCGCAATTCTGTGCGGGCCGAAACAGGCGTCCGCCTTGTCGGATGATGCGGCCGGCGGGCCGCGCAAACCGGCTGTCCGACTTCACCGGGTTGGCGCGATGCGGTTTCCATTCGCCGTCAAGCGTCTCGCTGTAGTAGATGGACAGTTCGTCCTGCGTCGAGGTGCCAAACCAATCGGCGGTCACGAAGAGCCACCACAGGCCGCCGTGAAACAAAACCGTCGCGTCGGAGAATGCGGCGCCTTCCATCAGGACCTTGCTCAACTCCCATTTCCAGGGAAATTCGATCGCCCGGTAGAGTTCGATCGTGCGGTTCTCGCCCGTCTCCGGGATCATCCAGAATTCGCCGTGGTGTTCGAACACGAACGGATAGGACAGGTGATAGGGCCGTTTGAGCACCGCCGCCGGCGCAGCCACAAGGCGGCCGTCGACCACCTCGGCGGCCGAGATGAAACCCCTTCGGTCGGCGTAGGGGTATTCTTCGACAAACAAGAACGTTTGGCCGTTTGCCTGATACAGGAACGGATCAGCGTAAAATCGATCGCCATCGTCCTCGATGACATTAAAAGAGCGCGCACCGTCGCGCAGCGCCACCTGCCAATGTTCCTCGTGCCGGAATGGCTTCATGATCAGGTTCGACGCTTTATGCGCGATCATGCGGAAAATGAACTCGGCCAGCGTTGCGCTGGTCGGCGTGGTAACCGCAGTTGTCTCGTTTGCGAACCGGCCGTCGGCGGAAGACAACGTGCGATCGATCAGCGACAGGCAACGCGAGAACGAATCCTGAAGCCCGCGCCCGATCGAAAATTTGTCCTCGATCGCCAATCTCGATGTCGCAAGCGTTCGATTCTGGTCCGGGCAATGCACGGCAAGGGACGGAGCCTTCCGCGACAGCAACCGCTTGATAAGGGCGCTGCTGTCCAAGGCGTCGCCGTATCGAAGTTCGAATGCGCCGGAATAGGGTTGGGGGCGCTCAGACAGGTTGATGACGACGGTGTCCACGGCGTTGTCCAGATCGGTGACCGGACGCCAGGCTTCATCCGGAGCGATCGGTTTTGCCAACTTTCCGCCGGGGAATATCAATTGCTCGAATCTCAGCCAAAGCCGCTCTGCGCGCCCGTATGGCGCGGCGCGATCATCGAGAAACACGGCGACATCGTAGGTCTTCCGAAGATGCAGCAGCAACTGATGATGCCACTCCCAGAGCCGGTGCCTTGGCAGAATGATGGCAAGGCGCGCTCTCTCGTCCCGTCGTGATGCGGGGCGATGTTCGTCGCCAGAAGCACGCGGCTTCTGAGGTCGAAACGATGGCTTCTCACTCATCGGCAAATCTGAGGTGCACCAATCCGCGGATATCACGTCCCAATCTCTGATACTGCGCCGGTCAAACGCTGATCCCAAATCCTGATCGAGTATATTCGATTGTGGCCGCGGCCGTCCCGGAATTCGAAAATTAAGGTTGAGGGCCGGAGCCGAGGGCAATGCAGCGGTGAGGTCGCGGACGCGTCCCGGATCGTCGGTTTCCGCCATATCAATCCCGGTCGTCACGCCGATCGCTCCGATGTTCTTCCCGCGTGAAGCGATACGATCGCCATGAGAATCCAGGTCTCCGGCCGGCGAAACGGATCGTTGCTCATTCCGCCGAGGATCAGGCTGAAAATGCTGCCAAGCAGCGCGACATTCAGAAAGTTTAATGGTGAATCCCGCCGCAGCCGTGCCGCCGCCTGCGAGATCCGAAAGATCGCGACGACCCAAAAGCTGTACCAGATCATCAAGCCGGGCATTCCGAGTTCAGCGCCCAGCCGCCCCGCAACGTTGAACGTTGGCGGCAGATCGTCAAACGTCTCGAACCAATTGACGACCTCATAGCTGTCCCAGGCCCATGATGGCAGAACCGGATAGGCGTGAAAGCCGAATTGTCCGAACCCGACGCCGAAGACCGGATTGTTGGCGAAGATCGACATCTGTGCGCTGAACAAGGCCAGTCGCGATGTTGTCGAGACGTCGCCCGCAGCCAGCGTGGCATCGACGTTCTGCAAAGCAAACCAGGGGACAAACACGATCGCCGCAAACACGGGAATGACGGCGAGCAGCGCAAGCGCGCCGAGCCGCATACCACGCATCAGCAGCCAATAGAGCAGCTCGGCGAAAATCAATCCGCCAAGCATCAACAGGCCGGTCCGCGAGTTGCTGAGCAACAGCATGATCACGGCGAGCAGCAGCGGCAATCCCGCCAGGATCGGTGCGCTGAGCAGCGAATGGTTCTTCGCCCGCAGCCGGTACGCGAACAAGGCCCACGGACACGCGAAGCCGCAGAAGTACGAAAGGTCAGGGGCCTCGAAGGCAAGACTGATCAAGCGGCCGGGCGCACGTCCCTTTTCGTGCTCGGCGGTATGCAACAGCCCCGTCGTGATTTTGTAAAGAAGCTCGCCCGCCGACGAGAACCACGACAAGATCTCCGGTATCGCAAAAATCGCGCAGGCGATGATCGCGGCGATCAGCGGATTCACGAACAATCTTTCGACGTCGCTCACGCGTTGAAACGATCTTGTGCAGACGATCGCGCTTGCAATGCCGAAAATCAGAACGACGGATGATGTCGTGAATTTATTGAGCCCGCTTCGGCCGTGAAAAGTGGAGGTCAGAATTCCCTCGACATTGGTGGCGGCGGTCGCAAGGAGCCAGATCAGCAGGCAGGTCGCAAAAATGAAAAGAGACCGCGGGATCAGAATCTTGTCGAACTGCGTCGTCACCGTGAGCGCAATCACCACGGCAAGAACGTAAACAGTCGCCGATCCCCTCAGTTCTCCCAGCGCACCGATGCCGGCGAGGCCGGTGATGGGCAGCAGCATGACCGCAAGCCAGACCAGCCGGTCCGACAGGATATCCTGCACGTCCCTCCTCGCGCCGATAGTGGCCCCCGTTGTCGTCATCGAAGCAATCGCGCCTTGGCTGGCACCCCGCGTCCGCCCGCACGATCCCAGTATGTTTGCGAAAGGCGGGCCCATAACGGGGCCGGCACGAGCAGCGTGACGATGGTGCGGGCTATTCCGACGTACGCGGAGAGGGTCGCCGGTTCGAGATGCTTCAACTGGATACGGAGACGTGACAGCAACTGCGCGCTGCGGTTCTTGCTGCTGATGCTGCCCGAGTTCTTCTCATAGATCACCAGAACGTCGTCGAGGCAGTCGATGTTTCCCTCTTTGTAAACGCGCAGCATGAACTCGTAGTCTTCGGCGTGCGGATAGTCCGTCGAGTATCCGCCCAGCTTCTGGATGCTGGACGTCCGAAAGAAGAATGTCGGATGCTTGAAGGCGGCATTGTCGCGCAGCTTGCGCCCGATCGCGGCTCTGCCGCCGGATGTTCCCTCGAAGAACAGGTGGTTGCCGTGTTCATCCACGATGTCCGCGAAAGCGCCGAGCAGATCCGTGCCCGGATGCGCGTCCATGTAAGCTTCTTGCTTCGCGATGCGGTTCTGCGCGCAGATATCGCCGCAATCCATGCGCGCCACAAACTCGTAGCCGTTTTTGACAATGTACTCGAGGCCGTGGTTGAGAGCCGCCGTGATGCCTTGATTACGATCGAGGCGAAGCAGAATGATGCCGGCGTGTGGCGCGAGTATCTCGCTGACAGGTGCACGCGAACCGTCGTCGACAATGACGATGTCGGCGTCTGCAGTTTGCGCCAATAGCGAGTTGACGGTTCGCGCCAGATCCTCACGGGTCGGATTGTAGGCCGGCATCAGAAAGGCAGTTCGTCGCTTCATCTTCTTGGTTGCTCCGTCGCGATATCGCAGTCGTGCGGCATCCCGTGAGATGCCGATCCATGACGGGAAACGTAGGGCTACGTTAGAGATATCGTAGCCTCTTATACGTTAAATCCTTCGGAATCTCGGAGCGATGCCAACTGTGGTGAATCGATGGGTCGTATAGAAGGTTTGTTAACTGCGGGGCTCGCGCGTCGAGGGCGCATCGCCGTTGTCGCGACCCTTTGCGCTTTCCTTGCGCCGCAATCCGCGACCCAGGCGCAGCCCTCGATGCAAACAGTCGGCAGCGGTCTCTCGGTTCAGTTTACAGATAATTACCTGCATCTGCCGGATTGGCGTGAACGTCTTAACCTTGCGCATACTGTCGGCGCGAAGATCGTTCGCATCGATCTCAACTGGCCATGGATCGAGAAACGGCCGGGCCTCTATGATTGGTCGCTTTACGATGCCTATGCGGCGGAGTTGGAGAAGCTCCGCTTGCGGCCGCTCTTCATTCTGAACCGGCCCAATCCGCTGTATGGTACGCCCTATGATGCGGTCGTCGACGGTGCGCGCCATCAAGGCGTCGGGCCGCCCGCCACGCCTTCGCAGATCGCGGCCTTCACCCGATGGGCGACAGCGGCGGCAGAACGCTATCGGGACCTGAATCCGATCTGGGAGATTTGGAACGAGCCTGATCAGGAAGGCTTTTGGCCGCCGAAGCCCGATCCCCGCAGCTATGTCACTCTCGCCCGCGAAACATGCGTCGCGATCAAGCGACGCGTTCCGAACGCGTTCGTGGTCGGTCCCGCCGCGGCTCAGATGCCTACGATCTGGCGCCCGGAAAAGCCGCTGATTCAGGCGCTGCTGAACGACAAGGAGCTTCTGACCTGCCTTGATGCGCTCAGCTTGCACACGCATCGTTTCGGCCAAACACCCGAGACCGTTTCGCGCGACTACGACGTTCTGCGCAAAAACTACCTCGCTGCGTGGCCACGGTCGGTCCCGCGCAAGCCGATCATCGATACCGAATGGGGCGACTCGGTCTATCGCCTCGGTATCGCCGAGGAGACGCAAGCGCTTTGGCTTCCTCGCATGTTCCTGACCAATCTGATGGAACGGATCGACCTGACCAACTGGTATTGTCTGATGGACACCGGTGATGACGACGGCGAGATGGAGGATCGTTTCGGGTTGGTCCGTGCCGACGGAACGACGCGTCCGTCGTTTCAAGCTTACCTGACTTTGTCGCGTGAACTCGGGGGAATGTCACTGCGGGAGACGGTCGCGCGCTTTGACTCGGCGAGTGCACGAGGTGTCACGATCCTGCGATTTTGCGATGAAGCAGAGCAGCAATGCAAACTTGCTGCGTGGACCACGGAAGCCGACGGGCCGTCGCAAAAAATCGCTGTGCCAGGCTGGCGCAGGTCCGGTCCGACGATCGATTACCTCGGTCGGGAGGATGTCTCACAACCGAACACAAATGGTATTCTGGAAGTGCTGCCGAAGACGTCCGTCAGCTATATCCCGATAACTGTAGCACGCTGAAACAGCAGTGTTTTTAGGCGCTTTCGCGTTCACCTTGTTTTGCTTTTGCCGCCCACTTTCGATGCAGACACGTTAAGTGTCGGACGCATGCGAATTTCGAAATTTGCGGCGGGGCGACGTTCAGAAATGCTCCACCCTATCAGTTTGTAGCGAGAGCATTATGAAAGTCCTTCACGTCTGCGAAAGCCTGATTGGCGGCCCAGCCTCGTATCTCGAGGAAATACTGCCGTATCAAACACAGCAGTTCGGAGCCGACAATGTCGTGGTGCTGGCGCCCGCAAACCAGCGCAGTGCAATCGCATCGTCGATCAATTGTGTGGTCGAAACCTATGAGCGGGCGGGTCGCGACGTCCGCTCGATTCTGGCGCTTGCTTTGGCGATTCGCGCGGCGATCAAGCTGCACGATCCCGACATCGTCCATCTACACTCCAGCTTTGCCGGAGCCGTCGGACGCTTGATCATCCGCAACTCGCGTTCGCGGGCTCGCGTTGTGTATTGCGCGCATTGCTGGGCCTTCGATCGCCCCCGGCAGACCATTGCGACCCGCCTCTACGCGATGCTTGAGCGTAAGCTCAGCGGTCGCGCCGACGCGATCGTGAATATCTCGGCGCATGAAGGGCCGCTTCTTCGAAAGGCCGGTATTCCGCTCGACAACACCAGACTGGTTGTGAGCGGCATGAAGGACGTCGCATCGCCTCCCGATACCGATGCGCTGCCGGCAACCGGTCCGATGCGCCTGCTTTTCGTCGGACGGTTCGATTCGCAGAAAGGCATCGACCTTCTGCTGCAGGATTTCGCGCACCTCGAACCGGGACGTGCAACTCTGGATCTGGTTGGCGCGAAGATCGTCGACAACCGCGATCTGACGATACCTCCTGACGTCAAGCTGATGGGTTGGGTGCCGCGCGAAACCTTGACGACGATGTTTGAGAAGTTTGATGCCGTCGTCATGCCGTCGCGCTGGGAAGGCATGCCCTTGCTTGCTATCGAGGTACTTCGCGCCGGACGCCCCTTGCTGTGCAGCGATCACGGCGCCTTTCCGTATTTCATCGAAAGCGGGGTCAACGGTGTTCTGATGGACATCAGCACGCCCGGGTTTCTCGACCGCGCTCTGACGGCGCTCGAGAATGCCGATCGTTCGGCGATGAATGCAGCGGCGCGCGAGACCTTCGTGGCGACGTTCCGCGGAGAGCGGATGAATCGCGACCTGATCGGCCTGTACGGCAGCCTCGTTGGGAAGGCGCGGCAAGCGAAGATGGCGCCGGCAATTCACATCGACCCGAAAGATCTGGAGCAGATTGCCGGCCGGAGAGCAGTCGAGAAGGCCGCTCAATAATGTCCCGGATCGGCGATTGTCCTTACCGACGTTCCGGCCCGGCACGATACGTTTGGCTTATCGCGTCTGGCGAAGGGTAATTCGTTGCTCGTCGGTATGACATTCGACACGGTGCGAAGCAGCCGTACCTTGACGTCGCTGACGATCATGGGGCTGCGCGGACTCACGTTAGTTGCAAAGTTCGCGCTGACGCTCTTTATCGCGAAGTTTATCGGCCTCGATACGTTGGGCGTTTACGGCCTCGTTGCCGGCGCCGCGGTGATCTTTCCAATCATTGCCGGCTTTGGCCTGATCCGGATCGTGAGCCGCAATGCGGTCACGCAGCAACTCGATGAAGTCACGCGCGTGCTCCGTCTCTACTGGGGGGTCCAAGCGGCGATCTATGGGTTGATCAGCTTCATCAGCCTCGGGATCAGCATCTATCTCCATCAGTTGGTTCTCGCTTCGATTGTCCTTGCCATCGTGTTTCTCGAGCACGTGAACGGCGATCTGTTCGTCCTGCTGAATCATCTTCTGCGGCCATGCCTGGCGAATGTGCTGATGTTCTTCCGCTCCGCGGCGTGGATCTGCGCTTATATGACGCTGGCGCTTATCTTCCCCTCACTTTGCGATCTGAACGTCCTGCTCACATTCTGGATCGGCGGGGGGCTGCTGGCGATTGCCGGCTTCATTCTGGCGACGCGCGACTGGCCATGGCTGAGCGCTGCGTCAGGCGCCGGACGCCGGGGATGGTTCCTGCAGTACTTCAAGGCATCCCGAATTCTGTACGCAAACGACATCGTCAATACGGTGGCGCAGTACACCGACCGTTATCTGGTCAGCCTGTTCATGGGGCTGAAATTTACCGGCGTCTATGTGCTGTTCTGGTCGATCGGAAATGCTCTGAGCAATCTTGTCGACACCGGCATTATTCAGGTGTCCGGACCAAAGCTCATCAACGCGCATGTGCGCCAGGATCGTTCTTACTGGGCGGTCTTCCGATTTATGCTGATTCAGGCGGTGGCGATTTCGATCGTGCTGGCGATCGCCACTGCTGTGCTTGTCAAAATCGCGCTTCCTTACCTGGACCGCCCATTCGTGGCGGATTGGATGCCGGTGCTGTGGCTGGTGCTGCTGGGCTTCGTGCTTCGCATGGCCTATGAGGTCCAGGGCACCGTTTTCTACAGTCACTACAAGGATTCGTTCACGCTTTTGAGCGGATTATTCGTCATAGTGCTATCAATTCTCGCGAACGTGATCCTAATTCCGCCTTTCGCGCTCGACGGCGCGGCGAGCGCGATCATTATCTCCTATGGCGCCGGAATAATCGCCCGCTATGTCATGATAACGAGTCACATTCGATGATTGCACCAGCCTGTATTCCCGTGTCGCGGCTGGTCGCCGACGAAGCGCGACCCGACGTCGCACTGTTTCTTCCAACGCTTTATAGCGGGGGGGCGGAGCGCGTGCAGATCAATCTGGCAAGGCACTTTCTTGATCGCGGGCTTCAGGTCGATCTTGTCGTGTGCAAGTATTTTGGTTCCCTGAAGGACAAAGTGCCGAACGGCGTTCGGCTGATCAGCCTTGACGCCTCCAAGGTGATGTTCAGCTTGCCGGCCTATTTGCGTTATCTGCGGATCGCGCGCCCGCCGATTGTCCTGAGTTCGGTCGAGAACGCCAACATCATCTCATGCCTCGGGAAGATGTTTAGTTCTCATCGCCATCGGCTTCTCGTCCGCCTCGACAATTCGCTGTCCGAACCGGGGATCCTGCCGTTGCAGATGCATCGTTGGCCCGTGATGATGGCCATCGCCTCGACGTTCCACGCCGCCGATGGGTTTGTCGCGGTATCACGGGGATTGAAAGAACAACTCCGCCGTGTTCCTGGCCTCGGCAGGAAGCCGATCCACCACATCTATAATCCGATCATCGACAAGGAGTTTGATGCGCAGGCACGGCTCTCGCCGGAATTGCCGTCCTCGGTCGGGCCGGAGGACCCGTTCGTGCTCGCGGTCGGCCGGTTGCACAAGCAGAAGGGATATCGGCACCTGCTCATGGCCTTTGCCCGTATCGTCAAGCAACGGTCTGCGCACCTCGTCATTCTGGGGGAAGGCGACGAGCGCAACGAATTGCAGAAGTTGGCAGATACACTCGGCATTGCCTCGCGCGTTCATTTTCTCGGATACCGGTCCAACGCGCTCGCCTATATGCGGCAGGCCGCCGTCTTTGTGCTGTCGTCGCACGCCGAGGGCTTTGGCAATGTCATCGTGGAAGCTCTCGCATGCGGAACGCCCGTGATCAGCACGGACTGTCCCCATGGTCCTCGGGAGATTCTGGCGGATGGCCGCTACGGCACGCTCGTTCCGGTTGGCGACGTCGATGCGCTGGCCGATGCGATGGCTGCAAAGCTGGATCAGCCCAAGCCTTCGTTGTCGAACGAGTTGAAAGAGCATCTTCAGCTCTTCTCGATCGAAGCTATCGGCAAGCAGTATCTCGAAACGCTCGACCTCTTTTCCTCCATGACATCGCAAACCGAGCTGGCGAAAGCCACCGTCGCCTAATGGTTGCTCACATGGCCCATGCCGATCGCGAAACAACATCCACACCCGGTATGCCCAAGAGCGCGCACATCGCGATTATTGGCGCAGGTCTTAGCGGTTCTCTTGCGGCCGTGGTGTTGGCGCGGGCAGGCCATCGGATCACGCTGATCGACAAGCATGCGATCTGCCCCAAGCAGTTTCGTGTTGAAAAGATTGCGGGCCGTCAGATCGACCTCATGCGAAAACTTGGCCTTTTGGGCCCGGTTGCCGATGAGGCAACGCTGTTTCGCGACATTCTGAATGTGCGTGCGGGCCGCGTCGTCGATCGCACCCAGGCTCCGCATTTCGGCATCCTTTACGAGGACATCGTGCGCATTGTTCGCGCGCAGCTTCCGCCGTTTGTTGATTTTCTGATCGACGACGTTCGGGATATTCAGACAAGCCCACAGACGCAGAACGTATCCCTTGCGAACCACGGTCCGATTACAGCCGATCTCGTCATCATGGCGACGGGGATGGCGGATTCGCTCCGGCACAAGGTCGGCATCGGGCGTCGGGTCATAACCGAAAAGCAATCGATATCGTTTGGCTTTACCCTCACGCCGCGAACGGAGCGGGCCTCCGCATTTCAAGCGATCACTTACTACGGCGCCGGGGCTTCAAACCGGATCGACTATCTGAACATCTTTCCGATCGCCGGGCTTCAGCGGGCGAACCTTTTCACTTTTCTCGATCAGGATGACCCGTGGATTCGCGAACTCCGTCGGGACCCGATGACAGAACTGCACAATGCCTTGCCCGGCCTCGCCGATTTCGTCGGCAAGATCGAGCCGATTGATCGGGTCCAGAGCTGGGTCATGAACCTGTCCGTCGCCGAGAACGTCGATCAGGACGGCTTCGTTCTCATCGGCGATGCGTTCCAGACGTCGTGCCCCGCGGCCGGAACGGGCGTCACGCGGCTGCTGACGGATATCGACCGGCTTTGCAACGTCATGATTCCACGATGGGTCGAGACGCCGGGGATGGGAAAGGAAAAGATCAGGGAGTTCTATTCCGATCCGGTCAAGCAGGCGACCGATAGCGAGGCCTTGCACATGGCGGGATATCGGCGCTCGTTCACGGTCGATCGTAGCTTGCGATGGCAGTTTCATCGCCAACAGCACTTCGCGCGGCGCCGGATCGCCGGCTATTTTAATCAGACGACAAAAGCTCGCCAGCTCGCTGTGTCAAATCAGGCGGAAGCCGGCTGAATGTCGGATCAGGCGGCCATCGCGTGCGATGTGGGATCGATCGATATCGCCTTGGCCTTGATCTGGCGATGGCGCAACAGGTCGATCAGCAGGGACACGTCGGACGGTCGGTCGTCGTCGGACGGTTCGAGGAAGATGACCTCGTCCGCCATGGCATAAAGACCAAGCTCCGATCGCATCGCGGCGAGTTCGCCGCCGTCGATGATAATGCGACCCAGTCCGCGCGCCTGACGCAGTGCGACCAGAAGGGCATGTCGCATCTGCTGATCGAATGGGGCCAAAGGCGCGACGCCGACAGGAACGATCTCTATCCCGGTCTTTCCCACCGCATGCGCAGCTTCACGAATGGAAGCGCGGCCCGCCAGAATATCGCGAACGCCGATAGACCGATCGAATTGCAGGAGTGACGAGACGGGATTGTCCTTCAGGTCGGCGTCGATGACGACGGCTTTCTGCCCGCACTCGTCGACGGCCCGCGCAAGCTCCAACGCGACCAGCTTCAGTGCTTCGTCATTCTGGGCGCGCACGAGCAGGATCGAATGATCCGCCGGCGCGGCCAACAGTTCCGCCGTCAGACGGGACAATTGCTCCCGGCGTCGGGCGGCGGGAACCGGCGCCGTTTGCGGCAGCGGTTCTTCGACGTGGTCGGCGCCGACATTCGGCTTCGGCGGCATTCCGCTAAGCCGCTCCAGAGCGCCGCGCAGGAACGCCAGCATGATGCCGAGGAATATCCCCCCGAACAGCGCTCCACCGATGAGAGGAATCGTCCGCGGCCAACTCTTCCGGTCGGGAAGAATCGCACGGGAAATCAGCCGGATGTTCGTGTTGTTGATGGCTTGCTCTTCGGTCGCGGCTTTGGCTTTCGCCAAATAGGTTTCATACACCGTGCGGTCGGAGTTTGCCTTGAGTTCGAGTTCACGCAGTTGAACCATGGCTTTTTCGTTGATCTGCGTGAGTGCCTTCAGTGAGGCGAAGCGTGCCTGAAGGCTTTGAACATTGATGCGCTCGCTGGTCGCGACGTTACGCACGGCCTGAGCGATGCGCTTGACCTCGTTCTTGATCGCGGTCTGGACATCGCGCACCTGCGCCCTAGCCTGCTGCAAGGCGGGATGGTTGGGGCCGAGGACCCGCGCGAGTTGGACTTCGGCACGCGAAGCCTCGACCGCGCTCGCCCGCAACTGCACGATGGTATTCGATTGGATCGCTTCGGGTAAGGACTCAAGCGGAGTACCACCCGACTCGATCGATTCAACGAGTTTGACGCGCGCCTGCGCTTCGTTCAGCCTTGCTTGCGCGTTGCTCAACTGGGTATTGGCTTCGGTCAGCTCTTGATCGGTGACCAGTCTGTCGCGCGAGCCCACCAGGTTATGAGCGGCCTTGTAGGCCGCGACAGCCTGTTCCGACTGGCTCACGGCACTGCGCATTCTTTCCAGCTGCGACCGGATCGCGTCGGAAAGCCGCCGGTTGAAGTTGGCGTTGGCGCTGGCCTGTTCTTCGAGGAATGCGTTGGCGACCGCATTGGCGAGGTCCGCCGCCCGTTGCGGCTCACGGGCCGAAACGGAAATATCGATCACATAAGAACGCTCATTCCGCTTGGTCGAGGTCACCAGACGTAAACCGCGCAACGCGGCCAGATGCGGGTTGTCATCCCCTCCGAAGCCGAGCGCTGCCTTGATGCCCGCGATCAGGCTGCCACGCCCGTTGAACTCCGGGTCCTTGGACAGGTCCATCTGGTCGACGACCCGCGACAACACCTTGCCGGACGTGATGATCTTCAACTGGCTTTCAACCAGCAGAAGGCCGTCTCCCGGCACGCTGCTTTTCTCGCCCGGGTCCTCCTTGGGAGTCGGACGATCGCGCGGATCGACATAGACTTCGGCGGTTGACGTGTAAGTCGGCTGCACGGTGGCCAGGTAGCCGACTGCGAGCGCAACGCAAGCGATCGTCGTCCCGAAAATCCACGCCTTGTGCCGAACGAGCGTGCTGGCCAGATCGCGGAGGCTGACGCCGTCCGATGCCTGAGCCGCGGCCTGCGCGGTGTCATCTACGCTTTTGGCGTCCCCCTCCTGTTCAAGCGACATAACGAGAACCCAACTCGAGCGACACCACGAGACCAAACTGCAATCGCTCGCAAGGTAAAGATCTACGGTTAATTTTGAATTGACGTGAGGGGCTTCACGCCTGCCGCGGGCTGTCACGGATGTTACCATGCTAACTGGCGGTAAAGCCCCGGATCGAAACCCGACCTTATCTCACGTCCATAGCCTGAATTTGATTACGTAAGGTGACTGAAATCGATCGCGGTACCTCAATCAATGTCGTGTGTCGGTAAGGTCGGCGTAACGCTGGTCCGCGGGAATAATGATCGACCTAGACTCCGGCTTTCACGATCAATATGACAGCGGAATGCTTCATTTGACTGAAGTTTGCCGAGCCATGAATCTCCTACGCAGATAAAAGGTGTTCGCATGAACGATCGCCCCGCGGTTCTGGTCACCGGTGGCGCCGGCTATATCGGGTCGCATTGCTGCAGGGCGCTGGTTTCGGCCGGTTACCAGCCTGTCGTCTACGACAATTTTTCGACGGGGCATCGCAGCTTCGTCGCGGGTCCGCTGGTCGAAGGGCATCTGCACGATCGCGACGCGCTGGCGTCCGCATTCAAGCAATACCCGATTGTCGCGGTGATGCACTTTGCCGCCGCGAGTCTGGTCGGCGAGTCGATGGTCGATCCGCATAAGTACTACGCCAACAATGTCGGCGGTACGATCGCGCTGCTCGATGCGATGCGCGCGGCGGGTTGCAACAAGCTGGTGTTCTCAAGCACCGGCGCAGTCTACGGCAATGCCGACAGCAAGGCGCTGCCAGAGACCTATCCATGCCAGCCGATCAATCCTTATGGGCGTTCGAAGTTGATGATCGAGCAGATACTTGACGATCATCGCCGCGCTTACGGGTTCGGCGCGTTCTGCCTGCGTTACTTCAATGCCAGCGGCGCGGACGCATCCGGCACCATCGGCGAACTGCGCGATCCGGAAACCCATCTTATTCCGCGCGCGATGATGGCGCTGCAAGGCCATGTGCCCGACTTCGCCGTGTTCGGCGACGACTACGACACGCCGGACGGCACGGCGATCCGCGATTACATTCACGTCACCGATCTGGCGGCCGCGCATGTGAAGGCGTTGACGTTGCTGCTCGCGGGCCAGGCCGGCGGCAGCTTCAACCTCGGCACCGGACAGGGATTTTCGGTCAAGGAGATATTAGCTGCGATCGCGACCGTGACGGGACGCGAGGTGCCGCACCGGATCGAGCCGCGTCGGGTGGGCGATCCGACTTACCTCGTTGCCGATCCGTCGGCGGCGCGGGACGTGCTCGACTTCAGGCCGTCACATTCCGACCTGACCACCATCGTGAGTTCCGCGTGGGCATGGCATCAGCATGCCCATCCGCGCAAGCTGGCCGGTTAGTCGGCCAGCGACGAGGATTGCCGGGCCTCAGCGCTGCTTCGGCTGCTGGCGGCGGCGGTCGGCGGCGGGCTGGTAGGCGATGCGCGAATGATGCGCGCAATAGGGCAGGCCGGTCAGTGATTTGCCGCCGCAGAAGAAGAATTCCGGATTGCTGGGATCGCCCACCGGCCAGTGACAGGTGCTCTCGTTGAGCTCCAGCAGCGTCAGCCGCTGACTCATCGGCACCACGTTGTCATGCGCGATCGGGTCCACCTCGACTTCGACCTCGAAGGCGTGGGCCAGCGCGGTGTTGCCGCGCGACACCGGGCGCGACACCCGCATCATCTGCTGCGCCGGGCGCACCTTGCGCGGACGTGGCGCCGCCGATGACGGCGTCTTGGCGCGCCCCGACAGACCCAGCCGGTGCACTTTGCCGATCACGGCATTGCGGGTCACATTGCCGAGTTCCGCCGCGATCTGGCTGGCGGAGAGGCCGGCTTCCCAGAGTTTCTTGAGTTGCTCGACGCGATCGTCGGACCAGGTCAATACTGTCATCGCACTGTTTCCTTCGTATCGCGCGACGCCCCGGAGGAAGCCGCGCTGCGACGTCTTTCGTTCGAAATCCCTGCGGTTAGAATCCCTTAGCCCTCGCCGGGCGCATGATGCGCACCGGACGTTCACGTCGAACTCAGGACTAAAGCTGAATCAAAACTGCCGCACGAGATGTCGTACTCGATAGCCAAAACGCTACAATATGCGGCGACTCACGCGCAAGAGTCGCGCCCGATGCGTCCACATCTTCCGTAGAGTCAATCGACAAAATCAGCTTTTTCTGCGATGGGCTGCGGCAGTTGCGCATCACTGCGTTAAGTCAAAAGTGGCCGCCGGGGTTCCGAAAACCCGCTTTTGGCGGCGCATGCGAGGTTGACAGCGATCAAACCCGTCCTAGAATAATCGCATGTGCCGCCTGGAAAGGCGGCACATTTCGTTTTCGGGACAGGGTTTTTACCGCCGCCGCTCCTTTTCGCGCCGCGCCAGTACGGCCCGTCTCTCTATTGTTCGATCGGACCTGTCATGACCAAGAGCGCGCCGTCTCATTTGTTGCCTGTTTTCGCCCGTGCCGATGTCGCCTTCGAGCGCGGCGAAGGCGCCTGGCTGATTGGCACCGATGGCGAGCGCTACCTCGATTTCACCAGCGGCGTTGCGGTCAATGCGCTTGGCCATGCCCATCCGCATCTGGTGGCGGCGTTGCAGGAGCAGGCCACCAAGCTGTGGCACATGTCGAACCTGTTCAAGAGCCCCGACGGCGAACGGCTCGCCGCGCGGCTGTGCGAACAGAGCTTTGCCGACAAGGTGTTCTTCTGTAATTCCGGCGCGGAAGCGATGGAGTGCTGCATCAAGGTGGCGCGGCGCTATCACGCGATGAAGGGGCACCCCGAGCGCTATCGCATCATCACCTTCGAGGGCGCGTTCCACGGCCGCACCTTAGCGACATTGGCCGCGACCGGCTCCGCGAAATATCTCGAAGGCTTCGGCCCGCCGATGGAAGGTTTCGACCAGGTTCCGCTCGGCGATGTCGCCGCGGTGAAAAAGGCGATCGGCCCGAATACCGCCGCCATCCTGATCGAACCGGTGCAGGGCGAGGGCGGCGTGCGCGCCGCGTCCAATGCCTTCTTCAAGGAACTGCGCCAGCTTTGCGACGACAACGGCCTGTTGCTGATCTTCGACGAGGTGCAGACCGGCATGGGCCGCACCGGCGAACTGTTTGCTTACAAGCGCACTGGCGTCACGCCCGACGTGATGTCGCTGGCCAAGGCATTGGGCGGCGGCTTCCCGATCGGCGCATGTCTTGCGACCGAGGAAGCGGCCTCCGGCATGACGCCGGGTTCGCACGGCTCGACCTTCGGCGGCAATCCGCTGGCGATCGCGGCAGCGAACGCGGTGCTCGACGTGATGCTGAAGCCGGACTTCTTCCCGCATGCGCAGAAGATGTCGCTGCTGCTGAAACAGAAGCTGGCGTCGGTGGTCGATCGTCACCCCGACGTGCTGGCCGACGTGCGCGGCGAGGGCCTCTTGCTCGGCATCAAGGCGGTCGTGCCGGCCGGTGACCTGATCAACGCGTTGCGTGACGAGAAGCTGCTCACGGTTGCGGCTGGCGACAACGTCGTGCGCTTCCTGCCGCCGTTGATCGTCACCGAGGCCGAGCTGGACGAAGCGGTGGTGCGGCTGGAGCGCGCCTGCACGACCCTCTTGGCGGCTGCCAAGCTCGAGGCCGCACGATGAGCAAGTTGCGTCACTTTCTCGATCTCACCGAGATTCCGGCGGAAGAACTGCGCCGGATTCTCGATGCCGGCGCGGCGATCAAGGCCAAGCTCAAGAGCGGCAACGCGGACAAGCCGCTTGCCGGCAAGACCTTGGCGATGATCTTCGATAAGCCATCGACGCGCACGCGCGTGTCGTTCGATGTAGGGATGCGCCAGCTCGGCGGCGAGACCATCATGCTGACCGGTGCGGAGATGCAACTCGGGCGCGGCGAGACTATCGCCGACACCGCGCGGGTGCTGTCGCGCTATGTCGACGCCATCATGATCCGCATCCTCAATCATGAGGCGCTGCAGGAACTGGCGGCGCACGCCACCGTGCCGGTGATCAACGGCCTGACGCGGCGTTCGCATCCGTGCCAGGTGATGGCCGACCTGATGACGTTCGAGGAACATCGCGGCCCGATCAAAGGCCGCACCGTGGCCTGGACCGGCGACGACAACAACGTGCTGGCGTCGTGGGCGCATGCCGCCGAGCGCTTCAGGTTCAAGCTCAATGTGGCGACGCCGCCGCAACTCGCGCCGAACAAGCTCCTGAAGGACTGGATCAAGTCGTCCGGCGCGGATATCACGGTCGGTACCGATCCGGAAGCAGCGGTCCGCGGTGCCGATTGCGTCGTCACCGACACGTGGGTGTCGATGGGCGACAAAGACGGTGAGCATCGGCATAACCTGCTGAAGCCGTATCAGGTCAACGCGCACCTGATGTCGCAGGCGAAACCCGACGCGCTGTTCATGCATTGCCTTCCGGCGCATCGCGGCGACGAGGTCACCGATGAGGTGATCGACGGGCCGCAATCGGTGGTGTTCGACGAAGCCGAGAATCGCATGCACGCGCAAAAGGGTGTGCTGGCCTGGTGCCTTCACGCGGTGAATTGAGCAACGCATAGGAGTGTGCGATGGCAACGTCCGTTCGTCCTTTCCTGATGTTCGAGGGGCGAGCTAACGAAGCGATCGCCTTCTATGTCGGGTTGATCCCGAATAGCGACATTGTCGACGTCACGCGCTACGGCGCCGGCGAGCCGGGTCCGGAAGGAACCGTCAAGTTCGCGGTGGTTCGGCTTGCGGGGCAGCAGGTGCTGTTCAGCGACAGCTTCGTGTCGCACGGGTTCACTTTCACGCCGTCGCTCTCGCTGTTCGTCGATTGCGAGTCCGAAGCCGATCTCGAACGCATCTTCACCGCGCTGTCGGAAGGCGGCGGCGTGCTGATGCCACTCAGTGATTACGGCTTTAGCCGCCGCTTCGGCTGGGTCAACGACCGCTTCGGCGTGTCGTGGCAGCTCAATCTGCCTTGAGACGTAGAGCAGCCCTGCATTCGACCGCCGCCTTGCGGGGGTACCAATCCGCTCGGATCATCCCTAGATAGCGCCCCATGACCTCATCGCATTCGCCCGATTCCGCCAAAACCGAAGATTCCCGCGCCCGCATCCCGTCGTCCGTTCCGGTCGACGATGCCGTGCTGCCGTTCAGCGTCGACGCGCTCGATCTGCGCGGCCGCCTGACCAAGCTCGGCCCGGCGCTCGACCAGTTGCTGGAGAAGCACGACTATCCGGCGCCGGTCGGCAAGCTGCTCGGCGAAGCCGTGGTGCTGACGGTGCTGCTCGGCTCGTCGCTGAAGTTCGACGGCCGTTTCATCCTGCAAACCCAGACCGATGGTCCGGTGTCGCTGATGATCGTCGATTTTCAGGCTCCGGATCGGCTGCGCGCCTATGCCCGTTTCGATGCGGCCCGGCTCGCGGACGGGCAGGACTCGGCTGCGCTGCTGGGGCGTGGGCATCTGGCGATGACCATCGATCAGGGCGCCAACATGAGCCGCTACCAGGGACTGGTGGCACTCGAGGGCGGCAATCTCGAAGATGCCGCGCACGAATATTTTCTGCGCTCGGAGCAGATTCCGACGCGCGTGCGGATTGCGGTCGGCGAGGAGTGGCGTGGCGGCGACGGCGACAAGCCGAAGCACCGCTGGCGCGCGGGCGGACTGCTGTTACAGTTCCTGCCCAAGGCACCAGAGCGGGCGCGGCAGGCCGATCTCGATCCGGGCGACGCGCCGGCAGGCAGCACTGCGCATCAAGTGGCCGAGGACGATGCCTGGGTCGAGGGGCAGTCGCTGATCGGGACTGTCGAAGACATCGAACTGATCGACCCGGAACTGTCGGGCGAACGACTGCTCTATCGATTGTTTCATGAGCGCGGCGTGCGGGTGTTCCCGACGCAAGCGGTGCAGGCCAAATGCTCCTGCTCGCGCGATGCCGTGTCCGGAATGCTGTCGCGCTTCGCGCCGCAGGATCGCGCCGACATGGTCAAGGACGGCAAGGTGGTGGTCACCTGCGAGTTTTGCAGTTCTGTCTACGAATTCACCCCGCAGGAAGCGGGTGTGGAGTAACTGCCCAGTCGTCCTCGCGCAGGCGAGGACCCAGACTCCGCACCGATAGTAACTCGACTGGGTCCCAGCCTTCGCTGGGACGACCACATTAACTCTTAAAGCGTGCGGAGACTCAATTAAGCGTCCGCTTGGCCTGCGGGCTGTCGAGTGAGAAGGTTGGGATATCGATCTCGAACCGTTCGCCGCCATCGGTCACCATCTGGTAGCGCCCGGTCATGAAGCCGGAGGAGGTCGGCAGCGGCACGCCGCTGGTGTATTGGAAGCGCTCCCCCGGACAGAGGGTTGGCTGCTCCCCGACCACGCCCTCGCCACGCACCTCCTGGGTGCGGCCGGTGGCATCGGTGATGATCCAGTGCCGCGTCCGCAACTGCACCGTTTCCGCGCCCTCATTGGTAATGACGATGGTGTACGACCAGAAGTAGCGCTGCTCGCTGTCGGAGGAGCGCTCCGGCATGAAATTCGGCTCGACGGTGACTTCGATCTGGCGGGTAACGGCGCGATACATTTGTATTTTCCCAAGATGGTCTCAACATATCCAAACCCGCGGAGGGAACCAAATCGCCCGCGCCTCCTGACCGCGATTTCAACATAGTTGTCGGCCAGAGAGCGCGGAATCGGCTCGTTCATGCTGTCGTCGTGGACCGTCCACGGGTTCGGCCTTATGAAGAGTGCCGTTGTCTTGCGGTGCTTTCGCCGAGATTCAGGCGCGCGCAAATCCAGCTTTCAGGCTCACGGAACCGATGACGTCCGTTACCGACCAGCCCGCCGGCGGCCTCCCGGAGAGTGCCGCAGAGGATCGCGCGCCGCCGCCGTCGCCCCCGGCTCGAAAGGCGCCGGGTCCCGTCAGCGGTCCGGCCCCCGGCGAGCGCGAATTGCGTCTCGACTTGTTTCGCGGTCTGGCGCTGTGGCTGATCTTCGTCGACCACCTGCCGCCCAACCTGTTTACCTGGCTGACGATCCGCAACTACGGGTTCAGCGACGCCACCGAAATCTTCATCTTTATCTCGGGCTATACGGCGGCTTTCGTCTACGGCCGCGCCATGACCGACCGCGGCTTCGTAGTGGCGAGCGCCCGCATCCTCAAGCGGGTCTGGCAAATCTATGTCGCCCACGTCTTCCTGTTCACGATCTTCCTGGCCGAGATTTCCTACGTCGCCACCAGCTTCGAGAACCCGCTCTACACCGAAGAAATGGGCATCCTCGATTTTCTCAAACAGCCCGATGTCACCATTGTGCAGGCGTTGCTGTTGAAATTTCGCCCGGTCAACATGGACGTGCTGCCGCTCTATATCGTGCTGATGCTGTTCCTGCCGCTGATCCTGTGGCTGATGCAGCGTAAGCCGGACCTTACGCTGGGCCTGTCAGTGGTGATCTATGCCATCACCTGGGAGTTCGATCTCAATCTGCCGGCCTATCCGAATGGCGTCTGGTTTTTCAATCCGTTCGCCTGGCAACTCCTGTTTGTGTTCGGTGCGTGGTGCGCGCTGGGCGGCGCAAAACGCATGGCACCCCTTCTGTCGTCGCGAATCCTGCTCGGAATTTGCATCGCCTATTTATTGGCGGCGTTCTTCGTGACGCTAACCTGGCATGTGCCGAGACTTGGCCATTTCGTGCCGCGCATCATCGAGCAGTGGATGTACCCGATCAACAAGACCGATCTCGACGTACTGCGTTTCATGCACTTCCTGGCACTGGCGGCGGTTGCGGTTCGTTTCCTGCCGAGCAACTGGCCGGGGCTGCGGTCGCGGTGGTTAAAGCCGGCGATCCTGTGCGGCCAGCACTCGCTGGAAATCTTCTGCCTCGGCGTGTTTCTGGCATTTGCCGGCCATTTCGTACTGGCCGAGGTCGCCGGCGGCGCGCTGATTCACGTCGTTGTCAGTCTATCCGGAATTGTCATCATGTCGGCCGCCGCGGCGGTCTTTTCATGGTATAAGCGGGTTGCAGCCAAGGGCGGAAAGGACGCGAAAAGCGCCGAAGCCAATGCCGACCTGGCGGGAGGGGGATCATGAAGGCCATTGCCGGCCTGATCGCACTTGCCTTGTTATGGAGCACGGTGTCGGCGAAGGCCGAGGACGCGCCGCCGCCGCCCGGCTGCGCGGTTCCGGCCAACTTGCTGACCACGGAAAGCACCCTGAAAAAGGTGGCCGAAGCGGTGAAGACCGAAGGCCGGCTCGATATCATGGTGATCGGCAGCCGGTCCGCCACTGTGGTCGCGGCCGACGGCACTGGCTTTCCCGGGCGCATGGAAGCCGCCTTGCGCGACAAGCTGCCCACCATCAAGGTCAGCGTCAACTTGCAGTTGCAGATCAAGAAGACTGCCGCGGACGTTTCCGGCAGCCTTGCTCAGATTCTCGGCGGCAAGCAGCCCACTTTGGTCATCTGGCAGACCGGCACCGTTGATGCTATGCGGGCGGTCGATCCGGATGACTTCAGAACGGCCGTCGACGAAGGTGTGGCCGCCTTGCAGAAGCACGGCGCGGACGTTGTCCTGATGAATCTGCAGTACGGCCCGCGAATGGAAACCATGATCACGACGGCGCCTTATCTCGACGTCATGCGCGTCGTCGCGCAGCAGTACGAGGTGCCGCTGTTCGATCGCTTCTCCATCATGCATCACTGGAATGAGACGGGGCAGTTCGACCTGTTCAACAATTCCCGCGGCATCGAGTTGGCCAAGCGGGTGCATGATTGCCTTGGCCGCGCGCTGGCCACCTTCGTGATCGACGCCGCGCACATCAAACCCGCCGAGTTGAGGACCCAACAGTAATGATTGTCTGTCGGTTCAGTTGGGCCGCTATCATGGCGGGATTGTCGGCCGTGGCCTTGATAACCGTAGTTAGCTCCGTGACCCCAGCGCATGCTCAGACCTCGCAAGCAATCGTCGGCACGGCGACCTCCGCGCACGGGGCAAGCGCCTCGGCAGAGCCGGCGGCGCCGAGCGCGGCATCGAACGCCATCGCCAGTGTGAAGCGCGCGGCGGCCAATGCCACCGATATCTTCCGCCGGGTGCCCTGCCTGTCGCCCAAGGGTGTCAGCAAGACGATGCGGTCTCTGCCGAACGTTGCGCGCAAGCTTGCCGAGCACAAGCCGGTGACCATCATCGCCTTCGGGTCGTCGTCGACGGAGGGCTACGGCTCGACAGGGCCGGAATTCACCTATCCCAATCGGCTGGCGGCTCAGCTCAAGCGCAAGTATCCGACGGCCGACATCACGGTTCTCAACCGTGGCAAGGGCGGCGAGGACGCGCCGGAAATGCTGCATCGCCTGAAGCGCGCGGTGATCGACGAGAAGCCCGATCTGGTGATCTGGCAGGTCGGTACCAACGCGATCCTGCGCAACCTCGACGCGACGGCGACCATCGCGCAGGTTGAGGAAGGCATCTCCCGCATTCAGGCTGCCGGGGCCGACGTGGTGCTGGTCGACCCGCAGTATGTCCCTGCGGTGAACCAGAAGGGTGAAAGCGCCAGCCGCATGGTGCAGCTTCTCAACAAGGTGGCGGGGCAACGCCACATCGGCATCTTCCCGCGCTTCGCGGTGATGCGCGACTGGCACGAGAAGCAGGCGCTGGCGTTCGATCGCTTCTCGATCGCCGATGGGCTGCATATGAACGACTGGGGCTACGCGTGCTTCGCGCAGCTCCTCGGCGACGACATCATTCGCTCCGTCGGGCAGATTCAACTCGGCGTCAACGCGCCGTCCGACGTGCTAGTCTATCAGCCATTGTGAGACGAGGCGACGGATCTTCGCGCGCCTCTGGTTATGGCCGGACTTGTCCCGGCCATCCACGTTTAGCGACGGCTGCACAAGTAATTCCTCTGTCATCGGGAGGAACGTTAGCGGCGAAGCAATCCAGTTCTTGCTTCGTGCGCTCGCAATGACGGAATCCGCGGCGCTGGTCGTAAAATATCCTGAGACAAAAAATCCCGGCCTTCGCAGGCCGGGATTTTTGTTTCCGTCTCGCGATCGATATCGATCGCGATGTGAAACGGCGGCGTTACTTCTTCGCTACCAGCGGGCAGCCGCCCTGATCCATCGGACGGAATGCTTCATCGGCCGGGATCGTAGCGAGCACCTTGTAGAGGTCCCACTCGCCCTTCGACTCGGACGGCTTCTTCACCTGATAGAGGTACATGTTGTGAATGGCGCGGCCGTCGGGACGGACCGAGCCCTTGCCGAACAGCGCGTCATCGATCGGCAGTTCCTTCATCTTTGCCATCACCGCGTCGGAGTCTTTTGACTTCGCGGCGGTGACCGCCTTCAGGTAATGCAGCACGCTGGAGTAGACGCCGGCCTGCGAGCTGGTCGGCATCTTGCCGTTGAACTTCTCGGCGAAGCGCTTGGAGAAGGCGCGCGTCGCGTCGGTCTGGTCCCAATAGAACGCTTCGGTCAGCACCAGGCCCTGCGCGGCCTGCAACCCGAGCGCCTTGACGTCGCTGGAGAAGATCAGGAGACCTGCGAGCGACTGACCGCCCTGGGTGAGGCCGAATTCCGCCGCCTGCTTGATGGTGTTGATCATGTCGCTGCCGGCATTGGCGAGCGCCACCACCTTGGCCTTGGAGGCTTGCGCACGCAGCAGGAACGACGAGAAGTCCGACGAGTTCAGCGGGTGCTTGACGCTGCCGACGACCTTGCCGCCCGCCTTGGTGACGGCTTCGGTGGTGTCGCGCTCCAGCGCCGCGCCGAATGCGTAGTCGGCCACCAGCATGTACCACGTGTCGGCGCCCTGCTTGGTCATCGCCGAGCCGGTGCCGTTGGCGAGCGCCCAGGTGTCGTAGGTCCAGTGCACAGTGTAGGGCGAGCAGGATTTGCCGGTGAGGTCGGAGGTGCCGCCACCCGACGGAATGAATATCTTCTTCTTTTCCTTGGTCACTTCGGAAACGGCGAGCGCCACCGACGACGTGGTCGTATCGAGAATGACATCGACGTTCTCGCGGTCATACCACTGGCGCGCGATGTTGCTGCCGATGTCGGGCTTGTTCTGATGGTCCGCGCCGATCACCTCGACCTTGAGGTCCGGGTTGATCTTGGCGAAGTCTTCGACAGCGAGCTTGGCGGCAACCACCGAGCCGGGGCCGGAAATATCCGCGTACAGGCTCGACATGTCGTTGAGCACGCCGAGCTTGATCTGGGTCTCCGCCTGCGCCGCACCGCCGAGCGTCAGCACCGCTGCCGCGGTCATCAAAATCGTTTTGAAGTTCATAAAACGCCTCTTCTTGTTATGCCATTGAGGTTTGGCCAAAGCCGCCGCGATTTTAGTCTGTGGGAGCCATAGCTACGACCCGTAAAAACGCCGCAGCATAGCGTTCCGGTATGCGCATTTCGTCGTATAGCCGTGCGAAGATTGTCGTGCGCGCGACAATCTCACGCCTGTTCGAGCGCGGTATCGATATCCGCGATCAGGTCGTCGGCGTGTTCCAGCCCTGCCGAGAAACGCACAAAGCCTTCGCCGATACCGAGTTCGGCACGCGCCGCGATCGGAAGCCGCTGATGCGTCGTCGTCGCCGGATGGGTGACGAGGCTGCGCGCATCGCCAAGGTTGTTGCTGATGCGGGCGAGTTTCAGCGCATTGAGGAAGCGGAACGCGGCGGGCTTGCCGCCTTTCACCTCGAAGCCGATCAAGGTCGAGCCGGCGCGCATCTGTTTCTTCACCAGCGCCGCCTGCGGATGATCGGCGCGTCCCGGATAGATCAGCCGCGCGATCTTCGGGTGCGTTGCCAGTGCATCGGCGATGGCGGCCGCGTTCTGCGTCTGCTGCCGCACGCGGATCGCCAGCGTTTCAAGGCCTTTCGTCAAGGTCCACGCATTGAACGGCGAGATCGACGGGCCGGTCTGGCGCAGAAATGTATGGATGTGTTCCTGAATGAAGGCATCCGATGACAGGATGATGCCACCGAGACAACGCCCCTGTCCGTCGATGTGTTTGGTCGCGGAATAGACGACGACGTCGGCGCCGAGCGTGAGTGGGCTTTGCCAGATCGGCGTCGCGAATACATTGTCGACGATCAGCCGCGCGCCGGACGCGTGCGCGATGTCGGCAATCGCGCCGATGTCGAGCACGTCGAGCGTCGGGTTGGTCGGGCTTTCGAGAAAGCAGGTGCGCGTGTTGGGCCGCATCGCTTTCCGCCACTGATCGAGATCGAGGCCATCCACCAAGGTGGATTCAATGCCATAACGCGGCAGCAGATCCTCGACCACATAGCGGCAGGAACCGAACATCGCTTTCGCGGCAACGACGTGATCGCCGGCGCGCAGTGGCGCGAGAATTGCCGTGGTGACGGCAGCCATGCCGGTGGCTGTGGCGCGTGCGGCTTCAGCGCCTTCCAGCTCGCACATCCGGCGCTCGAACATCGACACGTTGGGATTGGAGAAGCGCGAATAGATGAAGCCGGGATCGTCGCCGTTGAAGCGCGCTTCGCATTGCTCGGCGGTATCGTAGACGAAGCCTTGCGTCAGATACAGCGCCTCGGCGGTTTCGTTGAACTGCGAGCGCAGTACGCCTGAATGGATCAGGCGGGTTTCAGGACGGTAGGACGATGCAGCGGGTTTCGCGTTGGACATATGACCTCCAATGGCCGCCCGGACATCGGCCATAAAAAATCCGGCCTTCAAATAAAAAGGCCGGGATCATGCGTCCCCGGCCTGTTTAGCGAGTTGTTTAACGTGGCTGCAAGCCGGCCGGCTCAAATCACCACGGGATAAGTGCTGCTGATAATCCGCCCCGCCCTTTCCGTCAAGCCGCTCATCGGCTAACCGGTAAAAGCGTGTATTCTGCGTACTCCAATCGGTAGATACACGATTTCGAGGACGCGACTAGTGCCGTTTACGCTTGATCCCGATGCCAACGGAATTCTCTCCGACCGCATGATTGCGGCGATGGCCGATGCCGGATTGATCCTGCCGGAGTATCCCTTCGTCGAGAGCCAGATCCAGCCGGCGAGTCTCGACCTGCGTCTCGGCAATATCGCCTATCGCGTGCGGGCGAGTTTTCTGCCGGGGCCGGGCGCGCGCGTGGCCGACCGGATCGACGAGCTCAAGCTGCACGAGATCGATCTGTCCGACGGTGCGGTGCTGGAAACCAACTGCGTTTACATCGTGCCGCTGCTGGAAAGCTTGGCGCTGCCGCCGGAAATCGTCGCTGCCGCCAATCCGAAAAGCTCGACCGGTCGCCTTGACGTGTTCACCCGCGTGATCGCCGACGGCACGCGTCGCTTCGACATGATCGGCGCGGGTTATCACGGACCGCTCTATGCCGAGATCAGCCCCAAGACATTTCCGGTGCTGCTGCGCGAGGGATCGCGCCTGTCGCAGGTGCGTTTCCGTACTGGCGACGCGATCCTCACGACCGACGAACTCGAAGTGCTGCATGACGAGGAGCGGCTGGTCGATTGTGACGATGCTGATCTCACCGGCGGCTTGGCTTTGAGCGTCGACCTGTCGGGCGCAAATTCCGGGGGCTTTGTTGGCTATCGCGCCAAGCGTCACACCGGTGTCGTCGATATCGATCGGCGCGGCGGATATGCCGTGAACGAATTCTGGGAACCGATCGCGGCGCGGCCCGACGGCAGTCTCATTCTCGATCCCGGCGAGTTCTATATTCTCGCGTCGAAAGAAGCTGTGCAGGTGCCGCCGGATTTCGCCGCCGAGATGGTGCCGTTCGATCCGCTGGTCGGCGAATTTCGCGTACACTATGCGGGCTTCTTCGATCCCGGTTTCGGCTATGCCGGCGCCGGCGGGCAGGGCGCACGCGCCGTGCTGGAAGTGCGTTCGCGCGAGGTGCCGTTCATTCTCGAGCATGGCCAGATCGTCGGCCGTCTGATCTATGAGCGGATGCTGGAGCGTCCGAACGCACTCTACGGCCAGCGCATCGGCTCGAACTATCAGGCGCAGGGCCTCAAGCTGTCGAAGCATTTTCGCGCCTGAGGGCGCGTTACGGCGGCGTTTCTGATCCCCGTTTTCGGCAGGGCGGCATGCGATGGTATTCTGTCGCCAATTGCGCCATGCTTGCATAAAGTTCCACCACATCATCGACCGGGAGGATTGTCGAACCATGTTGACCGACCAGGAGCGCGCCAAGGCCGCGGACATTCTGATGGAAGCCGAGCGGACCCGCGTGCAGGCCGTGCAATTGTCCAAGACGTTCCCGAATATCGAGATCGAGGATTCCTACGCGATCCAGAGCGAGATCACGCGGCGCAAGATCGCCAGCGGCCGCAAGTTGCTCGGTCACAAGGTTGGTCTGACGTCGAAGGCGATGCAGCAGTCGGTGCAGATCGACGAGCCGGATTACGGCCATCTGCTCGACGACATGATGCTGCATGACGGGGCGAAAGTGCCACACGCCAATTACTGCGTGCCGCGCGTCGAGCCGGAACTGGCCTTCGTGCTGGCGAAGCCGTTGAAGGGGCCGGGCATCGGCCTGCTCGATGTGCTGCGCGCCACCGAATACGTGGTGCCGGCGATCGAGATCATCGACGCGCGCGTGCAGAACCCGCGCAAGATTTTCGACACGGTCGCGGACAACGGCGCTGCTGCCGGCATCGTGCTCGGCGGTCGTCCGGTGCGGCCGCACGATGTCGACCTGCGCTGGGTCGGCGCGGTGTTCTACCGCAATTCCGAAATCGAGGAGACGGGCATTGCCGCCGGCGTGCTCGGCCATCCGGCAATGGGCATTGCCTGGCTCGCCAACAAGGTTGGCCGTTTCGGCACCGTGCTGGAGCCCGGCCACGTGATGTTGTCCGGCTCTTTCACGCGCCCGGTGATGGCCGACAAGGGCGATACGCTGCATGCGGATTTCGGTCCGCTCGGCTCGGTCGCCGTGCAATTCACCTGAGCGATAGGTTCGGAGGGGTAGTCTTGGCGGAATTGGACACTGCTGCGCGCGATGCGAAGTGGCGAGGTTGGCGCAGCGTCGCCGATCTCCATCACGCTTACTTCACTGGTCTGATCCTGACCCTCGTGAGTCGGCGCGGCACGGCGGATGCGGCCGAGTTCGTGTTCCGGGTGTTTCGCCGTCAGCAGCAGGAACGTTTCCTGCCGGGGTTGACGAAACTCGGTCTCGACAAGCTGCCGCCGGCGGTGGCGGCGGCGCAGTATCACTATCTGTCCAATTGGATCGGCGGCGTGCATGTCGAATACATGTACGAGAACGATCGCAAGGCCTGGGTGCGTTATCCGCCGCCGCGCTGGGCGTGGCGCGGCACGGCGATCTGTGGCATCCCGGGTGAAGTGTCGCGCGCGATGCTGCGCGGCTGGCACGCCAACAACGGCGTGGCCCTCGGCAACCTCAATCTCGGCTTCGTTTGTACCAAGCAATCGGTTGAGGGGCAGGAAGGCCTCGAAGGCTATTACTGCGAATACGATCACCCGCTGACCATCGATCAGCGGCTGGTGTTCGCGCCGCATCTCGAAGCGCCCGCATTCGATGTCACCAGCGCGCCGGCGCTGCCGGTCGATAGCTGGCCACAGCCGCGGCTTGAGAAGGCTTATCGCAACTACGCGATGGAATACGTTCGCACCGCCGCGCCTGTGGCGACGCAGGTATTCGGTCCGGTCGATGCCGCTTATCTGCTGCACCTCACCGGCAAGCTGATCGGGATGCAGTATTTCGACGAAATCGCGCCGGGGGTCGGAGGGGTGCGCGGCGGGCCGAAGGAATTCGCCGAATTCCTCCGCGCGCTGTTCGCCGCGCAGGATGACGATGTCGAACTGGTGTCTTCCGGTGGCGGTTACGAACTGCATCAGCAAAGCTGGAAACTGATGGCCGATCTCGTCGATTATCATCCGGCTTGCGTCCGGTTGTTGGAAGGTATGGTCGAGGGCCTCGCCGCCGTTTGCGGCAGGTTTATTCGGGTCAAGCTCTCGACCGCGCCGGGCGGGCGGCCGCCGTTTGTCTGGTCGGTCGAGTAATTTCTCGTCTGGTCACGGAATAGGCCCATGCGCCGCGCGCGGGTGGCGGATGGTTGGATCGATGGTACTGATTTGGCTCGGCCCCGCCCGCAGCGCTTCAGTCACCGGCCGTCAGGGAGCAGATGTCCGATATCGGAGTTGCTGAAATCCCCGTTGCGGGTCCCGACGAGCGAGCCCTGTCGCGGCTCCTGCTGACCGCCGCCAATCCGTTGCTGGATCGGCCGATCCTTGGCACTCTGCTGCGATTGTCGGCGCCGAATGTGGTGGCGCTGGGTGCCGGCACCTGCGTCGTCATCGCCGAGACTTCCTATATCGGACGCCTCGGAACCGAGGCGCTGGCGGCGATGGCGCTGGTGTTTCCGTTCGTCATGCTGACACTCACGACATCGGGCGGCGCGATGGGCGGCGGGGTGTCGTCGGCCATCTCCCGCGCGCTGGGGGCGGGAGATGTGAAGCGGGCGAATTTGCTCGCCGCCCATGCCTTGATTATCGCCTGTTGTATCGGTGTCGTTTTTACTGTCGGCATATTACTGAGCGGAAGCGGCCTGCTGTGGGCGCTCGGCGGACGCGGCAGCGTGCTGACGCAGGCCCTCGGCTACATGCACATCTTTTTCGGCGCGGCGCTGGTGCCGTGGCTGATGAATACATTCGCCTCGATCCTGCGCGGCACCGGCAACATGAAGCTGCCGTCGGTGGTGACGCTGAATACCGCCGTGTGTCAGATCGTGTTCGGTGCGATCCTTGGGCTTGGGCTCGGGCCGGTGCCGCGGTTCGGGATGCCCGGCATTGCGGCGGGCACCGTGCTCGCTTTCTCCATCGGCACCGCGATCATGGCCTGGTACGTGCTGTCCGGCCGCGCGCGGGTCAACCCGATTGCGCAGGCGATCCGGATCGAACGCGGAATGTTCTTCGACATTCTCAAGGTCGGCGCCATCGCCTGCTTCTCGCCGATCCAGACGGTGCTGACGATCGCGATCTTCACCGCGATGCTGGCGCGCTTCGGCGACGCGGTGCTGGCCGGTTACGGCATCGGCGCGCGGCTGGAATTCATGTTGACGACACTGGCCTTCGCGGTGGGCATCGCGTCGGTGCCGATGATCGGCATGGCGATCGGCTCCGGTCGGGTGGCGCGGGCGCGCAAGACCACATGGATCGCGGGAATTCTGTCGTTCTCCGCGGTCGGTGTCATCGGCACGGCGATCGCCTTCTTCCCCGATCTCTGGGTCAGCCTGTTCACCGACGATGCCAGCGTGCGTGACGCCAGCCGGCAATACCTGTTCGTCGCCGCGCCCATGTATGCGTTCCTCGGTCTCAACACGTCGATGTATTTTTCTTCACAAGGTGCGGCCAAGGTGCTCGGTCCGGTGCTGGCGCAGACGGCGCGGCTGGCGTTCATCGGCCTCGGCGGCTGGTGGCTGATCGCGCAGGGCGCCCCAAGTCATGCCTTCTTTGTGCTGGCGGCGCTGTCGATGATCGTGCTTGGGCTGCTGTGCACAGCCACGGTGGTCTGGAGCAAATGGGATGCGCCGGAAGGCACAGTCGCTGGCCGCTCCCCGGCATAGGATTTCTGGCGCGCTCACCGCGCCCATCGCGGCGAATTGTGCCCTCCGCCGGCCAACAGGGCTTGGCCTGCCGCGCGGTCTCGGCTAAATCAGAAGCTGAGCGCGGGCGTAGTTCAATGGTAGAACGGCAGCTTCCCAAGCTGCATACGAGGGTTCGATTCCCTTCGCCCGCTCCAGATTCCATTCTTGAGAAAAGCGATTTTCGATCCCGGTGGGAACGCTGCCGGCGCTCACTCTTTGCGCGTCGGTTTGGCGATCACCGTCCGGACGTGCCGAACCACATGGTCGGCGACGATGGCATGGCCCTCGGCGGTCGGGTGGACCGCGCCGCTATACATTGCCGCATAGACCGGCTGGAGAATGTCGAACAGCGAGAACCCCGGCGAATGCACGTTGGCGGTGAGGAAGGCGTCGTTCGGCGTGCGGAATAGCCGCCAGCGATGGGCATAGGGCAGATAGGCCGCCGGCGAGTAGGGCGCGAAATCCTCGGCTCCGGCGGGGCGGCGCGGCATCGCCATCGCTTCGCCGTCCGCCTGCGCGTTGCGGGGATCGCGGGCGCAGATGCCGCGCCGCGCGAATTCCGGCTGATGGTCTGTGATGAGCCGGAAGCCCGTTCCCACGCCGGTCGCGAGCGCCGGACAGCCGCGTCCGCCACTGGTGATGCAGGCGGTGCGCGCGAAGAAATCCTGAAGGAAGTTTACTGTCTCGCCGAGTCGCTCGCGTGACAGCGACAGCTTCTTGTGGACGTCGAGGCCGAGCGTCGGTTGCACGCCGCACAGCGCGCCGGTCTCGTCGAACTGGATCGGCTCGTAAGCGGTTTGCAGCACCCGCGCGGGCGGCACGCCGAAGCCGTCGCGTAACGCGTCGCGCACCGCCTTCATGCGCTCGTCGAGCTGCTCGAGATAGGCCCGCGCGATCTGTGGCGAGAAGCGAATCTGCTGGCCGAGGAGCCCCGCGATCGGCGCCAGATCGCCGGCACTTTCCGTCATCGCATAGAGCATCAGCGCCGAGAAGCCGACATCGTTGCCGCCGATCGACAGCAGCACGGTATCGATCGAGCGCTTGCGCGCGTTCGGTGCGCACCAGGATTTTGTCACGGTGTCGTTGACGATCCGCGTACTGCCGCTCGCATAGGTCGGCAGTTGATAGGTCGCGCGCAGCGTTTTGGGACCACGGCACATCATGTCCGACAATTGATCGAGCTGCGCGCGCACTGTGGTGTGCGCCGAGCCTTCGCGCGCTTTCTTGTCGAGGAATAGGCCTTCGGTGACTTCGGAGCCGGTGCAGGCGAAGCTTAGCAGCGTCACCGAACGATGCGGATTTTCCAGCGCCAGCTGCAAGCCGACGCGGAACGGATAGCCGTATTGCGAGCGATGGCAATCGGGGCTGAGCCATTTCGGCCCGGCTGCGTTGAATGCCGTTTCGAATTGCCTCGAACTCAGCGGATAGTAGACGCCAGTGCGCTCATCCTCCAACGCGCGCCGCGGCAACTGCTTGTCATCGAAGCCGCTGCGTGATGCGATCGCGTTTTTCCGCGGCGGTTGCCCTATGGCGCGGGTGGCAACGTCCTCGCGCGCCAGCACTGGATCGTAGACCATCTCACGCGCGGCGCTGAAGGTCACCGGTCGATCGGGGTTGCTCTCGCCGGACGCAAACGAATCGCCGAGCGCAACGATCAGGTGATCCTCGACCACGACCTGCTCCGACAATGTGCGGCCGTCCGGCAGCGTGACCTGCACCACCACGCCTGACGCGGCGGGATCGAGCGCAAACGGCACACGTGGAATTTTCAGCGGCGTGACGCAGGTGTCCTTGCGGGTCTCGCTCTTGCCGCCCGGCTTGCGCGACGACCATGTCCATGTGCATTCGCCGCGCGCGACTGCCGCGAGATGCGCCGGCGCCAGCTTGACGATGACGGTGTGCGCGTCGGGAAGGATGTAATCTTCCTTCGCCGTTCCCCACGAGTAACGTCGGTCGCATGTTTGCAAGTAGCGCCCCTGCCGGCTGTCGTAGCACACCGCATCTACGGTCTGTGCTGCCCAACCCAGCCGCGATGCCTCGTAACGTCTGCGCGCGGTCGCCGCACAGGCATCGAAATCCGTCGCCGTCTTGCAATCGGGATCGTTGAGGCGGCGCTCGGTCCGCCATACCACGTCGTTGGGTGGAGACGCGGCGTCGCGCGCGACCGGGTAGCCGCGCTCATACATCGCGAACGACGCGGCGTTCTTGAAAAAGCGGAAAGGATTTTCGACCTGCCACACCAGATCGGCGGCACGCGCCGGGCCACCGCTCCAGATGACCATCGACACAGCGGCGAATGCGACCGCCGCATTAATCCGGGCCATGCTTATCCTTCTCACTGCAAGTTCTTCTCGATGTAAGGCATGATATGCCTCGTTGTTGGTCGCCTGACGCCGAGGAAAAGTTCAAACCGGCAGCGGAAACGGTATTTGGCCGAGTCCTGAGAGACGCGCCAGTGGATGGGAGGTCGCAGCCGCTGCCTGGATTAATGTCTGGCTCACTGGGTGAACTCGGAACCGGGGCACCCGGGCACATTGAAATATCGCGCAGACCTGTTCAGACTCAGAGGGTACGGTCGGAAAACAGCAAGAACAAAGGTGGAAACGATGACGGAAGCCAAAAGCCATTACGAGGTCATTGTGGTCGGCGCCGGTGTGGCCGGGATTTACCAGATCAAGCGGCTGGTTGATCTCGGGATCGATGCCACGGTGCTGGATTCGGCGACCGATCTCGGCGGCACCTGGTATTGGAATCGCTATCCCGGCTGCCGCTTCGATTCCGAGAGTTACACCTATGGCTTCTCGTTCTCGCGTGAACTGCTCGACGAGTGGCACTGGAAGGAGCGCTTTTCCGCGCAGCCCGAGAATCTGCGCTACCTGAACTACGTCGCCGACAAGTTCGATCTGCGCAGGCACATGCAGTTCAACTGCAAGGTCGAGGTGATGCGGTTCGACGAGGTCAGTGATCTCTGGCATGTGAAGGTGAGCGACGGCCGCGAGTTGACTTGCCGTTTCGTGGTGTTGGCGATTGGCCTGCTGTCGGCGCCGACGTTGCCGCGACTCGAGGGCGTCGAGGACTTCAAGGGTCGCTCGTTCCACACCTATTACTGGCCGCGCGAGCCGGTGGATCTTGCCGGGCAGAAAGTGGCCGTCATCGGCACCGGTGCCACTGCGATCCAATTGATCGGCGAAATCGCCGATAAGGTCGGTGAACTCACGGTGTTTCAGCGCCGCCCGAACTGGAGCGCGCCGCTCAACAACAGCCCGATCTCCGACGCGGAGATGGCCGATATTCGCGCGCGCTACGACGAGATTTTCGCCACCTGCGCCCGCACACCGGGCGGTTTCATACACGAACCCGATCCGCGGGGCTTCTATGACGTGCCGCGCGAAGAGCGGGTGAAACTGTGGGACAAGCTCTACGATGAGCCCGGCTTCGGCATCTGGCTATCGAATTTCCGCGAAATCTTCATGGACGAAGCCGCGAATGCCGAATTGTCGGAATACATCGCCGACCGCATTCGCCGTCGTGTCAAGGACCCGAAGGTCGCGGAAAAACTCATTCCCAAGGATCACGGCTTTGGCGTGCAACGCCTGCCGCTGGAGACGAAATATTTCGAAGCCTACAACCGCGACAACGTGCAACTCGTGGACGTCAGCGAGACGCCGCTGGTTCGCGTCACGGAGAAGGGCCTCCAGACCACCGAGCGCGACTATGAATTCGATATTATCGTCTATGCCACCGGTTTCGACGCTATCACCGGTGCGTACGATCAGATCGATATTCAAGGTATCAGCGGTGAAAGACTGGCGGACAAATGGAAGCATGGACCGTCCACGTTCCTCGGCATGCTGGTCCACGGTTTCCCAAATCTCTTGATGCCGACCGGCCCGCAAAGCGCGTCCGCGTCGACGAATTTTCCACGGGGTATCGAGAACGGCGTCAACTGGTGCATGGATCTGCTGCAATATATGTGGGATCGCGGCTACACCCGCGCCGACGCGGCAGGCGAAGCCCAGCAACGATGGGCCACGCATGTTGCCAAGATGTACGAGATCATGCTGCTGCGCAAAGCCCAGGGCTGGTTCACCGGCTACAACTCCAATGTCGCCGGCCATGAGGCGGGGACGATCCGCTATATTGTCTATAATGGCGGGACGCCCAAATTCGTCAGCATCATTAAAGACGTTGCAGCGCGGGGCTATGAGGAGATCGAGTTCACGCCGGGTGTCGCCGTGCGTGCACCGACAGCGACGGCGAGAGCATCCGCGTCGTCGTAATGTCTGTATTCAAGCGGGAGGATTAATCATGACCATCGGATACGAAATCATGGGCCAGGGCGCGCACAAGGTGATCGTGCTGCACGGCTGGTTCGGCGATCACACCACGTTTCGTCCGATGCGCGATGCGCTCAGTCTCGACGAATTCACGTATGCGACGATGGCCTATCGCGGCTACGGTCTGTCGCGGAAGATCACGGGCAATTATTCCATGGCGGAAATCTCCACCGATGCACTTGCGCTGGCGGACGAGTTGGGCTGGAGCGAGTTCAGCCTGATCGGTCATTCGATGGGCGGCATGGCGGTACAGCGCGTGTTGGCCGATGCCCCGCAGCGGGTGCGCAAGCTGGTGGCGGTGACGCCGGTGCCGGCGTCAGGCGTGCCATTCGATCCCGATGGTTGGGCGCTATTCGACGGCGCGGCGGCAAGCCTCGACAATCGCCGCGGCATCATCGATTTCACCACCGGCAACCGGCTGTCGAAACGCTGGGTCGATCACGTCGCACGCTATTCGGAAGAAACCTCCGACCGCGCGGCGTTTGCCGCGTATCTGCAAGCTTGGGCCAAGACCGACTTCCACACTGAGATCGAAGGCAAAACAACGCCAGTCAAGGTCATCGTCGGCGCCAACGATCCGGCCCTGAATACCGACGTGATGAAAGCGACATATCTCACATGGTATCCCAACGCCGAACTCGAGGTGATGGCCAACGCCGGCCATTACCCGATGGATGAGACGCCGGTGGCGCTCGCCACCTCCATCGAAAATTTCCTCAGAGCATAATGAGCCCGTCGCCGCAACGCGCGGCGTCTCACAAGACAACAAGCAAGAGCAAAGGATCCGATGTCGTTACCTCATCTGTTTCAGCCGCTGACGCTGCGTGGCGTCACCTTCCCGAACCGCATCGTTATCTCGCCGATGTGCCAGTATTCCGCCGTCGATGGCGTCGCCAACGATTGGCATTTCGTCCATCTCGGTAAGTTCGCGCAGGGCGGTGCCGGCGTCGTTATGGCGGAGGCGAGCGCGGTGGTCCCCGAAGGCCGCATCACCCACGGCGACGTCGGAATCTGGAATGACGAACAGCAGGCGGCGCTGGCGCGCATCGCCGCGTTCGTGCGCAGCCAGGGTTCGGTGCCGGCAATCCAGTTGGCGCATGCTGGGCGCAAGGCCAGCATGCAGCGGCCGTGGTACGGTAACGCCGCACTCACCGCGGAGGATCGTGCACGCGGCGATATGCCGTGGCGGATCGTCGCGCCGAGCGCGATTCCGATGGAAGACGGCTGGCTGATGCCGCACGCGCTCTCCATCGACGATATGAAAACGCTGCGCGAAGCGTGGCGGGTGGCGACGTTGCGCGCGGCGGCTGCCGGTTTCGAGTTTCTCGAAGTGCATTGCGCCCACGGTTATCTTCTGCACGAATTTTTGTCGCCGCTCTCCAACAAGCGTGACGACGCCTATGGCGGCGACCGCGCCGGTCGCATGCGCTATCCGCTGGAGATCATCGAGACGGTGCGTGCGGCATGGCCGGCGGACAAGCCTCTCTCGGTGCGCGTCTCCTCGGTGGACGGTGTCGACGGCGGCGTGCAGATCGAGGATTCGATCGCATTCGCGCGCGAGGCCAAGGCGCGTGGCGCTGATGTCATCGATTGCTCGTCGGGCGGTCTGATGGGCTCAGCCACCGCGGCGCGACTCCCACGCGGCTACAGCTTTCAGGTGCCGTTTGCCGACGCGATTCGTCGCGAGGCGGAGATCGCCACCATGGCGGTGGGCCTGATCCTGCATCCGCAGCAGGCGGAGGACGTGCTGGTGCAAGGCCAGGCCGACCTGATCGGCATCGGCCGCGAGGCGTTGTTCGACCCGAGCTGGCCACAGCACGCGCGGCTCTCGCTTGCCGAGGCCAACGGCGAAGTGTTTGGCGACTGGCCGAAGCAATACGGCTGGTGGCTGGAGCGGCGCGAGCCGGGCCTGCGTAAACTCGACGGCCCGGCTCTGCCGTTCCGGAGAGGGTGAAACTTCGATCACTCTCCGTCATGCCCGCGCATAGCCGTTCGAAGAACGGCGTCGCTTTGCTCGCCTATGTCGCGGGCATCCACGTCTTTGAGACAAGCCAAGACGTGGATGGCCGGGACAGAGCCCGGCCATGACGAATAAGGAGATCACGCCCCCACCGGCACCTGATCGAGGAAGCCGGTGATGCTGCGGATGCGGCCACCGTTCAGCACGGCGAAGTCGGTGCCCTTGATCGGGCTGTCGACGCCGTCGGGGCCGAGGCCCCACGAGAAGCGGACGTGATCGCCGTAGCCGTTCGGTTCGCCGATCAGCGCGAAGCGAAACTCCGGGAAGCGCTGCTGCACGCCGGCGACCAGCGCGTCGATGCCATCATGGCCGTCGCCCTGCATCAGCGGATCGACATAACGGGCATCGTTGGTCCAGTTGCCGGCGAGCAGGTCGCGACGGCGTTGCGGATTGCGCTCGTTCCACAGTTCGATGTAGCGGGCGGCGATGGTTTTGGCGTCGGTCATGGAATGCTCCTGTTGCTGAGGTCTTCAATGACGCCAGCATCGGAGCTTTCACGCGGCCAATCGATTACCTCGCAGGTTATCAACGCGAGGAAAATCGATTCGTCATCGCGAGGAGCGCAGTGACGAAGCAATCCAGAAGCTAGGCAGTAGGACTGGATTGCTTCGTTTCGCTTGCAATGACGAAAAGAGGTCTATCACACCGCCTTCGCCGCCGCGCGGCCGGCGTTGCGGCCGGAGAACAGGCAGCCGCCGAGAAACGTGCCTTCCAGCGCGCGATAGCCATGCATGCCGCCGCCGCCGAAGCCGGCTGCTTCGCCGACCGCATAGAGGCCGGGAATGATCTCGCCGCTGTTGCCGAACACCCGCGCGTCCAGATCGGTCTCGAAGCCGCCCAGCGTCTTGCGCGTCAGGATGTTGAGTCGCACCGCGATCAGCGGGCCGTGCACGGGATCGAGAATGCGATGCGGCTTGGCGGTGCGGATCAGCTTGTCGCCGATGTAGCGCCGCGCGTTGTGCAGGTTGATGATCTGCGCATCCTTGGCGAAGGGATTGGCGATCTCGCGATCGCGGGCCTCGATCTGCGCGCGGATGTCGTCGATGCGCAGCAGATTGTCACCGCTCAGCGTGTTCATTGCGCTGACAAGATCATCGAGGTTGTCGCGGACGATGAAATCAGCGCCGTGCTGCTTGAAGGCTTCCACCGGCGCCGGCGCGCCCTTGTTGGTGGCGCGCTTGAGCGTCATGCGCCAGCTCTTGCCGGTGAGGTCGGGGTTCTGCTCGGAGCCCGACAGCGCGAATTCCTTCTTGATGATGCTCTGGGTCAGCACGAACCACGAATAATCGTAGCCGGTGGACATGATGTATTCGAGCTGGCCGAGCGTGTCAGAGCCGGGGAATAGCGGCGCCGGCAGCCGCTTGCCGATGGCGTCGAACCACATCGACGACGGGCCGGGCAGAATGCGGATGCCGTGGCGCGGCCAGATCGGGCTCCAGTTCTCGATGCCCTCGACGTAGTGCCACATGCGGTCACGATTGATCAGCCGCGCGCCGGCCGCCTCGGTAATCTCGATCATGCGGCCGTCGACGTGTTCGGGCACGCCGGAGATCATTCGCTTCGGTGGCATGCCGAACCGGCGCGGCCAGTTCTTCCGCACCAGATCATGATTGCCGCCGATGCCGCCGGAAGCGACGATCACCGCCTGCGCCTTCAAGGCGAACTCGCCGGTTGAGATACGCGAACTCGAGGCGCCGCGCTCCACGGTGGTCGGCTCAAGGATCACGCCGCGCACGCCGTCCACGGTGCCATTCGTCGAGGTGAGCGCATCGACGCGGTGGCGGAAACGGAATTCCAGCCTGCCGCGCGCTCGCGCCTCTTTGGCGCGGCGTTCGAACGGCTCGACAATGCCGGGGCCGGTGCCCCAGGTCACATGAAAGCGCGGCACCGAATTGCCGTGACCCATCGCGTCGTAGCCGCCGCGCTCCGCCCAGCCGACGATGGGGAAAATGCGATGGCCCATGGCGCGCAGCCAGTCGCGCTTTTCGCCGGCGGCGAAGGCGACGTAGGCTTCGGCCCAGCGTCGCGGCCAGTAATCCTCGGCGCGATCGAAGCCGGCAGTGCCCATCCAATCCTGCATTGCCAAATCGATGCTGTCCTTGATGCCGAGCCGCCGCTGCTCCGGCGAGTCCACCAGGAAGAGACCGCCGAATGACCAGAACGCCTGACCGCCGAGACTCTGTTCGCCTTCCTGATCCACCACGATGACGCGCTTGCCGGCGTCGGCGATTTCCGTTGCCGCCACCAGTCCGGCCAGCCCCGCGCCGACGACGATTACGTCCGCATCCATTGCCATCGTTGGTTCCTCCACTGGAACGATCAAAGCGCGTTGGCTGGTGAGTGGTCAATCGTCCTCGTGACACAGACTGTTTACGAAATTGCGCAACGCTCTCGCGTCGCGAGGACGACTGCATCTCGCGCGCAACACCGAGGTTGAATCTGGTGCGTAACCGCGTTCCCGACTGGACAAAAACATCGTCTCGCAACACGGTATCGATCGCAAAGGTTCGCGCCAATAAGCACAATCACTTCGACGTTGGGGCCGGGATATGAAGATCGCAACGGGGCTGCTCGCGGCTGTTGTTCTGCTTGCGGGAATCGTGGCCAGTCACGCAGCGGTGCGGATCGCCGAGGACCGGGGCGGTCGGATCGGAACCTACGTCGATAAATACGAATCGCTCCGCAGTTCCGGCGAACAGGTGGTGATTGACGGGCTATGTGCGTCGGCCTGCACCATCATCCTCGGCGCCGTGCCGTCGAGCCGGATTTGCGTGACCTCGCGCGCCGCGTTGGGTTTCCATGCGGCGTGGGATGTCGGTGCCCACGGTCGCGTCGTCACCAATCGTGAGGCGACACGGATGCTCTACGCGATGTACCCGATACGCGTGCGGCGCTGGATCGCGCGGCATGGCGGGCTGACGCGTCACATGATCTTCCTGCGCGGCACGCAGCTCCAAAGCATGTACCGGCCCTGCTATCTGAATGCCGCGGCGGCCTATCGCTGAGGCGATCCGCCAACACGGTTTCAGTGAGATAGTGCCGCCGGTTCCCGATGTTCAGCATGACGTGAACGCGCTGCGCCGCGCAAGGCTTGCTCCGCCGCACCCCACCCTCTATCAGGAACCCGTTGACCGGCTGTCTGTCAGCCGGCGGATGCCAATATCTCGGGGCAAATGCCCGGATGGCATTTGGGTAAGGGAATTCCGATGACCGATCGTGCGACCAGACCGCTGGTGATTTTCGCGGCTTTTGCCGGCAGCCTTGCGATCGGTTTGCTGGTGGTGCTGTGGCTGGCGGGAGGGTTCGGCGGCGTCGCCAAGCCCGCGCCGATCGGCGGCGCCTTCCAACTCACCGATCAGTCCGGCCAGACCGTCACCGAGAAAAGTCTGCAAGGTCGTCCGACCATCATCTTCTTCGGCTACACCCATTGCCCCGATGTCTGCCCGACCTCGCTGTTCGAGATGTCCGAAGTGCTGCGGGCGATGGGCAAGGACGCCGATCGCGTCAACGCTTATTTCATCTCGGTGGACCCGGAGCGCGACACCGCCGCGGTGATGAAGGATTATCTCGGCAGTTTCGACCCGCACCTGAAGGGGCTGACCGGCAATCCGGCGATGATCAGCAAGGTCCTCAGCGAATTCCGCGTTTACGCCAAGAAGGTTCCGGCGAAGGACGGCGACGACTACACCATGGATCACACCGCGCTGATCTACCTGATGGACAAGAAGGGTAACTTCGTTGCGCCCTTCAACCTGAAGCAGACGCCGGAAGCGGCCGCCGCCGATCTCAAACGCTATCTCTAAAGTGACCGTTACGGCGCGCGTTTGGTGTGATACGCGCCCAGACCTGCGCCAGATGCGGCCTTTCCCGCCACGGTGCGGCCACTTGTCGTCGAGGCGCCAGGCCATGCTCTGTCTTTTCCCAGCGATAGGGGTCCCTGAAGAGCTGGTATAGCGCGCGCCATGCAGCGACCGAGAGCAGCGCCCAATAGATCGGGGTGAGCACCAGGACCCAACTCCTGCGCAACTGCCCGCGTCGTGCTAGACCCATCAGGCCGACAACGACGGTAGAGGCATAACCGGCTGCGATCGCCACGAGGTGTAATTCCATCAGCGGGCCGGTGAACAGGGGGATGGGCTGATCCGTGGCGCCGCGGAGGCCGAGATAGACCACGAGTTCGAGCAGCAGGATCGGGGCGGCGAGTGCCGTCAGGACATTGCCGCCGATCAGGAGGTTAAGCGAGAGAACACCCTTGGCGCCGGCATCGCGCCAAAGCCGGCGCGGCGCGCGCATGTGGACGCCCCAGGTTTGCATCCAGCCCTTCATCCATCGGGAGCGCTGGCGCAACCAGCCACCGAATCGGGTAGGGGCCTCCTCGAACGTGGTCGAGGCGAATGTCCTGGCACGATAACCGGCGCGGGCCAGACGGAACCCGAGGTCGGCATCCTCTGTGACATTATAGGCATCCCATCCGCCGATTTCGCGCAGCGCTGAGGTGCGGAAATGATTCGATGAGCCGCCGAGCGGCAGCGGCAGGCCGAGCACAGCAAGACCGGGCAAAAACACATCGAACTGCCCGGCGTACTCCGCCGCGAACATGCAGGACAGCCAGCTCTCGGCCGGATTGTTGATGCAGAGGCTTGCCTGGACGCACACGGTCCGTGCGTCGTGGGTGCGAAACGCTTCGAGCGCTGCGCGAAGCTGGTTCGGTTCCGGGATATCTTCCGCGTCGTAGATCGTGACGAAACTGCCGCGGACGAATGGTAGTGCCCAGTTCAGAGCTTTGGGCTTGGTGCGCGGCAAGGTGGCGGGTGCGATCAGTACCTGAAACGTCGGCGGTGGTCTCCACCGGGCAATCGCGGCGCGGGTTTCATGATCGTCCGGCTCGATCACCAGAATGACGTCGAGCTTTTCCTTCGGATAATCCAGTGCAGTGATGGCCTGAAGCAACTGTCCGACCGATGCCGCCTCGTGGTAGAGCGCGGCGATGATGGTGTAGATCGGCAATTCCTCGTCCCGCGCCGGCGAAGATGCGTCGACCCGCGGCGACGGGATCAGCGCTCCTGTGATCCGTGTGACGCTGAATGCCAGAAACCAGATAGCGAGCATGCTGCTCACGATATGCAGCAGCACCAACGGCGGCAGCATCAGCAGGCCCGCCGCCGCAGCGAGCACCCCCGCGTGGCGCAGACGGAATTGCCACGGCAGATGATCGCGCAAGGCGGAGGGTGCGGCGGTCAATCCCGGAAAGCGCTGACTAAGTCCCTCGGAGGCCGCATAGGCGAGTGAGGCGTGTGCCCGGGCCAGCAGAGCCTGATTGAGCTGAGGGGTCGGCAACAGTCGAAGCCGCTTGATCACAGCAGGCGATTTCGCGGCGAAGCGGCTCAACCATTGTGCCGTCAGGATACGCGGAGCAATTCCGAGCAGGTATTCGCCGTCGCGGCGCAACGGCAACAGGCCGTGCTGGATGACGTGGGGGAGATCCTCGCTGGGGAGAGGAATGTCGCTGCGAAACGTGTCCGACGGTGTGTCGATCCGCACCCCGGTATGAGCCGCCAGATGTTGCAGGTAGCTGGCCTCGTCGAGCACGCCCCACTGGATCAGGACGTGGTCGGCACCGACTCCGATCAGCCGGCTGCGCTCAGTCGCAGCCTCCAGCAGGTCCGGAGCGAAATAGTCGCGCAGGCAATCGAGTTCGGGCGCGGTATAGGCGATGTCGGGAATGGGCTGCCTACGGTCGCCGTTGTCGGATGGCATCCCGTACATACGCGCCAGAAAATCCGGCAGCCGGTGTGATGGCTCCGCGCGTCGATCTTCTGACGGCAACGCCGGTTTCCCACCGGCGCGCCCAACATGGTCTTCAGCGGCCACGCGACGCCCCCACACCGCAAACGGCACTCGCGTCTGTCGCGGGATGGTCTATAAGTTCGCCCGACGCGGAAGCCCCATACAATGCAACCACAGATAGAGAAGCGCTTCAACGGATTCATGGTTCCACGCATTCTCGGCGGCGGGATCGCGTTTGCCTTGCTGGGGGGGCTGATCGGCTTTGTAGGATCGACGGGCACCGCGCATGCGCAGACGACATCGGCATCCCCGGCGGTGATTCAGGCGGTGCCGGGATTTTGGGATCCGCGGCGGCGGCCGGACCGGCCCGACCTGTCGCGCCTGACCCTAATCCGTTTCATGACCGAGACCGACTATCCGCCGTTCAACTTCACCGGCCCGGACGGTAATCCGGCCGGCTTCAACGTCGATCTGGCAAGGCTGATCTGCGACGAGATCAAGGTCACCTGCACCATCCAGATGCGGCGCTTCGACACCCTGGTCGATGCCATCGCCAGCAACCGCGGCGACGCCATCATCGCCTCGCTGAGCGTGACGCCGGACCTGCGCAAGCGGGTCGATTTCAGCGATCTCTACTACCGGACTCCGGCGCGGTTCGTGGCGCGGCGCGATGGGGTGTCGGCGATGGTGCGGCCGGAAACCCTCGACGGCAAGAAGGTGGGCGTGGTCGCCGGCTCCTCGCATGAGGCCTATCTGAAGGCGATGTTCACCGGCGCCGAACTGCACACCTATCCGAACGACGAAGCGTTGCGGCAGGCGCTGAAGCAAAGCGAGGTCGAACTGATCTTCGGCGACGCCATCTCGTTGGCGTTCTGGATCAACGGGGCCGATTCCGAGAACTGCTGCGCCTTCAGCGGCGGCCCCTTCATCGAGAGCCGGTATTTCGGCGAGGGCGTCGGCATCGCTGTGAAGAAAGGCAACGACGTGCTGCGTCAGGCGTTGAACTGGGCGCTGTTTCGCATTTGGGAGAAAGGCCGTTATACCGACCTGTGGCTGCGGTATTTTCCCGTCAATCCGTTTTGATACGATCGAAGGTCGCGCGTGAGGCCGGATGCCTCGTGTCGCGTGGAGCAATTGAATGTTGAATGAACTGACCGCGTCAGATCTGCGCGCGCTGGCCGAACAATCCAACGCCTGGCCGTTCGAACAGGCGAAGCAGATCGTGACGCGGCTGAAAACAAAGCCGAAGGACGAGGTCCTGTTTGAGACCGGCTATGGTCCGTCCGGCCTGCCGCATATCGGCACCTTCGGTGAGGTGGCGCGCACCACCATGGTGCGCCATGCCTTCCGCGTGCTGACCGAGGACAAGATCAAGACGCGGCTGCTGGCGTTCTCCGACGACATGGACGGCTTGCGCAAGGTGCCGGACAACGTGCCGAACAAGGAGATGCTGGCGCAGGATCTCGGCAAGCCGCTGACGCAAGTGCGCGATCCGTTCGAGACGCATCCGAGTTTCGGCGAGCACAACAACGCGCGGCTGCGCGCCTTCCTTGACACTTTCGGGTTCGATTACGAGTTCGCGTCCTCGACGCAGTATTACAAGTCGGGCCGGTTCGACGCGACCTTGCTGAAGATGCTGGAGAAGATCGACAAGGTGATGGCGATCATGCTGCCGTCGCTGCGTGAGGAGCGTGCCGCGAGCTATTCGCCGTTCTTACCCGTCTGCCCACGCACCGGCGTGGTGTTGCAGGTGCCGATCGTCGCGCACGACGTCAAGGCCGGTACGGTGTCTTACGACGATCCGGAGACCAAGGAGCGCGTCACCGTTCCGGTCACCGGCGGTCATTGCAAGCTGCAATGGAAGCCGGACTGGGCGATGCGGTGGACCGCGCTCGGCGTCGATTACGAAATGGCCGGCAAGGACCTGATCGATTCGGTGAAGCTGTCGGGCAAGATCTGCGCGGCGCTCGGCGGCACGCCGCCGGCGGGCTTCAACTACGAACTGTTTCTCGACGACAAGGGCCAGAAGATTTCGAAGTCCAAAGGCAATGGCATCACCATCGACGAATGGCTGCGCTATGCCTCGCCGGAATCGCTGTCGCTGTTCATGTATCGCGAGCCGAAGGCGGCGAAGCGTCTCTACTTCGACGTGATCCCGCGCAATGTCGACGACTATCAGCAGTTCCTCGACGGCTACGCGCGGCAGGACATGAAGCAGCGCCTGAGCAATCCGGTCTGGCATATCCATGCCGGCAATCCGCCGAAGGCGGACATGCCGGTGACGTTCCAGTTGCTGCTGACGCTGGTGTCCTCGTCCAACGCCGAGAATGCCGAGACGCTGTGGGGCTTCATCGGGCGCTATCGTCCCGGCGTCACGCCGCAGACCCATCCCGCGCTCGACGCGCTGGTCGGCTACGCCATCAACTACTATCGCGACTTCGTCGCGCCAGCGAAGCAATTCCGTGCGCCGAGCGAGAGCGAGCGTGCCGCGTTGAATGACTTGCGCGATGCGCTGTCGCAACTACCGGAAGATGCCAGCGCCGAGGATATTCAGAATGTGGTCTACGAGATCGGCCGCCGCGAGCCGTTCCTCGATCACAAGAAGACCGGCAAGGATGGCCGTCCCGGCGTGTCGCTGGAGTGGTTCAACATGCTCTATCAGGTGTTGCTCGGCCAAGAGAAAGGCCCGCGCTTCGGCTCCTTCGTCGCGGTTTACGGCGTTACCAACGCGGTGGCGATGATTGACGGCGCGCTGGCGCGTAGCGCGTGAGCGGAGGCCGTTTCGTCGGCCTCCGAGACGCGGTCAGAACAGGCTGACGAAGAAGCGCGAGCAGACCAGCAGCAGGAAGAGTCCGAAGGCGATTTCCAGCGCGCGCTTCGGCAAGGCATGTGCCAGCTTGACGCCGAGCGGCGCCGTCAGCACGCTGGTCGGCGCGACGATGATCGTTGCGATCAGCGAGACGTAGCCGAGGGCAAGCGGCGGCTGCAGCGCGAGTACGGCGGGATTGGCCGCTGCGGCAGGCCAGCCCGCATAGATGTAGCCGATGGCACCCGGAATCGAGATCAGCACGCCCAGTCCGGAGGATGTCGCGATCGCCTGATGGATCGGGCGGCCGTAAAACGTCATGAACAAATTCGATAACTGCCCGCCGCCGATGCCCATCAGCGTCGACAGCACGCCGATCGCTACGCCGTAAGCGCGCAGAAACAGGCCTTTCGGCATGTCGTCGGCAAAGCGCCAACTGTCCTTTCCGAACAGCAAGCGGATGGCGGAGATGCCCGCGATCGCCACGAATACGATCTTGAACAACTCCGCCGGTGCATAGCGTGCGATCAGGCTGCCGACCACGACGCCGAGCACCACCGGCACCGCCCAATTGCGCAACACGCTGGTGTCGACCGCGCTGGTCGCCCGATGCGCGTAGTAGGAGCGGATCGACGTCGGGATGATGATGGCCAGCGATGTGCCCACGCACAGCGGCATGCGCACATCGTCCGGCACGCCGACAATACGGAAGAGCTCATAAAGCGCTGGCACCAGGACGGCGCCGCCGCCGACGCCGAACAGGCCTGCGAGAAAGCCAGTCATCGCGCCTGCGAACAGGAGTGCAATCACGAGCCACGCCACATCGAGCATTGGCAGTCCGGCGATCATGTCTGGAATCCAGTACGGGGAATTGTAAGTCCCGGCTGTAGCCTCCGAAGCCGCCGATGGCAACCGTCACGACCGTCAACCCACCTCAGCGTCGTATGCAGTGACATGGCGGTCGTGGCTGGAAGGGTGTTGTATTGCAGCCTATTGGCTCGCCCACACGATGCGCGCGATCCATTCGACATCGTCCGGCGATAGCGTGCGGTGCGGATGGGCGGGATTCAGCGACTGCAATTCCAGCGTCTTGGCGGTGCGCCGCTTCAATTCCTTCACCATCACCTCGCCGTCGCGGGTTTTCACCACCACACGGTCGCCGCGCCGGATCGGCGTGCCGGGCGAGACGATGATGACGTCGCCGTCGCGATAGGCGGGCTTCATTGAGTCGCCGGAGATTTCCAGCGCATAGGCGTGCTTGTCGTTGACCGAGGGCAGCCCGACCTCGTCCCAGCCCTTGCCGACGGGGAAGCCGCCGTCGTCGAAATAGCCGCCGGAGCCCGCTTCGGCGAAGCCGAGCAGCGGCACCGAGGGCGTGCCGCGCGCGGTGTCCTCGATCATTTGCACGAACGCGTCGATGGCGGTGTTGGTGGCAGCCAGCGCCTTGGCCACCGATTCGGTCGAGGGCCAGCGTTCGCGGCCATCATTGGTGACGCGCTTGGATTTGTTGAAGGTGGTGGGGTCCAGTCCCGCGCGTTTGGCGAGTCCCGAGGGCGACAGGCCCGCATGCTCCGCAAGACGATCGAGAGCGGTCCAGATTTGATGATGGGTCAGCATCGTGGGTCCGTGGCGTAAGGTCCGTGGCTTTGGGCCGGACAGGGCACGAAGGCGAAATCAGGAATTGGATCTAGGAATTATTACCTGATCTCGAACTTTTCCGCAATCGGGTGCTGCTGGTGGCGGCTCTTGAAGTCCCCCCGAGGCGTCGATACGGTCGGACGCCACAATTGAGCGACCGGCCGGGGGATCGAGAATTCCTGAGGGAACTCAATAACTAGGGCCTGACACAGCTGCGTTGAATCAGTGCCGTCGTTTGTTTTTTTGAGCATGACCTATGCCGAAAACCGGTTCCCGCTTTTCGGGATCATGCTTTAGCAGGAAGGCTGCGGGTGCGTATTATCTACAAGATCTGTCCCGCCTCGGCATGGCGTGAGGCTGAGCGCCATGGCGTTTATGACGGCAGCGCCGACGACAAACGCGACGGTTTCATCCATTTCTCCACGGCCGCGCAACTGGCGGAGACTGCACGCAAGCATTTCGCCGGACAGATCGGGCTGTTCCTGATCGCAGTCGATGCGGATGCGCTCGGCGACGCGCTGCGCTGGGAGCCATCACGCAACGGCGACCTATTCCCCCATCTTTATGAAGCCCTCGATCTCGGTGCGGTCACGACCGTCTACGACCTGCCGTCGCGCGCCGATGGCGGCCATGACATTCCGGAGTTGTCCTCGTGATGCGCGCCTTCGACACGTTCTCGCTGCCGCTGCTGCGGCTGTTCGATCCGGAAGACGCGCACCGCATGGCGATCTCGGGCCTGCGCATTCTGCCGCCGATGCGGCCGCGCGCCGACGATCCCAAGCTCGCGGTGCGGGCGTTCGGGCTGAACTTCCGCAATCCAATCGGGCTGGCCGCGGGTTTCGACAAGAGCGCCGAGGCGCCGGACGCGCTGTTGCGGCTCGGTTTCGGCTTTGTCGAAATCGGCTCGGTGACACCGCGGCCGCAAGGCGGCAACCCGCGCCCGCGGCTGTTTCGCCTCGAGCGAGACGAGGCGGTGATCAACCGCATGGGCTTCAACAACGACGGGGCCGACGTGGTGTTGCGGCGGCTCGCTGGCCGCGCGCAGCAGCCAGGCATTGTTGGGATCAACCTCGGCGCCAACAAGGATTCGCCTGACCGCACCGAGGACTATGTGCGGCTGATCGAAACTTTTGCGCCGGTGGCGAGCTACTTCACCATCAACATTTCCTCGCCCAACACGCCGGGTCTGCGCAACCTGCAACAGGCGGATGCGCTCGACGATCTGCTGGCGCGCGTGATCGAGACGCGCGACCGTGTGCAGCAGAGCGCCGGGGATACGCCGGTGCTGCTGAAGATTGCGCCGGATCTGTCGCTCGGCGAACTCGACGACGTGGTGCATATCGCGCGCTCGCGCCGTGTCGACGGCATGATCGTCGGCAATACGACGCTGGCGCGGCCTGAGACGTTGCGCGAGACGGTGCGTGCCAAAGAGGCGGGTGGCCTGTCGGGACGTCCGCTGTTCCGGCTCTCCACCCGCATGGTGGCGGAGACCTATGTGCGCGCCGAGGGTGCCTTTCCGATGATCGGCGTCGGCGGCATCGACGGCGGCGGCGCCGCGCTGACCAAAATCCGCGCCGGCGCCAGCCTGATCCAGCTCTATTCGTCGCTGATCTATAAGGGCCTCAGCCTGATCGACGGCATCAAGAGCGATCTGGTGGCGACGCTGCTGCGCACCGGGCGCGATTCGCTGTCGGAAATCGTCGGTGCCGATGCCGCTGCCATCACCGCGGAAGACTGGCCGATTTGAACGTCGCACGCACCAGCGCTGGATAGCGCATCGCTTGCAGCAGGCCGCGTGCCAGCAGGAAGGCGAGGAACGCGGTCCACAATCCAGCATTGCCCCACGGCGTCAGCGTGTACCAGACCGCGATGTAGATGATGAAGGCCATCACCATCAGGTTACGCATATCGCGCGCCCACGACGCGCCGATAAAGACGCCGTCGAAGCAATAAGCCAGCACGCCGCAGGCCGGCGCCAGCGCCGCAAGCCACATGAACTCGCGCGCGGCAAGCCGCACGTCCGGGCTGGTCGTGATGAGGTCGATCAGGTGATCGCCGGCGGCGATGAAGATCAGCGATACCACGACGCCGAAGCCGACGCTCCACGCCAGCACCAACTTCACCGCCCGTGCGAACTGCGCGCGGTTACGGGCGCCGAAGGTCTGGCCGCATAATTGCTCAGCGGCGTTCGCGAGACCGTCGAGGAAGAACGAGCCGATCATCAGGAAATTATACAGCACCGCATTAGCGGCGAGCACGCGGTCGCCGGCGCGCGCGCCCTGTGCGGTGAAGAATAGGAAGGCGCCGATCAATGCGGCGGTGCGGATCATGATGTCGCGATTGACGGCGAGCATCCGTAGCCAGCGGGCGCGATCGAACAATAGCGCGCGGGGGACGCGGTAATTCGGTCCGAGAAGGATGCGCGCGATGACAAGGCCACTGGCGAAGCCGGTGGTCTCCGCGACCACCGTCGAGATGGCCGCACCCGCGATACCCCAGCGCAGCATCAGCACGAATACGACGGTCAGCACCATGTTGAGCAGGTTGATGCCGACCTGAATCGCCAGCGCGATGCCGGTGCGGGCTTGACCCACCAGCCAGCCGAGGATGACGTAGTTGCCCAGCATGAAGGCCGCCGACCACAGCCGGATGTGGAAATAGCTGGTCGCGGCGGCTGTCACCGCCTCGCTACCGCCCATCGCCGAAAAGATCAGCGACGCTAGCGGCGCGCGCAATGCGATCAACAGCACGCCGATCAAGGCGGCGAGCAGCAGCGCGCGGATCAGCACCGCGCGGATTTCGATGCGGTCGTCCGCGCCCAGCGCCTGTGCGGTGAAGGCGACCGTCGCCATCCGGAGAAAGCCGAACAGCCAGAACACGCAGTCGAACGCCACCGAGGCCAGGGCGACGCCGCCCAGCAATGCGGCGTCGCCGAGTTGACCGATGGCGCCGGTGGAGACGACGCCGAGCAACGGCGTGGTGAGGTTGGCGAGCATCGCCGGGCCGGCGATGACGAACACGCGGCGGCTATCGACCGGTCGCGTAGCCTGATCGGCGAGGGTCATTGGATGCTGTCGTTGTTCAGCGTCCGCGTGGCGCGTTGACGAGGCGCGCAATCAACCAGATCGGGATCACGATCACGGCGCCGAGCAGGAAGTAACGCCACAACCCGTTGATGGCATCGAAGCCGAGATCCCAGAGGCGGATGAACAGCAGGCGGATCGAGTGGACGATATTCCACGGATCGAAGCCGATCGCCGCCAGCACCACGCCGACCAGGATTGACAGCATCACCAGCCGGAACGCGACGGCGAGCGGCGAACCGCCGAGAAAGCGATACAGGCCGTCGCTACGCGCCGGCAGCTCTCGGGTCTCGTTCGGCATCTTGAGTCTCCGGTGGGATCGATTCCCGCAATTATAACGCGTCGCAAATGGGGAACCAATGCGGCGGCGTCAATGGGCAAGATCCCTCTGCTTTCTCGATATCCTTTGTTTTCGTCATGGCCGGGCTCGTCCCGGCCATCCACGCCTTTCTTGTCTCGCTGTGATGCTGCCTAGACGCGGATGCCCGGACATGCCAGGGCATGGCGCATAGAGGAGGCGGTCGACCATCTACTTCAAGGGACTTTCTCCGTCTTCAGCATCCGTTCCAGCGTTTCCAGCCGGTCGGCTTCGCGCGGCGGCTTGTCCCAGCGCAGCCGGCTGATGCGGGGGAAGCGCATGGCGACGCCGGATTTGTGTCGGGTCGAGCGCTGCAATCCTTCGAAGGCAACTTCCAGCACCAGCCCTTGGTCTGGCTCGTGCACGACATGGCGCACCGGGCCGAATTTTTCCGTGGTGTTGCGGCGGACGAAGCGGTCGATTTGAATGAGTTCCTCGTCGGTGAAGCCGAAATAGGCTTTGCCCACCGGCACCAGTTGATCGCCGTCGCTGCCCTCGGTCCAGACGCCGAAGGTGTAGTCCGAATAGTAGGATGAACGCTTGCCGTGGCCGCGCTGCGCGTACATCAATACCGCATCAATGATGTGCGGATCGCGTTTCCATTTCCACCACTGGCCCTTCGGACGGCCGGGCAGATAAGGCGCATCGCGTCGCTTCAGCATCACGCCCTCGACCGCCCCGGCATCGTCACCCGCGCCGAAAGCTGCCGGATCGGCACGAGCGGCGGTGATCGTTGCCCAGTCGTGGAACGGTACCACCGGCGAGAGATCGATGCGCGGATCGTCGAGTTTTGCGACGAGGGTCTCCAGCCGCGCACGCCGCTCGATGAACGGCAGCAGGCGCAGATCGCTCTCGTTGTCCGCGAGCAGATCGTAGGCGCGCAGATGAATCGGAAATTCCTTCATCAGTTTCGGCGTCACGCTTTTGCGGTTGAGCCGTTGCTGCAGGACGTTGAACGATTGCACGCGGTCTTCGCGCAGGACCAGCAACTCGCCGTCGATCGCACCCGGGAGATGCAAAGACGGCAGCAGATCGGGGAAACTCTTCGAGATGTCTTCGCCGGTACGCGAATAGAGTCGCGCGATGATGTTGCCATCGTCGTCGCGGCCGCTGACGGCCTGCACGCGGATGCCGTCCCATTTCCATTCGGCGATGAAATCGCGTGCGTCGAGCGTGGCGAAATCATCGGTCTCGATGGCGTGCGCCAGCATCACCGGGCGAAATGGCGCGGCGTCGCGGTTGGCCGGCTTGTCGGCGCGGCCTTCGAGCCAGGCGAACAGATCGAGATAAGGCGGGGTCAGGCCCGGCCAGATCAGTTCGACATCGTGCGCGTCCTTGTCGCCGAGCGCGGCGGCAGCGGTTTTCGCCAGCCGTGCCGAGACGCCGATACGCATCGCGCCGGTGACGAGTTTCAGCAGCGCCCAGCGGCCGGTCTCGTCGAGTTCGTCGAGCCAATGCGTCAGTTGTGCGGGCAGTTCGGCCTTGCCGAGTGTTGCGAGTGTGGTGACGACGTCGGTGAGAGACGGAGGAGGCGGGTTGTTGTGGCCTCGTGCGGCTCCTTCCGCTGTTGTAGGGGAGGGTTGGGGAGGGGGACTAGGTTGCGCTTTGATGTGCGGCGAAGAGCCCTCCACCCCCGACCCCTCCCCGCCACTCGCTGCGCTCGCGGAGGGAGGGGAGGACGTTGGGGCTGCGCCGGTTGCTCCCCTCCCCCCACGAAGTGGCGGGGAGGGGTCGGGGGTGGGGGGCTCTTTGATTGAGGATGAAGCCGACGTCTTCGGCCACATCAATGCGACCGTCTCCGACAGATCGCCGACGTAATCATAAGACAGCGCGAACAGTTCGGGATCGACGCGCGCGGCGATCAGTTCGCGGATCAGGCCGGGCTTGGCGTGCTTGAACGACAGCGCGCCGGTGAGCGCCGCGAGCGCGTAGCCGCGATCGGGGTCGGGCACCTCGCGAAAATACTGCGTGATCAGCCGCAGCTTGTTGTTGCGGCCGGGCTCATAGCTCAGGCGGTCGAGTAGTTCGGCGAAGCGATTCATGCGGCGTCCTCGCCGCCGGCGGCTGCACTCTCGTCTTCCTCGCCGTAGCCAACCAGCGCCAACGGGCGCGCGGCGAGGCCTTGCGTCTTGCACCAGTGCACTAACGCGTCTTCTTCGCCGTGCGTGACCCAGATTTCGCCGGCGCCGGTGGCTTTGATCGTTGCGGTGAGGCCGTCCCAATCGGCGTGGTCGGAAATCACCAGCGGCAGTTCAACGCCGCGCTGGCGTGCGCGGGCGCGAATCCGCATCCATCCGGAGGCGAAAGCGGTGAGGGGATCGGGGAAGCGTCGGGTCCAGATGTCGGACGTGGCCGACGGCGGCGCCAGCGTGATGGTGCCGGCGAGATCCGCCTTCTTGATATCTTTCACCAGACGCAGATCGCCGAGCGCGATGCCGCGGCTTTCATAGTAGTGCGTGATCGATTCCATCGCGCCATGCAGATAGATCGGCGCGTCATATCCCGCCGTGCGCAGCAGCGCGATGACACGTTGTGCCTTGCCGAGCGAATAGGTACCGACGAGATGCGCTCGCTCCGGAAACAGCCGTACCGAGTCCAGAAGTTTCCGTACTTCATGCGCGGCGTCGGGATGCCGGAACACCGGCAGGCCGAACGTCGCCTCGGTAATGAAGACATCGCACGGCACCACCTCGAATGGATCGCAGGTCGAATCCGGCGTGTCCTTGTAGTCGCCGGACGCGACAATACGCAGGCCGTTGCAGGTCATCGCGATCTGTGCCGAGCCCAGCACATGACCGGCGGGATGGAAGCTGACGCTGACGTCGTCGAGCCGGAGAGTTTCGCCGTAACGGATCGCTTGCGTGCGGCCGGCAAAATTGTCGCCGTAGCGCAACCGCATCATGTCGAGCGTTTCCTGCGTCGCCAGCACCGTGCCGTGGCCGGGGCGGGCATGATCGGAATGGGCGTGTGTAATCAGCGCGCGTTCCACCGATCGCACCGGATCGATGTGAAAGCCGCCGAGCCTGCAACGCAGGCCGGCCGGGGTCGGAACGAGAAGATCTTGCGGACGCATGATGCGTATATAGGCCGCACATCGCGCGGCGACACCGGCGCGCGATCAGGTTGTGTTGGTGACGGAGTGTGCTACGTTTCTCCTACTTAAACGATTAACTAAAAACGATGGGGAGATTGTCAGACCATGAACCGACGTTCACCGTTTCGGTTGCCGCACGCCGTCCTCGCAGGGGCCGCGTTGCTTGTCGCCACTCAGGCCTTCGCCGCCGACAAGAAATACAGCCCGGGCGCCAGCGACACCGAGATCAAGCTGGGCCAGACCGTGCCGCACTCCGGGCCGGGGTCGCTCTATGGCGTGCTCGGTCGTGTCGGCGAAGCCTACTTCCAGATGTTGAACGAGAAGGGCGGCATCAACGGCCGCAAGATCAAGTTCATCTCCGCAGATGACGCTTATTCCGCACCGAAGGCGGTCGAACAGACTCGACGGTTGGTGGAGCAGGAAGAGGTGCTGGCGCTGTTCGGTTCGCTCGGCACCGCCCCGCAGACCGCCGTGCATAAATATCTCAACAGCAAGGGCGTGCCGCAGATCCTGCTCAACACCGGCGCGTCGAAGTGGAACGATCCGAAGCACTTCAAGTGGACCATGGCCGGGCTGCCGCTCTATCCGACCGAGGCGCGGATCTTGGCCAAATACGTGCTCAGCGTGAAGCCGGATGCCAAGGTCGGAATTCTCTACCAGAACGACGACTTCGGCCGCGACTTCCTCGGGCCGTTCAAGGATGAACTGGCCAAGGCCGGCGGCAAGGCCAAGGTGATTGCGGAGACGACTTACGATCTCACCGATCCGACCATCGATTCGCAGATCATCAACCTGTCGAAGTCGGGTGCCGATGTTTTCTACAACATCACCACCGGCAAGGCGACGTCGCAGACCATCCGCAAGATCGCCGAACTGGGCTGGAAGCCGCTGCACCTGTTGTCGGCAGGCTCGACCGGTCGCTCGATTCTGCACGCCGCCGGTCTCGAGAATGCGAAGGGCATCGTCGCGATCCGCTACGCCAAGGAAGTCGGCGTGCCGCAGTTTGCGAACGATCCCGAGGTGAAGGCATTCGAGGAGTTTCGCCAGAAGTATCTGCCCAACGTCGATCCCGACAACACCATCGCGTTCGCCGGCTACGGCCAGGCGGTGACCATGGCGGAAATCCTGCGCCGCTGTGGCGACGACCTGACTCGCGAGAACGTGCTGAAACAGGCTTCCAACCTGAACGGCTTCCACTCGCCCTACATGCTGGACGGCATCACGTACTCGTTCACGCCGGACAATTACACGCCGATGAAGACGCTCTACATCTCGGTCTTCAACGGCAAAGATTGGGACATCGTCGGTAAGCCCTATACCGAGTAACGAGCGCGGCTGGCGTCAGCCGATCTTGCAAACGAAGAACGAAGCCGGGTTTGCAGCGGGCAAATCCGGCTTCGTTGCCTTTCGTGGATGACGGCGAAAAGAAAGAACTGCGGCTCTTAGTCATGACCGGGCTCGTCCCGGCCATCCACGTCTTTGTCTTTTGCTGACGTTGATAACACTCGCGACATCGATTGGTTGGGATATCGCCGAGCGAAGCGATGTGATTCTGCCAACGACGATACCTGGTCTTGCTGGAGGCTCAGCTTCTAACAGAATCATCCATCGTCATGCGCGGACTTGATCCCCGCATTCAAAACAAAAGCCCCGGCATCGCTGCCGGGGCTTTTCGTTTCAGTCGAGTGAGGGCGATCAGTACTTCGCGACCACCGGGGCATTGAAGTGATAGTTGATGCCGGTGCGGAAAATATGCTGCTGCACGTTGGTCGTGAACACCGCCGGCGAACCGCCGAGGCTGAGGTTGGCGGTGGAGCGGCCGAGATCGACATAGAGATATTCGGTCTTCGACGTCCAGTTCGGGCCGAACAGGCCGAGCAGCGTGAACGGGGTTTCGATGCCGGCGCCGACGGTCCAGCCGGTGCGGGTTTCCGAGAAGCTCGCGCCGTTGAAAGCCGTCTTGATGCCGCCATAGGCGAAACCGCCGGTGGCGTAGAACAGCGACGGACCGACCGAATAGCCGAGACGACCGCGCACGGTGCCGAACCACGGCAGCTTCGAATTGACCGTCAGGCCGGGGCCGCAATCGAAGCACGTCTTGTTGTCTTCTGACGAGGCGCCCTGAATGTCGGTTTCGATGCCGAATACGGTATTGCCAGTCTGCCAGTTGTAGCCGGCCTGCACGCCGCCGTTGAAGCCGTCGGGCGAGAGATTGAAGCTGCTGGTAGTCGCGGTCGGAACGTCGAGGACGGTGCTGCGGTTGCGCGCGGTGCCGGAGCCGAAGTTGCCGCCGAGATAGAAGCCGTTCCAGTTCGCCGACGCGGTTTGCACGTAGGTGCTGTTGCCGCCGATGCGATAGTTCAGGCCGACGCGGAAGATGTGCTCGCGCAGTTCGGAACGGATCGTCTGACCGCCGCCGGCATAGACGCCGGTGGGGTCACCGAGATCGAGATAGAGGTATTCGATCTTGCCGGTCCAGTTGCCGCCCAGCGCGGCTTCGACGCCGCTGCCCCAGGTCCAGCCGCTCCGGCCGCCGTTGAAGGCGAAGGGGACGCCGCCGGTCACGCCGGAAGTCTTGATGTCGCCATAGGCATAGCCGGCGGTGATGTAGCTCAAGGTCGGGCCGGTCACGAGGCCGACCCGGCCGCGAACCGTGCCGAACCAATCCAGCCGCTGGTTGAAGGTGTCGCCGACAAGGTTCACTGAACCGTCCCGCATATCGGCGCCCTGAATGTCGGCCTCGATGCCGAATACGATGGGGCCGAGGAAGGAATTGGTCTGCCAGTTGTAGCCGGCCTGCACGCCACCGATCGCGCCCAAGGGCGACAGATAGGTGGAATTCTCTACGCCGCCATTGAAATGCTGCGTCCGGTCGCGGCCAAGGCCGAGGCCGGCGTTCACACCGAGATAGAATCCGGTCCAGTCATAGACTGCGGCCATTGCCGGAGCCTTGGTGTAGGGTGCCTTGACGGACAGGTCGGCGGCCTGTGCGCTGACGGCGGTTCCAAGGAGAGCAACGCCGGCAATAATCTTTTTCATCGTCGATTCCATTCCTGAGACTGCCAAAGTCTACCTCGGGAACATAACGCTGTCTGTGGTTTGTCGGTCACACCGGGATGGATTGCGGTCCAGGGTTGATGAAACCTTGCCTAAAATCGCATCTGTTTGGCCGCGCTGGGCGCTGTCCTGTGCGATGCGTCGTCATGACCTCGACCAAGGCCGTGAGAACGCTTACCTCTGGAGCGTGCCGCCGCCGGACCCCGATTCGCCGCCAGCATTGCTGCCGGACACCTTTTCGCGCTGGTTTGCCCGGCGCGGCTGGTCGCCGCGCGCACACCAACTGGCGTTGCTGGAGAAAGCCCGGGCGGACCGGTCCGCGCTTCTGATCGCGCCGACTGGCGCCGGCAAGACGTTGGCCGGTTTTCTGCCGACGCTGGTGGAACTGAGCGGAGAATTTCCCCGAACGAGGCTCGCTCCCCTCCCTCCGCGAAGCGGCGGGGAGGGGTTGGGGGTGGGGGGAACTGCCCCGGCGCAGGCTTCGCTTTTTGAAAGGCCGTTGCCCCCCACCCCTGACCCCTCCCCGCCACGCAAGAGCGTGGGGGGAGGGGCGAAGACCAGTGGCCTCCACACCCTCTACGTCTCGCCGTTGAAGGCGCTGGCGGTGGACATTGCGCGCAATCTGGAAACGCCGGTGGCCGAGATGGGGCTGCCGATCCGGATCGAGACCCGCACCGGCGATACGCCGGCGTCCCGGCGGCAGCGGCAGAGGCGCTATCCGCCCGACATCATGCTGACGACGCCCGAGCAACTTGCACTGCTGCTCGCCTCCGACGACGCGCCGTACCTGTTTGCGTCGCTACGGCGCATCGTACTCGATGAGTTGCACGCACTGGTGACCTCGAAGCGGGGCGACCTGTTGTCACTCGGGTTATCGCGGTTGTGGAAGATCGCGCCGCAGGTGCGCGCCATCGGATTGTCCGCGACCGTCGCGGAGCCTGAGTCGCTGGCAAGATTTCTGGTGCCGCAGAACTTCCCCCCTCCCTCCGCGAAGCGGCGGGGAGGGGTCGGGGGTGGGGGGCTCTTCAGCGAAGACAACACTGATGTTTCTTCCGCAGCTTCCCCCCGCCCCCGACCCCTCCCCGCCACGCAAGAGCGTGGGGGGAGGGGAGAAGATGCCGCGGCCGAAGATAACAATCGCGCTATCGCCGACATTGTCGTTGCGGGCGGTGCGGCCGCGCCTGTCGTAGAAATGCTCGATACGCGCGAGCGGCTGCCGTGGGCGGGGCATTCGGCGCGTCACGCGCTGGGCGAAATCTACGATCTGATCAAGCGCAACAAGACCACGTTGGTGTTCGTCAACACCCGCAGCCAGGCCGAGATGCTGTTTCAGGATCTGTGGCGCATCAACGACGATAACCTTGCCATTGCCTTGCATCACGGCTCGCTTGATGTCGGCCAGCGCCGCAAGGTCGAGGATGCGATGACCGCGGGCAAATTGCGCGGCGTGGTCTGCACGTCGTCGCTCGATCTCGGCGTCGACTGGGGCGATATCGATCTTGTCGTCAATATCGGCGCGCCGAAGGGCGCGTCACGGTTGATGCAGCGAATCGGCCGCGCCAATCACCGTCTTGATGAAGCCTCGCGCGCGGTGCTGGTGCCGGCCAATCGCTTCGAGGTGCTGGAATGTCATGTCGCCATCGATGCGGTGAACGAGAACGCGCAGGATACGCCGCCGCTGCGCTCCGGCGCGCTCGATGTGCTTGCGCAGCACGTACTCGGTTGCGCCTGTGGCGAACCGTTTCTCGCTGACGATCTTTACGCGGAAGTGAAAACAGCCGCGCCTTACGCGGAGTTGTTGCGCGCGGATTTCGACGATGTTGTCGATTTCGTTGCCACCGGCGGCTACGCGCTGAAAAGCTACGAGCGCTTCGCGCGCATCAAGCAGGACAAGCAGGGCCGCTGGCGCGTCGCCAATCCGAAGGTGCGGCAGACGTATCGTTTGAATGTCGGCACCATCGTCGAAGAATCGATGCTGAAGGTGCGGCTGGTGCGCTCGCGGCGCGGCGGCAGCGGCTCAACCGGCGCTGTCGCGCGCGGCGGCCGCATGCTCGGCCAGATCGAGGAATATTTCATCGAAGGCCTGGTGATCGGCGATACCTTCGTGTTCGGCGGAGAGATCGTGCGTTACGAGGCGCTGGTGGAAGACGAGGTCTATGTCTCGCGCGCCAACGATGCCGATGCCAAGGTGCCGTCCTATATGGGCGGCAAGTTCCCGCTTTCGACTTATCTCGCCGAACGTGTGCGGTTGCTATTGGCGGATCAGCGTGCGTGGAGTGGTTTGCCCGATCAGGTAAGTGAGTGGCTCTCGCTGCAATCCTATCTCTCGCGCGTGCCGGGCGCGCGCGAAATGGTGGTGGAAACCTTCCCGCGCGCCGACAAGCATTATCTCGTCTGCTATCCGTTCGAAGGACGGCTCGCGCACCAGACGCTCGGGATGCTGCTGACGCGGCGGCTGGAACGCGCGCGGGTGCGACCGCTCGGTTTCGTCGCCAACGAATATGCGCTCGCGGTGTGGGGGCTGGGCGATATGTCGGCGATGATCCGCCAGGGCCGCTTGAGTCTCGCCACGCTGTTCGATCCAGAGATGCTCGGCGACGATCTCGAGGCGTGGCTCGCGGAATCCGCCTTGATGAAGCGCACGTTCCGCAATTGCGCGATTATCTCGGGGTTGATTCCGCGCCGCTTCACCGGTGAGGAGAAAAGCCGGCGTCAGGTGCTGTTCTCCACCGATCTCGTCTACGACGTTTTGCGAAAACATCAGCCGGATCATGTGCTGCTACGCGCGGCGCGCGCCGACGCCGCGACGGGGTTGCTCGATCTTCGCCGCCTGAGTGATATGCTGGCGCGTATCGCGGGCCGAATCACTCACAAGGAACTCGATCGGATTTCGCCGCTCGCGGTGCCGGTGATGCTGGAAATCGGCCGCGAAGCGGTTTACGGCGAAGCCTCGGACGAATTGCTGGCGGAAGCCGCCGAGGATCTGGTGCGCGAGGCGACGGGAACGTGAATACGATGCACATCGCAGACATGACCGTTTCCGGTGTGAACTTCACCGCCGACCTCTCGGGCGCGCTGTATTGGAATGACGAACGTCTGCTCGTTGTCTCCGATCTGCATCTGGAAAAGGGTTCCAGCTTCGCCATGCGCGGCGTGCTGTTGCCGCCGCACGACACGACCGAAACGCTGGCGCGGCTCGATGCCGTGATCGCGCGCTATCAGCCGCGCACGGTGATCGCGCTTGGCGACAGTTTTCATGATCGCGAGGCGCATGACCGTCTGTCGGCCGCGCATCGCGCCACGCTGGCAATGCTGCAAACAGGACGCGACTGGATCTGGATCGTGGGCAACCACGATCCCGATCTGCCGCGCGATCTCGGCGGCAGCATCGCCAGCGATGTCGGCATCGGACCCGTCGTGTTCCGCCATGAGCCGACCGGCGCGGCGGGCGAGATCGCTGGTCATTTGCATCCGAAGGCGCGGGTGTCGCGGCGCGGCCGTTCGGTGGAGCGGCGTTGCTTCGCCAGCGACGGCGAGCGTGCAATCATGCCGGCGTTCGGCGCCTATACCGGTGGCCTGAGCATTCGCGACCTGGCCTTCGCGGCGATCTTCAAGTCACTGGAATTCACCGCGCACGTCCTCGGCGATAACCGCATGCACGCCATCGCCGCGGCGCGGTGCTCCTAAGCCGCCTTCGCCTGCACGGTGTTACAGAAGTCCGCCAGCGTATCGGCAAGCCGCAGCGTCGCGGGGCTGGCCTCGGGTGCGGCGACCAGCGCCATCTCGGTCTTGTCGATCGGGGCGAAGCCATCTTTAGCCGTCAGGATGCGGTGCCCCGGTTGAATCGCCATCTCGGACAGGATGCTGAGCCCGAGTCCGGCGGCGACTGCGGCCTGAATCCCGGCAAGGCTCGAACTCGAATAGGCCATGTGCCAGTTGCGGCCCGCCGCCTCGATGGCGTGGATAGCGCCGGCGCGATAGAGGCAACCGGCGGGAAATCCGATCAGCGGCACCGAATGGCAGGTGAGGTCGACCGGATGCATCTTGCTGGTGACCCAATGGATGCGCTCCGGCCACACCGCGATGCCGCCCTTCTCGCCGGCGGCGCGCTTGAGCAGCGCGAGGTCAAGGTCGCCGCGCTCCAGTGCGCGACGCAGGTTGGTGCTTTGATCGGCTTGGACGTCGAGCCGCAAGCCCGGACGGGCGCGGGTGAAATTCGCCAGCAGTTCGGTGAGGCGATAAGCGGCGAAATCTTCCGGAATGCCAAGCCGCACGGCACCCTCGGCCGCCGGTCGCGCCATCACGTCACGAGCTTCTTCCGCCAGCGCCAGCATCCGCCGCGCGTAGGAGAGCAGCCGTTCGCCGTCCTCGGTCAGCGTAACCGTCCGTCCGGTGCGGATCAGCAGCGGACGCCCGATGTCGTCCTCGAGACGCTTGATCTGCTGGCTGACGGTGGATTGGGTCTTGTGGACGCGCTCGCCGGCGCGGGTGAAGCCGCCGGAATCCACCACGGAGACGAAGCTGCGGAGCAATTCGAGATCGAACATCGGAAATCCATTCGATTTTCCACTGGATTGGATTTTATCATTTAATTTCCAAATGAGAAGGGGCAGGCCTAAGTCGATGGGCAGGAGATCAACCAAGGAATCCGGTTATGTCCCTCGCCCCGTCGGCCAGCCTGTCGCGCCCTTCGCTCAATCTTCTGCCGTTCGCCATCGCGCTTTTCTGTGTGCTGTGGAGCTTTGCCTTCGTCGCCGGCAAGACCGGCGTGACCTATTGCCCGCCGCTGATCCTGCTGGCGGCGCGCTTCACTCTCGCCGGCGTGCTGATCCTCGGCTTCGCCGCCTTCCGTCGCGAAAGCTGGACGTTGTCGTGGCGGGACGTCGCGGTGTTCGCTCTGCTCGGCATCGCCAACAACGCGCTCTATCTGGGCCTCGGCTATACCGGGTTGCAGACGGTGTCCGCCGGACTCGGCGGCCTGATCGTCAGCGCCAACCCGATCTTCACCGCAATGCTGGCGGCGCTGCTGCTGGGTGAATCGCTGACGTGGCGCAAGGTCGCCGGCCTGTTGCTCGGCATCGTCGGCGTCACCATGATCGTCTGGCACCGCATCGCGGTCGGCACCGACAGTTTGCACGGCATCATGTTCACACTGGCGTCGCTCGCCTCGCTCGTTGCCGGCACCATTCTGTTCAAGGTGCTGTCGCCGTCGGGCAGCCTGTGGGTCGGCAACGGCGTTCAGAATCTGGCGGCCGGTCTTGCGACCATTCCGTTTGCCGCTTCATTCGCATCGCCCACTGACATCGTGCCGAACATGCAATTGCTTGGCGCCTTCGCCTTCCTCGTGCTCGGCGGTTCGATCCTTGCCTATCAGTTGTGGTTTCACATGCTGCGGACTTGCGGCGCGACGGCGGCCAGCGCTTATCACTTCGTGATGCCGCCCCTCGGAATGCTGTTCGCTTATCTGGTCCTCGGCGAACATCTGGAGATGCGCGACCTGCTCGGCATCGTGCCGGTTGCGCTCGGCGTCTATCTGGTGACGCGGCCGGTGCGTTCCCAAACCCATTGAATGATGGAGGTTGTCATGACCGAAGTTCGTATCACGTTGATCGGTGGTCCCACCGCGTTGATCGAAGTCGAAGGCTTCCGGCTGTTGACCGACCCGACCTTCGACGTACCCGGCCGTTACGAATTGCCGCATGTGACGCTGGAGAAACTGGCAGCGCCCTCGTTGAGCGCGGCCGATGTCGGGACGGTCGATGCGGTGTTGTTGAGCCACGATCAGCACGCCGATAATCTCGATCACGGTGGTCGCGACTTTCTCGGCCGCGCGGGACGCGTGCTCACAACTGTTGTGGGAGCTGGGCGGCTTGGCGGCAAGGTCGAGGGACTTTCGCCCTGGCAGAGCGTCGATCTGGTGAAGGGCGATCGTGCCCTCACTGTTACCGCGACGCCGGCGCGTCACGGACCGGCCGGCATCGAGCCGCTGGCAGGCGATGTGATCGGCTTCGTCGTCGCGCCGAAGTCGGCGGCGGGCCGTGCGATCTACATCACCGGCGACACGGTCTGGTACGACGGCGTTGCTGAAGTGGCGCGGCGTTTCCCGGCGCGGCTGGTGCTGCCGTTTGCCGGTGCGGCGCAGACGCGTGGGCCATTTCATCTCACCATGGACACCAACGACACGATTGAAACGGCGCGGGCCTTCAAGGACGCGTTGATCGTGCCGGTGCATACCGACGGCTGGGCGCATTTTCGCCAGGACGCGCAGGACCTGAAGATATCGTTCGATGCACTCGGTTTTGGTGAGCGGTTGCGGTTGTTATCACCGGGCATTCCGGCGACGATCGAAATCGAGGAGACCGCGATCAGGGTTCGCTGAATCCGGCTTAAGCGAAAGCCACGGAACGTAAATCACCGCGCCGCGTTGAAGCTCACGCTGAGGCTGCGGAAATCAGGCGTGACGCAATCCGTCGAAACGAGCGACGTCGAACCGGCGAGTGCGAAAGGCCTGCGCGGTTTCGTTCGCACGCTCGGCCCCGGTCTGATCACCGGCGCGGCGGATGACGATCCGTCCGGCATCGGCACCTATAGCCAGGCCGGCGCGCAACTCGGTTACGGCATTGGCTGGACCATGATCATCAGCTTCCCGCTGATGGCCGCGATTCAGGAAATTTCCGCGCGGGTCGGCCGCGTCACCGGTCGCGGCATTGCTGGCAACGTCTGCCGTCACTATTCGCCGGGGTTGCTGTATTTCATCGTGACGCTGCTGTTCGTCGCCAACACCATCAATATCGGCGCCGATCTCGCCGCCATGGCCGATGCCTCGAAGCTGTTGGTCGGCGGCCCGGCCTTCGCCTACGTCATCATGTACGGCCTGATCTCGGTGCTGGCGCAGATTTTCTTTGATTACAAACGCTATGTTGCCGTCTTGAAATGGCTGACGCTCAGCCTGTTTGCCTACGTCATCGCACTCGCCGTGACGAATGTGGATTGGGCCGAAGCCTTTAAGGGCGCGGTGCTGCCGCGGCTGGAATGGAATGCTGATTACTGGACCACGATCGTCGCCATTCTCGGCACCACGATCTCGCCCTACCTGTTCTTCTGGCAGGCCTCGCAGGAAGCGGAGGACGAACGCATCGATCCCGACAAGGAGCCCTTGATCGAGACGCCGCGCGACGCAACACGTGAATTCCTGCGCATTCGTGCGGACACCGTGGTCGGCATGGGCTTCTCAACCTTGATCGGTTTGGCGATCATCGTCACCGCGGCGGCAACGCTGCACGCCAGCGGCAAGACTGACATCCAGACGTCGGCGCAGGCGGCCGAGGCATTGCGTCCGATCGCCGGTGCCTTCGCGGAATTCATTTTTGCGCTCGGTATCGTCGGCACTGGACTGCTCGCGGTGCCGGTGCTGGCCGGTTCGGCGGCTTACGCGATCGGGGAAGGGTGCCGCTGGCCGGTCGGCCTTGCGCGCAAGCCGAAAGATGCGCGGGCCTTCTACGCCGTGCTGACGCTTGCCGCGATCGTCGGCATCATCCTCAATTTCTCCCCGATCGATCCGATCTCCGCACTGTACTGGAGCGCGGTGGTCAACGGCATTCTCGCGGTGCCGGTGATGATCCTGCTGATGATGATGGTTCGCCGCACCGATGTGATGGATCGCTTCGTGATCGACGGACCACTGAACTGGCTGGGCTGGCTCGCGACCGGCGTGATGACCGCGAGCGTGCTCGGCATGGCAGTCGCTGCCTTATAGTTAGTCCCGTCGGAAGACGATGGAGGCCATCCATCCGGTCATCAGGGCCATCAGCGCGGTGGCGAGGCCGTAGGCGAGGCCGTGCTGGTGCGCGGCGGTGGCAATGAACTGTTCGAAGCCGACCTTGACGATCTCGAACGCGGTCTGGGTATCGCCGACCATCGCGCCGTCGGCGAACAGCTTGATGTTGACGTCATAGGTCCCGGTCGGCACCTCGGCGGGCAGCGCGATGCCGGCGCGGAACAGCGTCGGCGTCAGGAAGGTGACGCCGCTGGCGGATTCACGATAAAGCCCGTGTTCGGTGCGCAGTCGCACGAAGGCGCGTCGGAACGGATCGCTCGCCACCACGTCGGCGTAGTCAGTGCCGACGCGCTGGGTGAGCAGGACGTTGTCGATGCCAAGTTGCTGGCGCCGCCGCACGTCGGCGGGCGCGATGGCGTCGATCGCGCGGTTCGACGAGACCGCAAGATAGGCCGGCACGTCGAGGAACTGCCGGGAGTCGGCGTTCACCCAGATGCCGAATTTGCGCTCCTTGCGCCGCGTCACCATGTCGGTGCGCGGACCGGACACCGTCACCACCATGTCGTAGCCGCCGGGCCGCGCCGGCGTACCCGCGTCGCGCTCGACCGAGCCGAACAGCACCAGTTCCTCGCCGGAATAGCTCGAGGTCACCGTCACGCGGTGGTTCGAGATCGAGACGATCAGCTTCTCAGCCTGTGCGGGCGCGAGGCTCATAGGGCCGCAAACGGCAAGCGCGAGAAACACGACTGCGATACGGCGAAGGGTCATGCGCCGCCTCCCGACGCGCGGATGGTGTAGATCTCGTCGGGCTTGATCCCGAGTTCGATGGCGAAGCGGACGCCGACCGCGAGGATGAGTAACCCCAGCAGCAGCCGCAGGTGCTCGCTGCGGATACGGTGTCCGGCCTGCGCGCCGAACTGCGCGCCGGTGACGCCGCCGATCATCAGGATCAGCGCCAGCACCGCGTCCACCTGATGGTTGGTCACCGCGTGCAGGATGGTGGCGATCACCATGGTCACCAGCGTCAGCGCCATCGAGGTGCCGATCACCGTGCTGGTCGGGATCCGCAGCACGTAGATCAGGATCGGGATCAGGATGAAGCTGCCGCCGACGCCCATGATGGCGCCGAGGAAGCCGATCAGCAGGCCGATGATGTTGACCGGGATCACTGACAAATAAATTTTCGAGCGCTTGAAGCGCATCTTCAGCGGAAGGCCGTGGATCCAGGTGTGTGCGCCCGGGCGCCGCAAGGTCGCGTTGCCCCCGCGTCGTGCCCGGCGGATCGCACGCAGGCCCTCGTAGCACATCGCGCTGCCAACACCCGTGAGCAGCACGACGTAGGACAGCGCGATCACCAGATCGAGTTGGCCATGGGCGCGCAGCAGCGTGAACAGCCAGACGCCGAGGAAGGTGCCGACGACGCTGCCGCCGAGCAGCACCAGTGCCAAGGTCGGATCGATCGAGCGTTTGCGCCAATACGACAGCGCCCCCGACAACGACGAGGCGGCGATGTGGGTCGAAACCGACGCCACCGCCACCGCCGGCGCGATGCCGATGAAGATCAACAGCGGCGTCAGCAGGAAGCCGCCGCCGATGCCGAACATCCCCGACACGAATCCGACCGCCGCTCCCATCGCCAGGATGAGGAACACGTTGATCGGAATATCCGCGATCGGAAGATAAAGCTGCACAGCGCGTTCGTTTCGATAGTCGCCGAGAGCTGGACCAAACCGCTCACGACGAGAGGTGTTTGGAGCGCGGCAGGCGCGCGCCACGCCCCTGCATAACCGAAATCGAACGAAAGGGGAGTTAAAGAATTCGGAAGCGACAGGTTTCGCCGCTGCCGGTCGTCTTTCAGTGGTGAATTGGTGAAGATTTCACCTTAACGAACGGCCCGCGCTATCCGCGACGCGGGCTTTGCCGATGCGGTTTTCTCAAGCGGCGCATCCCAGCCCTTCGGCGGCGCGGTGACGCTGACGGCATCGTCCGGCTGCTTTTCCGGCGTGAAGCTCGCGACTGCCAGCTTGGCGGCGGCGAGCGATTGCGGGTCGAGCCGCTTGGCGACGTCGTCGCGCTTGCGGGCGGCGTCGGCGTCGCCCTGGGCCGCGGCAAGGCTGAACCACTTGAAGGACTCGGTGAGGTTCTGCTCGACGCCGATGCCGCGCGCGTAGAGAATGCCGAGATTGAATTGGCTGTCGGCGACGCCGCGCGCCGCGGCCTTGTGGAACCAAGCCGACGCGCTGCGATAGTTGGCGCCATTGCCGCCGCCGTCGGCTTCGAGCACCGCGAGGTTATGCATCGCCTTGGCGTTACCGCGCTCAGCGGCCATGGCGTAGTAGCGCCGCGCGGTATCGAAGTTCTTGGTGACGCCGGTGCCCTTCTCGTAAAGCGTGCCGAGCCGGAACATTGCGGGGACCACGCCGCCTTGCGCGGCGCGGTCGTACCACTTCGCCGCTTCCGGCAAATTCGCCGCGACACCCTTGCCTTCGGCGTAACGCAGCGCCACTTCGTGCGCCGCCGCCGGATCGCCCTTGAGCGCCGCGTTGCGCAGCACGGGGCCGCCGATCGCATCGGGCAATTTTTCCGATGCAGGAATTTTCACCATCGCAAGTTGGCCGGCGGCGGGAGCCGTTGCAGCGAGGCTTTGCGCGGTGGTCAGGCTGCCGGTCTCATCGCTGGCATGGGTCGTCGCTCCGGCGGGCGGAGCAGATATCTCTGTGGCCATACCTGTCGTTGGCGGAGTGTTGTCGATCTGATCGTCGGCGTCCGCGCGGTCATTAACCCTTGGCGAATTGTCGGCCGGCGTCCGCTGCGATTGGCGATCGATCGGCGTCGGCGACGTCATCGACGGTGTGGTTACGGCATCGGGGAGAGCGGCCGGCGTCGGCATCTTCTTCGAAACCGCGTTCTGCGCCACCGGCGTCGCTTGGCCGTCGAGGAACGTCATCGCCAGCTTGAAGGTGCCGAGCACGATGACGATAACGCTGGCGCCGACGAGAAGTGCGCGGATCTTCGAACTGATCTTACCGCCCTTGTTGGCGGCAGCACGGATGGAGTCGTTGAGCTTGGCGCCTCGGCCCGCTTTCTCGGAGGTCGGCGTGGCGGTCGATGCGGCCTTGGCGGCCCGGCGCGCGGCGGCGATGAAGCTCGATGTGCTGGCCGGCTCGTCGGGCGTCTGCGGCGCGATTTCGCCCAGCGCATTCTCGGATGCGGCGATGCGTTCGGCCGGCGTCATCGATCGGTTCGACGGGCGTGTACCGGGTTCGAGAGGATGATCCGGCGGCAGGTCGAGGCCGAGCGTGGTTCGTGGCGGCTCGTCGCGCATTGCAATCGGAGGCGGTGCGACCGGCGCGGGCTCGACGCGCGGACGCGGCGTCAGGATGTCCCGGATGGCGTTCGGTTCAGGCGTTGCGACGGGCTGCACCGTGGGCGCCAGCGACGGCGGCGCGAATGGCGGCTTTTGTCCCTGCGCCGGATTGGGCAAGTCCGGCCGCTTCGGCATCGGCGCGATCGGCGACGCCGCGACGGTGGGCGGCGCGGCCTGCGCGGTGCGAAGGTCGACTTCGATGACGGTGAGGCGATCGACGACATGGGACAGCGTGTTATGGACCGCTTCCAGCGTATCCTGTGTGGTGCGGTTCGATTCCGACTGGCTGTAGCGAATGTCGGATAATTCGCGCCGGATCGTATCGACCACGGCGTCATCCATCGCCGGGCCGGCGGCCGGATTGCTCATCGCCGCGAAGCTGACCTGCTGCCGCTCCAGGTGGCGCAGGATGTCCTGCAAGCCTTCCTCGACGCGGTTCAGGCCGCCCATGCGGTGATCGGCGGAGGCTTCCAGCCGCTCCAGCAGATAGGAAACGCGCTGCTCCAGATGCGCGAAGGCAGAGGGGCCGTCCTGGCCGACCGGCATGCGGTCGAGCCGTTCAGAGAGGGCGCGCAGCGCGCCCTCGATCTGCTCGGAGCGATCGTCGATGATGCGTTGCGGCCGGCTCTCCAGCGCGGAGGTCAGCGTCGCGATGCGCGCTTCCAGCGCGGCGAAGGAATCGGAATGAATTTCGGAACGGGCAAGCTGGTCGACCTTCGACGACAGCGCCTGGACATGCTCGCTGAGCTGCGCCAGCGCCTCGTTGGAGGCGACGTTGGAGACGATGCCGCGCAATGCAGCGATGGCCTCCTCGAGTTGCTGCATCGTCCCCGGGCCTTCGCCGGAGCGGACGATGGTGTCGAGCCTTGCGCCGAGGCCACGGATCGCGTCGTCGAAACCGGCCAGTTGCTCGGCGGGCGTCAGTGTGCGCAGCGTGTGCTGGATGTCTCCCAGCGCATGTTCGACGCCGGCCAGCGTCTGATTGTCGCTGCCGTTGTGGCGGCTGTCGTCGATGCGTTGCGCCAGCAGCCTGATGTCGCGCTCGATCGACTCGATGGCCTGACGCGGCATGGCCTCGGTGATGACGCGGCGGATGTCGGCGAGTTCGCCACGGAACGACGCGATCGCGTGGTCGACCTGCGCCGGCTGGTGCAGGGCTTCGATCCGGCTGGTGATCTTTGCCAGTTGTTGTTCGAGGGCCGACATCTGGCCGGGCATCGCGCGTTCGGGCGCGACGGCAGCGGCCGAAAGCGGCGGCTGCGGTGCCGCGCGACCGGCTTCCAGTTCGTTCTGCCGGGCAAGGATTTCCGCGATGGCGGAATCGAGCGGCGACGCAGAGGAACGTCCGCTCGAAGCGGCGGTGTAGGCCGCCGCCGGGGCGGCGGGACGCTCGGCCATCGATGCACGGCTGAGCGGAACGAAGGGCGGCTGGGGTTGCGGCTCGGCTTGCGACTTCGGCGTGGTGATCCGCGACAACCGCTCGTCGAGACGCGAAATGGCATCATTCAATTGCCTGGCGACTGGCGGCTGATCGCGATCGGTCGGGCGCGAGATGGTCTCGATCTGGCGTGCGATCGAATCCAGCCGTTGATGGATTTCGGCAACTTCCGGCGCGTTTTGCGGTGATAATGGCGGATTGGGGCGCTGGTCATGCACGGCGGGCTCACCGACGCCACCGATCGAGGAATTCAGCCAATCGGTGAGCGACATGCCGGCGCGACGTGCCGCCACTTCCGCTCTCTCGCGAACGGACGGTTCGATTTCTTCAACGTTCCATGATCCGCGCGAATTCATGTTGTGGTCCGGTGTCCGCCGTGGCGCCACTTGCTGCGCCGTCTGGCTCCGCGCGTCTCCCGTTTGGTAAAGACAATCCCATCGGGCGGCGCTCGTCTGCCTCTCAACCGGACTTTTTCGTGTTAGGGTAAACATCCCGTTAAGGATTGATGGGACCAGCCGAAAAGTTGTCGTGAGGCTCATGCTCGCGCCCCGCGAGCCGTGGCGCCGGCGAAGGGTTGGACCGCTCGTGCGGCTGCAAGGATATTCAACCTATGATTGAGTCCGCGGCAATAGATTCATTGCTGCGGTGCGAGATTCCTTGGTAGAAACGGTTCCAATAACGCCAGTTTAGAGGGACGACATGCCGAGCTACAAAGCGCCCATCGACGACGTCAATTTCCTCCTCAACGACGTCTTTCAGTTTGACCGCTACAACAATCTCCCCGGCTTCAGCGACGCTTCGCCCGATGTTCGCGCCGCGATCTTGGAAGAGGCGGCCAAGCTGTCCGAGCAGGTGCTGCAGCCGCTCAACCGGGTCGGCGACCTCGAAGGCTGCGTCCGTCATGACGACGGCAGCGTGACCACCCCGAAAGGCTTCAAGGACGCCTTCAAGCAGGTGGCGGAAGGCGGTTGGCTGGGGCTGTCGGCGCCTGCCGAGTTCGGCGGGCAGGGGCTGCCGGTGACGCTGTCGCAGACCGTCGCCGAATTCCAGATTTCGGCCAACATGGCGTTCTCGATGTATGGCGGCCTGACCATGGGCGCCACCGCGGCGCTCTTGGTCCACGGCACGCCGGAGCAGAAGGCGACCTATCTGCCGAAGATGGTGGCCGGCGAATGGACCGGCACCATGAACCTCACCGAGCCGCAATGCGGCACCGACTTGGGCCTGTTGCGCACCAAGGCGGTGAAGCAGGCCGACGGCAGCTACAAGATCACCGGCACCAAGATCTTCATCTCCGCCGGCGAGCATGATCTCGCGGACAACATCATTCATCTGGTGCTGGCCCGCATCGAGGGCGCGCCGGCCGGCATCAAGGGCGTCTCGCTGTTCGTGGTGCCGAAGGTGCTGGTCAATGCCGACGGCTCGCTCGGCGCGCGCAACGGCGTGTCATGCGGCTCGATCGAGCACAAGATGGGCATCCACGGCAATTCCACCTGCGTGATGAACTACGACAACGCCACCGGCTGGCTGATCGGCGAAGAAAACAAGGGCATGCAGGGCATGTTCGTGATGATGAACGAGGCGCGGCTCGGCGTCGGCGTTCAGGGCCTCGCGATGTCGGAAGTCGCCTATCAGAACGCGGTGACTTATGCGCGCGAACGGCTGCAGGGCCGCGCGCTGACCGGGCCGCAGGCCCCCGACAAGCCGGCCGATCCGATCATCGTGCATCCCGACGTGCGCCGCACGCTGCTGTCGATCCGCGCCTTCAACGAAGCGGCGCGCGCGATGGTGGTGTGGACCGCGCTCAAGAGCGACATCGCGCACCGCTCTAACGATCCGAAAGATCGCGAGGCGGCCGACGATCACATGGGCCTGATGACGCCGGTGCTGAAGGGCGTGCTGACCGACGGCGGCTTCGCCAATGCGGTACAGGCGCAGCAAGTGTTCGGCGGTCACGGCTATATCGCCGAACAGGGCATGGAGCAATTCGTGCGCGATGCGCGCATCGCCATGATCTACGAGGGCGCCAACGGCATTCAGGCGCTCGACCTGGTCGGCCGCAAGCTGCCGCGCCATGGCGGCCGCGCTGCGATGGCATTCTTTGGGGAAGTGACGGCCTTCGCCAAGGAGCATGGGAGCGACGAGGCAATGAAGCCGTTCATCGCGCCGCTCTCCACCGCGCTCGGCCATTTGCAGCAGTCGACGATGTGGCTGATGCAGAATGCCATGGCGAAGCCGGACAACGCCGGCGCCGCCGCCACCGACTACATGAAATTGTTCGGCTTGGTGGTGTTCGGCTACATGTGGGCGCGCATGGCGAAAGTCGCGCAGGACAAGATTGCGGCCGGCGATGCCTCTGCCTATCTCAAGACCAAGCTGGTCACCGGACGATTTTTCATGGAGCGGATGTTGCCGGAAACCGCGCTGCATCAGGCGCGCATTCAAAGCGGAAGCGGGACCACCATGGAACTGCCGGCCGAGGCATTCTGAGACTGTCGAGACGGCGCCCGTTGTGGCGCCGTTCCCATATGGAATTGAGAACAACCCCGAGGAAAAGCGATGGCTGAAGCCTATATTTACGATCATGTCCGCACGCCGCGCGGCAAAGGCAAATCCGACGGCTCGCTGCACGAAGTCACGGCGCTGGCGCTGGCCACCGCGCCGCTCAAGGCGATCAAGGAACGCAACAATCTCGCAGCCGGCAGCGTCGACGACGTGGTGCTTGGCGTGGTCGATCCGGTCGGCGAAGCCGGTGGCGACATCTCCCGGTTCGCCGCATTGCAGGCAGGCCTCGGTACTTCGGTGCCGGGCGTGCAGATCAGCCGCTTCTGCGCGTCGGGCCTCGATGCCGTGAACTTCGCGGCGGCGCAGGTGATGGCCGGCCAGCATGACCTGACCATCGGTGGCGGCGCGGAATCGATGAGCCGCGTCGGCATTCTGTCGTCGGGCACGGCGTGGCCGATGGACCCCTCCATCGCGGTGCCGTCCTACTTCCTGCCGCAGGGTATCTCCGCCGACCTGATCGCGACCAAGTACGGCTTCTCACGCGCTGACGTCGATGCCTACGCGGTCGAGAGCCAGAAGCGCGCTGCCGAATCCTGGGAGAAGGGTTACTTCAAGAAGTCGATCGTGCCGGTGAAGGACCAGAACGGCCTCACCATTCTCGACAAGGACGAGCATATGCGCCCGTCGACCACGATGCAGTCGCTGGCGTCGTTGCAGCCGTCATTCGAGGTGATGGGTGCAATGGGCGGCTTCGACGCGGTGGCGACGCAGTCGCATCCGGAAGTCGAGAAGGTGGTGCATGTGCATCACGCCGGCAACTCGTCAGGCATCGTCGATGGCGCCGCCGCCGTTTTGCTCGGCAACGAAGCGGCAGGCAAGAAGCACGGCTTGAAGCCGCGCGCGAAGATCAGGGCATTCGCCAATATCGGCTCCGAGCCTTCGATCATGCTGACCGGACCGGTCGACGTCACCAAGAAGGTGCTCGCGCGTTCCGGCATGAAGCTGGAAGACATCGATCTGTTCGAACTCAACGAGGCGTTTGCATCCGTTGTGCTGCGCTACATCCAGGCGTTCGACATGGACCCCGCCAAGATCAACGTCAACGGCGGCGCGATCGCGATGGGCCATCCGCTCGGTGCGACCGGCGCGATGATCCTCGGCACCGTGCTCGACGAACTGGAGCGCCGCGACCTCAACACCGCGCTGGTGACGTTGTGCATCGGCGGCGGCATGGGCACCGCGACCATTATCGAGCGGGTGTGAACCTATTCTTCCCTCTCCCTTTGCGGGAGAGGGTGCCCGAGTGAAACGAGGGCGGGTGAGGGGTACTCCCGATCCTGCCGCGACCCCTCATCCGGCGCGGACTTCGTCCGTGCCACCCTCTCCCGCAAGGGGAGAGGGAAGAAACCGAGATCACGCAGATGACTTATCAGAATTTCAAAGTCGAAACCGACAGCGACGGCATCGCGCTGGTGACGTGGGACATTCCCGGCAAGTCGATGAACGTGCTGGATACCGCCACCATCGAAGAGCTCGGCCAGATCGTCGCGCAGACCACCGGCGACGCGGCGGTGAAGGGTGTCGTCATCACCTCCGGCAAGGATGCGTTTTCCGCCGGCGCCGACCTCTCCATGCTGGAAGGCATGAACCGCACCTACGCTTTGATGCTGAAGGATAAAGGCGAGGAAGCCGCCAACCAGATGCTGTTCGATGAGAGCCGCAAGCTGTCGCAGACGCTGCGCACCATCGAGACCTGCGGCAAACCGTGGGTCGCGGCCATCAACGGCCTCGCGCTCGGCGGCGCGTTCGAACTGACGCTGGCCTGTCACTATCGCGTCGCGGCCGACAATCCGAAGACGCGGCTCGGCCTGCCGGAAGTCAAGGTCGGCCTGTTTCCGGGCGGTGGCGGCACGCAGCGTTTGCCGCGCATGATGCCAGCAGCGGATGCACTGCAACTGCTGCTCAAGGGCGACCAGATGACGCTCGCCAAGGCGAAGGCCGCCAACATCGTCGGCGCCATCGTGCCGGCCGCCGATCTCATCAAGACCGCCAAGGAATGGATTAAGGCCGGCGGCAAGCCGGTTCAGCCGTGGGACGTCAAGGGCTTCAAGCTACCGGGCGGCGCGGTGTATTCCGCCGCCGGCATGAATGTTTTCCCGCCGGCCAACGCGCTCTATCGCAGCCAGACTTACGACAACTATCCGGCTGCGCGCGCCATCATGAGCTGCGTGTATGAAGGCCTGCTGGTCAATATCGACAACGGCCTGCGCATCGAGTCGCGTTACTTCGCGAAAATCCTGCGCAGTAAGGAAGCGGCGGCGATGATCCGCAGCCTGTTCCTGTCGATGCAGGAACTGAACAAGGGCGCGCGCCGTCCGGCGGGCGTGCCCCCGACCAAGGTGAAGAAGCTCGCCGTGATCGGCGCCGGCTTCATGGGCGCCAGCATCGGTTATGTCTCGGCCAAGGCCGGCATCGAGGTGGTGCTGATCGACCGCGATCAGGAAAGCGCCGACAAGGGCAAGGCACACGCCAAGTCGGTGATCGACGGGCTTGTCGCCAAGGGCCGCGCCAAGGATGCGGATCGCGACGCGCTGATGAACCGCATCACCGCGACCGCCGACTATGCCGCGATTGGCGATTGTGACCTCGTCATCGAAGCCGTGTTCGAGGATCGTAAGGTGAAGGCGGAGACTTTCGCCAAGGCCCAGCAGTATCTGCGCAAGGATGCGATCTTCGCCTCCAACACCTCGACCCTGCCGATCAACTCGCTGGCCGAGGAATGGCCGGACCAGTCGCGCTTCATCGGCATTCACTTCTTCTCGCCGGTCGAGAAGATGATGCTGGTGGAAGTCATTCTCGGCAAGAACACCGGCGACGTCGCGCTCGCCACCGCGCTCGATTACGTGCGCCAGATCAGCAAGACGCCGATCGTGGTCAACGATTCGCGCGGCTTCTTCGCCAATCGCTGCGTGCTGCGCTTCACCGCCGAAGGGTTGGAGATGCTGATGGAAGGCGTGCCGCCGGCGATGATCGAGAACACCGCGCGGATGGCCGGGATGCCGGTCGGCCCGCTGTCGTTGTCGGATGAAGTTGCGCTCGATCTCGTGCTCAAGATCATGAAGGCGACGGAAGCCGACCTCGGCGCCAACGCCGTCGATCAGGCACAGAAGAAGCTGATGGTCGCGATGGTCGAGAAGGAAGGCCGCTTCGGTCGCAAGAACGGCAAGGGCTTTTACGACTATCCGGAGAAGGGCAAGGGCCAGAAGTCGCTGTGGTCCGGTATTGCCGCGTTGCAGCCGAAGCACCTCGATCCCGATACGCTCGATGTCGAGGAGCTGAAGCAGCGGTTCCTGGTGGCGCAGGCGGTGGAAGCCGCGCGCACCGTGGAGGATCACGTCATCGTCGATCCGCGCGAGGCGGATGTCGGTTCGATCCTCGGCTTCGGCTTCGCGCCGTTCACCGGCGGCACGCTGTCCTACATCGACTTCATGGGGACGAAGAATTTCGTCGCGTTGTGCCACAAGCTGGAAGCGAAATACGGCTCGCGCTTCACGCCGCCGAAGCTGCTGGAAGACATGGCCGCCAAGGGCGAAACCTTCTACAGCCGCTTCCCGCCGAAAAAGGCGGCGGCGTAAACTAGCAATCCCAACGTCGTCATGGCCGGACTTGATCCGGCCATGACGACCATTCAAGTCGCCCAATTAGCTAAAAGAAAGGGCCGGATCGTCGATCCGGCCCTTTTGATTTGCTGCGTAGCGCGCAAATTCGCGACGACTTACGCCAGTCCTTCGCTCTTGAGCGCAGCCTGCACCTGCGGACGGGCCGCGACGCGGGCCTTGTAGGCGGTCAGGTTCTTTAGCGCGGAGAGATCGAACTTGTGGGCGTCGGCCCAGCGCAGCATGGTGTAGAGGTAGCCGTCGGCGACGGAGAACGCGTTGCCCATCAGGTAATCGCGACCGGCGAGCTTCTCATCGACGTGCTTGAGCTTGCCCATCAGGCGGTCGCGGAAGAACTGCTTGGTTTCGTCGCTCAGGACCGGTGCGAACAGCGGGCTGAAGTTCTTGTGCAGTTCGCTGGTGAGGAAGTTCAGCCATTCCTGCAGGCGATAACGCTCGGTGGTGCCGTTGGCAGGTGCAAGGTTCTTGCCGGCGGCCTTGTCGGCGATCGCCTGCACAATCACGGGACCTTCGGTCAGGATGCTGCCGTCGTCGAGTTGCAGCGTCGGCACCTGCCCCTTGGGGTTGACCTTGAGGAAGTCGCTGCCATCCTCGACCTTCTTTGCCTTGAGATCGACCTTGGCCAGATCGTGCGCCAAACCGGCCTCGAGCAGCGCGATATGCGGCGACAGCGAACAGGCGCCCGGCGAATAATACAATTTCATCGGAATTGTCCTCCCTGAGGATTGTCGGTATGTGAGATGACTTGATTAAATGCGCCTGCATGGAATAGTCAAGAATGATGCAGGTGCATATATGGTGGCATGACCGGAGCAGTCTTCGATCCGTACGCTATGGACCACGAGATGAAACGCAAACCATCGATGGAAGCGACCGGAGCGTGGATACGGTTGATGCGGATTCAGAGCCGCGTGCTGGGCGCCGTCGAGCAGGATTTGAAGAAGGCCGGATTCCCGCCGCTTGCCTGGTATGACGCCTTGCTGGAATTGTCGCGCGCTCCCGGCGGCGAGATGCGCCCGGTCGAACTCGAGAAGCAGATGCTGATTCCGCAATATTCGACGTCGCGCCTGATCGATCGGCTGGTCGAGGAAGGGCTCGCCGCGCGGCGCGAATGCAAGATGGACAAACGCGGCCTGTTCGTCGAGATCACCGAAGCCGGCCGCGATTTGCAGAAGCGGATGTGGAGCGCCTATTCGGCGGCGATCGAGCGGCACGTCGGCTCGAAGCTGTCGGATGCCGACGCCGCGAAACTGTGCGGGTTGCTGGACCGGCTCGGTTGTTCGTGCGATCAGGCCGCGCAGATGTCTCCAAACACCGCAGCAACACGATGAGTTTAGCCGCATCACCCGGTTGCGCGCCGTTCGGACGCGATCTTGTCTCTTACCGCGCGGACACAAGTGTCGCGGTTCTTTCCTGGATTTTTCATGGCGCGTGATCAGACCGATACGACGCCGCTGCGTTCGCGCGACGAGTTGGTGGCGTGGTTCGAGGCGGGTATCAAACCGAAGGCCGAATTCCGGATCGGTACCGAGCACGAGAAGACACCCTTCACAGCCAATGGGCATCACCCGGTGCCTTATGAAGGCCCGCGCGGCATCGGCGCGCTGCTGGAAGGCATGCGGCTCCTGCTCGGCTGGGAGCCGATCATGGAACGCGGCAACATCATTGGGCTGCACGACGTCACCGGCGGCGGCGCGATTTCGCTGGAGCCGGGTGGACAGTTCGAATTGTCCGGCGCGCCGCTGGAAACCGTGCATCAGACCCAGGCCGAACTGATGGCGCATCTCGCGCAGGTGCGCGAAGTCGCCGCGCCGCTCGGCATTCGCTTCCTCGGTCTCGGCATGACGCCGTCGTGGTCGCGGGCCCAAATCCCGGCGATGCCGAAGGGCCGCTACAAGATCATGACGGGTTACATGCCGAAGGTCGGTCAGTACGGCCTCGACATGATGTACCGGACCTGCACGGTGCAGACCAATCTCGATTTCTCCTCCGAAGCGGACATGGTGAAGAAGCTGCGCGTCTCGCTGGCGCTGCAACCTGTGGCGACGGCGCTGTTCGCCAATTCGCCATTTACCGAGGGCAAGCCGAACGGCTTCCTGTCGTTCCGCTCCGAGATCTGGCGCGATACCGACAACGCCCGCGCCGGCATGCTGCCGTGGGCGTTCGAATCCGGCATGGGTTTTGAGCGCTGGGTCGACTATGCGCTCGACGTGCCGATGTATTTCGTCAAGCGCGGCGATGCGTATATCGATGTCTCTGGAACGTCGTTCCGGGATTTCTTCGAAGGCAAGAATCCCAGGCTTCCCGGCGAACTCCCGACCTTGTCGGATTGGGCCAATCATCTCTCGACGATTTTTCCCGAAGTGCGGCTGAAGCGGTATCTCGAAATGCGCGGCGCCGACGGCGTGCCGTGGGGCCGTCTGCCGTCGTTGCCGGCGTTCTGGGTCGGTTTGCTTTACGACGACACCAGCCTCGATGCGGCCTGGGATATCGCCAAGCACTGGAATGCCCATGAGCGGCAGGCGCTGCGCGACGACGTGCCGCGCTTCGGCTTCAAAGCGCGCATCCGCGACCGCTATCTGTTCGAAATCGCCAAGGAATGCCTGACCCTGGCCCATGCCGGATTGCGCCGGCGCGGCCATGTCGATCATCTCGGCCGGGATGAAACGCGCCATCTCGTTGCGCTGGATGAGATCGTCGAGTCTGGCCGCTCGCCCGCGGAAGAAATGCTCGAAAAGTATCACGGCGCCTGGAACGGCTCGGTCGAGCCGGTTTACGACGAATACGCATTCTGACGCTCCCACCTCGCTGACGCGAAGCCGGTGTTTGGGACGGGGCGATGCCTCGCGGTTGGCGCGGCCGCTTCGGCGACCCGCTCCGTAGCCATATTGCTCATCAGCAAGTCGTGAGATGCCAGAACCGTTCATCCCCCGTACAGGAAGATGGCGATTAGATGGTTTTTGCTGCGGTGCCCATCGGCGCCGTAGCGGCTCAATGGTTTGAACGCGTCTCCCCGTATTGGCTTCGCGCATTGACTACGAAAGGCGGCAATCGCGTCCAACTGCGTCCGCTTGAGAACTGAAAGGGGTTAGGCATGTTGGGCGCCTCCATTTTCAGAACGTCAATTTTCAGGACGTCGATGGTGCTCGTCACGCTGGTGTTGGGCTTCATGTCCGTGGATGCGGCAGCGCCGGCCCGCGCTCAGGTGAATTTCGATCGAATCGGCGGCGACTATCTGCGCTCCCCAGTGCGCTCCGGCGATCCAGCGGATTGCGCGATGATCTGCGAGCGCGACAAGCGCTGCCGGTCCTGGACCTTCAGTTATCCAACTCTCGTCGAGGGGGCCTTCTGCTGGCTTAAGAGCAGCGTTCCGCAACGCTCACAAAGCGATTGCTGCATTTCAGGCGTTCGCGGTGCCGGCGTGATCGAGCCTCATATCAAGGGCATCGAGATGTCGACCGACCGCAGCGGCGGCGACTACCGCAGTTTTGAGATCAAGGGCAAGTCGGGCGAGGATCACTGCAAGGCGGCTTGCACCGGCGATAACAAGTGTCGGGCCTGGACCTATGCGCGGCCGGGCTATGCCGGACATGAAGCGCGCTGCTTCCTGAAAAAGGAAATCAAGCCGCCGCGCCGCAAGCCGGGATTCATATCCGGCGTGGTCAGATAGGTCGCTTAGGATCGAACGTCTTTTGCGCGGTCTTCGAGGCCAGCGCGCGCCACTGCCGTTTTAGAAGCGGCTCGATGTCGGGGCGCTTGGCTCGCGACAGGCGGATCAGGACGATGGGATAAGCGCGATAGTGATCGGTGAAGTAGAACACCTTCGGCTGCCGTTCCATCAGCATGTCGCGCTCGTCGGGCGGCACACCGGGCATCACCAGGCTGTCGCCGTCTTCCTTGAGACGCACCAGCAGTTTCTTCCGGACCTTCAGCGCCGGCGTGCCATACGACGTGCCGTCTGTGACTTCCGGCCACGCCAGCGCGATACTGCGGACGTCGTCGAAGGTCATGACATCGATCCCTCGGTCTGTGCGACCATCGCCTCCGGTGGCGGCAGCACGGTCAGTTTAGGCCAAAGCGCCTTCCATCGAGCAGCTTTGGCCACATAAGCCGAGGCCGAAAAAGTGGCGGTGGTATTCGGCCGAACGATCATCTGCTCAAGATCATCGAAGTCAAAGGGCGCGTAGATATCATCGCCGCTCCGTGTCCGTCGGATGCCGATCTGAGTGCATCGGGTTAGGAAGTGGTCGATTCCATCGGTTGATCGGCTTAGCGACGGATATGGCGTTCCGTGTTTGGCCGTGTACCAGAGATGAACCCGCGCTTGATTGCGGACCTCGACGGCGAGGCCTAATCGCTCCGATACAGGACGCATGCGCGCGATGACGCGGTCTTCGGCTTTCCACGATAGATCAGGGTCGAAGTAAAACACGTCGTAGTCGCCGATGCCGTAACCGTGCGCGTGCCCTGTTTGCAGGTTCCAGATCGTCTGGGTCAGGCAACCCGCGACAATCCAGGCGTCAGGTAAAGCGAACTCCGCCACTTCGTCGAGCAGCGCATCAAGCGAGGAGAAGCGGAGCACCAATTGTCGGAACTGCTGGGCATTCATCGGCATGGGTCAGTGTTTCCCATGCCGTGCGGGCCCGTCAATGCACCGACGAGAAGAAACGCGTCAGGCGAAAGCCTGATAGCCAGGTCCAGACCGGCTGACTGCGAATGCCGAGATCCCACGAACCGACGATGGCATCGACGCGGCCGACAAGATCGGTGACCGGCAAGAGGCCGACGCCGCCCTCAGTGACCGGCACGCGGCTGTCGGCGGAATTGTCGCGGTTGTCGCCCATCACGAACAGATGGCCCGGCGGCACGGTCACCTCCGTGGTGTTGTCGAGCGCGCCGTTCATGCGCAGTTTGAAAATCGGATGCGACGTGCCGCCCGGCAGCGTTTCGATGTAGCGCTGGGCGATGTCGCTGGAGCCGCTATCGCGTTCGGCTTCGCCAAGGCCATCGGCCTTGAGCGCAACCGGTGCGCCGTTGAGCCAGACCTGGCCGTTGCGCATCTGCACGTGGTCGCCGGGCAAGCCGATCACGCGCTTGACCCAGACTTGTGACGTATCGCCGGGCCAACGGAACACGACGACATCACCGCGCTTCGGCAGGTGTCCGAAAACGCGTTCGGTGGTCGGGATCGTCACGTGAATCGGCAGCGAGGCGGCACTGTAGCCGTAGGGAAATTTCGAGGCGAGCAGCGCGTCGCCGATCAACAGCGTCGGCTCCATCGAGGCTGACGGCACGTAGAACGGTTCGGCCAGCGCGCCCTTGGCGACGAACACGGCCAGCACGATGGCTGCAATCTGGCTGATCGAGGATAGCCAGCGTTGTCGCGGCTTCGCGGCGCGGGTGGTCTCCGTGCTCATCCGCCGGTGCCTCCGATCGTGATGCGATCCATTCGTAGCGTCGGCTGACCGACGCCGACCGGCACACCCTGACCCTGTTTGCCGCAGGTGCCGATGCCGTCATCGAGCGCGAGATCGTTGCCGATCATGGTGATGCGATGAAGGTCGGTGGGACCGTTGCCGATCAGCATCGCGCCCTTGAGCGGCGCGCCGAGCTTGCCGTTCTCGATCTTGTAGGCCTCGGTGCACTGGAACACGTACTTGCCGGAGGTGATATCAACCTGACCGCCGCCGAAGTTGGCGGCGAAGATGCCGTTCTTCACCGAGGCGAGAATTTCTGCCGGATCGCGCTGGCCGGCCAGCATATAGGTGTTAGTCATGCGCGGCATCGGGACGTGCGCATAGCTCTGGCGGCGGCCGTTGCCGGTCGGCTTCATGTTCATCAGCCGCGCGTTCTGCCGGTCCTGCATGTAGCCGACGAGAATGCCGTCCTCGATCAGCACGGTGCGGTTGGTCGGCGTACCCTCGTCGTCGATCGACAGTGATCCGCGCCGTGCCGAAATGGTGCCGTCGTCGACGACAGTCACGCCCTTCGCTGCCACCTGCTGACCCATGAGGCCGGCGAATGCGGAGGTCTGCTTGCGGTTGAAGTCGCCCTCGAGCCCGTGGCCCACGGCCTCGTGCAGCATCACACCGGGCCAGCCGGGGCCGAGCACGACGTCCATTTCGCCGGCCGGTGCCGGGACAGAATCGAGATTGACGATGGCTTCGCGCAGCGCACCGTCGGCGGCGTTGCGCCATGCCTTAGTCTCGATGAAGCGGGCGTAACCCTCGCGGCCGCCGTAGCCCTTGCTGCCGCTTTCCTGTCGGTCGCCCTGTCCGGCGACGACAGAGATATTCACCCGGACCAATGGGCGGATATCGCGATAGCTCTCGCCATCCGGGCGCAGGATTTCGATCACCTGCCAGGTCGCACCGAGGCTGACTGACACCTGCCGCACCCGCGGGTCCTTGTCGCGGACGTAGGCGTCGATTTCCGCCAGCAGCTTGACCTTGGCCTCGAAGCCGGGGGCGTCGAGCGGGTTGTCGTCGCCGTAGAGGCGGACGTTGGTGTGCTGCGGGGCCGCGGCGAAGCTGCCCTGATAACCGCCCCGCACCGCCTGCACTGCGTCGGCGGCGCGAATCAGCGCCGGCAGCGAGACGTCGGAGGAATGGGCGTAACCGACGGCATCGTCCTTGACGGCGCGCAGCCCGAAACCTTGCGCGGTATCGTAGGTGGCCTGCTTGAGCCGGCCGTTGTCGAAGGCCAAGGCTTCGGTCTGGCTGTATTCGAGGAAAAGCTCGCCGTCGTCGGCGCCGCTCAAGCCCCGCGCGACCTCGTGGCGGACCCGGTCGCGATCGAGTTTCGCGCGGTCGAGCAGGGAGGTGGCGACGAGATCGGTCATGGCGGGCTCCAAGAACGGCAACAAGGGAGGCGAACGGAATGCTTGATCCCGAAGATAGGCATGGATGCCCGCGAAGGGGAGGCCTTCGATAAAGCGATCCCGTTAAATCGCGATAACCTCGCCGGGTCGAGACGGCCCGCGCCTCCCGCCGCTACGGCAACTTGTCGTAGCCCTCGGCCAGGCCGTTCAGGCTGAGCGGGAAGCCGATGCCCTCTTCCGGCGTCTCGAAGATGATGAAGGTCGCGGTCTTGGCGTTGCGGATCTGGCCCAGCAGCTTGTCGTCCATCACAACTTCGGCAACACAGCCGTTGGGGAGGCAGCGCACGAACCCGGCGCGGCCGACATCGACATTGTCCAGCTTCAGACCGAGACCGGACGGCAACAGCACGCCGAGCGGGGCAACCACGCGCATCAGCTTGCTTTTCTGGTCGGCGGTCTTGAGCACGATCACGGTCAGGCCGGCATTGGAGCGGTCCTCCGCCACCACGCTCTGGATCAGGGCGCACTGCTCGGCTTTGGCGCCCGGCGGGGTATCGCAGCGGATCTGCCAGTCGCCATGTACCGAGCGGACCGCGCCCTGGGCGTGGGCCGGAATTGCCGCGCCACACAGCAGGAACGCCATCGCGGCCCCGCAAATCCATCGGGCGACCCGCCGGGGCGCCGGGATCATGGTCGAGGGGCGGGTGCGGGATTCGTGCCTGATTTGCTGGTTCGAAGGCCCCATCGGGGTCGATCCCTTCAATGTCTGTCCAGTTTCTGTCGGCCCTGGACTGATACGGCAATGACGGCGCCTTGAAGGCAGGCCGTGCCAAAAATGCGTTTGCCGTGCCAACGAATCAGGTTCCGGCGTAACGTCTGGTCCGTGGGTACATCCATCAATTTGCCTGTCAAGCGCCGTTGCGGCGGCACGCGAAAAATCATCCGGTTTTGTGGCTATTTTGACCGCTTACCGGCAATCCCTTCAAATGCGTCACGTCCCCCCTACTACTGCATTGCGAGAACCGGCGAATTATGATTTGAGAGGCAAGATTTCGACGCGTTCTAACGATCTGACCAGCAGTCTTTATCGTCAGGGGCGTCGTTTGGCACGGGCGCCGTGGGCGGCGGGTGCTTTTGAGGTCTATGACAAGGAGCGCGAGCGGCATGACTATGTCGAGGGGCAAGATCGGCCGGCAGTTGTTGGGATTGGCGGCTATCGGGATCGCGCTGGCGGTTGGCGGTGTCGCGTATGCGGAAGTCGGCCAGCCGAAGCCCTGGGAAATGACGATGCAGGCGTCGGCTTCCCCGGTGATGGACAACATCGAGTGGTTCCACACCTTCCTGCTCTGGATCATCGGCGCGATTACCCTGCTGGTATCGGTGTTGCTCATCTGGGTGATGGTGAAATTCAACGCCAAATCCAACCCGGTGCCGTCGCGAACCACGCACAACACCCTGATCGAGGTGATCTGGACCATCGTTCCCGTGATGATCCTGGTGGGCATCGCGATCCCGTCGTTCCGGCTGCTGTTCGAGCAGACCGACATTCCGAAGGCGGATCTGACCATCAAGGCCACCGGCAAGCAGTGGTATTGGACTTATACCTACCCCGACAACGGCAAGATCGAATTCGATTCGCTGATGGCGCAGGACAAGCAGCCGCGCTTGCTGGCGGTCGACAATGAAATGGTTGTGCCGGTCAACAAGGTGATCCGCGTGCAGACCACCGGCGCCGACGTCATCCACGCCTTCGCCGTGCCGGCGTTCGGCATCAAGATCGACGCCGTTCCGGGCCGTCTGAACGAGACCTGGTTCAAGGCTACCAAGACCGGCATGTTCTACGGTCAGTGCTCGGAACTGTGCGGTAAGGACCACGCTTTCATGCCGATCGCGGTGCGTGTCGTCAGCGATCAGGAGTTCGCAGCCTGGGTCGAGACCGCGAAGAAGAAGTTCGCCTCCTCGGGCACGGGGGCTTACGCCATGGCGCAAGCGGGACAACAGTAACAAGCAGTACGGAATTTCGCTCGCATCGGCCGAGGCGGGCGATAGGATCGCAAGGTCCGGAGACGGCAGGACAGGATTTCGAAAATGGCAAGCACGGCAGCAGCTCCTTCGCATCAGGGTCATGACGATCACGCTCATGGTCATCCGACCGGTTGGCGGCGCTACGTCTACTCGACCAATCACAAGGACATCGGCACGATGTACCTGATCTTCGCGCTGATCGCCGGTTTGATCGGCGGCGCGATGTCGGTCGCGATCCGCCTTGAGCTGATGTATCCGGGTGTGCAGTTCTTCCACCAGACCCACGAGTACAACGTGTTCGTGACCTCGCATGGTCTCATCATGATCTTCTTCATGGTGATGCCGGCGATGATCGGCGGCTTCGGCAACTGGATGGTGCCGCTGATGATCGGCGCGCCGGACATGGCCTTCCCGCGCATGAACAACATTTCGTTCTGGCTGCTGCCGGCGGCGTTCTCGCTGCTGCTGATCTCGACCTTCGTGGAAGGTGAGCCGGGTGGCAGCGGTGCCGGTACGGGCTGGACGATGTACGCGCCGCTATCGACATCGGGGCATCCGGGACCAGCGGTCGACTTCGTGATTCTTTCGATGCATCTAGCCGGCGCCTCGTCGATTCTTGGCGCTATCAACTTCATCACCACCATCTTCAACATGCGCGCACCTGGCATGACGCTGCACAAGATGCCGCTGTTCGTGTGGTCGATCCTTGTGACCGTGTTCCTGCTGCTGCTGTCGCTGCCGGTTCTGGCGGGCGCCATCACCATGCTGCTCACCGACCGTAACTTCGGCACGGCGTTTTTCGCGGCTGACGGCGGTGGTGACCCGATCCTGTTCCAGCATCTGTTCTGGTTCTTCGGTCACCCCGAAGTGTACATCCTGATCCTGCCGGGCTTCGGTATGATCAGCCAGATCGTCGCGACCTTCGCGCGCAAGCCGGTGTTCGGTTATCTCGGCATGGCCTACGCCATGGTCGCGATCGGCGGTATCGGCTTCGTGGTGTGGGCACACCACATGTATACGGTAGGTATGTCGGGTGCGACGCAGGCCTACTTCGTCGCGGCCACGATGGTGATCGCGGTGCCGACCGGCGTGAAGATATTCTCGTGGATCGCCACGATGTGGGGCGGCTCGATCGAGTTCAAGGCGCCGATGCTTTGGGCGCTCGGCTTCATCTTCCTGTTCACCGTCGGCGGCGTCACCGGCGTGGTGCTGGCCAACGCCGGCGTCGACCGCGTGTTGCAGGAGACCTACTACGTCATCGCGCACTTCCACTATGTGATGGGCGTCGCCGCGGTGTTCGCCATCTTTGCCGGCTGGTACTACTGGTTCCCGAAGATCACCGGCTACATGTACTCTGACACCATCGCCAAGCTGCACTTCTGGGTGATGTTCATCGGCGCCAACATCCTGTTCTTCCCGCAGCATTTCCTCGGTCTGTCGGGAATGCCGCGCCGTTACGTCGACTATCCGGATGCGTTCGCCGGCTGGAACCTGGTGTCGTCGATCGGCGCCTATATTACGTTCTTCGGCGTGCTGATCTTCCTCTACGGCATGGCGCTGGCGCTGATCCGCAAGGAGAAGGCGGCGGACAATCCGTGGGGTTCGGGTGCGACCACGCTGGAATGGACGCTGTCGTCGCCGCCGCCGTTCCACCAGTTCGAAACGCTGCCGCGCGTGCAGTAATGGTCATCGCGGCGCGTTTCGACGCGCCGCGCCGTTGTCGACGCTTTCGCCGCGGGCCACGATGTCCCGGCGAAAGCCGTTACGGAAGTGAGAGCAATCTTGTCGATTGTCGATAATCACTCGTTGGCGCTGCCGCCCCGCATCTCCGAGGCGGGCGTGGGCGATTACATTGCGCTGCTCAAGCCGCGCGTGATGTCGCTGGTGGTGTTCACGGCGCTGGTCGGTCTCTTGATCGCGCCGGGGCACGTCCATCCGGTGCTGGCGATCACATCGATCCTCTGCATCGCCGTCGGCGCAGGTGCGTCCGGCGCGCTCAACATGTGGTACGACGCGGATATCGATGCGCTGATGTCGCGTACCGCCAAGCGGCCGGTGCCAACCGGCCGGGTGACGCCGCAAGAGGCGTTAGCGTTCGGTCTCGTGCTGTCGTTCTTCTCGGTGATGACGCTCGGCATCCTCGTCAACTGGGTTGCGGGCGCACTGCTTGCGTTCACGATCTTCTTCTATGCCGTCGTCTACACGATGTGGCTGAAGCGCTGGACCGCGCAGAACATCGTGATCGGCGGTGCTGCCGGCGCGCTGCCGCCGGTCGTGGCGTGGGCCGCGGCGACGGGTTCGCTCTCCGTCGAGCCGATCCTGTTGTTCCTCATCATCTTCTTCTGGACGCCGCCGCACTTCTGGGCGCTCGCGTTGTTCCGCAGCGACGACTACGCCCGCGCCGGCGTGCCGATGCTGCCGGTGGTCGCCGGTCCCGATGCGACGCGCCTGCAAATCCTGCTCTATACCATCGTGCTGGTGGCGATTGCGGCCTCGCCGTGGGCACTGGGCTATTTCGATGCGGTTTATGGTGTCTCGTCGCTGGTACTGGGCGGCTGGATGCTGATGCTTGCGATCAACGTCTATCGGCGCCGTGAAGGCGCGCCGGCGGTGCGTGCCGCGCGCCAGTTGTTCGGCTTTTCGCTGATCTATCTTTTCGCCTTGTTCGCCATCCTGCTGCTCGAGGTCGTGGTTGCGGCCGTGCTGGCGCAGTTCGGCTAGGGACGAGTCCGATCCATGGATGAGGAGCAACCACCGGGGATCGTGTTGACCGAGGCGCAAAAGAAAAAGCGCCGGGAGCGGTCGATCGCGATTGCAGTGGCGCTGGGAATCCTGGTGGTGTTGTTTTTTGCCGTCACCCTGGTGAAGGGACCGGCGGTGCTTAACCGTCCTATGTGATGACGGTCGACGGAACTGACGAAGGGCTGAGCGGGACGTGACGAGGGTCTGGGGCAAATCGGAAGGTAGGTCGATATGACGGCGCCCGAACCGACAGATGGCAACAAGCCGACGCCGCGCCGTGCGCGCGGTTTGCGTCGCGACACCGGCGTTGCCATCGCCTGCGGCCTGTTTGTCGCGGTGATGGTCGGTGCAGCTTATGCGGCTGTGCCGTTCTACAACTGGTTCTGTCGTGCCACCGGCTTCAACGGCACCACCCAGGTCGCGACCACGCTGCCGTCGTCACAACCGCTGGGCCGCAAGATCGCCGTGCGCTTCGATTCGAACGTGAGCGGCGGGTTGCCGTGGAAGTTCGAGCCGGAGAAGACCGAGATCGAGGTTCACATCGGCGAGGTGGTGACGGCGTATTACACGGTCACCAACACCGCCGCCCGCACCACCACCGGCCAGGCTGCCTACAACGTCGCGCCGCTGACGGTCGGATCGTATTTTCAGAAGATCAACTGCTTCTGCTTCACTGAGCAGACCTTGGCGCCGGGCGAGAAGCGTGAGATGGCGGTGGTCTTCTACGTCGATCCCGCGATCACAAAGGATAGCGAGAGCAACAACGTCGATACCATCACCTTGTCCTATACGTTCTATCCCGTTCGCGAACCCGCGCCCAAGCCGGTCGCCGCAGGCGAGCCGGACGGACGCAAGGGAAATCTATGACGGCAATTCCCCGCGCTGAACGCGCGTGATTGATTTTTGAACGAATATGTGTCGACTAGTGCGGCACGCCCTACGGAGAGACTGCAATGGCTACGGCGCACGCGAAGCACCACGACTACCACCTCGTTGATCCGAGCCCATGGCCTGCGGTCGGCTCGCTCTCGGCCTTTATCATGGCGGTCGGCGCGATCTCGTGGATGCACCACCTTTACTCCGCCGCGCCGATCGTGTTCGGCATCGGCACTATCGGCGTGCTCTACACCATGGCCGCCTGGTGGGGCGACGTGATCCGTGAAGCAGAGCACAAGGGCGACCACACCCGCGTGGTGCAGATCAGCCACCGCTACGGCATGATCCTGTTCATCGCTTCCGAGGTGATGTTCTTCGTCGCCTGGTTCTGGGCCTATTTCAATTCGGCGCTGTTCCCGGCCGACCCGGTTCACTTCACCCGCGAGGCGCTGTTCGGTGGTGTCTGGCCACCGAAGGACATTCAGACCTTCGATCCGTGGCACCTGCCGCTGCTCAACACGCTGATCCTGCTGACCTCGGGCACCACCGTCACCTGGGCGCATCACGCACTGCTGGAAGGCGATCGCAAGGGCCTCAAGTGGGGCTTGATTCTCACCGTCGTGCTCGGCGCCTGCTTCACCTGCGTTCAGGCTTACGAGTATCATCACGCCGCGTTCAGTTTCGCCGGCAACGTCTATGGCGCGACCTTCTTCATGGCGACCGGCTTCCACGGTTTCCACGTGCTGGTCGGCACCATCTTCCTGCTGGTCTGCCTGTTCCGTGCCTATGCCGGCCACTTCACGCCGACCCATCACCTCGGCTTCGAATTCGCCGCCTGGTACTGGCACTTCGTCGATGTGGTGTGGCTGTTCCTGTTCATCTGCATCTACGTCTGGGGCCACGGCGCCGCCGAGATGGCGCACGCCGCCCACTAAGGCGGGGATGACCGTGCTACAAGGGGCGGCCGCAGGGCCGCCCTTTTGCATTTCGCCGGGGTGTCCCGGCAAACTGGAAAGAAGATCGATGTCGGACGACTATTCGACAACGCTGTCGCAGAGCATCACGCGTGGTTTGCTATGCCGGTGTCCGCGTTGCGGCGAAGGCAAGCTGTTCGCGGGATACATTCGACTGCGGCCGAAATGTGATCGCTGCGAGCTCGATTATGCCTTCACCGATAGCGGCGACGGCCCGTCGGTTTTTGTGATCCTGATCGCCGGTTTCATCGTGGTCGCCTGTGCCTTGATCGTCGAGGTCAAATATCAGCCGCCATTCTGGGTTCACGCCGCGCTCTGGATTCCGCTGGTGGCGATCACCACGCTGCTGCCGCTGCGCGCGATGAAGTCGTTGCTGATCTCGCTGCAATTTCATCACAAGGCAGCGGAAGGCCAATGGTCGCAGCGAGACCCGACATGACCGCCGCAGCGGGGCGATTGCGGCGGGTTGCCGGGCTCAGCATTTTCTCCGCGGTCATCGTGGCGATGCTGATCGGACTCGGCGTTTGGCAGTTGCAGCGGCGAGTCGAGAAGCATGCTTTGATCGCGATGCTCGACGAGCGGCTTGCCGCCGCGCCCGTGCCGCTCCCGGCGTCGTCCGACTGGCCGAAACTGACGCAGGCGCACGACGAGTTTCGCCGCGTGACGTTCACGGCCACTTTTGAGCCGCAGCCCGAGGCGCACGTCTTCAGTTCCGGCTCCGCCGTCCGTGCCGATATCACCAGCCCCGGCGTCTGGGTGTTCGCGCCGGCGCACGTGGAAGGCGTGGGCGCAGTCGCGATCAATCGCGGCTTTGCGCCCGAAGGACAGTTCGAGCGCATTTCGCCGGCTCCGTCGGGTACAGTAACGCTGACGGGCTATCTGCGCTTCCCCGAAACCCCGGGGATGTGGACGCCGCAGGCGGACCGCGCCAAGCGGCTCTGGTTCCTTCGCGATCCGGCGGCAATGGCGCAGGCCTTGAACTGGGGCGGCATCGCGCCGTTCTACATCGACCTGGAAGCGCCGGCGCCCGCCAACGGTGTGCCGAAGCCGGGGCCGCTGGAAGTGCATCTGAAAGACGACCACATGCAGTATGCCATCACCTGGTTCGGGTTGGCGGCGGCGGTGGGGATCGCCTTCGCGGTATGGCTCGCCCGCGCGCTGGCCGAGGGACGGCTGCCGCCAGAGGATGGTTCGAAACGGGCCGGCTGACCGGCCATGCCGGATCGCAACGGTGGTTTCCCCATCGCCTGAAAACGCTATAACGGTGCCGCCGTTGGAGGACATCTTGACGCGATATATCTCGACCCGTGGCGAAGCGCCGGCCCTCGGCTTCTGCGACGTGATGCTGACCGGGCTCGCGCGTGATGGCGGGCTCTACGTGCCCGAGGTCTGGCCGCAACTGACGCCGGATGCCATCGCCGGACTGGCCGGGCGACCGTATTGGGAAGTCGCGGTTGAGGTGATTCGTCCGTTCGTCGGCGGCGAGATTTCTGATGCCGATCTCGGCCGCATGGCGCACGAAGCCTACGCCACGTTCCGTCATCCGGCGGTGGTGCCGCTCGACCAGAGCGGAACCAATCAGTTCGTCCTGGAGCTGTTTCATGGGCCGACGCTGGCGTTCAAGGACGTCGCGATGCAGTTGCTGTCGCGGCTGATGGACCACGTGCTGGCAAAGCGGGGACAGCGCACCACCATCGTGGTGGCGACCTCCGGCGACACCGGCGGCGCTGCGGTCGATGCGTTCGCCAATCGCGACAACGTCGATCTCGTCGTGCTGTTTCCGAATGGACGCATTTCCGATGTGCAGCGGCGGATGATGACGACGACCGGCGCGGCCAACGTCCACGCGCTGGCGATCGACGGCACCTTCGACGATTGCCAGGCGATCGTGAAAGGCTGCTTCAATCATCACGCCTTCCGCGACAAGGTTTCGCTGTCGGGCGTCAATTCGATCAACTGGGCGCGGATCGTGGCGCAGGTGGTGTACTACGTCACCTCGGCGGTGGCGCTCGGCGCGCCGGTGCGTAGGGTTGATTTCACCGTGCCGACCGGCAACTTCGGCGACATCTTCGCGGGCTATGTGGCGAAACGCATGGGCGTCCCGATCCGGCAGTTGCGTATCGCCACCAACAGCAACGACATTCTGGCACGTACGCTGAAAACCGGCATCTACGAGGTGCGCGGCGTTCACGGCACGACGTCGCCCTCGATGGACATTCAAGTGTCGTCGAATTTTGAGCGGCTGCTGTTCGAGGCCGCCGGGCGCGACAGCGCGATGGTGCGCGGGTTGATGGCCTCGCTCGATCAGTCGCGCCGCTTCGTGCTGCCGGATGCGATGCTCGCGGCGATCCGCAACGAGTTCGACGCCGGCCGCGCCGACGAAACCGAAACCGATGCCGCCATTCGCGCCGCTTGGCGTGAGGCCGGGGATCTGATCGATCCGCATACCGCCGTGGCATTGGCGGTGGCCGATCGCGATGTCACCGATGCGAGCGTGCCCAATATCGTGCTGTCCACCGCACATCCGGCGAAGTTCCCCGATGCAGTGGAGGCCGCGTGCGGCGTGCGTCCGGCCCTGCCGCCGTGGCTCGATGGTTTGATGAGCCGTCCCGAGCAGATGCGGACGATGAATAATGATCAGGGCGAAGTGGAGCGGTTTGTGCTGTCGGTCAGCCGCGCCGCCAATGCGGGAGTTGCCGGATGAGCGTCGAGGTCAGCAAGCTGCCATCGGGCCTCACGGTCATCACCGACACTATGCCGCATCTGGAAACCGCCGCGCTCGGCGTCTGGGCCGGTGTCGGCGGGCGCGACGAAAAGCCGGACGAGCACGGCATCTCACATCTCCTTGAACACATGGCGTTCAAGGGCACAGAACGGCGCTCCTCGCGCGAAATCGTCGAGGAGATCGAAGCCGTCGGTGGTGATCTCAACGCCGCCACCAGCACCGAGACCACCGCCTATTATGCGCGCGTGATGAAAGCCGACGTGCCGTTGGCGCTCGATGTGCTCTCTGACATCGTGTCGCATCCGACCTTCGTGACTGAGGAGCTGGAGCGCGAAAAGAGCGTGATCGAACAGGAGATCGGCGCGGCGCAGGATACGCCGGACGATGTGGTGTTCGAATATCTCAGCGAGCTTTGCTATCCGGATCAACCGATCGGACGTTCGCTGCTCGGCACTACCAAAACGCTGAAGACCTTCAACCGCGACTCGCTGCAAAATTATCTGGCGACGCATTATCGCGGGCCGAACATGGTCGTGGCGGCGGCGGGGGCGGTCGACCATGCGCGCGTGGTGGCCGAAGCCACGAAACGTTTCGCGGGATTCGATGCTGCGTCGGCGCCGGAGCCGGCACCCGCGATCTTCGGCAACGGCGGGGCGCGCGTCGTGCATCGCGACCTTGAGCAAGCGCATCTGACGATGGCGCTCGAGGGCTTGCCGCAAGCGGACCCGGCGCTGTTCAGCCTCCAGGTGTTCACCAACATTCTCGGCGGCGGAATGTCGTCGCGGCTGTTTCAGGAGGTTCGCGAGAAGCGCGGGCTGTGTTACTCGATCTACACTTTCCACGCGCCGCACGCCGACACCGGCTTCTTCGGGCTCTACACCGGCACCGATCCGGCCGACGCGCCGGAAATGATGGAGGTGATCGCCGACGTCATCAACGATGCGGTTGAAACGGTGACCGACGCGGAGATCGCCCGCGCCAAGGCGCAGATGAAGGCCGGTCTGCTGATGGCGCTGGAGAGCTGCAGTTCGCGTGCCGAGCAGTTGGCGCGGCATATCCTCGCCTATGGGCGGCCGCTCGGCGCGGATGAACTCGTCGCGCGCATTGAGGCGGTGACACGGGAGTCCACCCGCGACGCGGCGCGGACCTTGCTGGCGCGCAGCCGGCCGGCGGTGGTGGCGCTCGGCAGCGGACGGGGTCTGGAAACGGCCGCCGCCCACGCCGAGAGCCTGTGTCGGCCAAGGGTCAGTTACCACTAAACGTTGCAGCCTCGGATCAAGTGAGCCGCGCTGCCTTGCGTTTTCTGTTGAGGTGTCGGTATCCCATTTGCGTGAAAACGCGATAGGATAGTGACGGATCGCAAGTTGGCGAGGGACCACCATGGCTTTGTTTCGTCTGCCCTCGAGCGCGCCCGCGGCGCTTGAGCCGCGCGGCGACGGCCTATTGCTACGCGCGCCGCAGGCGGGCGATTATCTGCCGTGGGCGCAACTTCGCGAACGCAGCCGTGCCTATTTGACTCCATGGGAACCGATCTGGCCGTCCGACGATCTAACGCGCGCCGGCTTTCGCCGCCGGCTGCGGCGATACGCTGAAGACGCCCTCGCCGATCGGGCTTATCCCTTTCTGATCTTTCGCGAACAGGATGGAGCCGTCGTCGGCGGCATCACCCTCGCCAATGTCCGTCGCGGCATCGTACAGGCGGGAACGGTGGGTTACTGGACCGGCGAGCCTTATGCCGGCCATGGCTATATGACCGCGGCGTTGCGGCTGTTGCTGCCGACGTTGTTCGGCGAACTCAATCTGCATCGCGTCGAGGCCGCCTGCATTCCGAGCAATGCCGCGTCGGTGCGGGTGCTGGAGAAATGCGGCTTCGTCCGCGAGGGGCTGGCGCGGCGCTATCTCTGCATCAATGGCGTATGGCAGGATCACCTGCTGTTCGGCATGCTGCACGAAGATTTTCGACACTGACGCATTTGCGTTCGCGACGGTGACGGTGACGGTGGCCGCAGATGCCGCCTTCAAAGCCGCCTTGGGTTTGCCGCCATTGAACTGCTATAAAAGGGCCGGCTTACCGCCGCGCGGGAACCGGGGTTTCCTGCTTGCGCGGCGCCGGAAAGCCTGAATTCGTCGGGGGACATCTGCATCATGTTGGATTTGCGTTGGAAGCATTGCGCCGTTGCGCGCGCAGGCCGGCCTTCAGTTCGTTTCGCGGCGCTAGCCGTGGCGGCACTGACGTTGTCAGGTTGTGGTGGCGGCAGCATGTTCGGAAGCTCGCAGGCCAGCGGCGACAGCCCCTCGCTCGGCGACCGCTTCAGCCAGCTTTTCGGCTCGAATTCGCAGCCGGCCACCACTGCGGTGACCGCCCCGTCGCCGTCTTCGGAGCCGAGCTTGCCGACCTGCCCGGCGGTAAGCATCCGCTCCGGCGCCTCGACCTATGCGGTCGGCGCGCCCGGCAAGGAAGCCGCCGGCAACGACCTGCGTTATCAGGCGACCATCGTGCGCACCGCACGCGATTGCACATTGAACGACGGGCAGGTCACGGCGCGGATCGGCATCCAGGGCCGTGTCATCGTCGGCCCGGCAGGCGCGCCGGCCTCCGTCGAGGTGCCGCTGCGCATCGCGGTGGTACAGAGCGGCATCGGCGAGAAGACCATCTTCACCAAGGCCTACCGGACCACGGTGACGATGCAGGGCGACAGTACGGTGCCGTTCAGTATTGTCGCGGAGGATGTGGTTTATCCGGTGCCCACCGCGGCAGTAGGCGATTCGTACGTCTTCTATATCGGCTTCGATCCGCAGGCGCTGCGGCCCGAGCCTCGCGGGCGCGGCCATCGCAGGCGATAACGACGCTTCCACAAATCGAGAGCGATTTGTGTTTGACGGAAACACTCAAATCCCGTCATGGCCAGGATAAGCCCGCGACCATGACGGGGCGGGTTGTTTTGCTAACGCATGAACCTGCCAAATTCCGTCCAAAACAAAACGGCCGGTGCAATGTCTTGCACCGGCCGTTTTGTTTGATCGAAGACGTTCCGGATCAGTTCAGCTTGGCGCGAACGTCCTGAATGCCCTTGGCGAGCAGATCGTCGGCGACCGAGCCGGAAACCGACTTGGTGAGGATCTGCGACGCGGCGGCGACGGCCGCATCAGCGGCGGCGGCGCGAACGTCGGCGAGAGCCTGCGCCTCGGCCTGGGCGATCTTGGTTTCCGCCGCCTTGGTGCGACGGGAAACGAAATCTTCCATCCGGGCCTTGGCGTCGACGGCGATGCGCTCAGCTTCGGCCTTGGCGTTGGTGACAATGTCCTGTGCTTCACGCTCGGCCGAGGCGTAGCGGGCCTTGTAATCGGCAACCAGCGCGGCGGCTTCGTCCTTGAGGCGGCGGGCGTCGTCGAGTTCGGCCTTGATGCGGTCGGCGCGATGGTCGAGCGCCTTGGTCACCACGCCGGGAACGCCGACATAGATGAAGATCGCCATCAGAATGACGAAGGCGACGGCGACCCAGAATTCCGGTTGGGACAACATCGTCTTACCCTCTCAAGGAAGCGTCGACGGCAGTTTCGACCGCCTTGGCGTCGGGCTGCGCGCCGGTCAATTGATGCACGATGGTGGTCGCGGCATCGGAGGCGATCTCCCGCACGTTGCTCATGGCGGCGGCGCGGGTGCCTGCGATGGTCTTTTCCGCTTCCGCCAGCTTGACGGCGAGGCGATCTTCCAGCGTCTTGCGCTCCTGTTCGGACTGCGCGTTCAGCTTGTCGCGGGTCTCGGCGCCGATCGCCTGCGCCTTGTTGCGGGCATTGGCGAGTTCGGTCTCGTAGGCCTTCAACGCATCGTCCGACTCATCGCGCAACTTCTGCGCGGCGGCGAGATCGTCCGCGATGGCCTTCTGGCGAGCCGCCAGGATGCCGCCGACGCGCGGCAGAGCGAGCCGCGAGACAATCACGTACAGAACGACAAATGAAATGGCGAGCCACACCAACTGCGAGGCGAAGGTGTGCGACTCGAACGGCGGAAACGGCGGTTTGCCGCCGTCTGCCGTGGTGTGAGCGGACGTGCCGCTCGATTGGCCATGTTGTGACGCCACGGGCGCCTCCAGCTCAGGCAATTCCCGGCCCCACGCGGGGGCCGGCGAACGACCGCATCAAGTAAAGCTTACAGTGCGAACAGCAGCAGCAGCGCGATCAGCAGCGAGAAGATGCCGAGCGCTTCGGTCACGGCGAAGCCGAAGATCAGGTTCGCGAACTGGCCCTGGGCAGCGGACGGGTTGCGAACCGCCGCGGCAAGGTAGTTACCGAAAATGATGCCGACGCCGGCGCCGGCGCCACCCATGCCGATGCAGGCGATGCCAGCTCCGATGTACTTAGCGGCGATCGGGTCCATAGTAGCTCCTTCGTGTGTTTGCTTGAGGTTGCTTGGATAACGCGAGCCTTAATGGCCCGGATGGATTGCATCGTTGAGATAGATGCAGGTGAGGATGGCGAAGACGTAGGCCTGCAGCGACGCGACCAGCAGTTCGAGCGCGGTCAGCGCGATGGTCAGCGCCAGCGGCAACACCGCGCCGGCAATGCCGGCAATGCCGAGCGCGCCCAGCATCGTGATGAAGCTGGCAAACACCTTCAGCGTGATGTGACCCGCCAGCATGTTCGCGAACAGACGAACGCTGTGCGACACCGGCCGGGACAGGAACGAGATGATTTCGATCGCCACCACCAACGGCAGGATCACCATCGGAATGCCGTGCGGGACGAACAGTTTGAAGAATTTCAGGCCGTTCTTGTAGAGGCCGTAGATGATGACGGTGAGGAACACCAGCAGCGCCAGCGCCACGGTGACGATGATGTGGCTGGCGACCGTGAAGGTGTAAGGAATGATGCCGACGATGTTCGAGATGAACACGAACATGAAGATCGAGAACACCAGCGGGAAGAACTTCATGCCGTGTTCGCCGGCGGTCGAGCGCAGCATGTCGGCGACGAATTCGTAGCTCAGTTCCGCCATCGATTGCATACGGCCGGGTACCAGCCGTCGGCCGGCGGTGCCGCCCAGCATCAGGGCCGCGGTGAGCACCACGGCCACCACCATGTAGGCGGCAGAATTGGTGAAGGCGATCTCATGGCCGCCGAAGGTGCCGATCGTGAAGAGGTTCTTGATCTCGAATTGATGGATCGGATCCATATCGCCGGCCGCTCTCTCGTCATCGTCGCCAGCGGAGCTGGCATTTAAAAGATCACCAGCGGAGCTGGCATTGAACAGCGCCAGCTGTGCTGGCGCCTGAAAATTACTGGTCCCGCGGGGAACCTTTCACGCGATCCTGCACGTCAGGCACCACCCCAGCGACTCGCATCAGATTGACCACTCCGGCAGCAAAGCCAAGAAGGAAAAACACGATGAGACCCCAGGGCGAGGTCGATAGCAGATAGTCGAACCCCCAGCCGATGGCGGCGCCGACAGCAACCCCCGCGACCAGCTCGGATGATAAACGAAACCCGCGAGCCAGCGCCGAAGCTCGTGCCGATGCGTCCTGTTCCTGCCGTTCGTCAATGTTCGTCTTGGATTTCCGGGTGTCCTTCAGCGAGGATAACCGTTGGTCCAGACGTCCAAGTCTTGCGGAAAGCGCAGCATCGTCAGAGAGCGGTTTGCCGGGTGCTCCATCATGATCTGATCCGCCGTTATGTGTGCCGTTCGCCATGGCTGTCGACACCCGAAAGGTGGTCAAAATGAAGGAAAAACGCGCCCCGCAAGCCTTAAAATCCGCGCGGACCATACTGACGGCATCGCACCAAGTCAAGATTGCCGAAAAGTCAGTTATATCCTTGATTCTTTGGAGTTTATTCGACCGCGCCCAAGTTGATGCGCGGGATCGCCGCAGCGAAGTGCCGACGGTGTTGCAGTTGAGTTGTGCGGAATGTCCTCTTGTTCCGCGCCAGTGGCTCTGTTGGGATGCAGATGCGGCGCGCCGCCGTGTTTCGTCGGAGCAACCATGTCACGTTCGATCGACTACTATTTCTCCTTTCAGTCGCCCTGGGCCTATATCGGGCACAAGGTCTTCCGGGATCTGGTAAGTGCCTATGGTCTCAAGGTAAATCACAAGCCTGTGGTGCTGCTCGACCTGTTTTCGGAGACCGGCGGTCTGCCCCTGATGAAGCGTCATCCGGTGCGGCAGCGCTACCGGATGGTCGAACTGCAGCGCTGGCGCGACAAGCGCGCCCTGAGCTTTCACCTGCAACCCAAGCATTGGCCGTTCAACGCGCGGCTGGCGGATGGGGTGGTGATCGCCGCCGCTGAAGCCGGGCACGACCCGGACGGGTTTTTGCGCGGGGTCTATGCAGCGGTCTGGGAGGACCAGCTCAACCTTGCAGATGCGGACGTGGTGCGCCGATTGGCGGATGAAGCCGGGCTGCCGGGAGGCGAACTGGTGGAGCGCTCGGCCAGCGATGCGGTGAGTGCCGCCTATGAGCAAAACCGGCAGGATGCTTTGATCGCTGATGTGTTCGGCTCGCCCGCCTACGTGCTCGACGGCGAAGTGTTCTGGGGGCAGGACCGGATCGAATTGCTGGCGGATGCGTTGAAAAGCGGACGCGCGCCGTATCGGCCAAAGCCCTGAAAAGACGCGGCACGCGTCTGATCGAACCGGAGGACGTGTATGGTGCTCGCGAACAGGCTTCATTGTTCATTGCTGATCTCGGCACTGTTCGGCGTTCTGAGCGTGTCGAACACAGCACACGCGCAATCGATGCCGGACACCGAGAACGGCCGCTATACGCTTGCGCCGGTCGCCGATGGCGTGTTGCGGCTCGACACCCGCACCGGCACGATGTCGACCTGCAACAACAAGCGGATCGGCTGGGCCTGCTACGCGATGCCTGACGAGCGCGAGGCGCTCGATACCGAAATCGGAAGGTTACAGAAGGACAATGCGGCGTTGCGCGCGCAACTGGCGCAGCGCGATTCGGCGCCGGGAAAAATCGAGGAGGCGCTGCCGAAGACCGATTCGCTGCGCAAGGAGGCACCGAAGGATTCGTCGAAGAGTACAGAGAAATCCGTCAATTCCGAACGCAAGCTCGAACTCACCTTGCCGAGCGATCGCGACATCGAGCGGGCGATGAGCTTTCTTGAGCGTGCATGGCGGCGGCTCGTTGAGATGGCGGACCGGGTGCAGAAAGATGTCTCCGGCAAGATATGATTCACGCGGATCGCGTGTGCGTTTGGTAGACGCTCCGGACAAGCCATGATGGATGTGCTGACTTCGACCGTCTTGACGGTGCCGACGCGCGGGCAGGGATTTGTCGACCTGACAGATCAATCGCAATCGTTTGTCGATCGGGCCGGCGTCGGCGAGGGATTGTTGACGCTGTTCTGCCGTCACACATCGGCGTCGCTGACGATTCAGGAGAATGCCGATCCTGCGGTGCGGGTCGATCTCGCTACCGCGCTGGACCGGCTGGCGCCCGAGGACGGCGGCTGGACCCATGACACCGAAGGCTCCGACGATATGCCCGCGCACATCCGCACGATGCTGACGGCGGTGTCGCTTCAGGTTCCCGTCCTGAATGCGCGACTGGCGCTCGGCACGTGGCAGGCGATTTATCTGATCGAGCATCGTCGTCGACCGCATCGGCGCGAGGTCGTGCTGCAAATCATAGGCAATCAAGTTATGGGCGCTCGCCGCTGAGCGGATCGTGCGCGCGATAATCCTGTTTTCGCGGATGTTTTCGGTTCGTCTCGCGGGCGAAGGCAGTGGGATTTGCAGGCGCGCGTTAACTCCCTTGCATCGAAATGGAACAGGCCGCTTGCATGAAGTCATCGATCCGGGTGAGTATCGGCGCATGATCCGGTGCGTGCCTGACCGGCAACCAGTTGCTCAACCCATTGACATGACCTGAATGAACGCCATTGCCAGTACCCATCTCGTCATTGCTGACGATCATCCGATGTTTCGTGACGCGCTGCGACAAGCGGTCGCAAGCGTGGTCGCGTCAGTGCGGATTGACGAGGCGGGCTCGTTCGAAGAGCTAACCGAACTGCTCGGCAACGATTCCGAAGTCGACATGGTGTTGCTCGACCTCTCGATGCCGGGCATCAGCGGATTTTCCGGATTGATCTATTTGCGGGCGCAGTATCCGGCAATTCCCGTGGTGATCGTGTCGGCGAGTGACGATCTCGCGACCATCAGGGGCTCGCTGGAGTTCGGCGCCTCGGGGTTCATTCCGAAGCGGTTCGGTGTCGAAACGCTGCGCGACGCGCTGGTGAAGGTGATGGCCGGCGATGTCTGGATTCCGCCGGATGTCGATCTGGAGGCGGCGGCCGATCCGGAGATGACGCGGTTGCGCGATCGGCTGGTGACGCTGACGCCGCAGCAGGTGCGCGTGCTGATGATGTTGTCGGAAGGATTGCTCAACAAGCAGATCGCCTACGAGCTTGGCGTTTCCGAAGCGACTATCAAGGCGCACGTTTCGGCCATCCTGCAGAAACTCGGCGTCGAAAGCCGCACCCAGGCGGTGATCGCCGCCGCCAAGATTTCCGGCGGGCAGTGGCGCACGGGCGACGTCGCGTCGCGCTGACGCTCATCCCGATTGCTGCAGATTTCTGCAAGCGGTTACTCCGCGGCCGCCATCTGCTGCGTGCGCCATTGTCCAAGCAGCGCCCTGAGTGAGGCGGGCTTCACCGGCTTGTTGAGGACGGCGATTTTCTCCTGGGACGCAGCGGTGCGGACATGTGGGCTGCGGTCGGCAGTGATCAGGATCGCCGGAATGTTGCGGCCGTACCTGCGGCGAATCTCGCGGATGGCGGCAATGCCGTTGCCACGGTCGAGGTGATAGTCGACCAGGAGGCCGGTGATCTTGTCGCCGCGCGAGGCGATCGCTTCGATCGCCGTTTCCGGATCGGCGGCGACCAGCACGTCGGCATCCCACGCGGTCAGCAAGGTTTTCATGCCGTCGAGAATGGCGAGGTCGTTTTCGATGCAGACGATCAGTGCGCCGCTCATCGAGCTTCGCGCCACCGGCGTGCTGCTGGTGACTACCGGTGTGTGGGTTGTTACCACCTGAGCGATCGGTACTGTCACGGCGAAAACGGTGCCGCCCGCACTGTTGGCGTCGAGTGCGATGCCGTGATTGAGCATCCGCGCCAGGCGCTCGACGATCGACAGCCCAAGCCCGAGACCGCGCGCGATCCGCGCTCCCTGTTCGAGGCGGTGAAACTCCTTGAATATCTCGCTGCGCTTGACCGCCGGGACACCGACGCCGGTATCGTGGATGACGATTTGCAGCGATTGTCCGCGCCGCCGGCAGCCGACCAGCACGCGGCCTTGCAGGGTGTACTTGATCGCGTTGGAAATCAGGTTTTGCAATAGCCGCCGCAGCATCAGGCGGTCCGATTCCACCGGCAGCGAGCACGACACGAAGGTCAGGTTGATGCCCTTGGCGCGCGCGATCGGCGTGAACTCGATTTCCAGAGAGCGCATCAGGTCGCCGATCCGGAAGCTACCGATCGACGGCGTCATCGCGCCGGCATCGAGCCGGGAGATATCCAGGAGCGCGCCGAGGATTTCCTCGATGGCTTCGAGTGAATCGTCGATGTTCTCCACCAGCCGGGCATCCTCGCCGCCGCTTTGGCGTTCGACCAGACTGGTTACGTAAAGGCGCGCGGCGTTGAGCGGTTGCAGAATGTCGTGGCTGGCGGCGGCGAGGAATCGCGTCTTCGACAGGTTGGCGTCTTCGGCGACGCTCTTGGCCTGCGCCAGTTCGGAATTGAGCCGCGTCAGTTCCTCGGTGCGCGCGCGGACGCGCCGCTCCAGCGAGGCATTGGCGCGCTCCAATGCCTCGGCGGCTTCGAAGCTGGGCGTGACATCGGAGAAGGTGATTACCAGGCCGGCATCTGGCATCCGATTTGCGCGAACCTCGATCACCATCTGGCGGTTCGGCAAGTGCTCGAGATAGGGCTCGCCTTCCTTGGTCCATGTGGCAAGCCGCACTTCGGTAAAGGTCTGGCGATCAGACGCAGCAGTGCTGGTTGCGCCGAGGAAATCTAGAATCTCCCGTAACGGAATGCCGATCTGGACGATATGCGACGGCAGGCCGAGGATTTCGCCGAACTGATGATTTGAGCAGATCAGTTGCAGGTCCGGATCGAATACGGCGATGCCCTGCCGCACATGGTTGAGTGCGGTCTGAAGAATTTCGCGATTGAAGTGCAGCGCGGCGTGAGAGTCGTCGAGTAGCTTCAATGCTGCCTTGGCCGAGAGCGTCCGCTTTCGCAGCAGCAGCGACAGTACCAGCCGTGATGAGGCCGCGCCGATCGACGATGCGATCAAATGTTCGGCGTGTTGCAGCAACTCGAATTCAGCGGGCGCCGATGGTTCAAGGCTGATGCGGCGACTCGCGGCGAAGGTCTCGAAGGATTGTCGCGCGCGGTCGGGACCGAGATATTGCGCCACCGTGCCGTGGATATCCTGCACCGTCACCGTGCTGCGCCAGCGCCGGAAGGTCGGCGCCATCGGTGCGAGCTCGCTTGGCACGAACAGATCAGCTTGCAGCCGCTCGATCGATGACGGCTGGCGCATCAATGAGAATGCGACATAGGCCAGAATGTTGAGCGAAAGGCTCCACAACACACCGTGCATCAGCGGCGGCAGTTCGGCGCCGAACAGCGCTTGCGGGCGAAGCGCTTCGATGCCGAATGGACCGTGCTGGATGAACAGCATGCCGACGGTGCTGCCGTCGATGAAACTCGGCAGGAACAGCGTATAGCTCCACACCGCGAAGCCGACCAGCATTCCGCCCATGGCGCCGCGAGCCGTGCCGCGCCGCCATATCAGGCCACCAAGGAACGAGGGCGCCAGTTGCGCGATTGCGGCGAACGACAACAGGCCGATCGCCGCCAGTTGCGCTGTGCCCAGCGCGCGGAAGTAGAGATATGCCATGATCATGATGGCGAAGATCGCAACGCGACGGATCTTCAGCACCAGCCGCCCGAAGTCCTTGTTGGCGATGTGCGGGTTGCGCGGCAGGATCAGCGGGATAAGGAGATCGTTGGACACCATGATCGCCAGCGCTACGCATTCCACGATCACCATCGCGGTCGCGGCTGACAACCCGCCGATGAAGACGATAATCGCGAGCAGCGGCGCCTTGCCCTCAACCGGCAGCGCCAGCACAAACATGTCGCTGTCGACCAGGCCGAACGGGAACGACACCAGGCCTGCGAGCGCGATGGGAATCACGAACAGGTTGATCGCGATGAGGTAGAGCGGAAACAGCCAACGCGCGCGATCGACTTCTTCGGGGTTTGAGTTCTCGACGACGCTAACGTGAAATTGGCGCGGCAGGAACATAATGGCGAAGAACGACAACAGCACCATCGTCAGGAAGTTGCCGATCGACGGCGTGTAGCTCATGGCCCGCACGGCTTCCGGCGTCTTCATCGCGCGCTCGAACAGTTCGATCGGGCCGAACATCCAGAACGTGACGAAAGCGCCGGCGGCGATGAAGGCGACCAGCTTGACGATGGACTCGGTCGCGACCGCCAGCATCAGGCCGTGCTGGTGTTCGGTGGCGTCGGATTGCCGGGTGCCGAATAGCACGGCGAACGTCGCCATCGCCAGCATCACCAGCAATGCGATATCGCCGACGATCGGCACGCTGGTGATGGCGTGGTCTTCGCCCATGATGGTTTCGAGCGACGAGCCCACGGCTTTCAACTGCAAGGCGATGTAGGGGACCGAGCCGATGATGGCGATGATGGCGACGGTTGCCGCCACCGCCTGACTCTTGCCATAGCGCGCCGCGATGAAGTCGGCGGTGGAGGTGATGTTCTGCGATTTCGCCAGCTCGATCACACGCCGCAACAGCGGCGTGCAGAACGCGATCAGGATGATTGGCCCGATGTAGATCGCAAGGAAATCGACACTGTTGCGCGTCGCGAAGCCGACCGATCCGAAGAACGTCCACGACGTGCAGTAGATCGCCAGCGATAGCGGATAGATCAGGCCGGCGCCGCTGCGGCGGCGACGGCGCGATGGCCGATCGCCGTAATAGGCGACCAGGAACAGAAAGCCGATGTAGCAGAACGCGGCGGCGATCACGCCCCAATCGTGCAGCATCACGCGTGCCTCATCGCCAACCGGATTCTCCCTCGGTCCCGCGCTCTCGGGCGTGCGGGTGACCCGCTGAACTGTAGCGCCATTCCGCGTAGGGCGCATCGCATCGCATTGCAATTGTCAATGCGGACGAATCAGGTTACACACGTATAAGTTGTATTACATTCCACAATTCTACCCGGAAGGTTGCGATGGCCGCACAGCTCCAAGCCGACGCCGCTGCTGTCTTCATTGTCGATGATGATCCCTCGGTGCGTGATGCCTTGAGCCTGCTGCTGCGGATCGAGGGGTTTGCGCCGCGGGCTTTCGGCGACGCCGGCTCGTTTCTGGAAGCCTTTCGCCAGGGACAGCCGACTTGTGTGATCCTCGACGTCAACTTGCCGGACGAATCCGGCCTGCAGGTTTTGCGCGAAATGGCGACTGAGCGGACGTCGCCGCCGGTGGTGGTGATGTCCGGGCACGGCGATATCGCCACCGTCGTCGCGGCGATGAAGTTCGGCGCCACCGATTTCCTGCAAAAGCCGTTCGCGGCGAGCGCGATGGCTGATCGGGTGCGCGAGGCGGTGGCGGCCTATCGCCGAACCCGGGAAGAACATATCGAGGGACTGGCGGATTTTGCCGGGCGGCATCGGCTCACCGGTCGCGAACGCGACGTCCTGCAGCAGGTGGCGGAAGGCGCTTCGAACAAGGAGGCGGGCCGGCGATTGGGGATCAGTCCGCGTACTGTGGAAGTTCACCGCGCGCGGATCATGGACAAACTCGGCGCGAAGAACGCCGCCGACCTGATGCGCATTGTCATGTCGGAAGAAACCGGCAGGCGGCCGACTGCGTTGCTATCAGCGGCATCGGCTTAGAGGCTTTTGATGGAAGCATTTATCGTCATGCGCGGACTTGATCCGCGCATCCATCTTTTGAAATGATGAATTGCCGGGTCAAGCCCGGCAATGACATTCCCGTCAAAACAAAAAACGCTATAGCGAAACGAAGCCGCTAAGTTATTCGGCGGCCAACGGTGCCGCGTGCAGCGGCAGGTCGAGCCGCTGCCAGACCTGCACCAGCGCTTCGGCGAGTTGATCGATCAGCACGTCGTCGTGATACGGCGATGGCGTGATGCGCAGCCGCTCGGTGCCCTTGGCGACGGTCGGATAGTTGATCGGCTGAATGTAGATGCCGTGCTCTCGAAGCAGGAGATCGCAAGCCTGCTTGCAGCGCTCGGGATTGCCGACGAACAACGGCACGATGTGCGTCGTGCTCGACATCACCGGAAGGCCGGCTGCATTGAGAACGGCCTTGGTGCGCGCGGCGCGTTCCTGATGGCGCTCACGCTCCCAGCTCGACGATTTCAGGTGCCGGATCGCCGCTGTCGCCGCCGCGCAAACGGCGGGAGGCAGTGAAGTGGTGAAAATGAAGCCCGGTGCGTAGGAGCGTACCGCGTCGATGATCTCCGCCTTCGCTGCGATGTAGCCGCCGAGGCAGCCGAAGGCTTTCGCCAGCGTGCCTTCCAGCACGTCGATGCGATGCATGACGCCGTCGCGCTCGGCGATGCCGCCGCCGCGTGGGCCGTACATGCCGACGGCATGGACTTCATCCACGTAGGTCATCGCGCCGTAGCGTTCCGCGAGATCGCAAATCTTCGCCAGCGGTGCGATGTCGCCGTCCATCGAATAGAGGCTTTCGCAGACGATCAGCTTGTTGCGTTGCGGACCCGCCGCGATCAGCAATTCCTCAAGATGCGCCACGTCGTTGTGGCGAAACACCTGACGCTCGCAACCGGATTGGCGGATACCCTCGATCATCGAGTTGTGGTTGAGCGCATCGGAGAGGATCAAGCAGTCGGGGATCAACTTGGCGAGCGTCGAAATGCCGGTCTGGTTCGACACGTAGCCGGAGGTGAACAGCAGCGCGGCTTCCTTTCCGTGCAGATCGGCGAGTTCGCGCTCAAGGCCGACGAGCGGATGATGATTGCCGGCGATGTTGCGGGTGCCGCCGGCGCCGGTGCCGACCCGGGTGGCGGTCTCCACCATAGCGCCGACCACCTTCGGATGCTGGCCCATGCCGAGATAGTCGTTGGAGCACCACATCACGACGGGGCGCTCGCCGTTCGGTGAGTGCCAGGTGGCGTGGGGGAAGCGGCCTGCGATACGTTCCAGGTCGGCGAACACGCGGTAACGCCGCTCATCATGGAGACGATTGACGGCGTCGCTGAAGAACTGATTGTAATTCATCGCAAAATCCGAACTCGACAAGACTGGGCCACGCCTTGGCACAGCTCTTCTTAGAGCCTTTCCAGGATCGCTGTCGAGCCGAAATAAGGTCTAAGAGACCGCGCGGCGGCTCTGCCGCAGGCGCAGTCTCGAGTTTGCGCTAGCGCAACGTCAGCCGGCGCCGAGGCACGATAGTCGTTCAGGTGGCCCGAAACCGCAGGATGCCGTCGGTATGTGGTTCGACCACTAGCCGTCCTTCGTTGAGCATATAGTTGACGTGTGCGATCAACTCGCCCGCAGCAAATCCGGTCTGATGGGCATCGAGCGGATATTTGTAAAACACCACCGGCACCAGTTCCGCAGATGTCTTCGGCGACTCGCGGCAGGCGGCGGCGATCATCCCGCAACGCTCTTCGTGGTGGTCGGCGAGTTGCTTGATGCGGGTCTTTAGGCCGAAGAACGGCACACCATGCCCGGGCAGCACCAGCGCGTCGTAGGGCAGGGTAGTGGTCAGGCTGGCGAGCGAGGCCAGATATTCGCCGAGCGAGTTCTGGTCGGGCTCAACCGCCCACACGCTAACGTTGGGTGAAATCTTGCTCAGCACCTGATCCGCCGACAGGAACAGCTTGTCGGCGGCGCAATACAGCATCACCTGATCGAGCGCGTGACCACCACCGGTGATGACCTTGAAGCGCCGGGTGCCGATCGAAATCTCGTCGCCATGCGAGATGCGGCGATACGAGGCGGGCAAGGTCGAAACCCGCTTGAGATAATCCTGGCCGCGGCCGAGCAGTTTGTCGGTAAGGCTTTCGTCCATGCCGTGGCGGCGGAAGAAAAGCCGCTGCGCTTCCTTGCGTTCCTCGGTGCCGCGGTTTTGGTGATAGACCGATTGTAGGTACTCGACCTGCGACATCACCAGCGGACAGTTGAAGCGCTCGACGATCCAGCCCGCGAGTCCGACGTGATCGGGATGCGAGTGGGTGACGATCAGCCGCGTGATGTTGAAGTTCTTCAGCGGCCCTTCGAACAGCGCCGTCCACGCTGCGATGGTTTCCTCGTTGCCGAAGCCGGAATCGATCATCGCCCAGCCATCACCGTCGGCGAGCAGATAGATGTTCACATGGTTGAGTTGGAACGGCAGCTTCTGGCGAAGCCAAAGAACACCCGGTCTGAGTTCGATAACCTCATTGGGGCCCGGCGGCGTTTCCCACGGATAGCGCAGGGTCTCTGCCAGACTCTGGAAGGCGGGTTCTCTGGATTTCATGGGGGGCGCTTGTGGTTTCATTCGTTCGGCTTAGCCAAACAATCGGCAGGGCGCCAGCCGAAAAACCACGGTCCAGACCCGCATTCGCGGGTCTGGACCTGGCGCCGGAAGTGGGCAAGGCGGTGAAGATGTACCGCCTGCGACGGGTGTTACTCGGCGGCCTGCGACGGCACGACCGCGGTGCGGACGTCGTCGAGTCTCGAACGGATGCCGAGCCGATCCAGCAATTCGGCGTCGCGGACGGTCTGCGGGTTCTTGGTGGTCAACAGCACGTCACCGATGAAGATCGAACTCGCGCCGGCGACGAAGCACAGTGCTTGCAATTCGTCGGTCATATATTGGCGGCCGGCCGAGAGCCGCACCACGCTCTTCGGCATCATGATCCGCGCCAAGGCGATCATCCGCACCAGCGCGATTGGGTCGGGGCGGTCAGCGGTGTCATTGACCGGCACGCCCTTGACCTTATTCCACATGTTGATCGGCACGCTCTCCGGATGGCTCGGCAGGTTGGCCAATAGGATCAGCATGCCGATACGGTCGTCGACCTGTTCGCCCATGCCGATGATGCCGCCGCAGCAGATCTTCAGTCCGGCGTCGCGGGCGTGCGCCAGCGTATCGATGCGGTCCTGCATCGTGCGCGTGGTGATGATGTGCCCGTAGAACTCGGGAGAGGTGTCGACGTTATGATTGTAGAAATCGAGCCCGGCGTCGCGCAGCCGCTGTGCCTGGTTGGGTGCCAGCATTCCGAGCGTGGCACAGGTCTCCATGCCGAGGTCCTTGACGGCGCTGACCATGTCGCAGACGCGGTCGAGGTCCTTGTCCTTCGGGTTGCGCCAGGCTGCCGCCATGCAGAATCGGCTGGCGCCGTTCTCCTTGGCGCGGCGCGCGGTGTCCAGCACCGCTTGACGATCCATCAGTTTGGTGGCCTTCACGTCGGTGTCGTAGTGCGCGCTCTGCGAGCAGTAGCCGCAATCTTCCGGACAGCCGCCGGTCTTGATGCTGAGAAGGCTTGCCGTTTCGATGTGGTTGGGATCGAAATGGGCGCGATGCACGTTCTGGGCCTGAAAAATCAGGTCCGAAAACGGCAGGTTGTAGGTTGCTTCCGCTTCAGACCGGGTCCAGTCGTGGCGTGGCTCGCCGAGCGCGACGACGTCTTGCAGGTTTGAATCGATCGATGCGCTCATGCGGGGGCCCTCATCCGGTGGGTTGCGATAGCGCCCGAATGCGTCACTTTGGCAGTCAGGCAAATTTGCGTACGCTCAGGGACCACGCGTCGGCACCGGTGTCAATCGGTGCCGACCGGAACAGGGCCGCTTGTTGCAACCCCCGTCAGGCGGCGCGGATGCTCGAGAGAAAAGCGTCGATCTCGCCGCGCAACAGATCAGCTTCGCGCCGCAGTTCGCCCGACGCCGCAAGCACATGGCTTGCCTCCGCGCCGGTATCCGCGGACGCCTGACTGACGCCGACGATGTTGCTGGAAACCTCGCTGGTTCCGGTCGCGGCATGCTGGATGTTGCGTGCAATCTCGCGGGTGGCGGCACCCTGTTCCTCGACCGCCGCGGCGATCGCGGTGGTGATCTCGTTAATCTCGCCGATGGTCAGCCCGATGTTCTGGATGGTGCCGACCGCTGTGGTCGTCACCTGCTGCATATTGGCGATCTGCGAACGAATGTCCTCGGTAGCCTTCGCGGTCTGGCTGGCGAGGTTCTTCACTTCGGATGCCACCACCGCGAAGCCTCGGCCCGCTTCGCCGGCGCGCGCCGCTTCGATGGTCGCATTTAACGCCAACAAATTGGTCTGCGACGCGATGGTCTGGATCAAGTCGATCACGGTGCTGATGCGGGCAGCATTTTCTGCGAGACCCTGCATCGTCACATCGGTCTTGCTCGCTTCAGATACCGCCTTGCTTGCGATCTCCGTCGAACTGATCACCTGACGGCCGATCTCGAGAATCGACGAAGAGAGTTCTTCGGTGCCCGACGAAACAGTCTGGACATTGACGGAGGTTTCTTCCGCCGCCGATGCAACGGTGCTGACCAGCGCGTTGGAGCGGTCGGCGGTCGCGGACATATTTTGCGCGGTCGCCTCCATCGTGTTCGCGGAGGACTGGACGCGTTCCAGCGCGCCGCGCACGCTGGCCTCGAAGTCCGCGATGCGCGCTTCTATGCGCGAGGCGCGTTCGGCGCGGCCCAACTGGTCGCGCTCCCGATCCGCTCCCAGGGTGCGGGCGCGGATCATGTTTTCGCGAAATACTTCCAACGAATCCGCCATCACGGCGATTTCGTCGTGGTGACGGCCACGCGCGATCTCGGTCTCGAGGTCGCCATTCGACAATAGCTTCATCGCGCGTTGCAGTTCGCTGATGCGCCACAGGATGTTGCGGCCGACATAGAGCCAGACGAACAGGATCGAGCCGATCAAGGTGAGCGCCCCAAGCACCATCATCACCTGCGTCGAGATCGCGATGGTCTGCCGCGCCTGCGAGGACGACGCTTCGGTCTCTGTCTGCACGCCCTCGACAAGCTGACGGACGCTGATGCCGAGGCCGGTATTGAGCTTGCGGAATTCGTCGAGGATAAGCTGCCCGTAGTCGATGGAGTCGAGTTCGCGCTGGCGTACCTTGAACACGCCGTCCTTGCCGTCGGCGAGCGGCAATAGTTTTTGCGCGGCCGCCTTGATGTCGGCGGTGCTCCGACGATCGGGCAAGGCTTCGAGGCTGGACATCGCACGCTTCTTCGCGGCATCGAGCGATGCCGAAATCTGCTCGAGGGCATCGCTGGTCGGAGCGGACAGTGCCGCCATCATATCGGCGGCGACGACATTGGTGCTCGATACGGCGTTGCCCAGCAGTTCGACGGCGCGCGCGGCTTCGGTGGCGTCATCGGTCGAGAGATTCGCGGAGGTCAGGATGGCGTTGATGTTGGCCTGAGCGGCCATCATCGCCGGATTCGCGGCGGCGACGAACGCGGCTTGATGCGTCCGCAGTTCTTCGTAGAGCCGCTGATGCCGGGTTGCGAGGTCGAGCCGCTCCTTGGCGGCGTTGCCGAGGCTTTTCACCGCGTCGTCGATGTTCTTGACGTTTTCCTGCAGCGCCGCAACGGTCGTTTTGTCGGCACCGAGCTCGATAATTTCCCCGAGCTTGGCGAGGGCGGCGTCCTGAAGCTCCTTGACCTTGCCGAGTTGCGTCGTCAGATCGGCCTCGTCGCGGGACGCCAGCACGGCCGGTCCCTGACTGGCGAGGTCGGCGCTCCGGGCGGCCAGTTGAAGGCTCGCGGCCAGCCGCGGAATGTCTCGTCCGCCGAGATCCTGCATCATGCCGCCGAGTTGCCCGAGGATCATCCCCGCGCCGACGCTGATCAGAACGGCAATGCCGGAGATTACGGCAAATGCCGTGAAAAGGCTTTCCCTGATGCCCCAATTCCTGAAACGCGGCCGCAGAAAATTCAGTTGCCGCAGGCTGCTCAACGCAGTTCGCAATGCCATATCGTCCCCGCCCGGTGATTTTTATCAGGATCAATCGGGGCCGGAGTATCGGGGGCGGGGGTTAATAAATTTGGGAAAATGCGATCAATTTCGTCATTTTAATACCGCAAACGCAGAAGGCCGGCGCGAACACCGGCCTTCCGAAGGTATGTCAGGTCCCAGGCTGGAAGCCTGGGGCTGAGCCCTAGTACTTTGAATCTTAGTACTTGGCGACGACCGGGGCACCCCAGTTGAAGCGGTAGTTCAGGCCGACCTTGATGGTGTGCTCGTCGTTGCGAACGCGGCCGAGGAACGCGCCAGCGGGGCTGAACACGTTGACGTTGCCGAAGTCGTAGTACTGGTACTCGATCTTGCCCGACCAGTTCTGGGTGAACAGGTACTCGAGACCGCCGCCGACGGTGTAGCCGTCACGACCGCCGTCACCGGCGAAGCCGTTGCTGAAGCGGGTGTCAGCCCAGCCGTAACCGCCCTTCACGTAGAGCAGCGCCGGACCCCAGGTGTAGCCGAGACGGCCGGTGACCGAACCGAGGCCACGGTTGGCGAAGTCGCTGTTGGTGTCCTTGAAGCTGTAGTTGGCTTCGATACCGAACACCCAGTTCGGAGCGAATTGGGTATCATAACCAACCTGCACACCGCCGAGGAACGTGCCGTCGCTGCTGCCCGCGAAGATGTTGTTGTCGTCGCCGCGGAAGGCGCCGCCGACGTGACCACCGAGATAGAAACCGGTCCAGTTGTAGATCGGGGCCGGAACGTAGGCCGGGGCCTTCGTGTAGGGGCGCGGAGCCAAGTCGGCGGCAAGTGCTGGCGCGGTCGCGCCGAGGGCGATGAGCGCCACAGTACCAAGCAGAATCTTTTTCATTTTTCTCTCCAAGAGCAAACTGGCGGAGGTGGAAGCGCCGCCGTCAAGCGATGTCATAGACGCGTTTTGTGTAAAATGCTGTTACCGATAGGTCACAGGTGCTCGGTTCCTAACCTTTTGAGGAACCACAAATTTTTGTTACTTAATGGAACCTTAATGGGTTCCAAATCCCGCCACATTTGAGGAGCGTTTGCCGCAATCTCGCCGCTCTTTGGCTTGCAAGGGTAGTGAAACACCGCATCGCAGCAATTTGCGCAGATCAGCAATTCGATTTGATCCAAGTGGAGGCTGAGAGCGCCCTATTTGCGCTCGCGAACATCCGTCGAAATTGCGCCGATCAGGCGAGTTCGCGAGATAAATTCAATCTGTGATTGTTGGCGAAGATTTCGAATCCGTCATGGCGGGCGATAGCCACCAGCGTGATTCCGGCGGCCGTGGCCATCCGTACCGCCAGCGCGGTGGGCGCCGAGACCGAGGCGATCAGCGGCGCGCCGATCACGGCGGTCTTCTGCACCATTTCGACGGACACGCGGCTGGTGAGCAGCACCATGCCCTTGGTGACGTCGGTGCCGCTCCGCAGCAGCGCGCCGGCGAGTTTGTCGAGCGCATTATGGCGGCCAACATCCTCGCGCAGCGCGACGATGCCGGCGGCGGGCGTCCAGAATGCGGCGGCATGGACGGCTCGCGTGGCATTATTGAGGGCTTGCAACGGCGATAATGCCGCCATGGCAACCATGATTTCGTCCGCGGTAAACGAACTGCCCGGCGCCACGATAGCCGCGGGCCGCATGGCCTCGGCGATCGAATCAATCCCACACAACCCGCATCCGGTCGGACCGGCGATATGGCGACGGCGGTCGGCAAGGCGTTCGGCCTCGGATTGGCGCAGCCACATGCGTAGTTCGACGCCGTCGTCCTGCGGGAGCACCTCAAGGCTGTCGATGTCGGCGGGGCTGGAGATGATGCCTTCTGTCAGGCTGAAACCGATCGCGAAGTCCTCAAGGTCTTGCGGGGTCGCCATCATCACGGCGTAGCTGCCACCATTATAAGTGAGGGCAACCGCGGTTTCCTCGGGGATCGCGCGATCCCCGGCTTCGACGCCGGCTTCCCGCCAAATCTGGCGACGGACGATATGCACCGGATCTTGCACGCGCGGCTCCGCTGATGTGATATCGGACACTACTGCGGAGAGGCGCAATTGCCCAGCCATCACAATTGGCTATGGGGCAGGAACAGTGCGAGAGAAATTCGCGTGAAGCGAGGGTGGTGCTGCCAGACAGGATTGAACTGTCGACCTCTTCATTACCAATGAAGTGCTCTACCACTGAGCTACGGCAGCAAACGCCACATCAGGGCCAGCCCGTAAGGGCTGCGCCGAGGCGGCCGATCCTTGCCACAAGGCTCACCGAGGTGCAAGCGCGGACGCTCGAAATCCGCGTCATCGGGGAAAATTTACGGTCAGCGGGCCGCTGCCGCCGATTTCAGCGCCATCAATTGCGGGCCGATCCGGTTCCCCATGGCCTCGGCGACGGCCTGCAAGGCCTTCAGCGGGCGGATCGAAATCGACCATCTTCCCGTCAGTGTTGAATTTGATCAGGTCGATACCCTTCAATTCGAATTTGCCGACATTGGCGGCGAATTCCAGCCCGGCATCGTGGCTTCCGGAGGCGAATTCGCGCTCATAGCGGAAATTCTCGAAGATCTGCACCACGGTGGTCAGAACCAGCAAGGTCGCTGGTTTGCCGGGAATCGGCGCGTGAACGGCCGGGGAGCGAAACACCACGTCTTCCGCCAGGAGCGAGGCTAGCAGAGCCTGATCGCCGGTCGCGACGAAACGGTGCCAGTTGGCGATGGTCTGGCGCGGCAGGTCGGCCAGCGAGGACGCAGAAGGCATGGCTTGATGTCTCCGGAACAGGTTTTCGACCGCGGCTGCGGGCATTAAGATCGGGGGCAACATACGCGATCGAATCGCCGCGGCCCATACGAGCAAATCAACTAGCCATCGCCCAAGATTACCCAAGACCGTCGCTCATGTCAGACCAGCCAGATGCCAGCAAGCCTCGCTCCGGTGGCGGGGTCCAGGATCAGCGCAAGGACCGCTTGAAACTGGCGTTGCGTGAAAACCTCAAGCGCCGCAAGGCGCAGGCGCGGGGACGTCATGACGCTACGATGGACGGTGGCGATCCCTCTCCCGCCGGCCGGGGCAACCGCCTTGGGCCCATCAAATCGCCGTAAATGACAACGCTTGTGAAAGCGGCGAGTCGCGCTCCTCGGGATGAGAGTGGCCGCTGCGCACGGGGCATCTTCATCGATAAGTGTGGCGAGACGGTTTTTGCAATCGAATATCCGTTCGCCTAATACTTCCTATATACGAACAACGGGACTGGGCATGGATCGGATTCGCATCGTCGGCGGCAAGCAACTCAACGGCACGATTCCGATTTCGGGCGCGAAGAACGCGGCGCTGCCCTTGATGATTGCCAGTCTCCTCACCGATCAGACATTGATTCTTGAGAACGTGCCGCGTCTCGCGGACGTCGCGCAGTTGCAGCGGATTCTCGGCAACCACGGCGTTGACATCATGTCGGCGGGCAAGCGTCCCGGCGATCGCGAGTATCAAGGCCAGACGCTGCATATCTCGGCGGCGAATATCATCGACACCACCGCACCCTATGAGCTGGTGTCGAAGATGCGCGCCTCGTTCTGGGTGATCGCGCCGCTGCTGGCGCGGATGCACGAAGCGAAAGTGTCGCTGCCGGGCGGCTGCGCTATCGGCACGCGTCCGGTCGATCTGCTGATCATGGCGTTGGAGAAGCTCGGCGCGGAGATCACCATCGACGGCGGCTATGTGATCGCGAAAGCGCCGGGCGGCCTGAAGGGCGCCGAGATCGACTTCGCGAAAGTCACGGTGAGCGGTACGCATGTCGCGCTGATGGCGGCGACGCTCGCCAAGGGTACGACCGTGATTACCAACGCGGCCTGCGAGCCGGAAATTCTCGACGTCGCCGACTGCCTCAACAAAATGGGCGCGCGCATCTCCGGGGCGGGCACGCCGCGCATTGTCGTTGAGGGAGTCGCCAAGTTGAACGGCGCGCGGCACACCGTGCTGCCGGATCGCATCGAGACTGGCACCTATGCGATGGCGGTGGCAATGACCGGCGGCGACGTGCAGCTCAGTGGTGCGCGGCCCGAACTGTTGCAGGCGGCGCTCGACGTGCTGGCGCAGGCCGGCGCCAACATCACCGTCAACAACGATGGCATTCGCGTCACGCGCAATGGCGCCGGCATCAAGGCGGTGAACGTGGAAACCGCGCCGTTCCCCGGCTTCCCGACCGACCTGCAAGCGCAGTTGATGGCGTTGATGACGCGCGCGGAAGGCAATTCGCGCATCACCGAGACGATCTTCGAGAATCGCTTCATGCACGTGCAGGAGCTGGCGCGGTTCGGCGCGCAGATTCATCTCGACGGTGAAACCGCGATCGTCGAGGGCATGAAGAAACTGCGCGGCGCGCCGGTCATGGCGACCGATCTGCGTGCGTCGGTGTCGCTGGTGATCGCAGGCCTCGTCGCCGAAGGCGAGACCATGGTGAACCGCGTCTATCATCTCGATCGCGGCTTCGAGCGGCTGGAAGACAAGCTCTCAGCCTGCGGCGCGACCATCGAACGCATCAGCGGCTGATCGCATCATGACGGCGCGTCTCATCGCATTCGATCAGGACGATCTCGCGGTGATCTCGGCGCATGTGCAGGAGGCGTCGGTCACGGCGGCGGACATTCTCTGGCGTCAAGGCGATAAACGACTCGTCGTCGGAATGCGCCGGCTCGATTGGGAGCAGACGTTGAACGGCGAGGCGTCGCCGCGCCGGCTGGTGTCGGCGCTGCGGTTCGATCGCGTGCTGTCGTGCCGGTCGCGCAACATCGATCTCAACGCGCCGCATGCCGCGTTCGATCTGCTCGGTATCGAATTCTATCCGGCGACGCCGCCGGGCGGCACGGCAGTGCTGATGTTCGCCGGTGGCGCGGCGTTGAAGCTCGAGGTCGAGTGCCTCGAATGCGAACTCGCCGACCTTGTCACCGACGACGCCTGAGCCCCTTAACTTAATCCGTGAAAACAAAGGGTTGACGCCGATTTGCCGTCGCGTCATTGAGCAGGGTGTCGTCCTTCGTGAAAAGGATGCTGGAAACCTGCCATGCCGATCCGCCTCGATAGCCGCAACTCCGATTTCGCCGCGCAATTCACGGCATTTCTCGCCAGCAAGCGGGAAGTCTCCGCCGATGTCGAGGCGGCGACACGCGCGATTGTCGATGACGTCGCGAAGCGCGGCGACGCGGCACTCCTGGAGGCGACACGCAAGTTCGACCGGCTCGATATCGACGCGGGAAAGTTGCGGATTTCCGGTGACGAAATTGCGGCTGCATTAAGTGCGTGCGATTCCGTGACACTCGACGCCCTGAGGCTCGCTCGGGACCGCATCGAGGTCTATCACCGTCGGCAGGTGCCGGCCGACGACCGGTTCACCGACGCGCTTGGGGTTGAACTCGGGTCGCGCTGGACCGCCATCGAGGCGGTCGGTCTCTATGTCCCCGGTGGCTCGGCCGCTTATCCCTCATCGGTGCTGATGAACGCGGTGCCCGCCAAGGTGGCGGGCGTTTCGCGGGTGGTGATGGTGGTGCCGTCGCCGGACGGCAAGCTCAATCCGCTGGTGCTGGCGGCGGCGCAACTCGGCGGCGTCTCGGAAATCTACCGGGTCGGCGGGGCGCAGGCGATTGCCGCGCTGGCTTACGGCACCGCGACCATCGCGCCGGTGGCGAAGATCGTCGGACCGGGCAATGCCTATGTCGCCGCCGCCAAGCGGCTGGTGTTCGGCAAGGTCGGCATCGACATGATCGCGGGACCTTCCGAGGTGTTGGTGATCGCCGACAAGACCGGCAATGCCGACTGGATCGCCGCCGATCTTTTGGCGCAGGCCGAGCATGATGCCAACGCGCAGTCGATCCTCATCACCGATGATGACGATCTCGCGCGCGATGTCGAGCGCGCGGTGGAGGCGCAGTTGGTCACCTTGCCGCGCGAGGCGATCGCGCGGGCGTCGTGGACCGATTTCGGTGCGGTCATTCGCGTGCAGAACCTCGATGAAGCGGCGAAACTCGCCGACGCCATTGCCGCCGAGCACCTCGAAATCATGACCGCCGATCCGGATGCGCTGGCGGCCAAGATCCGCAACGCCGGCGCGTTGTTCCTTGGACCGCATACGCCGGAAGCGATCGGCGATTATGTCGGCGGCTCCAACCACGTGCTGCCGACCGCGCGCTCGGCGCGGTTCTCCTCCGGGCTCGGCGTGCTTGACTTCATGAAGCGAACGTCGATCCTGCGGTGTGGGCCCGATCAGTTGCGCGCGCTGGGGCCGGCGGCGATGACCCTCGGCAAGGCGGAGGGGCTGGACGCCCATTCGCGCTCGATCGGACGGCGTCTCAATTTGCCATGAGCAAGAAAGCCTCAGAGGATGACTCCCGCAACCGCATCGTCGCGGTCACCCTCGACGAGGACTCGATCGGCCGGTCCGGGCCGGACATCGAGCACGAACGCGCCATCGCCATCTACGACCTGATCGAGCAGAACCTGTTCGCCCCGAACGGCGCCGACAACGGCCCGTTCGCGCTGCATCTCGGCATCACCGGCAACCGGCTGATGTTCGATATCCGCCGCGAGGACGGCACGCCGGTGGTGGCGCATCTGTTGTCGCTGACGCCGTTTCGCCGCGTCGTCAAAGATTACTTCATGATCTGCGACAGCTACTATCACGCCATTCGCACCGCGACGCCGGACAAGATCGAGGCTATCGACATGGGCCGGCGCGGCATCCATGACGAAGGCTCGCAGGCGCTGATGGAGCGGTTGTCAGGCAAGGTCCGGGTCGATTTCGAAACCGCCCGCCGTCTGTTCACCCTGATCTGCGTGCTGCACTGGAAGGGCGAGAAATGATCCGCGGCGGTGCACGACGCTTCAACGAACGGCGGCGATAATCAATGGAGGCGCCGCCGCGCGTCCGCCATCCGCAGGCCGTGCTGTTCGCATGCACGATGAATGCTGTCCGCTCGCCGATGGCGGCGAGCCTGTTGCAGCAGATGTTTCCGAAAACGCTTTACGTCCGTTCGGCCGGCGCGCGGAAGGGCGAACTCGATCCGTTCGCGGTGGCGACCATGGCGGAGCTGGGCCAGGACATCTCGCGGCATCGGCCGATGACGTTCGAGGACCTTGAGGATTGGGAAGGCCTCAACTTCGATCTCATCGTCACGCTGTCGCCGCAGGCGCATCACAAGGCGCTGGAATTGACCCGTACCCACGCCATCGAGGTGGAGTACTGGCCGACACAGGACCCAACACTGGTGGAAGGCAGCCGCGACCAGCGGATGCAGGCCTATCGCGACGTCTGCGACGGCCTGTCGCTACGCATCCGCAAACGCTTCGCGCGCGGCGGAGGCGTGGGATTGTAAGCCTGTATAATCTTGGTCGTCCCCGCCTGCGCGGGGACGACGATGTTCGTGTTGCAAATCCATGCACGAAAAGATTCTCTGATCGGACTCTGAAGTCCGAACAGGCGAGCCGGGAACCGTCATTGCGAGGAGCGTAGCGACGGAGCGATCCTTTCTCTTGAAGAAAGACTGGATTGCTTTGCTTCGCTTGCAATGATGGTCGCCACTCGAACTCGATAACGAGCCTGGGAGTTCATGTCGCAATTCGAGCGTTGTTTGGGTGGCGCTTAGAACTCTTCTTAGAAATCTTCTTAGAAAACATCAAATCAGAACGCAAAAAACCCTTGTGCTGCAGAGGTTTTGCGACACATCGGCAACACTGCATGGCGATGTGTGGCATTTAAATGACTTCTAAGCCTCCAAGGGCTGGCAATCGTTTTGAGAGTGATAAGGAGGGGCAAACACGCCACCGGCAATGCGGTGGACAATTGGAGCGGGGGTTTGATGATGTCGTGCACGCGTTGGGCCAAGATCGGCCTTCTCGGAGCAGCAAGTGTGATGGTTCTGTCGATGGCGCCGAGTGAAGTGGTCGCCCAATCGTCCGAACTGCCGACGGTGACTGTGACCGCGCCGAAACAACGTGCTGCCCGCCGTGCGCAACCGACTCGCCGCGCCCGTCCGCGCCCCGCGCCTGTGACGCCGTCGCAGCAGACGGCATCGCGTCCCGGCCCGAGCGTGCCCGCTGAGCGCGGCACCGGCCCGGTGGTCGGCTATTCCGCCAAGCAGAGCATTTCCAGCAGCAAGACCGACACGCCGATCCTCGAAACGCCGCAGTCGGTGTCGGTCGTCACTCGTGACCAGATGGTGGCGCAGGGCGCGCAGGATCTGCCGCAGGCGCTCGGCTACACGCCGGGCGTCACGGTGCCGAGCTACGGCCCCAACCAGTTCTTCGACAACTTCAAGGTGCGCGGCTTCGACGCGCCACGCTATCTCGATGGGCTGCGGTTGCCGTCCGACGTCACCACCTTCGCTGCGCCGAAGATCGAGACCTACGGTCTGGAGCGGCTGGAAGTGCTGAAGGGGCCGTCGTCGGGTCTCTACGGCGCCAGCGATCCAGGCGGCATCATCAACATGATCAGCAAGCGTCCGCAGGCGACGCCGCATTACAGCGTCGAGGGCACCTTTGGCTCCTACGATCGCTATCAGGGCGCGTTCGACATCGGCGGTCCGATGGATGCTGCCGGAGAATGGCTCTATCGCCTGGTCGGTCTGTTCCGGCAGAGCAACACCGAGGTCAACTTCGTTCAGGACAACAAGATCTTCATTGCGCCGAGCCTGACCTGGCGGCCGAATGCCGACACCAGCTTCACGATCCTGTCGCACTACCAGAAGATCGACAACAAGGGTTACCAGCAGTACGTGCCGGGGCAGGTGGCGTTCTCGGGCAATCCGCTCGGCCGTATCAAGCGCAACACCTATCTCGGTGAACCGGGCGCCGACGGCTACTTGTTGGAGCAGATGGCGCTTGGCTATGCCTTCGAGCATCGTTTCGACAACAACGTCCAGTTCCGACAGAACTTCCGCTACACCGAGGCGACGCAGGACCTGCACTCGATTCGTCCGGAAGGCATGATCGGCAATAATCTCGTGTTGCGTTCCTATGACTACGTCCGCGCACACACTCAGAATCTGACCCTCGACAACCAGTTGCAGGCCGATTTCCGCACCGGGCCGGTGACGCACAAGGTGCTGGGCGGCTTCGACTACACCCACATGAAGGCGAACTCGGAATTCCGCATCACTTACGCTTTCCCGCCGATCGATGCATTCAATCCGGTCTACGGCGCAGCGATCCCGAGCTTCGCTTCGCTGGCGCCGCCATTCATCAAGCGCGACGACCATCAGAGTCAGGCCGGCTTCTATCTGCAGGACCAGATCAAGTTCGATCGCTGGACGCTGACGCTCTCGGGCCGTCAGGACATCGTCAATACCGCATTCACCAGCGCTGGCGTCTATCCGATGGCGGGCAATTATTCGCGCAGCGATTCCGCGCAGACCGGCCGCGTCGGCCTGAACTATCTGTTCGACAACGGCGTGTCGCCCTACGTGACCTACTCGACGTCGTTCACGCCGAACCTCGGCGCAGATCTGTTCGGCAACACCTTCAAGCCGACCACCGGCGACAACATCGAGTTCGGCGTCAAATATCAGCCGCTCGGCTCCAACCTGATGCTGACCGCCGCCTACTTCGACACCCGACAGAACAATGTGCTGACGGCGGACCCCGCCAACCCGTTCTTCAATACCCAGACCGATGCGATGCGCGTGCGCGGCTTCGAATTCGAGGCCAAGGGCAACATCACCCGTGAATTCGAGATCGTCGCCGGCTACAGCCACCTCGATCCGAAGGTGACCGCCAGCATCGCCGGCAATGTCGGCAAGGACATGATCAACACCGCGCGCGATCAGGCATCGCTGTGGGGCAAATACACATGGCATGACGGGCCGCTGGCGGGTCTCGGGTTGGGCGCGGGCGTGCGTTACGTCGGCGACACCTTCGGCGACTATGCCAACACGCTCGTCGTCCCGGCCTATACGGTGGTCGATGCCGCGATCAGCTACGATTTCGGTTACCTGCGTCCCGATCTGAGAGGTTTCACGGCGCAGATCAACGCAAGGAACCTGACCGACCGTTACTATGTGCAGTCGTGCTTCACGGGGTTGCCGTATTGCGCGCTGGGTCAGGGCCGCACGATTCTCGGCACGCTGAAGTATAGCTGGAGCCCGGAGCCGGCTCCCGGGCTCATCACAAAGTGAGATGGATCGACTTCGAGAGGAAATGGGCCGCCTCGCACGCGGCATGGTGAAATAACTGGAACTGAGACGAACCCTCTACGGTTCGGATCGAGCCGCTCTCCGCGTGACTGTCGCGTCGCGATGTCCCGGGGAGCGGCAATCACTTTTCAAGTCGTGACCTCGTCGCGGTTTGATGATTGTGTCAACCTGTTCGCATTGAGTGGTAGGACGTATCGTGATCTCGGGAACAAGACCGCTTCGCCGCTGGCACTGGGTCCACAAGTGGTCCAGCATCATCTGCACCGTCTTCATGCTGATGCTGTGCATCACCGGCCTGCCGCTGATCTTCCATCACGAGATCGACCATCTGCTGCATGAGGAGGTCGATCCCAGCGTCGTGCCGCCGGGAACGCCAAAAGCCAATCTCGATCAGGCCGTCGCCAATGCCATGGCGAAGTTTCCGGGACAGGTGCCGCACTTCCTGATCTTCGATCGTGACGAGCCTAACGCTTTGTTGATCTCGATCGGGCCCACCATCAAATCCAGCCCGGTCGACAATCGCTTCGCGCGGGTCGATACCCACACCGGCGCGTTTCTCGATTCGCCGGACGTGACCGGCCGCTTCACCTACATCATGCTGAAGCTGCACACCGACATGTTCGCGGGGCTGCCGGGCAAGCTGTTCCTCGGCCTGATGGGCATCCTGTTCTGCGTCGCGGTGATCTCCGGTATCGTGGTTTATGCGCCGTCGATGCGGAAGCTGCGCTTCGGTGCCTATCGCAAGGATCGGCCGCGCATCGTGCGCCGGCTCGACGTGCATAACCTCGCCGGCATCCTGCTGGTGATGTGGACGCTGGTGGTCGGCTTCACCGGCGTCATCAACACATGGGCCGATCTGGTGTTGAAGGCGTGGCAATACGGCCAACTCGCGGAGATGACCGCGCAGTACAAGGGCCGCGAGATTCCGGCCAAGCTGACGCCGGTAGAAGAGGCGGTGAGGGTCGCGCAGCAGGCGATTCCGCATATGCAGCCGGCCTTCGTCTCCTACCCCGGTACGCTGTTCACCAGCAACAGCCACTACGCGGTGTTCATGCGCGGTGACACGCCCGTGACGTCGCGACTGCTGAAGCCGGCGCTGATCGACGCCGAGACCGGCAAGCTGACGGACAGCCGCGACATGCCGTGGTACGTCTCGACGCTGTTCCTGTCGCAGCCGCTGCACTTCGGCGATTACGGCGGCATGCCGCTGAAGATCATCTGGGCGATTCTCGACATCATCACCATCGTGATCCTGTGGACCGGACTGTATCTGTGGCTGCGGCGGCGCAAGCCGGCGGCAAGCGCGGCGCGGGCGAGCGCCAGTCCTCAGCGGATCGAGGGACAGGCGGTGACGTCATGACGATGCTGAAGACCCCGCCGGTGCGCGCGACGCGACAGACGCTGTCGCAGATCTTCGGCTGGCCGCTGGTGATCGGCGTGCTCTCCACCATTGGGCTGGTCGCCGCGCTAGTTGGCGACGGCGTCTGGGACGGCGTATCATGGCTTGCTCTGCTGCTGCCGATCCTGCTTTACGCGCTGTTCCTGCTGCGTCCGCGGCGCTGATCTTCCGTCGCACCCCATCCATCCGTTTTCGCGCCTTGCGCGGGCGGTGAAAATATCGTGATTGTCGCCCCGACAGATTTCAAGGGCGAGCAATGAACGACGTGACGGAATCCGGCCTGCCGGCGCAGGGCTGGAGCATTCTCGAAGATGACGGCTTCATCGGCTATGTCGGACCGCTGTGGCACCGCCTGGTGGATGGTCGGTACGAATACGCCATCGAAGGCCAGCGCAAGCATCGTAACCGGCGCGGACTGGTGCAGGGCGGGCTGCTGATGACGCTGGCGGACCGCACTTGCGGCATGACGGCGCGTTACGAATCCGGCTCCGAACATCTCGCCACCATCCAGATGGACACGCATTTCATCGATGCGGCGCGGATCGGCGATCTCATCGTCTCGGTGCCGCGCATGGTCCGCAGCACCAAGACGCTGATCTTCATGAGTGCCGAGTTGAACGTCGACGGTCGCTGCGTCATGCTCGCCAACGGCGTGTTCAAGGTGATGCGGGGTCACGCGGGCAAATAGAATGGGGAGCGTCCGATGCAATATCGTCAGTTGGGTCGTAGCGGCCTGAAGGTTTCTCCGCTCTGTCTCGGCACCATGATGTTCGGCGGCCCGACCGACGAGGCAACCTCGAAGCGCATCGTTGACAAGGCGCGCGACGCCGGCATCAATTTCATCGACACCGCCGACGCCTATTCCAACGGCACATCGGAAGAGGTCGTCGGCCGCGCCATCGCCGCGCAGCGTCAGCATTGGGTGTTGGCGACTAAGCTCGCCAATCCGATGGGTAAGGATCCCAATCGCGCCGGCCTGTCGCGGCGCTGGATGTTCGATGCATGCGACGAAAGCCTGCGGCGACTGAGCACCGATGTGATCGACATCTATTACCTGCATAAGGAAGACCACGCGACGCCGCTCGACGAGACCGTGCGCGCGATGGGCGACCTGATCCGCGCCGGCAAGGTGCGTTATTTCGGCGTCTCGAATTATCGCGGCTGGCGGCTCGCCGAGATCTGCAACATCTGCGACCGCCTCGGCATCGACCGCCCGGTGGTCAGTCAGCCCTATTACAACGCGATGAACCGGATGCCGGAAGTCGAGCATCTCCCAGCCTGCGGCTTCTATGGCCTTGGCGTGGTGCCTTACAGTCCGCTGGCGCGCGGCGTGCTCACCGGCAAATACGATCCCGATGCCGCACCGGACAAGGACAGCCGCGCCGGTCGCAACGATGCCCGCATGATGCAGACCGAGTGGCGGCCGGAATCGCTGCGGCTGGCGCGCGAGATTCGCAAACATGCCGAGGCGTGCGGCATCACCGCCGGGCAGTTCGCGGTGGCGTGGGTGCTCAACAGCGGCTTTGTCAGTTCGGTGATCGCAGGGCCGCGCACCGAGGCGCAATGGGACGACTACCCGCGCGCGCTCGATTATCGCTTCACTGCCGAGGATGAGGCGCTGATCGACCGCCTGGTGACGACCGGCCATCCCTCGACGCCCGGCTTCAATGATCCCGCCTATCCGATCGAAGGCCGCCGTGCCCGTACGGCGGCAACTGAGTAAGCATCGACGATATCGATGCAATGCATCCATATCTCTGTCTCAACGGGATTTTAATTTTCGAAGCGCGTCATCAGTCGTGGAACTGGGGACGTGCGAATGTCGATTGATTTCGCCAGGCTGGTCGGTCTTGAGCCGGTCGATGCCGAAAAGCTTCGTGCGCTGAAGCCGGACCTGCTCGGCCGGCAGGGCGACGCGATCAACGCTTTCTACGGGCGCATTCTGGGATTTCCTGAATTCAAGACCATGATCGAGGCGGCCTGCGCCCGGCAGGGCATCGATGCCGGCGGGTTGGTGGCGCATATCAACGAGGTGCAGTTCGCGCATTGGGCCCGGGTGTTCGAGGGTACGGCCAATGCGGAATTCCAGAGCGTCGCGCGCAAGATCGGCACCGTGCACGAACGCTGCGGCGTGACCAACGATCTTTATGTCGCCAGCTCCGCCGTGCTCCTGGAAAAGTTTCTGGCGATGACGGTGGAGCACCACCTCGGCGCGGGCGAGGGCACCGAGCGGCTGTCGGCCTCGCTCGCCGCCGTGGTGCGGATGTTCTTTCTCGATCTGTCTTATGCGATCTCGGCTTACGACCACGCTGCCGCGCAGACGGCGTTCCGGCAAGCGTCCGAACCGTTGCTGCAAGCGTTCGAAACCGATGTCGCGCACGATCTCGAGGCGATGGCCGGCGCGGCGCAGGCGCTCGACAGCACCATTCGCAGCATCGTCGATCTCAACAAGGGCAACATGCAGCGCTGTCAGGAGACGGTGTCGAGCATCAAGACCCTGACCAGGCATCTCGACGAACTCGGGCAGATCACGCGGCACATCGAGAATTTCGTTCAGGTCATCACCGACGTCGCGCGCAAGACAAAGCTGTTGGCGCTGAATGCCGCCATCGAAGCGGCGCGCAGCGGTGAGTATGGCCGTGGCTTCAACGTGGTGGCCGGCGAGGTGAAGGCGCTCGCCAACGAGGCCGAAGAAGCGACGCGGAAAGTGACGGTGCAGGCGCACGAAATCCGCGTGGCAATTGCTACCGCGCTGGCGCAAGTCGACGGATCGCACAAGCTCGTGCAAGCCATCGATCAAGGTGTCGCGACCGAGAGCGAAGCCATTGCGCGGCAGAGCGCGGCAGTGAGCGAAATCTCCGACAACCTCGCCGCCGTCTCCGAAAGCGCGCGCGGCTTGCGGGACAAATTCTCGTCGCTGGATGCGGCGTAGGGGTTTAGCCCCCGCAATGTTCTCGGATCGTCGTGGCCGAACTTGTTCCGGCCATCCACGTCTTAGCGGCTAAACAAGAACGTGGATGCCCGTGACAAGCACGGACATGACAGGGCAAACCTTGATCAGGCCGAAAGCGTCTGAAGCAGGTCGGGACGGTTCGACACCGTGACGGTTGCAATTGCCCGTCACCGGCGCACAATGTCGAAGACATTGACTCGCGGTGGAGCCCGGCGTGGCGGAGAACGACGTTATCCTGCATCACTATCCGCGCTCGCCGTTCGCCGAGAAGGTCCGCCTTGCGCTCGGATTCAAGGGCTTGTCGTGGCTCGCGGTGGAGCAGCCGCGCGTGGCACCGAAGCCGGGTCTCACTGCGCTCACCGGCGGCTATCGTCGCATTCCGGTGATGCAGGTCGGCGCTGACATCTATTGCGACACCCGCTGCATCCTGCGCGAACTGGAGCGTCACCACCCGAGCCCGACGATTTTCCCGGCTGAGAGCGCCGGCCGCGCCGAGATGCTGGCGAGTTGGGCCGACCATTATCTGTTTGCCGATGCGCTGGGGCTGGTGTTCGGGCTGCACGGCGACCGCTTTCCGCCGGAGCTGCATGCCGATCGCGCGCGCTTCACCGCCGGCAAGTACGATCGCTGGGACAGTGTGCGGATGAAAGCGCGCGTGCCGGACCTCCGCGCGCAGTTCGCCATTCATCTCGCGCTGCTGGAGCAGGCGCTAGGCAATGGCCACGCCTACCTCGCCGGCACGGCGCTGTCGGTGGCCGATCTCGCCGCCTATCATCCGCTGTGGTACGCGCGCGGCAATCTCGGCGACGAAGCCGGGCTGGACGCTTACCCGAACATCACGGCGTGGCTGGCGCGGCTCGACGCCATCGGCCACGGCGCGCCGCATGAGCTTGCGCCCGGCGCGGCGCTCATGATCGCGCGCGATGCCGGGCCTGCAGCGGTACCGCCGCCGAGCGACATCGGGACATTCCGGATCGGGGTGCGCCTCACGGTGACGCCCGACGACTGGGGCTTCGATCCGGTGGAAGGCGAATTGGTGGCGATCGATCGCGACAGCATCGCCATCCGCCGCGACGATGCGTTGATCGGCACCGTTCACGTCCATTTCCCGCGCGAGGGCTTTACGATTCGCCCCGCGATCGGGCAGTAGGGCGGGGACGGCGTTCCGACTCCTTCCGCCGTCATGCGCGGACTTGATCCGCGCATCCATCTTCTTCGTGCGACTCTTTCAAATAGGATGGATTGCCGGGTCAAGCCCGGCAATGACACTCCGATTGCCCCTCACGCCACTCGCGCGTCGACGGCGATGTTGCCGTCGAGGAAGCCGGTAAGGCGGCCGCGGATGATGCGTTCGGCATCGCGCATGATGCGGTCGATCAGGTCCTTCACAGTCGGGATGTCGTTGATGAGGCCGACCATCATGCCGCAGCTCCACGCGCCGGCATCCATGTCGCCGTCGATCATCACCTTGGGATAGACGCCCGCGACCTGATCCATGATGTCGTCGATCTTGAGATTCGCGCCCTTCTCGCGCTCGATCTCGATCAAGCGGTCGACATTCTTGTTCCTCAGCACGCGCTCGGTGTTGCGCAGCGCGCGCATGATCAACCGAGTATCGAGTTCGGTGGCCTTCACCAACGCCTGCTTCACGTTGTCGTGGATCGGCGCTTCCTTGGTGGCCATGAAGCGGGTGCCCATGTTCATGCCCGACGCACCCATCGCCAATGCCGCGACCAGGCTGCGCGCATCCGCCATGCCGCCGGAGGCGACGAATGGAATCTTCAGTTCATCCGCCGCACGCGGCAGCAGGATCATGTTCGGCACGTCGTCCTCGCCGGGATGGCCGCCGCACTCGAAGCCGTCGACGCTGACCGCGTCGCAGCCGATCTTCTCGGCTTTCAGCGAATGCCGCACCGAGGTGCACTTGTGAATCACCTTGATTCCGGCGGCCTTCAGCGCCGGCATGTGTTCCTCCGGGCTGCGGCCAGCGGTCTCCACCGCCTTGACGCCGCCTTCCTTGATGGCGGCGATGTATTCCGGATAGGGCGGCTTGGCGAACGTCGGCAGGAAGGTGAGGTTCACGCCGAACGGCTTGTCGGTCATGTCGCGGCAGCGGGCGATTTCCTTCGCCAGCAGTTCGGGCGTCTTCTGGGTCAGGCCGGTGATGATGCCGAGGCCGCCGGCGTTCGACACCGCAGCCGCCAGTTCGGCGAAGCCGACGAAGTGCATCCCGCCCTGAATGATGGGATGCTGAATGCCGAACAGTTCAGTAATCGCTGTCTTCACGCTGACCTCCAGGATATCGAGCGGCTTTGCCGCTACCGACGGAAACGGAACTGCCCCAAGTGTGGCACACCGGAACGGGCGGAAACAACCTCGCGGTTGCGGCGCGGCAGGTGCGTTGCGCGGCCCCTTTCCGGCGCGTAGAATTTTACGATGGCTGCGACCACGCTGTTCCAGAACGCGACGCTGACGGTAACCGACTATCGCTGCGAGGCGACGCGTGGCGACCGGCCGTTCGCGGAAGAACATCGGCAGCATTCCATCGCCTATGTCCGCAAGGGCAGTTTTGGTTGCGTCACGCGCGGGCGACACCATGAACTGATTGCCGGCTCGTTTCTGGTCGGCCATCCGGGCGACGAATACACCTGCACCCACGATCATCACGATTGCGGCGACGAATGCCTCGCCTTCGCGCTGGCGCCGGAACTGATCGACGGTCTGGAGGTCGATTCCGAGGCATGGCGGCAGGGCGCGCTGCCGCCGTTGCCGCAACTGATGGTGATCGGCGAGCTGGCACAATCCATCGCCGATGGCCGCAGCGATATCGGGCTCGACGAGACCGGATATGTGCTGGCGAACCGTTTGGCTGAAACGGTGTCCGGCAGCGCGCGGCCGCCACCGCGCGGGCAGGCTCGCGACCGCAAGCGCGCGGTCGAGACCGCGATGTGGATCGACGAACAGTCGCATCGGCCGATCGATCTGGCCGACGCGGCGCATGAGGCGGGTGTCAGCCCGTTTCATTTCCTGCGCACGTTTTCCGATGCGCTGGGGGTGACGCCGCATCAGTATCTGGTGCGCTCCCGGCTGCGTCATGCCGCGCGGCTTCTGGTCGACGAGGAGCGCGCCATCACCGACATCGCCTATGACGTCGGCTTCGGCGACCTGTCGAATTTCGTGCGGACATTCCATCGCGCTGCCGGCGTCTCGCCGCGCGGTTTTCGCAGAGCCTCGAAAGGCGACCGCAAGATTCTCCAAGAACGGCTGGCGCGTGGCTGAGTAGGGTCGATCCAACGGCGCGAGTGGCGCGCCGATGGAGCATTCGACCATGTACGATCATATCGGATTGAAGGTGAAAGACCTTGACGCCAGCGTGCGGTTTTATACGGCGGCGCTGAAGCCGCTCGGCTTCGTGCTGTGTTCGCGCGACGACAGCGGCGCTGGCTTCGGACCCAAGGACGCGCCGGCGCTGTGGCTGCATCTCGACAGGAAAGCGACGGGCAAGGGCGCGCATGTCGCGTTCCGTGCCAAGGATCACGCTGCGATAGCTGTGTTCCATCGTGAAGGGCTGAAAGCGGGCGGCCGCGACAACGGCGGTGCTGGCCCGCGCGCCGACTACGGTCCGACCTATCACGCCGCGTTCCTGTTCGATCCCGACGGCAACAACGTCGAGGCCGTGTGTACCTGAAGCCAAGACGGATCGATCACGATCGTCATTGCGGGGGCAGAGAAGCAATCCAGTCCTTCTTCCCCCTCTCCCGCCAGCGGAGGAGGGTTGGGGTGGGGGCTCTTCAGGATTGCTTCGTCGCTTCGCTCCTCGCAATGACGGCATAGTTGTTCGTCAGGAGAAAGGGAGACACGCCATGGCCTCCATCCATAAAGACGTCGCGCTCGATGCACCCACTGCCGACGTGTGGGCCGCAGTGCGCGATTTCGGCGCACTGCATACGCGGCTGGTGCCGGGCTTCGTGCTTGATACCAAATGTGACGGCGACGTGCGCATCGTTAGCTTCGCCAACGACACCGTTGCGCGCGAAGTGCTGGTGGATTGCGACGATGTACGGCAGCGTTTGGTTTATGTGGTTAAAAGCGAGCGCGTGGCGCAGCACAGCGCTTCGGTGCAGGTCATCGCCGACGGCGAAGAGCGTTGCCGGGTGGTGTGGATTGTCGACGTGCTACCGCACGCCATCGCCGGCTACATGAGCACGCAGATGGACGAGGCGGCCAAGGCGATGCAACGCGCGTTTCCCGGCCGCAGTGCTTAACGGCCGGGACTAAGTGATCCGGATTGCGTCAGTTGTATTCAACGCTCGGATGGATGCGCTTGGTTCGATGCAGCGTGTTGCGATCGGTGTGGTGCATTGTGGCGCCGGTCGCGGCCAATTTTAGTATGAGATCGGACGTGTAGCTGAAGGTGCCGTCGTCATTGAAGGTGAACGAGCATTCGAACGCGGTCGCCTCCGCCCGCTCCAGCAGATACTGGTTTTGCGCCAGGCCGTAGCCCTTGGCGCCAGGCTCCGCCTTCAGCGCGAACGACTTGTCGCGCGGTTTGGCCGCGCCGCCGGCCAGGATCGCGAGACCGCGCGGCACCGCGAAGCAGCGGATCACCTGTCCATGCGCCTTGTCCCACAACAGATAGCCGACCTCGTCGTGGAACGGGTCCATGGCTTCCTCGCCATGACGCCACGCCGTCATGCTGTAGTTCAAGCCTTCCATGGTCTGCCGCCCGTTCTCGACGATCGGGATCGGCCGAAACCACGCCTTCTCGAAGTAGCTGGTCTGAATCGTCTCGTCGTCCTTGTTGCGGTAGGAGAGATCGACGCCAAAATTACCTTCCCATTCGCCGACAAGCGCCGTCAGCGGCCCCAGTTTCTGTGGGCCCAGTATTTCCGCCATTTATCGTGTCCTTGTCACATCACATGCGCCCGCGCACGGCGGACACCACCCCAATCGCCAACGCCAGTCGGTCGTCACGATTGCCAACGAACCTATGGTGCAAAACATATACGATCAATCAATCTTTAGATTGAGTGCGACGGGTTGTCTGTCGGGAGCAAGCCTCAGAAAATGAACTGGAAAGCCCAGTAAACGCCGATTCCCATCTGCACGGCGAAGGCCGTGAATCGCAGGCTGACGGCGACGACGCTGGTCGACATCAGATGGATGACCGATTGCACGACGCGTGCCGCAAGCAGCCATAGCGCCAGTGAATCCGTGATCGTTGTCTTGTCGAGCAGAAGCGCAAAGACCAGCAGGCCGCCGAAGATCGGCAGTCCCTCAAGGCAGTTCGCATGAGCGCGGGCAAGCCGTTGCATGAAGGGCGATAAATTGCCGTTGTCCGGGGTGAAGCCGTTTGCCGGAACCCGGCCGGTCACGACCAGATAGGTCCGGATCGCCTCCATCAGCACGAGCAGAAAAAGCGCCCACGCGATAAAGCCGATCAATGTAAAGGCAGTATTGCTCAAGGGCCCCTCCTTCCGAGCGCGCGGGCCTTATTTGTCTATCTCGGCCTCAATGCTGCTCGCCGTTGCCTGACTTTTGCAGATCGATGCTATCAGGCCCGCCGACTGGCGATAGCCTGTCGATAGATAGTCGGACGGATCGCGCTGTCGTTCAAATGCAATCCGTTCGTTAAGCGAAACATCCGTCCAACTACTATCCCGGCATGGTGCGGCCAGGTCAGGAAGGTGCCACTTCATGGTCCGCAGCGCGGTCGCAATCACATGCCGCCCAATAAGCCACTGATAAAACGGGAGGTTGGGAAATGAATGGTGCCAGGGCGGGATGCAATAATTGCATCTATTGTACTGACTTTACGGTATGATTTTATCGTTGCGTTGTTGCATACCAACGACCCTACCAACGACTTTAACTGTTGGAATGGGCGTCAGTTGGAGGCCGGAATTGTATGTTTCCCTGTTGTGTTCCGGCATCAACAGTTTGATCGTTTTTGCTTTTAACCAGGGTTCGTCCGTGCCGATTGTCCCGGGAGTATTGAGTTGAGATCGAGGTGTGATCAGTATTGCGCGATCAACCAGTCGTGGAAAAGCTTGGCGTCCGGCGCCGCGAGCCGTTCGCGCGAGCCGACGAGATAATAGGCGCCGGCGCTTTGCACATAATCGGCAAATGGTCGAACCAACTGGTCGCTCAGGCTCCAAGGTTCGATCTCGATGCTTGACAAGCAGGCGATGCCCAATCCTTCGCGCGCGGCCTTGGCTGCGATGAAGGAATGGCTGACTTCGAGGCGGCCAGAACCGGTCACAGCGCAGGCGTCGTTCGCTTTGAGCCAGGCGGGCCAGCAGTCAGGACGGCGCGAGTTGTAAATCAGACAATAGCGATTGAGATCTTCAGGGGTTTCGATCGGTCCGAATTTTTCCAGCAGCTTCGGGCTGCACACCGGTGCGATGAAATCATCCCATAAATGGATGGCGCCGACGTCGGACCAGTCCTCGACCATTTTGAAATCGATCTGCGGCAATGAAGGATCATAGCTTTGCCCGGGCAGTTTGCCGAGGCGCACCGCGAGGTCGATGTTGTGGCGTTTGAAATCCACCGGCTCCATCGAACTTGAAATATGCATCTCGATTTCGGGATAAGCGCAGGCAAAGCCTGTCATGCGTTCCATCAGCCACAGCGAGCCGATCGAAGGCAGGATGCTGACCGCAAGCGACCGGTGTTGCGTCATGATCTCCCGGGTCGCCTGCTCGACGGTGTCGAGCGCCGATGCCGCCGCAGCCAGATAGGATTTCCCGAACGGTGTCAATTCGACCTGACGGGTGAGGCGATTGAACAGCGAGTGATTGAGAAACGTCTCCAGGATTTTGATCTGCCGGCTGATCGCAGCCTGCGTGACGTTCAACTCCTCGCCCGCTTTGGAAAAACTCAAATGGCGTGCCGCCGCCTCAAAGGCGCGCAAGGCAAGTAGCGGTGGCAGATTGCGTTTCATCGTTCAAGTCTTGGTCGAGCGGCGTTGGCCCTGTCAATGCACCTCAATACCAAGATGGCCTCGCGGCTATTGTGCGAAGCAAAACGAGAAATCGTGTGCGATGCAATAGACATGCTCCGTTCGTTCCGAGCTGTCGTCATGCATCATCTTTACTGATGCATGACTGAAAAATAATCGTTTGTGGCAGCGTCCATTAACACGCGATGTTCGAGCCGCGTCGATCGCCGACTGCAGATCGGATCGCGCCATTCGCAGCCTCCCACGCAGGACGTCAAGACACCTATGACAAACCTGACACAAACAAGCTTCTACGACTACGTCCCGATGATCGACCGCAAGCCTTTGAAGTTGCCGGGCGGCGCGCGAGTGGCTGTAATTCCTTACGTTAACATCGAGCATTTCCCGGAACACCTTGCCGGCACGGCGCTGACGACAACTACGGCGGCGTTGACGCCCGACACCATGAACTATGGCTGGCGCGACTACGGCAACCGCGTGGGCTTGTGGCGGATGATCGACATCATGGATCCGCTCGGCATGCGCGGCACCGTCTGTCTGAATTCAGACGCCATCCGCGAATACCCGCGCATCATCGAGGAAGGCTGCAAGCGCAACTGGGCGTGGATGGGGCATGGCCTCAACAATTCGCCGGAAAGCTTTCTAACGCATCTCGATCCGGAGGGCGAGCGGCGGGTGATCTCCGAGGTGCTGACCACGATGGAGCAGGCCATCGGCCGCAAAACCAAGGGCTGGATAGGGCCGTTCCTCAGCGAGACATTCGAAACGCCGCACATCCTTGCCGACCTTGGCGTCGAGTACCTGTGCGATTTCACGGCGGACGATCAACCGTTCAAGATCCACACCCGCACCGGCAGCCTGATTTCAATGCCCTACACCATCGAATTGAACGATGTGCCGGCGTTCCTCAATCTCGGCCAGCCCGCCAGCGTGTTCGGCGATATGATTATCGATCAGTTCGACGTGCTCTATGCCGAAGGCGCGACCAATGCGCGCATCATGCCGATCTGCCTCCATACCTTCCTTGTCGGTCAGCCATTCCGCGCCAAGCATCTCAAGCGCGCGCTGGAATACATCGCTGGTCATTCGGATATCTGGCTGACAACGGGAGACGAGATCAACGACTGGTATCGCAAGGAAGTTCTTGCCAAGGAGCAGGCATGAGCAACTCGCCGCGCGCACCATTTCCGCCATTGCTCGACCTTCGCAAGGCAGGATGGCCGGAAGCACGGATGGCGACGGCTGCTTCGGTGACGGCGGCTAACAACCGGGCTGTCTCGCGGGCCGCGGAAAAGCACCTCGATATGACCGATCATGTCTACGGCTTCGGGCACCTCTGCGACATTCTCGGGACCCGCGATGAGTGATTTTGACACACTCGATCTTGTCGGGGTTGCCGAAGGCGTCGCGACCCGCCGGTTCAGCGCTCGCGAAGTGACGCAATGGAGCTTGCAGCGTGCCGCAACCATCGGTCGGCGCTACAATGCTTTCTTTCGTCTCGACGAAGAGCAGGCTTTGGCGCGGGCACGCCTGCTCGACGAACGTCAGGCGCGGGGCGATGACCTCGGCCCATTGCATGGCGTGCCTTTGGCGCACAAAGACATGTTCCCCGTTGCCGGAGGCGAGATGCATGCCGGGTCGTTGATCCTGAAGGGCAATATCCCGCAGCGCACGGCGTTCGTGGTGGGGCGATTGGACGACGCCGGTCAGGTCAATATCGGCTCGCTGCATATGGCGGAGTTTGCATTGAGCCCGACCGGGTTCAATCATCATTACGGATCCGGCCTCAATCCGTGGAATCCACAGCATGTCTGCGGCGGGTCATCGAGCGGCTCGGGCGTCGCGGTCGCGTCGCGCGTTGTGTTCGGCTCGCTCGGCGGCGACACTGCGGGATCGATCCGGATGCCGGCGGCGATGTGCGGCATCACGGGCCTGAAGACGACATACCGGCGCATGAGCATGCAGGATTGCGTGCCACTGTCGTTCTCGCTCGACAGCCTCGGCCCCATTGCACAGAGCGCGCGCGATTGCGCGCGGCTGCTGACCCACAGCTGCGGGCACAATCCCGCCGATGCCCTGAGCAGCAACAGGGCGGTATCGAACTATGGATCGCTGCTCGATGGCAAGTTGGCGGGGCTACGGATTGGCGTGCCTGACAAGTATTTCGCGGACGATCTGGATGACGAGGTGGCGGTGTGCCTGCAAGCCAGTCTAGATGTGCTCGCGGCGCGCGGTGCGCGGATTGTCACGGTCGATGTGCCGGATATGGACTCGATCAACTCCCACGCACAACTGGTAATGGCGGTCGAGGCCGCAACGTTGCATCGCAAATGGATCGAGGCGACGCCGGAGCGATATTCCGACCAGGTGCGTAACCGCATCGATCAGGGCTATACCTATGCGGCGGTTCGATATGCCGAGGCCTTGTCGCTGCGAAGCCGCATCCTGCAGGAATTTCTGACCACGTCGCTATTGGATTGCGACGTCCTGCATGTGCCGACGCTGGCGATACAGACGCCGACCATCGACGCCACCACGCGCGGCAATCCAGACGACATTCTCAAGCTGATCGGACGCGTGACGAGGACGACGCGCGGTTTCAACTATCTCGGTCTGCCGGCAATTTCCGTGCCTGCAGGTCTATCGAAGGCCGGGTTGCCGATGTCGTTTCAACTGGTTGGCCGCCCGTTTGCCGAAGGTATGTTGCTGCGCGTCGCCGATGCTTTTCAACGCGAAACCGATTGGCATCGCCGGCGGCCGCCACTTGATGCCGAGGCGTTGTCGCAGGCCAAAACGACCGCAGTGTCGTGAAGTCACCAGAAGAAGTCGTCATCTCCGCATTCAGTGAACATCTGTCGCACAGCTTATGAGGTCGCAGCATGAAATCGAGAAAATCGTATCTCCGCCTTGCATTGGGCTCGCTATTGTTGACCGCCGGTCCGGCGATGGCGCAACAGGCTGCCATGTCTGATAACGTCGTGACGCTTGGCGTGCTCAGCGATATGTCCGGCGTCTATGCCGACTTCTCCGGTATGGGATCGGCCACTGCCGTGCAGATGGCGGTCGAGGATTTCGGCGGCAGTGTCAACGGGGTGCCGATCAAGGTCATTCATGCCGATCATCTGAATAAGGCTGACGTCGGCACAGCCATTGCTCGCGAGTGGTACGATCGCGATAAGGTCGACGCCATCCTTGACGCAAGCAACTCGGCGGTGTCGCTTGCGGTTGCTGGCCTCACCAAGGAGAAAGACCGCATCCTGATCATCGGCGGCTCGAGCACGACGCGGCTGACCACCGACCAGTGTTCGCCCAACACCATCCAGTACATCTACGACGCCAACGCGCTGTCGAACGTCACCGCCAAGGCGCTGGTCGATAGCGGTAAAAAGAACTGGTTCTTCCTGACGGTGGATTTTGCGTTCGGTCATGGGCTGGAGAAAACCACGTCCGATGTCGTCAAGGCGGCGGGCGGGACGGTAGTCGGCGCGGTGCGCCATCCGTTGAATACGCCAGACTTCTCCTCCTACATCCTGCAGGCTCAGAATTCGAAAGCGGACATCATCGCGCTGGCCAATGGCGGCAGCGATACAGTCAACGCGATCAAGACCGCCAGCGAATTCGGCGTTACCGGCAAGCAAAGTGTCGCCTCGCTGCTGACGTTCATTACCGACGTGCATAGTATGGGCCTGAAGCAGGCGCACGGCATCGTGCTGACCGATGCATTCTATTGGGATTTGAACGACGAGACGCGGGCGTGGTCGAAGCGCTTCTTCGAACGCGTCAAGAAGATGCCGACTATGGTGCAAGCGGGCATGTATTCCGCCACGACACACTATCTCAACGCAATCAAGGCCAGCAAAACCGACAAAGCCTCAACGGTGATGGCCGCGATGAAGGCGACGCCGGTGAACGACTTCTTCGCCAAGAACGGCACCATCCGCCCGGATGGCCTGCATGTTCGCGACATGTACCTGATGCAGGTGAAGGCGCCTTCCGAGTCAAAGTACGACTGGGATTACTATCGCGTGCTGGCCAAGGTTCCGGCGGACAAGGCGTTCTCGCCGGCCACTCCGGGCGCTTGCAGTTTCCTAAAATAGCGAGTGGCTCCTGAATGAACGACGCAGCGATTGGCTGCCGTCAGAGGTTTCGTGGCCTTCTATTGAGACCGATGATGGCAGCTCGCGGTTGCAACGCTGATCAACTTCTGGCGCATCAATGCCCGACAGGCGAATGCGCTGGCCATCGATCGTGTCGCCATCTATTACCGAGACCTGTCCATCGATCGGGTCAGAACCTTGTGCAGGTGCCGCTGTCGTGGCCGACAGCAACCTCATAGCGGCAGCGGCACCAGATGTGGACGCCACCGGCACGCGCGTAGGATGGCTATCGATTGTTGCGCCAACGGAACGTGGTGCGGCCGGAGGGCGCGGAGGCGCCGGGCAGTATCATGACGGCCGCGGCGTTCAATCTTACAGAAGACGTTGAGCAGTTCAGGCGCCTTAATCTCAGAAATCGGGCGGTCCCCAAAGTCCGCATATGCAAGATTCAGTAGCCAGCGTTTCTTGCCCAGCGTCTTCGGATCATCGCCGTCCTTTTCGAACTTCGTCAGCAGTTCTTCAGCACGATCTTGAACGTGTTCGCCCGCGTGATCTTCTCAGCGCTGCGATCGAGCTTGTGTTGTGCAGATGGATCGATCCCCTCGGCCAAAACGCCTTATTTGCATCACGGCCGGTCCGAGCCGCCGCCAACATAACGGCCGGATAGGGCCCAAGCGAAAAAAGCTTCTGCTTCCCGTCAAATCGGTATGCTTGGCGCCGAAGCTTTGAGCCGTTCTTCTTAACTTGAAGAAATAGCCCGTCGCCATCGCTGATTTTGAAAGCCTTCTCACGTGCCTTCGCGCGACGGCACGCTGCGTCTGAAAGACGCATTGGTTCGATCCCACCGGGGGCCCGGATACCAACAGAGGTCCGCGCCGCTACCAACGACCATACCAACAATTGATGATAGTTCGAGTGGAACCGGCGGAAACGCACGGAAGCCAATTTTACAGTAATCGCTAATTTCTATCGTTTTTGTGGAAGGTGGTGGAAATCTGTGGAGGGGGGAAATGGTGCCCAGGGGCGGGATCGAACCACCGACACTGCGATTTTCAGTCGCATGCTCTACCAACTGAGCTACCTGGGCCGCTGCCGGGCCGAAGACCCGAGCGCGCCGGTTTATAGTGGGGCGGAAGCGCCGTGTCCACCCGTCAGCGGTGCTTTGTGGATGCCGCAGCGAGAGATCGCGCCGGTTCGGGTTCGGAAGCCGGCGCAACGGCTTATTTGATGGAAAATCTCGCGTCAGTCGGCGTCTTCGGGGTCGGTGTCGCGGCCCGGCACCACGTAGGAGCCTGACAGCCAGCGATTGAGATCGATGTCGCGGCAGCGTTCGGAGCAGAACGGACGCGATTCAGGCGTTGCCGGCTTGCCGCAGATCGGGCAGGGCTTTGCCGTCGGCTTTCCGGCGGCCTTGCTGGCTGATGGTGGCTTAGCCGGCATTGAGCCAGCCGTCGCGGATCGGGAATTTCTCGCCGCCGAGCAGGGTCACCGTCTCGTACAGCGGCAGCCCGACCACATTGGTATAGGAGCCGACCATTTTGACCGCGAATGAACCGGCGATGCCCTGGATCGCATACCCGCCCGCCTTGCCGCGCCATTCGTCGGAGGCGATGTAGCCGCGCAGGTCGTCCTCGGTGAGGCGCTTGAAGCGCACCCGCGTTTCCACCAGCCGCTGCCGGAACGCCTCGTTCGGCGTCACCAGACAGATCGCGGTGTAGACGCGGTGGTTACGGCCCGACAGCAGCCGCAGGCATTGCGCGGCCTCGTCCGCCAGTTCCGCCTTGGGCAGGATGCGGCGGCCGACCGCCACCACGGTATCAGCCGTCAGGATGTAGGACCCGCGCAGATTGTCGTCGAGCTTGAGCGCCGCCAGCGCAGCCTGGGCCTTGGCGTGCGCCAGCCGGTTGGCGCACGCGCGCGGCAGTTCGCCCCGCTTCGGGGTCTCGTCGACATCGGCGGGGCGCAGTGCATCGGGCTCGATGCCGGCCTGGTTGAGCAAAGCGAGGCGGCGCGGCGAACTGGACGCGAGAACGAGTTTGGAACGGCCAGACATGAGATTGATCGTTTTCCGGGCGGTTTGCGGCGCGCGGGACCGTATCGGAAGCCGCCCGCTTCGACAACCGGAGCCGAAGAACATTGCCAAATCCGCGTTCCGTTGCCATCAAGGGGCATGATCCGTCCCTTCAATGACACCACCCGGCACGAGATCGCCGGACGTTGCGCGGCCTTCACGCGCGCCGCGCCGGATGCCGCCAGCACGGGCCTGAAACGCGCGGCGGTCGCTTTGACGCTGGCGCGCTCCGTCGAGGCAGCGGACGGAACCGCGCTGCTGCTGACGCTGCGGGCGGCGAGCTTGCGCGCGCACAGCAACCAGTGGGCGCCGCCAGGCGGGCGTTGCGATCCCGGCGAGGGGCCAGTGGACGCGGCGCTGCGCGAACTCGACGAGGAGATCGGCCTCAAGCTCGATGCCGGCGCCGTGTTGGGCCTGCTCGACGATTACCCGACCCGCTCCGGTTACCTCATCACGCCGGTGGTGATGTGGGCCGACGACACTGCGCGCCTCAAGCCCAATCCGGACGAGGTCGCCTCGGTGCACCGCATCGCGCTGACCCAGATCGAACGCGACGATGCCTTCAACTTCGTGCGCATCCCGGAGAGCGAGCGGCGGGTGATCCGCTTCAGCCATGACGGCGATTACATTCATGCGCCGACGGCGGCGCTGATCTACCAGTTCCGCGAAGTGATCGCCGGGCGCGCCACCCGCGTCGCCGAACTGGAACAGCCGGTGTTCGCCTGGAAGTAGGTCGTCACGGCAACTTGCTTGCCGACTTGTTAATGCCGGCTTCACCGTCTGCCTGTTACAACGGCGCATGCGCGCAAAAATGATTCGTTTTCTCGCCCCGGTCGCGATCGCGGCTGCGTTCATCCTGCCGACGAGCGTTGTTGCACTGGCGCAGCCGTTGCCGGCCAACATCGTCAATGCCCGCGCGCAGACGGCGAGTCCGCAGGCCATCGCCGAATATCGCCGCAAGCTGCAAATCTATCTCGCGGCCCGCGAGGCCTTCAACGCGGAAGCCAGCGCCTATTGGGAGACGATCGCCGAGAAGCGGCGCATGCGTTTCGCCAAGCGTCGCGACGGTCAGCGGATCGCACTCGAGGACTACGTGCTGACTCAGCCGCCGCTCTATGACGGCCCGAAACGGCCGGTGAATCCGGAGCCGGACGAGACCGAGCCGCATGAGCGCAAGCCGCTGCCGGTGGTCGCGGATTTCCTTCAGGCCGCGCGCGAATACTATCAATTCGTGCCGACGCGCCCCGCGCATGAAATGGATTTCAAGCGTGCCTATGCGCGCACCGCCATCGCCATGGGGCTGACGCGGGAGCAGGCGGTGCGGGTCTATTCGTTCGAGACCGGCGGCAACGGCAATCACGACATGCAGTCCGGCCTGAGTTCGGGGCGACCGGGCGCGAGAGCGATTTCAACGGCGGTGGGTTATAATCAGTTGCTCACCACCAACACGCTCAATCTGATGGCCGAGCAGGGCACCGGCATCCTGAAAGCGTTGCAGGACAAGGCGGCGCGGCTCACAGGCCCGCAACGTCAGGCGATGGAGCGCAAGATCGCGGCGTTCCGGAAGATGCTCGCCTTCGCGCGCTCGGTGCCCAATAGCTGGAGCCAACAGGCCAAGCTCGGCGCCACGCCGCGCGGCTGGGGCGTGCATGCACTGGTGCTCGACATGGACGTCGGCCCGCTGCTGCAAACCCACAAGCTGCTCACCTCGGTGATCTTCGCGCGCAACAAGGGCTATCACAAGCCGCTCACCGCCGCCGAACTGGAGATGATGAATCTCACCGGCGACGGCACCGGCTTCGACATGGTGACGATGCCGCAGTCCTATCGTGAACGGGTGCCGACGTCGAATTTCTTCCAGCGCACGGGTTACGAACGCAATCCGGTGGCGATCCGCCACAACACGGTGGCGAAGCTGCTCGCGATCACCGACGAGCGCATGGACGCCAACAGTGCTAAGCCCGGCGCGCGCGAACTGGCGGCGGCGTTCTGATGGCCTCAATAGCGTCGTCCTCGCGCAGGCGAGGAGCCAGACTCCGCAGCAGTCGCGATGCGGAAAGCGTCCGTTGCCCGCGCCTATGATCATCATCAACGCCAGGGCAATGGGTCCCCGCCCGCGCGGGGACGACGCTGAGGATGCGGCGATGCCGTGCGCGATTCTTGCCGTGTCGCCTCGCCTTCAACTCGGGCCGAACTTGAAGCTGCCGTCGCCGTCAAGGAACGGGCCGGTGCGCATGTAGAGCTGGCCATTGGCGCCGAGAAAGAACAGCGTGTTCTTCGGCACCTTCTTGGCGCCTTTGAACAGGTCGCCGGCGTTGTTGGTGCCCATCTGGTATTGCCACGTCTTGAAATGAGCATCGTAGCCGTAGCCGACATTGGGCGCGATCACCCACGGCACCGGCTTTGCCGTTTGCGCCGGCGCTGTCGCGGGCAGCGTCATGGTGACGATGGCGGCAAGCAGAGAGAGCGTCAGGGGTCGGATCATGTCGAAGCCTCCACCGGAGCGGCCGACTGATGCCGGCCGACAGGATCAAGGCGGGTATCATGCGACGACGGTGGCATCACGACAAGTTTCCTGGTGGCCGGCTCGCCTCCCGATGCGTCGAGGCTTTGCCGATGGCGGCGTCGCGGTTATCTTCGCCGCCGATTCTGACCGGCGACGCGACGCAAAGGAGATGACCGGGATGGCAAGGATAACAAAGGCGGCGATCTGGCTGGCGCTCGGCGCCATGATGCTGGCCGGTTCGGCACATGCCGAGGATCAGTTCAAGCTCGGCAACAATCAGCGCATCGCCTGTAGCCGCGGGCTTAGCCCCGGCAAGCTCAACACCGCGACCTGCCGGTCCTATGCCTATGTCTTCAACACCAGGACGTCGGAATATTTCCGCTGCACGGCCAGTCTGGCGCTGACCCGCAACAACAAGGAAATCCTCAGCGTCCAGACCGATGGTAATTGTGTGAAGAAGCCGCGCATCTTCGAGCAGGATTCCCACTATTCGTTCGAGGCGACCGAAACCGAGCCGCCGAACACCAACTCGTTCTTCGGCCAGGGCGGCTATGCCATCTGGGCCAGCGACAACACCACGCAGAAAGTCCGCGGCTGCATCACCATTGCCTCGGGGTTGGGATCGGACGTGTCGAAATGCGTCGACATGAAGTTCGAGTGATGCAGGCACAGGCGCGATGACAGTGCGCCGCATCCGCCCGGCGCGGCTGTGCCGGGCCTGGCTGTTTCTCGAAGGCGCTAACGAGGCGGTGCTGGCCAACGCTGTAGCGAGCGGTGCCGATGTGCTGATCCACGAGCTTGAGGATTTCACGCCGCCTTCGCTGCGGCCGAAGGCGCGCGCGCTGGCGCCGGAGTTGTATTCCCACTGGCGCGCGCAAGGCGCGGTGGTGGCGGTTCGCGTCAATCCGCTCGATCAGGACGGCATGGACGATCTCGCGGCAGTGATGCGAGGACGGCCTGATATCGTGGCGCTGCCCAAGGTCGCCGAGCCAACGCATGTCATGCAGCTTGCTGATGCGGTGACGGGGTTCGAACGCGACTACGGTATCCCGGAAGGCGCGACGATGCTGCTGCCGAATATCGAATTCGCGCGCGGACTGGTGCAACTCGGCGCCATCGCGCGTGTGAGCCCGCGGGTCACCGCCTGCCTGATGGCGGCGGAGGATCTCGCGGCCGATCTCGGTGCCGAGCGTGAACCGGATGGCTTTGAGCTTGCCTATGCACGTCAGCGCTTTCTGCTGGAATGCGTGGCGGCCGGCGTCGTCGCGGTCGATTGCCCCTACACCTTCAGCGATGTGGCGGGTGTCGAACGCGAAACGCGATGGGCGCGACGGCTCGGCTACAAAGCCAAGAGCACGGTCGATCCCTCGCACCCGGCGATCATCAATGAGGTGATGACACCGAATGCAGCGGAACTGACGCGTGCCCGCGCCATCGTCACCGCGTTCGAAGCGGCGCGGGAGCGCGGCGAAGCTCGCGTCGAGGTTGACGGCGCGCTGGTCGAGGTGCCGACTTACACCACCGCGAAACGCCTGCTGGCGCGTCACGACGAACTGCAGGGCTGGACCATTTGATCAGGGCAGCGTCACTGGCCGGGTGAGCGTGCTGCGGGCGAATTTGCGCGGCGCCATCGCCTTGCCGAACAGGAAGCCCTGCGCGACATCGAAACCCAACTGGTGTGCGGTGACGAAATCGGCCCGGCTTTCGATGCCCTCGGCGACGGTACGGACGCCGTAATTTTCGGCGAGATCGATGATGCCGCGACAAACCGTCTGCTTGAGGCGATCACCGCCGAAGCCGGTAACGAACTGGCGGTCCACCTTCAATTCGGCGAACGGAAACACCTGCCGCCCCATTAGCGCCGGCCATTCGGCCCCGACGCTTTTGATCGAGACCGCAACGTTGTGAAAGCGGATCCGGCGGGCGACGTCGATAACGTGGTCGAGGTCCTCGATAACCTCGGCGCATTTGAGTTCGATCAACAGTCCGCCGAACGCGGGATGCGCCGGCATCCGCCGGCATAGCGTGCGCACGGCGGCGGCGTCGCGCAGAAACGAGGCGGGGAGGTTGATCGCGAGATCGACCGGTCCGGTGCGTTCGATGAAGTAGCGCCAATCGTCGATCACGCGTTCGATGACGAACTCCGATAGATTGTGGAAGGCGGTGTCGAAGCGATCCGGAATGAAGGACGACGGAAGCACCACGCCCCAGGTCGGATGCCGCATCCGGATCAGGGCCTCGGCACCGCGCGGGATCAGCGTGCGCACGTCGATCTTGCGCTGGTACCAGAGTTCGAGCCAGCCGGCCTTGAGGGCTTCGGCGACGTCGACCGCCGGGCTTGGCGGCGCTTCGGTCGGGATCAGCGATGCGACGCTGTGGCGTAACGTCTCGGTACTGAATGGCGTCGGCAGTGTCGGCAGCGTCGCGATGCCGAGTTCGCGCGCCATCTGCCGGGTGGCGAAGGAGAGGATGGAATCCGGCACCGCAACCGGCATCACCTTGCCACGAAAGTTGGCGCTCGCCAGCGTCTCGAGCACCTTGCCGGCCTCGATACCGCCAGCCGACAGCCCGAGCACCACCAGATTGAACATCTGGGTCTCAAGCAAAGGCTTCAGATCGGCGGCGCGCGGGCATTCGAAGGTGATGAAGCCGAGGTCTTCGAAAGCATCGGCAAGAAAGGTCCGAATGTGCGGCTTGTTGTCGGCGATACAGACGCGCGGCGACAGGGTGCGCTGGCCGAAGGCTGCGGGCCGGACGGAAGGGGTGGTGGCCACCGATGTTGTCATGTTGCTTGCTCCCCGTGCTGGCCACACAGGTTTAGCCTTGGGGCTGAGGTGCAAAGATGGAATCGACTCGCTGCTCCACGGAAATGGGCCGGTAAGGTTAAATGATCGAATGCTGATCAAATTGTGCGGATCGGAAGCGCTTTGATTTCAAGCGTGTGACGTGAATGCGAAGTTGTTCCAAAAATTTCAGTGTACGCTCTGTGCATAACATCGCGACCGATCGCGCTGCGCGAACGAGGTTTTTGCGCGAATCAATGAGACTGATTCGGATGTGACGATGGTGGTGTGAGGGGGCGTCGAGCCACGAATTGAATCGAAAGCGATAACCACACTTTCAGAGTCGTCCCCGCGCAGGCGGAACCCATAACTCCTGGCCTTGATGAAGAATATATGTGCTGATCACAGGCGCTGTTCGCATTACGGCGGCTGCGGAGTCTGGGTCCCCGCCTGCGCGGGGACGACGATTTTCGTGGTAGTGGTACCAGTGACGAAGCAATCCAGACTCTGGCCGAAATCTGGATTGCTTCGCGGAGTCTATAGCTCGGACAACGCGAGGCGTTGATCCCAGTCCGCGCAACGACAGAATCGCCTAATGGCTCATCCGCGCCGATGCCGGGTGCCCCGGAACCTTGAAGCGCTTGCCGGTGTCCTTCACCTTGGTGCCGTTGACCTTGAGGATCGAGAAATCCTGATCGAGGTAGTTGCCGGTCAGCAGGTATTTGCCGTCGGGCGTGAACACCACGGCTTCCGGCAGGCCGCCGACTTCGATGTCCTGCGTTTTCGTCACTTTCTTGCCGTCGATCCGCAAGATCGCGAGGCTGCCGTTCTTCTTGCGGAAGAAAGCGTCCTTGGCGGCATTGGAGCCGCGCAGGATGGCGGCGGCGGCGAGATTACCCTTGGGACTGATCGCGAAACCTTCGGGGCCGTCGCCGACCACGACGCGGTCGATGGCACGCGGCGGATCGAGCGTGAGGTCGAACACGCTGACGGTGTCAACGCTGCCGTCCGACGCACCTGAGTTGCCGTTGTCGGCGGTCAGCGCCAGTTGTCCGTTCGGCGTCACCGCGACGTTGTAGGGCCACAGGCCGGCGGCGATATCCATCTTGTTATAGGTGACCTTGCCGTTGGCGATGTCGAGCACCGAGAGTTTGTGCGTGGTGAATTTCACCGCGTAGGCGTGCTTGCCGTCCGGTGCGAAAGTGACGTGTGCGACGCTGTCGCCCATGGCGATGGTATCGGTCACCTTGACGTCGGTGCCGTTGATCGAGAGCACGGTGATGGAAGCGTCGCCGCGATTGGCGACCAGCGCCATCTTGCCGTCGGGGCTGAAACTCAATCCGGAAGGCTGTTTGCCGGCGGTAATGGTCGCCGCGAGCTTCGCCGGCCTGGCCTTGAGGTCGATCACGTAGACCTTGTTGTCGAGCCCCATCTTCAACGCGTCGCCGTCCTTGGTGACGTCGACGGAATCCGACACGAGAGCAACGCTGCCTGTCGGATCGATATCGACGTTGACCGGCGGGCCGACCACGGAATTTTCCAGCGGCAGGTTGGCGACGATCTTGGGATTTTCCGGATTGGCGAGATCGACGATCAGCACCGAATCCTTGCCGGCCGGCTTCAGCACCGTCTTGCCGGCGTCGTCCCACAGCACCTTCTCGTCGTTGCCGACAATCATGAAGGGGGCGGCGTGCGCGACGCTGAGCGCCGTGCTGCCAAGCATGATTGCCGTCGCCAGCGATAGTCCGACCGATCGCGATATCGACATCGTTGTTTTCTCCCTGAAGACCGGGTGATGTCCCGGATTGATTTCGGCGCAGCGTATCGGCTTCGTACTCCGGCCGGTAGTATGGCCGGGCCGATGGCGGGGTTGCGGCGGGTGCGGGAGACGTGCCGCCGTGGCAGGCGACGATGCGGGTTCCAACCGCGGGCAAGGCCGCGCTCCATTGCGGTCTTGGTCGAATGTCTGACGGGTCGGAGGGTGTGGGGAGGGTTGACCGTGACGCCGTATCCGGTCACTTTCTCGTCAAATTCAACCTGGGGGAGAATTCTGCTCATGAAAGCGAAGCTGCTTGCCGCGGTCGCGGTGTCCGTGGCCCTGGTTTCGGGACCCACCGCCCACGCCGAACAGTTCGTCAACGTGCTGACCGGCGGCACGTCCGGCGTTTATTATCCGCTCGGCGTCGCCATCGGAAAAATCTACAGCGACAAGATTTCGAACGCCAAGGTCCAGGTGCAGGCCACCAAAGCGTCGGTCGAGAACCTCAATTTGCTGGAGCAGGGCCGCGGCGAAATCGCGTTCACGCTGGGCGACTCGCTGAAGGCGGCATGGGAAGGCGACGAGGAGGCCGGCTTCAAGAAGAAGCTAAGCAAGCTGCGCACCATCGGCGCGATCTATCCGAACTACATCCAGATCGTCGCCACCGCCGAGAGCGGCATCAAGACCCTGGCGGACCTCAAGGGCAAGAGCCTCTCGGTCGGCGCGCCGAAGTCCGGCACCGAACTGAACTCGCGCGCCATCCTCAAGGCCGCCGGGATGACCTACAAGGACATCGGCAAGGTCGAATATCTGCCGTTCGCGGAATCCGTCGACCTGATGAAGAACCGCCAGCTCACCGCGACGCTGCAATCGGCGGGCCTCGGCGTCGCCTCGCTGAAGGACCTCAGCAACTCGAACGAGATCAACGTGGTGTCGGTGCCGAAGGAGATCGTCGACAAGATCGGCCCGCCATTCGTCGCGGCGACGATTCCGGCCAACACCTACAAGGGCCAGGACAAGGACGTGCCGACCGCGGCCGTGGTCAACTTCCTCGTCACCAGTTCAGCGGTGTCGGACGATCTCGCTTATCAGATGACCAAGCTGGTCTACGAATCGCTGCCGGAACTGTATTCCGCGCACGCGGCCGCGCACGGAATCAAGCTGGAGACGGCGGCGACAGGTAGCCCGGTCCCGCTGCATCCCGGTGCGATCCGCTACTTCAAGGAAAAGGGCCTGATCAAGTAATCAGGTCGACCAATGTGATCTTCTGCGTCATGGCCGGGCTTGTCCCGGCCATCCACGTCTGAGCCGGACGAAACCGGCCGAGCGGAGATCGATCTTCTTTTGCGCAGGATGCGCCGTGAAGGCGGGGTGGGGACGATGTCGCAGGCAACAGCAGCGCCGATGCAAGACAATGCAGCCGAGCAGGTCGAACCGATCAAGGTCGATCTCGGCAACTTCGAGCATGGCTTTCCGGAGGGCTTCGGCCCCGGCCGCTGGGGACTGCTGGCCTATGCCATCGGCATCGCGTTCGCGGTGTTCCAGATCGCCATCGCGGCATGGAACATCCTGCCGAGCCAGGTGGTGCGCGGCGTCCATGTCGGCTTCATCATCCTCATGACCTTCGGCCTGATCGGCAACTTCACTGCCAAGACCAACATGGAGCGCGCGCTGGCGTGGCTGATCGGTGGCGTCGGTTTCCTCTGCGGCCTTTATCAGTGGATATTCTATGAAGCCCTGATCCTGCGCGACGGCGATCCCACCACGATGGATCTCGTCGTCGGCACTCTGCTCGCAGTGCTCATTTTCGAGGGCACGCGGCGGCTGATGGGCTCGGCGCTGCCATGGATGTGCGGCGCATGCATCATCTACTGGGCGTTCGGGCAGTATCTGCCGTCGCCGCTCAATCATCGCGGTTACGGCTTCGACCAGATCATCACGCATCTGTCGTTCGGCACCGAAGGTTTCTACGGCGTGCCGATCTACGTGTCGGCCACCTATATCTTCCTCTTCATCATGTTCGGCTCGTTCCTCGAGCGCGCCGGCATGATCCAGCTGTTCACCGACGTTTCGCTCGGCATCTTCGGCGGCACCCGCGGCGGCCCGGCCAAGGTCGCGGTGGTGGCGTCCGGCATGATGGGCACGATCTCCGGCTCCGGCGTCGCCAACGTGGTGACGGTCGGCCAGTTCACCATTCCGCTGATGATCCGCTTCGGCTATCGCCGCGCCTTCGCCGCCGGTGTCGAGGCCACCGCCTCGATGGGCGGACAGATCATGCCGCCGGTGATGGGCGCGGTCGCCTTCATCATGGCCGAGACTCTCGGCGTCGATTACATGGTGATCGTGCGCGCCGCGGTGATTCCGGCGGTGCTGTATTTCGCCTCCGCGTTCTGGATGGTGCATCTCGAAGCCGGCAAGTACGGCCTCAAGGGCATGAGCCGCGCCGAGATGCCGAGCGCCTGGAAGGCGCTGGTGGCGCGCTGGTATCTGGTGCTGCCGCTCGCCGTGCTGGTCTTCATGCTGTTCGAGGGCTTCACACCGCTTTACGCTGGCATCATGGGTTTGGCGTTGACCGCGACCCTGATCCTCGGCGCCAGCATCGCGCTCGGCCTGCCCAATCAGATGATCCGCTACATCTTCTGGATCCTGCTGGCGCTGGTGGTCGGTGCGATGTTCCAGCGCGGCATCGACATCATGATGGTCGGTTTCGTGGTCGGCGGCCTGGTGCTGCTCGCGGCACTCACCAAGGGCGGCCGCGCCACACTCGTCGCCTGCCGTGACTCGTTGGCGGAAAGCTCCAAGTCAGCGCTGACCGTCGGCATGGCCTGCGCCATCGTCGGCACCATCATTGGCATGATGACGCAGACCGGCGTCGGCAACATCTTTGGAAGCTGGGTGATCGGCATCGGCGAGAACAGCCTGTTCCTCGCGCTGATCATGACCATGCTGCTATCGATCCTGCTCGGCACCGGCATCCCGACGATCCCGACCTACATCATTACCGCAGCGCTCGCTGCGCCGGCGCTGGCGAAACTCGGTGTGCCGCTGATCGTCAGCCACATGTTCGCGTTCTACTACGGCATCATGGCGGACCTCTCGCCGCCGGTGGCATTGGCCGCATTCGCGGCTGCGCCGATTGCCAAAGAGAATCCGGATACCATTGGCTGGGAGGCAATGCGCATCGCACTCGCCGGTTACGTCATTCCGTTCATCGCGGTGTATTCGCCTGCGTTGATGTTGCAGGCCGGCGACCCGATGGAAGCCTATCTCGGCTTCTACGGCGCGGTCGCCTACGCCACGGTGAAGGCGCTGATCGCCATTGGTCTGTTCGGCATGGTCGCGATCGGCTTCCTGTTCACGCGGATGACGATCATCGAGCGCGTTGTTACCTTCGTGGCGGCGCTATGCCTGCTCGGCGAATTCCCCTACAGCGATTGGGTTGGCTTCGCGCTCGCCGCCATCATCGTGATCTGGGATTGGCGCCGACGCCCGGCGTCCGACGCGGTCGCGGCGTGAGCCTGTGCCTGATTTCCGCCGGCGTCACCAAGACGCTGGCGGTGGCAGCCTTCACGCTGGTGTGGACGCATTCGATCGAAAAGATCGATTGGCGCGAAAACTGGCGCGTCACCCCGCAAGGGCTTGAATTGGTCGAGGCGCGCGTGAAAGGTTCGGGTGCCGGCATGGAGCCGCCGCCGGAGGCGCGGCTGGTCGACGGCTGGTTTGTCTGGCAGCCGCATCGCGTTCCGATGCCGGAGGTCGTGCTGGGCAATTCCGGCAAGGCGGGGGAGTGGCGGCTGTGTACGAAGGGGACGTGCCGCACGCTGTCGACAATTCTCGGCCATGACGTCGGCCCGCATCCGACGACGATGCGGGCGTGTGATTAGTCGTCATTCAGCACTTACTACAGCGCCCGCCGCGGCTGCGGGATTTTCGTGGCGAGAATCTTGTCGATGCGGCGACCGTCGAGGTCGACGATCTCGAAGCGCCAGCCATGGGTGTCGCGCGTGTCACCGGCAGCGGGAATTTCACCGAACAGTTGCAGCATGAAGCCGGCCGCCGTGTTGTAGGGGCGCGACAGCGGCAGTGGAATGCCGAGCAGGTTGGCGAATTCGTCTGCCGTCATCCAGCCTTCGATCAGGTAGGAGCCGTCGGGGCGTTTGATCGCCGGCTTTTCGGCGGGACCTTCTTCGGTGTGGAAGCCGCCGACGATGGACTCAAGAATATCGGCGGCGGTGACGATGCCCTGAAAGCTGCCGTACTCGTCATGCACCAGCCCGAAATGTACTGGCGAGCCGCGCAGGATCGCCAGCACGTCACGCGCGTCCGCCACCTCCGGAATCACCGGCACCTCGCGAACCAGCGTGCGAAGATCGGGAGCGACACCGGCGAGGTAGCCGTCGAGCATATCCTTGGCTTGCACCACGCCGAGCACCACGTCGCGATCGCCGTCGAACACCGGCAGCCGCGAATGCACGCTGGTGGTGATCGCTTCGCGGATCACGTCCGGCGAGTCAGCGAGATCGATGAAATCGACCTCGCGGCGCGGTGTCATCACTGCACCGACCGGCTGATCGCCGAGCCGCATCACGCCGGCGATCATTTCCTTCTCGCCTGGCTCCAGCACGCCGGCGGTTTCCGCTTCGCGCACCAGTGAACGGATTTCGTCTTCAGTGACGGTATCTTCGCTCACGCCACTCTGGCCGAGCACGCGCAGCAACAGCTTGCCGGAGACGTCGAGCAGCCACACCACCGGCGACGAAATGCGCGCCAGCCATGTCATCGCCGGCGCGACCTTCACCGCCACCGATTCCGGATTGCGCAACGCGATCTGCTTGGGAACGAGTTCGCCGATGATCAGGGAGGCATAGGTGATGCCGCCGACGACTGCACCGACGCCGAGCGTGTCGGCAAACCCCTTGGCGACGCCGAGTTCGATCAGCCATGCGGTCAGCCGTTGCCCGAGCGTGGCGCCGGAGAACGCACCGGACAGCACGCCGACCAGCGTGATGCCGATCTGCACGGTGGAGAGAAACTTGCCGGGATCGGACGCCAGCGCCAGTGCCCGGCGCGATCCGCTGACACCTCTCTCCGCCAGCGCCGCGAGGCGCGCGGGGCGGGAGGAGACGATGGCGAGTTCGGACATCGCGAGCAGACCGTTGATGACGATCAGGATCGTGACGGTACCGAGTTCGAGTGCAAGCATGATGCAGACAGTCTATCAGATGGCGCGGCGGCAGGTCTCTGGAGAATTTGACGCGGCGGCGTGATTGCGGGACAAGTGCCTGCAACATCAGAACAAGCAGGAGAAGTCGGTGAAGAGGCTCGAGGGAAAAACCGCCATCGTGGTCGGCGCCGGATCGATCGGGCCAGGCTGGGGCAATGGCAAGGCCACGGCGGTGACGTTTGCCCGCGAGGGCGCGCAGGTGTTTTGCGTCGACCGCAATGGGAAGGCCGCCGAGGAAACCGCGTCGATCATTGCGAAAGAGGGCGGCAAGGCCGAGGCGTTCGCCGCCGACGCCGCGCGCGAGGATGACATCAAGGCGATGGTCGCGGCGTGCCTGAAGGCTTATGGCCGCATCGATGTGCTCGACAACAATGTCGGTATCGCCGAAGTCGGCAGCGTGGTCGAGGTCGAGGAGAAGGATTGGGATCGCGTGTTCGCGGTCAATCTCAAGAGCGCCTACCTCGCTATGAAGCACGTCATTCCGGTGATGACCAAGCAGGGCGGTGGTTCGATCATCAACATCTCATCGATCGCCTCGATCCGCCATCTCGGCGTTTCCTACGTCACCTACGCCACCACCAAGGCGGCGATGAATCAGATGACCCGCACCACGGCGGTTGAGTTCGCGCCGAAGAACATCCGCGTCAACGCGGTCCTGCCCGGCCTGATGAAAACGCCGATGGTGGAACATTCAGCCGGCCTTGCGGCGAGTTATGCCAAGGGCGACGTCGAGGCGATGTGGAAGCGCCGCGACGAACAGGTGCCGATGGGCCACATGGGCGAGGGCTGGGACGTCGCCAATGCCGCGCTGTTCCTTGCCTCTGATGAATCCCGCTATGTCACCGGTATCGAACTGGTGGTCGACGGCGGATTGACGCTCAAGGTGAGCTGACGGCTTCCCCTCAATTTGTGCCGACGCGCCTCCGCCGGACGATGCTTTGGTCGACTTGCAACGGCCGGTTTCAGCGCGCATGGTCACTCGTAAAGAACGCGACCGTTGGGAGAGTATGCCCATGAATATGCAAGACAAAAGCCATTACCACGAAGCCTATGCGCGCTCGATGCGCGACCCCGAGGGCTTCTGGGCCGATGCCGCGCGCGCCATCGACTGGATCGAGCCGGCCAAGAAAGTCTTCGATCCGAATATGGGCCTCTACGGCCGCTGGTTCGCCGGCGCGGTGGTCAACACCTGCTACAACGCGCTCGACCGCCACGTTGCGAACGGCCGCGCCGAGCAACTGGCGCTGATCCACGATTCGCCGGTGACCAACAGCGTCACCACCTACACCTACGCGCAGATGCTGCACGAGGTGAAAACCTTCGCCGCGGTGATGCAGGATTTCGGCGTCGCCAAGGGCGACCGCGTCATCATCTACATGCCGCTGGTGCCGGAAGCGATGGTCGCGATGCTGGCCTGTGCGCGCATCGGCGCGGTGCATTCGGTGGTGTTCGGCGGCTTCGCGGCCAAGGAGTTAGCCACGCGCATCGACGACGCCCAGCCGAAGCTGGTGATCTCCGCAAGCTGCGGCATCGAGCCCGGCCGCATCGTCGCTTACAAGCCGCTGCTCGACGACGCCATCAAGCTCGCCGCGCACAAGGTGCCGGCGTGCATCATCCTGCAACGGCCGCAGCAGACGTGCGATCTGATCGCCGGCCGCGATCACGACTGGAAGGACCTGCGCGACAAGGCGGTGGCAGCGAAGAAGGAAGCTGCCTGCGTGCCGGTGTTGGCAACCGATCCGCTCTATATTCTCTATACGTCCGGCACCACCGGCGTGCCGAAGGGCGTGGTACGCGACAACGGCGGCCACCTCGTCGCCGTCAACTGGTCGATGTATAACCTCTACGGAGTCAAGCCCGGCGAGGTGTGGTGGTGCGGCTCCGATATCGGCTGGGTGGTCGGCCACAGCTACATCATTTACGGCCCGCTGTTTCACGGCAACACCTCGATCATGTACGAGGGCAAGCCGGTCGGCACGCCGGATGCCGGGGCGTTCTGGCGCGTCATCTCGCAGCACAAGGCGGTGGCGTTCTTCACCGCGCCGACCGCGTTCCGCGCCATCAAGAAAGATGACCCGAACGGCGAGTTCATCCGCAAATACGATCTGTCGCATTTCCGCACGCTGTTTCTCGCCGGCGAGCGCGCGGATCCGCCGACCATCGAGTGGGCGGAGAAGCAGTTGAACGTACCGGTGATCGATCACTGGTGGCAGACCGAAACCGGCTGGTGCATCGCCGGCAATCCGGTTGGGCTTGGGCAACTGCCGGTCAAGCACGGCTCGCCGACGGTGCCGATGCCGGGCTATCAGGTCGACGTCGTCGACGAGGCGGCGAAGCCGCTGCCGGCCGGCACCATGGGCTCGATCGTCATCAAGCTGCCGCTGCCGCCGGGCTGCCTGCCGACCTTGTGGCAGCAGGACGAGCGCTGCAAGGAAGCCTATTTCAACGAGTTTCCCGGCTACTACAAAACCTCCGACGCCGGCTACAAGGACGAGGACGGCTACGTCTTCGTCATGGGCCGCACCGACGACATCATCAACGTCGCCGGCCATCGGCTCTCCACCGGCGGCATGGAGGAAATCCTTGCCTCGCATCCGGACGTCGCCGAATGCGCGGTGCTCGGCATCAAGGACGCCATCAAGGGCGAAATCCCGTGCGGCCTGATCGTGCTGAAGGCGGGCGTGACGCGGTCGCCGGCGGAGATCGAGAAGGAGATCGTGGCGCTGGTGCGCGAGAAGCTCGGGCCGGTCGCGGCGTTCAAGCTGGCGATCACCGTGGCGCGGCTGCCGAAGACGCGCTCCGGCAAGATCCTGCGCGGCACCATCCGCAAGATCGCCGACGGCGATCCGTGGACCGTGCCCGCAACCATCGAGGACCCCAAGGTGCTCGACGAAATCGGTGCGGCGCTGAAGGGGCGGGTGTAGAAACCAGGGATGCATGAGGTCGTGCGCAATCTGATGCACGGCCTCATTTTCGATGGAATACCGGATCACACCGGCATTCCCGCGTTTGAGCCGACGGAAACCCGCATGACGATTGCCATCCGATCCCCGATCCATGTCCGCGCCATGCTGATGCTGTTGTCGGGTCTCGCACTCGCCGGATGTTCCAGCTTCCAGCGGAATCAGCCTCCGGAAGCTGCAGCTGCCGCACAGACCGATGATGACGCGGCCTGTCGCGCCAACGGCGCTGCGCCGGGTTCGGATGCCTATGTCGCCTGTCGTAAGGATCGCGATGGGCGGCGCGGCGTCGCCACCGACCGAATGGAGCGCAGCCACCGCAACCTCGCGGAGCGGATGCTCAACGGACAGTAACGGTTGATTGCCAAATAAAAACGCGGCGGGTTTGAAGCCGCCGCGTTTTTGTCTGCAGTAGGACGAAGCCGTCGTCTACTCCTCCTCGTCGTCCTGCTTCTTGCCGCCGATGGTCTTCAGCTTGGCGAACACGGCGTCGACGTTGAGGTCGTCCTGATTGCGCTCGGACGGCTCGTCCTCGTCCTTGCGGGTGGTTTCGGAAGCCGGCAACAGCGTGGCGCCGCCGTAAGCCTGATCGGTCGGCTTTTCCTTCGCCGCGCGCTGCACCTCGAAGTCCAGTTCGATTTGCGAGCACAGGCCAAGCGTTACCGGGTCCATCGGGGTCAGCGTCTGCGCGTTCCAGTGGGTGCGGTCGCGGATCGAGGCGATGGTGGTCTTGGTGGTGCCGACCAGCCGCATGATCTGGGCGTCTTTCAGCTCAGGATGATTGCGTACCAGCCAGAGGATGGCGCTGGGGCGCTCGTGGCGGCGCGATACCGGGGTATAACGCGGCCCCTTCTTCTTGGCGGCCGGCGGCAAGACCACCTTGCTCTCGCTGAGCTTGAGGCGGTAGTTGACGTCCTTCTCGCCGCGCTCGATCTCGTCGCGGGTGAGCTGGCCGGTGGAAATCGGGTCCATGCCCTTGATGCCCTGGGCGGCGTCGCCGTCGGCGATGGCGCGCACCTCCAGCGGGTGCATCTTGGTGAAATCCGCCACCTGGTCGAACGTCAGCGCGGTGTTATCGACGAGCCACACGGCAGTCGCCTTCGGCATCAGCGGTGCATTGCTCATGGCAAATCTCCTTTGGGCTCCGCCCACCTCGTTCCGGAGGCGGAGTAGTGTGGTCATCGGCGATGACGGGATTGAACCGCTATATAATCCGCCTCGACCGAAACGCGCAATGGGTTGCTCAACGGCCTTGACAGGGCCGCAAAGCCGTCCCAAGTCCTTACACCAAAGTCGTTACGGCTAACTCGCCAATCGTCGAGACGTCGCGTCCAATTTCCGCAATAAATACAACTTTTGCGCCCGACTGAGCCGGGCGAACAGGTTCCGGATCGCTCCATGCAGGCCAAACCGCAGTTGAAAATCGTGCTTTGTTCGCCCCGCGGCTTCTGTGCCGGCGTGGTGCGGGCCATCGATACGGTGGAGCGCGCGCTGAAACTCTATGGCGCGCCGGTCTATGTCCGTCACGAGATCGTGCACAACCGCTATGTGGTGGACAGCCTGCGGGCCAAGGGTGCGATCTTCGTCGAGGAACTGGCGGAAATTCCGGATACCGAGGCGCCAGTGGTGTTTTCCGCCCATGGCGTGCCGAAATCGGTCCCGGCCGAGGCGGAAACGCGGAATTTCTTCTCATTGGACGCCACCTGCCCGCTAGTCACCAAGGTGCATCGCGAGGCGGCGATCCACTTCAAGCGCGGCCACGAAATCCTGCTGATCGGTCATTCCCATCATCCGGAAGTGGTCGGTACGCTCGGGCAATTGCCGGCGGGCGCGGTGACGCTGATCGAGACCGCCGAGGACGCCGAGCAGTTCACGCCCAAGGACGCCAACAATCTCGCCTTCGTCACCCAGACCACGCTGTCGATCGACGACACCGCCGAGATCGTCGCGGTGCTCAAGAGCCGCTTCCCGAACATCCACGGGCCGCACAAGGAAGACATCTGCTACGCCACCACCAATCGCCAGTTGGCGGTGAAGAAGGTGGCGCCGGTGGTCGATGCGCTGATCGTGGTCGGAGCGCCGAATTCGTCGAACTCGCAGCGGCTGCGCGAAGTGGCCGAGCGCGAGGGCTGCCCGATCGCGGTGCTGGCGCAGCGCGCCTCCGATCTCGACTGGGCCAAGTTCGAAGGCGTCAGGAGCGTTGGCATCACTGCGGGCGCTTCGGCGCCGGAAGTGATTGTCGAGGAGATCATGGACGCCTTCGCCGAGCGTTATGAACTGAACGTGGAGACGGTCTCGGCCGCGGAAGAGAACGAGTTCTTCCCGCTGCCGCGCTCGCTGCGTCCCGACGCAGCCGAGTAGGTTTTCATGGCGGTCTATACGGACGTCGCTGCGGAGGAGTTGGCGGCGTTCCTTGCCAGCTACGACATTGGCGAATTGCTCTCCTACAAGGGCATCGCCGAAGGCGTCGAGAACTCCAATTTCCTGCTGCACACCACCAGGGGCTCGTATTTCCTCACGCTGTACGAAAAGCGCGTCGCGGTGGGCGATCTGCCGTTCTTTCTCGGCCTGATGGGACATCTCGCCGCGCACGGCATCGTCTGTCCGCAGCCGGTGAAGACGCGCGACGACACCACGCTCGGCGTGCTGGCGGGCCGCCCCGCCGCGATCATCGATTTCCTTGAAGGCGTGTGGCCGCGCAAGCCGAACGTGACGCATTGCACCGCTGTCGGTCAGGCGCTGGCAAAGCTGCATCTGGCGGGCCGCGATTTTCCCATGACGCGCGCCAACGCGCTCTCGGTGAAAGGTTGGCGGCCGCTGTTCGATCAGGCGGCTTCGCGCGCCGACACCGTGCAGCATGGGCTCAAGGCGTTTCTCACCGCAGAACTCGACTATCTCGAAGCACGTTGGCCGAGTGACTTGCCGCGCGGCATCATTCACGCCGACCTGTTTCCCGACAACGTGCTGTTCGTCGGCGAGGACCTGTCGGGCCTGATCGACTTCTACTTCGCCTGCAACGACATCCTCGCCTATGACGTCGCGATCTGCCTTAACGCCTGGTGCTTCGAGGCCGATCATTCGTTCAACGTCACCAAGGCGCGCGCGTTCCTGAATGCCTATGGCAAGGAGCGTCCGCTCTCCGAGGCCGAGCAGGCGGCGCTGCCGCTGTTGGCGCGCGGCGCGGCGTTGCGTTTCCTGCTGACGCGGCTGGTGGATTTCCTCAACGTGCCGCCGGGCGCGCTGGTGAAGCCGAAGGACCCGTTGGAATACGTGCGCAAGCTGCGCTTCCACCAATCGGTCAACGACATCGCCGGCTACGGCGTCGCGCAGACGGGATCGATGGCGTGAGCGATCTCCCGGCCGTGGTGATCCATACCGATGGCGCCTGCTCCGGTAATCCGGGGCCGGGCGGCTGGGGCGCGATCCTGCAATTCGGCGAGGTGCGCAAGGAATTAAAGGGCGGCGAGCGGCACACTACCAACAACCGCATGGAATTGCTGGCGGCGATCTCCGCGCTGGAGGCGCTGAAGAAACCGTGCAGCGTCGATCTGCACACCGACAGCCAGTATGTGCGTCAGGGCATCACCGGCTGGATTCACGGCTGGAAGAAAAACGGCTGGCGTACCGCTGACAAGAAGCCGGTCAAGAACATGGACCTGTGGCAGCGGCTCGACGCCGCCCTGAAGCCGCATCAGGTGCGCTGGCACTGGGTCAAGGGCCACGCCGGCCATGATGACAACGAACGCGCCGACGAACTTGCGCGCGAAGGCGTCGCCATGGCGCGCTTGCAGCAGACGGCTGGCGGCAAGACGTCGGACTGATCGCTCGCTTTCATTTCATTGGTCAGGATAGACTGCCCGCAAATCATCAGCGGGGGCGATACATTGGCCGGACCATCACTGCACGCTCTTCAAGAACGTCTCGTTCTTCCATTGATTGCCGCACCGATGTTTCTGGTGTCGGGCGTCGATCTGGTCTCGGCGGCTTGCGCGGCCGGCGTCGTCGGCGCGTTTCCGACGGTGAACTGCCGCACCTCCGATGAACTTGAGAACTGGCTCACTGAAATCGAAACGCGCCTGGCGAAGACAGCCGAGCAAACCGGCGATCCGGTCGCGCCATGGTGCGCCAATCTCATCGTCCACCATTCGAATGCGCGCCTGAAAGACGATCTTGCGGTGCTGCTGCGTCACAAGCCGGAGATTGTCATCACATCGGTCGGCTCTCCGGCTCCGGTCGTCGAACCGCTGCACGACGCGGGAGCCCTCGTGCTTGCCGACGTTGCGACCATTCGCCATGCAGAACGCGCGGTGGCGGCGGGGGCGGACGGGCTGGTGTTGCTGACGGCGGGTGCTGGCGGCCAGACCGGTTGGCTCAATCCGCTGGCGTTCGTGCGCGCGGTGCGTTCGTTTTTCGACGGGCCGATCGTACTGGCGGGCGGCGTGTCCGATGGAGCGGCGTTGTTGGCGGCGCAGGCGATGGACTGCGATCTCGCTTACATGGGTACCAAATTCATTGCGACCCAGGAAAGTCTGGCGAAGCCGGCCTATCGCGAGATGCTGGTGGCGGCGCGTGCCGACGACGTATTGCTGACGCGCGCCTTCACCGGGCTCGAGACCAATATGCTGAAGGCGTCAATCATCGCCGCCGGACTCGATCCCGACAATCTGCCGGCGCGCGGCACCATCGACATCGGCAAGGACATCAGTATCGAGAGTCGGGAGAAGCAGCCAACGCGCTGGCGCGACGTCTGGAGCGCGGGGCACAGCGTGTCCGGCGTCGACGCGGTAGTGAGTGTCGCGGATCTTGTGAATCAGACGCGCGCCGAATACGACACGGCAAAAGCCGCGCTGGTGGCGCGGCTCGTGAAGTAAAATGCGCGGCTTCGTGAAGCCGCGCGATAGGATCAGAGCTGCCCGAGCAGGGTGTCGCCGCCGGAGACTTCGACCTTGCCGGGATTCGGCTCGAGGTTGAGTTTCTTCACCACGCCGTCCTCGACCAGCATCGAGTAGCGCTTGGAGCGGATGCCGAGGCCGTTGCCGGAGGCGTCCAACTCCATGCCGATCGCCTTGGCGAATTCGGCGTTGCCGTCGGCGAGGAAGGTCGCCTCGTCGCGCTGGTCTGTGTCGCGCTTCCATGCACTCATCACGAACGCGTCGTTGACTGAAACCACCGCGATGGTGTCGACGCCCTTGTCTTTCATCGCATAGGCGTTGAGGAAGATGCTCGGCATATGCATCTTGTGACAGGTGCCGGTATAGGCGCCGGGCACCGCGAACAGCGCCACCTTCTTGCCCTTGAAGACGTCGGCGGTGCTCTGCACCTGCAAACCGTCGCTGGTCATCACGCGAAACTGGGCCTCGGGCAGACGGTCGCCAACTTGAATGGTCATTCGTTTCTCCTCCATAGCGTTTTCGAGCGAAGTGGATACCGGTTCGCGTGAAGAAAACGCGTTCAAAAAACTTGAGCGGCTTATTCAATCGGGCTTCGCGCGTCCGCGCAATACGCGGGCGCGTGATCGCAGGGCGCTTACGTCGCCGGTTTCTTGGCGGGGCGGCGGCCGAAGTCGGCGGCGGCTTCATCCTGACCGATATTGACGATGCCGCGACGGATGGCACGGGTGCGGGTGAAGTGGTCGAACAGCGCCTCGCCGTCGCCGCGCCGGATGGCGCGGGTCAATTTCGACAGGTCCTCCTGAAACTCGCCGAGCATTTCCAGCACGGCGTCCTTGTTGTTCAGGAACACGTCGCGCCACATCGTCGGGTCGGAGGCCGCGATGCGGGTGAAATCGCGGAAACCGCCGGCGGAGAACTTCAGCACCTCGGAGCGAGTCACGCCTTCCAGTTCTTCCGCCGTCGAGACGATGGTGTAGGCGATCAGGTGCGGCAGATGGCTGGTCACCGCCAGCACCAGGTCGTGATGCTCCGGCGTCATGGTCTCGACGTTGGCGCCGAGCGCGCGCCAGAATTCCGCGAGTTTCTCGACCGCGGCTGCATCTGTGCCGTTCGGCGGCGTCAGGATGCACCAGCGATTGTTGAACAGTTCGGCGAAGCCAGAATCCGGGCCGGAATTCTCGGTGCCGGCGACCGGATGCGCCGGCACGAAATGCACGTTGTCCGGCAGATACGGCGCCATGTCGCGCACCACCGCGCTCTTGACCGAGCCGACGTCGGAAATAATCGCGCCCGGTTTGAGATGCGGCGCGATTTCTTCCGCGACCGGGCCGCAGGCGCCGACCGGAATCGAGAGGATCACCAGATCGGCGTCCTTTACCGCTTCCGCGTTGGTGTCGACGACGCGATCGACGATGCCGAGTTCACGGACGCGCGCGCGGGTCTCCGGCGAGCGCGCGGTGGCGACGATCTCGCCGGCGAGCCCTTGCGCCTTGGCACCGCGCGCGATCGAGCCGCCGATCAGGCCGAAGCCGATCAGCGCGACGCGCGAGAAAAGCGGAGCGTCACTCACGGGCGTGCCATGAAATCACGCAAGCCCTCGACGACGAGGCAGTTGGCTTCCTCGGTGCCGATGGTCATCCGCAGCGCGTGCGGCAGGCCGTAATTGTTCAGCGCGCGCAGCACCAGGCCGCGTTCGGTGAGGAAGGCATCGGCGTCGGCCGAGGTCTTGCCCTTCGTCGTCGGGAAGTGGATCAGGACGAAGTTGGTCACGCTCGGCGTCACGGTGAGGCCGAGCTTGCCGATCTCCTCGGTAAGCCAGTTGCGCCAGTGCTCGTTGTGCTCGCGCGACATGCGGATATGCGCGGTATCCTCGATCGCCGCCACCGCCGCGCGCATCGCCGGCGTCGAGACGTTGAACGGGCCGCGAATGCGGTTGACCGCGTCGATGATGTTGGATGGACCGAACATCCAGCCGATGCGCAGCGCGGCGAGACCGTGGATCTTCGAGAAGGTGTGCGTCATCACCGTGTTGTCGGTGGTTGCCACCAGTTCGATGCCGATCTCGTAGTCGTTGCGCGAGACGAAATCCGAATAGGCGGCGTCCAGCACCAGCACCACATGCGACGGCAGGCCGGCGCGCAGGCGCTTCACCTCGTCGAACGGAATGTAAGTGCCAGTCGGGTTGTTCGGGTTGGCGAGCCACACCAGCTTGGTGCGCGGCGTCACGCGCGCGAGGATCGCGTCGACGTCGGCGGTGAAGTTGGTCTCCGGCGCGACAACATTGACCGCGCCGTTCGCCATGGTGGCGATCGGGTAGACCAGAAAGCCGTGGGTGGTCGAGATCGCCTCGTCACCGGGCTTCAGGTAGGTGTGCGCCATCAGGTTGAGGATTTCGTCCGAGCCGGCACCGCAGATGATGCGGTTGGGATCGAGGCCGTAGGCGCGGCCGATCGCCTCGCGTAGCACCCGAGAGGTGCCTTCCGGATAGTCCTCGAGATGCGAAATGGCCTCGGCATAGGCTTCCTTGGCGCGCGGCGAGGGGCCGTGCGGCGTCTCGTTCGCGGACAGCTTGAACACCTTTTGCCCCGGCTTCTGCACCGGGCTCTTGCCCGGTGTGTAGGGCGCAATATCGAGAATGCCGGGATTCGGCACGGGACCAGACATCTTGAACTCCGGAGGGGTTGGCGTGATTACTTCCGCGCCGCATCGTTGGTGGTGACCGTATAGCGCGTCGCGTGGCTGCCGACGAGAGCAGTCGAGCGGACGGTCGCGCCGGCGGCGACCAGCGCCGAGGTGATCTTGTCGAGGTTGCCGGCGCCCTGCACCGACACCAAGAGCGCGGCGCCGTCGAAGGCCGAGTCCGGCACCGCGGCGATTTCCGCCAGCGAGGCGACGGCGCGGGCGGTTTCGGCGTTCCAGCCGGAGACGCGGATGCTCCACATCTCGACCTCGGTGACCATGGCGCTGTCGGCGACGCGCGACACCACGAATACCGGCAGCGCGGCGGGATGGTCGGCGCGTTCGACGAAGGGCAGCCGGGCGATGATCTTCGGCGCGCCCTCGGCCTCCAGTTCAAGCCACCACGGCAGCCGGCTGGCGGTGGCCGACACCAGCGCCAAGTCGCCCTTGGATTTCGCCACAGCCTCGACGGCAGCCATCGGGTTGAAATGGGCGACGAACGGCACGGTGAAGCCGAAGTGAAACCTCGCCGAATCCCGCATCGCGGATTCGCCGGTGGAGAGGTCGGCATGGACTGAAAATGGCGCCTGAACGTAGGTGAAAGTGGCGATGATGACCCGCCAGATGCCCTCCACGGTGTCGAGCGGCAGGATGCCGCGATGGCGCTCCACCAGCCGGCGCATCATGTCCGCCTCGCGGGCGGGGCGGAATGCCGAGCCGACCTCCTGGGTCTTCTTCACCGAAATCAGCCGGTCGATAATGTCGCTCCGCTGCATCAGCAGGCGGTGGACCTGTTCGTCGATCGAGTCGATCTCCTGACGCAGTTCCTGCAACGATGGCGGAGCGGGGGGCGGCTGGGACATGGATCGACCTGCGGCGGACTTCGACGTGCGGAAGGAATGATGAATGGGGGCATTGATAGGTAAGACGCCGCCCGAAAGCAAAGAAAACATCGGTTTTGGGCGCGCGCGTGGCCTGCATCTGCCCGGCGCAAGGCGCAGGGCCGTCTTGACGGGGCGGCGGCTTGGGATTAGCTGTTGTGCCAGATCGTGGTCATTTGAGCCGGCCGGCTTGCAGCCACGTTAAACAACTCGCTAAACAGGCCGGGGACAGATGCGATCCCGGCCGAACCGTTTGTTCAGGCCGGTTTTTTTATGCCTGACGCCGGGTGATCGTTCTGGGAGGCCTCCGCGGAGGCCATGTCACGATGGTAAACGCAGAATTAGTCAACGGCCAGACGATGCAGTCACAGGAACGCGAGGTGGATCACCCGTCGTCGCTGGTGGCGCGGTTCGACAAGGATCAGCCGCTCAAGCTCGATTGCGGCGTCGATCTGGCGCCATTTCAGATTGCCTATCAGACCTACGGCACGCTCAACGCCGAGCGCACCAACGCCATTCTGGTCTGCCACGCGCTGACGATGGACCAGCACATGGCCAACGTGCATCCCGTCACCGGCAAGCCAGGTGGGTGGCTGGCGATGATCGGCCCCGGCCAGCCGATCGACACCGACCGTTTTTTCGTGATCTGCCCCAACGTGATCGGCGGCTGCATGGGCTCGACCGGTCCGGCCTCGACCAATCCGGCGACCTCCAAGCCGTGGGGGCTGGATTTTCCCATCGTTACTATCCCCGACATGGTGCGGGCGCAGGCGATGCTGATCGACCGGCTCGGCATCGATACCCTGTTCGCGGTGGTCGGTGGTTCGATGGGCGGAATGCAGGTGCTGCAATGGTGCGTCGCTTATCCGCAGCGGGTGTTCTCGGCGCTGCCGATCGCCTGCGCGACGCGGCACTCGGCGCAGAACATCGCGTTCCACGAACTCGGGCGGCAGGCGGTGATGGCCGATCCCGACTGGCAGCAGGGCCGCTACTTCGAGCGCGGCACGCATCCGCATCGCGGCCTCGGCGTGGCGCGGATGGCAGCGCATATCACGTACCTTTCGGATGCGGCGCTGCATCGCAAGTTCGGCCGCCGCATGCAGGATCGCGACCTGCCGACGTTTTCATTCGACGCCGATTTTCAGGTCGAAAGCTATCTGCGGCATCAGGGTTCGTCCTTCGTCGAGCGCTTCGACGCCAACAGCTATCTCTACCTGACGCGGGCGATGGACTATTTCGACATTGCCGCCGATCATGACGGCGTACTGGCAAAAGCATTTCGCGGCACCAGGACGCGGTTCTGTGTGGTGTCGTTCACCAGCGACTGGCTGTTCCCGACCGCGGAATCGCGGGCCGTCGTGCACGCGCTCAATGCGGGCGGCGCGCGGGTATCGTTCGCGGAGATCGAGACCGATAAGGGCCACGACGCCTTCCTGCTCGACGTGCCCGAGTTCATCGACATCGCGCGCGCCTTCCTGCAATCGGCGGCCGCCGCGCGCGGCCTCACCCCATCCGGCACCTGACATGACGCTCCCAGAACCGACATTGCCGCTGAACGGCGCGACGCCCTTCAATCCGGCGGACCATCGCGGCGATCATCTGCTGGTTGCGGAAATGGTCCCGCCCGGCTCGCGCGTGCTCGACGTCGGCTGCGGCGACGGCGATCTGTTGCAACTGCTGGAGCGTCGCGGTGTCGACGGGCGCGGCATCGAACTGTCGCGCGAGGGGGTGAATCACTGTGTCGCCAAGGGGCTCGCGGTGGTGCAGGGCGACGCCGACACCGACCTTGATGCCTATCCGGACGACGCGTTCGATTATGTGATCCTGTCGCAGACGTTGCAGGCAACGCGGCAGCCGAAGGCGGTGCTGGAAAATTTGCTGCGGATCGGACATCGCGCCATCGTCTCGTTCCCGAACTTCGGCTTCTGGAAGATGCGCCTGCAACTCTTGGTCGGCGGCCACATGCCGCGCACCGACAATCTGCCGGCGACGTGGTACGACACGCCGAACATCCACTTCTGCACCATCAAGGATTTCGTCCAGCTCTGCGACGAGATTAACGTCAAGATGGAGCGCGCGGTGGCGCTCGACCTCTACGGTCGGCCGCTGCGGCTCAACGCGCCGTGGTGGTTCTGGAACTTGTTCGGCGAGCAGGGCGTGTTCGTGCTCAGCCGTCGCGGCAAGGAACGGTAGGGCTTAAGCCCGCACCGAGCGCGGATCGCGCGGGCCCCAGCGGCCCGCCTCGACCAGTGCGAGGAAGCGGCCGACGGTGTCGTTGAACAGCGCCGGCTCCTCGTGATTGAGCACGTGGCCGGTCTTAGGAAACATCGCGAGGCCGGAAGCTGTGATGTGCTGCTTCAGGAACAGGCTGGATTCGATGCAGGCATCGTCCTCATCGCCGACGATGATCAGCGTCGGTGTCGTCAGCTGCTTCAATTGCGCCGCGAAATCCGACAGCGGCGGGCGGCCGCCCTGGAAATTGCGCATGGTGAAGGCGGAGCCATTGGGATCATGCCGCGCCAGCGCGTCGAAAAATTCCTGAAAGCCGCGCGGATCCTTCACCAGAAATGGAATCCGCCCGGACGTCATGCCGGCCAATTGCGCCAGCGTCGCGCTGCCTTCGCGCGCGAAGCGATCCCCATCCGCTTTGCATTGATCGCGAAAGCCTTGCAGTCGCGAGGCCTCGAAGCCGCTTCCCGCGCCGGCCAGCGTCAATGACAGTACGCGCTCCGGCGCTTTCAGCGCCGCTTGTAGCGATGAATAGGCGCCCATCGACAGGCCGACGAAATGCGCCGCGCGGGTTTGCAGATGATCGAGCACTGCGAGCGTGTCGTCGCGAAAATGCTCCCAGTCATATGATGCATCGTCGCCGGGAATGTCGGACGGCGTGTAGCCGCGCGCCGAATAGGCGATGCAGCGATGACCGCGCGAGAAGTAACGCATCTGCGGCTCCCAGCTTGCGCCGTCGGCGGCGAATTCATGCACGAACAGAATCGGTGTGCCGTATCCGACCTCTTCGTAGTGAAGACGGACACCATCGCTGCTCGTGGCGTATGGCATTGCGAAATCCCCGTTTGCGCTTCTTAAGAACTCGCAGATTACGCGATCTCTTGCGTTAACTCGCTCTGCACTCAGTGCAAAGCTGCCATGAATGCAGGGTCGCATAGGAAATTCGCATCAAATTGGCCGCGATTCGGCGCGGAATCATAAAAATCAGCGTCATACGCGCCTTTTTCTTGCCATATCGAAATTGCTTTACGCCACCGACGTCGGCCAGATCTTCGGTCCGGCATAACTTTGGGGGTCTGAAGGATTTTGTTGATGGTTCAGTTGCGTGCGTTGAATCGGGCAGTTCGATTCGCGGTTTTTCTTTTGAGTTCTCTGGCAATCGTTGCGTTTGCGTCTACCTCGGCCTCGGCGAGGCCGTCTCATCACCATGGTGCTCGTCATCACGCCCATGGTCATCATCATCAGTATCATCGCGCTCATCACGGTAAGCGGCACCGCATTCGTTATCGCCGCCATGGTTCGCATCGTCGTGGCGAAGCCGCGGAGACGTCCGATTGGGGCCGTCATGCGCAGCAGTTGCGCCGGGTTGGCCGGACGCAGGCGAAGGCGACGACCGAGACGCCGGACAGCGTCGGCGGCATCGGTGGCGGCTCCAGTCTCGTGGCCGAAGCGCGTCGCTTCATCGGCGGCAATCCGACCGGCCGCGCGCGGCTGTGGTGCGCGCGCTTCATGAACATGGTTCTGCAAAAGACCGGCCATCGCGGCACCGGCTCCGATATGGCGCGCTCGTTCGCCAGCTACGGGCATCGCGTGTCAGGCCCGCAGGTCGGCGCCATCGCGGTGATATCGCGCGGCCGTCGCGGAGGTCATGTCGGCGTGGTCAGCGGCGTTGATGCCAAGGGCAACCCGATCATCGTGTCCGGCAACCACGGCCGTAAGGTCGCGGAAGCGGTTTATCCGCGCGGCCGGGTCTACGCCTACGTGCTGCCGAACTGAGTTCGGCTCTGCATTTCCATCGATGAAATTCCGGCCGTCGCCTCTTCCTTTCGCGGTGGCCGGTTCCCACATTTGGGTCAAGCCGCCCCTTCCAACAGGGGCGGCGACGAAACCGCACGCTGGTTGAGGAACGTCAGCGCGGCGTGTGGAACCCAATGAAGATGCTGGTTGCGTGCCTTCGGGGCGGACCGGCAGGCTGAGGGACCATCATCGATGAACGTTGAAAAATATACCGAACGTGTGCGCGGCTTTATCCAGTCGGCACAATCTCTGGCCGTGCGCGAGGGCCATCAACAATTCTCGCCGCTGCATATCCTGAAAGTTTTGCTGGATGACAGCGAGGGACTGGCGGGCGGTCTGATCGATCGCGCCGGCGGCAATTCGCGCGCCATCCTGAAAGCAACAGAAGCCGAACTGAACAAGCTGCCGAAGGTGTCGGGCGGCGGTGCGGGCCAGATCTATCTGGCGCCGGCAACGGCACGCGCTTTCGAGGCGGCGGAGCAGGCAGCCGACAAGGCGGGCGACAGCTTTGTCACCGTCGAACGGCTGCTCTTGGCGCTGACGCTCGACAAGGACAGCGACGCCGGCAAGATTCTGGCCAAGGGCGGCGTCACGGCACAGAACCTCAACGCGGCGATCAATGCGCTGCGCAAGGGCCGTACCGCGGATTCGGCGACCGCCGAGAACGCTTATGACGCGTTGAAGAAGTATGCCCGCGACCTGACGCAGGCAGCGCGCGACGGCAAGCTCGATCCGGTGATCGGCCGCGACGAGGAAATCCGCCGCACCATTCAAGTGCTGTCCCGTCGCACCAAGAACAATCCGGTGCTGATCGGCGAGCCGGGTGTCGGCAAGACCGCCATCGTCGAGGGATTGGCGCTACGCATCCTCAACGGCGACGTGCCGGAGAGCCTGAAGGACAAGAAGCTCCTGTCGCTCGACATGGGCGCGCTGATTGCGGGCGCGAAATATCGCGGCGAGTTCGAGGAGCGACTGAAAGCCGTGCTGTCGGAAGTGACGGCGGCGGAAGGCGGCATCATCCTGTTCATCGACGAGATGCACACGCTGATCGGCGCCGGCAAGGCTGACGGCGCGATGGATGCGTCGAACCTGTTGAAGCCGGCGTTGGCGCGCGGCGAGCTGCACTGCATCGGCGCCACCACGCTGGATGAGTATCGCAAGCACGTCGAAAAGGACGCCGCGTTGGCGCGGCGCTTCCAGCCGGTGTTCGTGTCCGAGCCGACGGTGGAGGACACCATCTCGATCCTGCGTGGCCTCAAGGACAAGTACGAGCAGCACCACGGCGTTCGCATCGCCGACTCGGCGCTGGTCGCCGCGACGACCTTGTCGAACCGTTACATCACCGACCGTTTCCTGCCCGACAAGGCCATCGATCTCGTCGACGAGGCGGCGGCGCGGCTGAAGATGCAGGTCGATTCCAAGCCGGAAGAACTCGACAATATTGATCGCGAGGTCGTGAGGCTGAAGATCGAACAGGAAGCGCTGAAGAAGGAGCACGATGCCGGCTCCAAGACGCGCCTCGAAAATCTGGAGAAGGAGCTTGCCGATCTCGAGAAGAAATCGGCGGACCTCACCTCGCGCTGGAACGCGGAGAAGGGCAAGCTGTCCGACGCCGCCAAACTCAAAAGCGAGCTGGATCAGGCGCGGATCGATCTCGGCAACGCGCAGCGCCGTGGCGAATACCAGAAGGCGGGCGAACTCGCCTACGGCCGGATTCCCGAACTGGAAAAGCGGCTGGCGGACATCGAGGCGAGCGAAAGCTCGACGATGATGGAAGAGACCGTCACCGCCGACAACATCGCGCAGGTGGTGTCGCGCTGGACCGGCGTGCCGGTCGACAAGATGCTCGAGGGCGAGAAGGAAAAGCTGCTGCGCATGGAGCAGAGCCTTGGCGAGCGCGTCATCGGCCAGGCCGAGGCGGTGCGCGCGGTCTCGACCGCGGTGCGCCGCGCACGGGCCGGCTTGCAGGACCCGAACCGGCCGATGGGCTCGTTCATGTTCCTGGGCCCCACCGGCGTCGGCAAGACCGAACTGACCAAGGCGTTGGCGGCGTATCTGTTCGACGACGAGACCGCGATGGTGCGCATCGACATGTCGGAGTACATGGAGAAGCACTCGGTCTCGCGGCTGATCGGCGCGCCTCCGGGCTATGTCGGCTATGATGAGGGCGGCGCGCTGACCGAAGCGGTGCGGCGGCGGCCCTATCAGGTGGTGCTGTTCGACGAGATCGAGAAGGCGCATCCGGACGTGTTCAACGTGCTGTTGCAGGTGCTCGACGACGGCAGGCTGACCGATGGTCAGGGCCGCACAGTGGACTTCCGCAACACGCTGATCATCATGACCTCGAATCTCGGCTCCGAGTTTCTGGTCAATCAGCCGGAGGGCGAGGACACGGGTGCGGTGCGCGGGCAGGTGATGAACATGGTGCGGAAGCATTTCCGCCCCGAATTCCTCAACCGCATCGACGAGATCATCCTGTTCCACCGCCTGCAGCGCAGCGAGATGGGCGCGATCGTGGCGATCCAGTTCAGCCGGCTGCAAAAGCTGCTGGAGGATCGTAAGATCACGCTCGATCTTGCGGCGTCGGCGCGGGATTGGCTGGCGGAGAAGGGCTGGGATCCGGCTTACGGTGCGCGTCCGCTGAAGCGGGTGATCCAGCGCAGCGTGCAGGACCCGCTCGCCGAGATGATTCTCGCCGGCGAGGTGCGCGATGGCGATCACGTCAAGATCGCGGCCGGCAAGGGCGGGCTGACTTTCAACGGCAAGCTGGCGAAGCCCGAGATCGAGGACGATTACCCCGATCTGCCGACGGGAAAACTCGCGATCAACTGAAGCTCTTGCACCTGTTTGAATGTGAAGCGGCCGGGCATCGTCCCGGCCGCTTTTTTGCGTCCTACCGAACGATGCTGGGCAAGTGTGGTGGCTGTGGTTTCGTGCCTGAGGGACCTGAAGGAAATGTAACGGAACCGAGACAATGATCGCGGTTTGTCCCTACAGGCGGAGGCGTGTACGGGAGTCGTCAATGAGCAATGAAGTCATCTCCTCCAGCCACAATCGCGTACATCGCGATCAATTTCATCCCCTGATCTATCGCGTGGCTGGCGGGCTCGCAGTCTGGTTCGCGCTGTCGGCGTGGATTTTATTCGATCATCAGGGTGATATCGAACTACCACTCACTTTCATCAGTGTTCTGCTGCTGATGGCCTTGGGAATACCCTGGATTTTATGGCGTCAGTGGCACAAGTACGGCCGATCCGAGCAAGGCGACGGGCGGGAAGCCGTTTCGTTACATGATTGGGGAAACGGCGACATGGACGTATGGGGCGCTCGGCTTCATAGCGCAGATGCGGCAATCAACATGCTGTTGCCGCTTGCGGCGGTTTCATTCGGTCTGACCGCAATCGGGATTGTTCTCTTGTTCGTCGAGCCAGCGGTGACGTGACAGAGAAGTGTCAGCGGCTGCTGGCCTGCCGTGGCGCGGCCGCTGAAGCCTGATTCCGACCCATCAGGCTGACCGGCTGGGCGGTGATGTTTTCGGAGACACGCGGCGCAGCGCGGCTGGCCATCAGCCCATCAATGCGGCTGCGCTCTTTTTCGAACGCCGCCATCTGTGTGCCTTCGAGCGAGCGACCGCGCGGCAGGCGGATGCGCATCGGGTCGACGAAGCGGCCGTTGACCAGGATTTCGTAGTGGACGTGAGCGCCGGTGGACTGGCCGGTGGAACCGACGAAGCCGATCACCTGACCCTGCCGCACCCGCTTGCCGGGCTCGATGCCCTTGGCATAGGCCGACATGTGGCCGTAAGCGGTCTCGTAGCCGTTGTTGTGCTTGAGGCGGATGTACTTGCCGTAGCCGCCTTCCCAGCCGACCTTCTCGACGATGCCGTTGCCGGAAGCGAAGATCGGCGTGCCGTAGGCGGTGGCCCAATCGACGCCGGTGTGCATCTTGGTGTAGCCGAGGATCGGATGGCGCCGCGCGCCGAAGCCGGACCGCATGATGGCGTTGTTGACGGGCTTGCGCACCAGGAACTTCTTCGCGCTCTTTCCGCTCTCGTCATAGTAATCGATGATGCCGTCATCGGCGGTCTGGAAGCGATAATATTTCTTGGTTTCGCCGCCGATCGTCAGCGATGCGAACAGCACATCGTCCTTCTCGATCGTCGGCGTGGTCTCGTCGTCGCTGGCGTAAAATACTTCGAACGAATCGCCGGCCTGGGCCCGGCGCTGGAAATCGACATCGTAGGAGTAGATGCGGATCATGTCCTCGATGACCGGCGTGGGCACCTTGTAGCGCAGCGCCGTCTCGTAAATGCTCTGGTAGAGCCGTACGCCGCTGCCGTCATCTTCCTCGTCGTCGTCGCTGGTATCGGTGGTGGCGGTCGCGGTGTTGAAGCTCTGCGTGTCGACCGGAACGTAGCGCCCGAGATCCGACAGTGCGACCACCGCTTCGATCGTCGAATCGCTGGCGACGATGACGCGATAGGGTTGCAGGCGTTTGCCCGGAGCGGACGGCTCCATCAGGATGCGAAGTTTCTGGCCTTCATGCAGGCCGCCGTCGCGGCCGCGTGGTCCCAGCGTCGCGGCGATGGCGCGCGCTTCTTCCGGAGTGGCGCCTTGATCGACCAGCACCGACGTGACGGTGTCGCCTTTCCTGACAACGTGCACCCGTTCATTGGCGGCATTGCCGCCGGTGACTTGATCCTTGGTTTTCGGCAGCAGCGTTACGTTTTCGGGGACGATCCGCGCTTCGAAGCCGGCATAGGGATCGGCCGCCGTACCCTCGTTGGCATAGGCCATTTTCATGTCGCCCGGCACCGCAGCGTCCGGCGTTGCACTCGCCATGGTGTAGCGGACGCCGCTCTGGTTGCGCCAGCTCGAGGCGTCGCGGACCCGCATCAGCACCTCTTCGATGGCGACGCTGGCGCTGATCTTGGCGCGCGGCAGCACGGTGCCGAGATCGCGGGTGACGAATGAGACTTCGGCGTCGGGCTCCGCGGCATTCTGGGCATCATCGGCGGCGGTCTGCGCCGAGCCGACGTCGGTGAGCAGGCGCTGGGCGTTGAAGGCCGGAATCTTGCTGCTGAGATCGCTGGTCGACAGCGCCAGGTTGCCGGCGATGCGAATGTAGGGGCGCACCCGCATCACCTCGCGGTTACCGACTTGCGCGGCCGAGGATACGCGGATCACGGTGCGAGCAGTGCTGGTATCGCTTGGCGGCGGCAAGCGGTCGCTCTTATGCAGGGTCGCGAGGCGGTCGTTGCCGCCGAAGGCCCCGCGCAGCGTCGCTTCGGCACGCTCCGGAACCTTGGCGAAGGTCATTTCGCCGTCGAGCGACGCGAAAACGGCTCCGCCGATCAAGGCCGCGCCGCACAGGCCGGTGAGGATCGTTCCGCTAAACCATTGCACCGAGATGCGGCGCCGATCGATAACGGCGGCCTCCGAGCCATCGACCGACAGCGGCGGCTCGTGGCCAAGGTCGATAACCCCGGTCCCTCGCCCTGAAAAGGCTCCGCGTGGCGTCTTCTGGCTCAATCCGTGGTCCCCCGAGATCCCGTTACCATCCGCGTCACATCGCTGGCCGCGCCAAGGTTCGAAGCATCGCGGGCCAAAGTGCTGATCCGCGCGGGCAACGTCAATGGCGTCGGTGTCTCCTGTGGTCATCCGAGATCACGATGATTTTGGACCGGGCAGATCCAAAGATCGGGAACGTGATCGTTTCCAGTCGCTTAGAGCATGATATGGTCCGGAGCTGCTCCGTTGCCGGAGTGCCGTGCTCGAGGCCGTATGCTCAAAAGGTTCTTGGTCGTGCAGGCGGGGTGATGCGGCGCAATGCCGATACGATCGCCGGTCCCCGAAGTTCCGTCGCGCCGGGATGTCGTTTTTGCCCCGGCGATTCAAAATTTTCTTCGCTCAGAACGTCGCAGGAATGTGGCTCAAGTACGGCGCGGGGTCGAAAACGCCTTGTTTTATAGGGTTTTGAAAATTTTTGCACTGCGTGACGATTTCTTGACGATGGGCGTTGACAACCCCGATTGGGAGGGCCTATAACCCGGCCACTGAGCGCGGCGACGCTTTGACCCCCGGGTCAAGGCATCCAGCCGCGCCTTTGAAGTCCCTCACTTTGATGAGTGAATCAACAGCCGAGAGTTATCGGTTGTCATTCGGCGTCGAGTGAAACTTCGAACCTCCTGGTCACAGGAGAGGGGCTTCCGCCCCGGGCTGTTTGACAAGTGAAGATGAAGAAAGAGAAACGTGGACGGCGGAGTCCTTGCGGGTCTCGATTGTAGGAAGGCTTCGGCTTTCATGCATTGAGGCCGGACGAAAGACTTCGGCGGTACACGTTTCAAAGGTTACACCATCGTTGTCCGCGATGTGAATCGCAGGCAGCAAGTTGGCTTCGGCTAACAAATGGTGGGACCTCGTCAAACGTTGTGATCAGCCGGTTTAAAGTTTCAAGTCCAACTTGAGAGTTTGATCCTGGCTCAGAGCGAACGCTGGCGGCAGGCTTAACACATGCAAGTCGAACGGG